>Ga0272448_1000151_pt1 | contig 103032 bp, 117 predicted proteins | sample YNPCB0191_FD_202220 | JGI IMG/M metagenome (GOLD analysis project Ga0272448, IMG submission 202220) | Hot spring sediment microbial communities from Yellowstone National Park, WY, United States - YNP-CB-019-1 | ecosystem: Environmental > Aquatic > Thermal springs > Hot (42-90C) > Sediment... | reverse complement strand
TCAGCGAAATTCTCAGAAGAAGCAACCTTGCTATGTTTGCCGGCTTCGGTGTATTTTTAGTTTCGCAAATTGTGGGCACTTATCTACTTTTCTTGCCGGGACAGTTTTACAAGGACCTTAGTCAACTGCTCCCCACATGGAGTGCAACGGCTCTTCCTACAAGTTTGGCGATGGACCTTAATTTATTCCCCAGCGGCTGGTTTGTAAGTAGCTTAACATTTACGGCTGTTGGAGACGTTAAACTTGCGACTGTTATAATAGCGATTTACACCGCCATTTTTGTTGTGTTAACTTATCTCAGATTTGTTAGGTCTGATGTGACGAAAAAAGCCGCCTAGTCCACCTATAATTAATCTTCAGTTTTGCTTACAACTCAAGACAAGGTATAAGTACGTGAATTGTTCATAAAACCGAAAACGCAAGAGGAGAAAAGGCATGGAGAAAGCGAAAATTGTGGAAAATGTCGCCTTTAACATTCTAAAACAAGCCGTGATTTACTTGCCAGACGACGTTAAACAAGCGTTAAAGAAGGCTTATGCGGAAGAAACAAGCGAAACCGGCAAGACTCAACTGAAGGCAATTCTGGACAACATTGAACTCGCCGAAAAATACCAAGCACCAGTTTGCCAAGACACTGGCACAATAATATTCTATGTGAAAGCGGGCTCAAAAGCGAAAGACCTTGACAAAATCGAAGAGGCGCTAGTGAATGCTGTGCGAAAAGCCACAAAAGAAATTCCACTCCGCCCAAACGCCGTTGACCCTTTCACACAGAAAAACAGCGGAGACAACACTGGAAGGTTCATACCACATGTAAATTGGGAAATCGTGCCCGGCGACAGCGTAGAATTAACGGTTATGACGAAGGGCGGAGGCTCCGAAAACGTCTGTATAACAGGAATGCTCGTGCCCGGCGAAGGAATAAAGGGACTGAAGAAATTTGTTATAGACGCCGTGATTAAGGCTGGAGCGCAACCTTGCCCCCCAACGATTTTAGGCATTGCGATGGGAGGCGGAGCCGACATTTCCATGAAACTGGCTAAGAAGGCGCTTCTAAAACCCTTGAACGAGCCTAATCCAAACCCAGAAATTGCCAAACTTGAGAAGGAAATTTTCGAAGCTGCGAACATGACTGGAATCGGACCGATGGGACTTGGCGGCAAAACAACCGTGCTCGGCGTGCACATAGACTACGCTTTTAGGCATCCGGCATCGTTTCCTGCAGCTGTTGCTTTCAACTGCTGGGCTGCAAGACGAGCTTCTGCAAGAATTAGTGCAGACGGAACCGTAGAATATCTAACTCATAAGATGAAATGGTGAGGTGAAAAAACATGGCTGTTTACCATCTTAAAACGCCAATATCAGAAGAGGAAGTTCGCAAACTCAAAGTGAACGACGTAATATACATAACTGGCACAATAGTGACCGCACGTGACCAAGCGCACAGAAGAGCCCTCGAATATCATAGCCAAGGCAAACCTTTGCCACTTAACCTTGAAGGACTAGCCGTTTTCCATTGTGGTCCAGTCGTGAGCAAGGAAGGCGAAAAATGGATTGCCGTTGCTGCTGGACCAACAACAAGCACAAGAATGGACATTTTTGAAGACGAGTTCATCAAAAACTTCAAAGTACGAGTTGTGATAGGCAAGGGTGGAATGGGCAAGAAAACAACAGATGCAATGGCAAAGTATGGCGCTGTTTACGGCGCTTTCACCGGAGGAGCCGCAATACTTGCTGCAAAAGCCATAAAAAACGTCAAAAGCGCCGAGTGGCTTGATTTAGGCACGCCAGAAGCTTTATGGATTTTTGAGGTTGAAGATTTTGGACCATTGGCTGTGGCTATCGACTCTCATGGAAACAACATTTTCATGGATGTTGCAAAGAAGGTTGAAGAGAACAAGCAGAAGATTTATCAGAAACTTGGATTGCTGCCTTAATCTCTACGCATTTTTTCTTAATTTCTGTTTTTGATTTTTGATAGATAGTTATGATTTTGTTTAGTGTATCAGAAGATTTAATATGTTTTTCAACAATCACGTAAACGGGGCCAGAGTCATGCTCAAGAACTTTAAAGAAAAGATGACCCTTTCCGGAATAATCGTGCTAATGATTGGCGTAGTCTTGCTAATAGCTACTTTCATAAGCGCCTATGGATTCCTAACGCAAAGCCTTTCAATTTTAACTTCCAGCGACTTGGTTGGAGTTTTCGGTGAAGCACTAGCTCCTCTGATTGCGACGTGCATAAGAATAATGTATCTTGGAGTGATGGGCTGGATAGGTTCACTGCTCACAATAAGAGGCGTAACATTACTAGTCAACGCGCCAAAAGCCGAAGCTGTCGCGCCTCAAAAGCCAGCCATAACTACGCCACAGCCAAAACCAACACCTCAGAAAGGAAAAGTTGAGCCGCAAAAAGAGCAGAAACCAGAAGCTAAACCCCCAGAAGCTAAGCTGCAAGAGCCAGAGTTTGTCGTTATACCACCAGAACAAGTAAGCCAACCGCAACCGCAATCACAGCCACAAGCTGAACAAAAGGAACAGCAGAAAAACAATTCTTCTCCCCAACAATCCAGTCAATAAGAGCCTTTGCAAAAGCGCCGGAAAAAGGAATAACTATGCAAATACCAATTCGGATGATAGGCATAGCCACAACAATTTTCTGGATTTTTCTAATCATATTTGCAATGACCGCAGTTTACTCTATTAAAGATGTAAATTTCGAATTCGGCGAACCACAGATGAACATTGCCGAAGATGGCGAAATGGTCTTTTCTCTACCCATAAACATCACAAATAGGAGCTTTTACAACATCGGTTTCTTCAATGTGACAACCAAAGTTTCAGACGAAAATGGGCATGTAATTGCTGAAGGCTCCTCATCTGTGCCATTCGTCAGAAGTGGTGAAAAAGTAACCGCAACCCATAACATGACAGTTAATTTTAGCGACTTAATGCAGAACAACCAAAACTACCTTTTCAATGACACAGAACTAAAAATCTTCACAACGCTAGGCATGGGTGTCGCAGAAGTAATTCCAGTTCAAGCCTCAACAAACATGTCTGTTCCATGGGGCGCACCATTTTATAATTTCATGTTAGGAACACCCGAGCATATAGCGTTTAACTCAACACACGCCATGGTTACAGTACCCGTGAGCTTTGAGAACCACGCATTCTTCGACATCACTGGAACAATGCAAGTTCAAATGTACAATGACGCCGACTTGCTCGCAGGTGAAAGTCAAACCGCTATTGACGCTTTGCATTACTCTTTCTACAATGGCTATGTGGAGTTTTACGTGCCAATAACAAGGCTGACTCGCACTGGGCATTTTGAAGTTTACTTTCTAACTCCGCTTTTCAGTTATGGACCCCTGGTGATTCCATATGGTTGAGACCGCTGACAACCTAAAGACAAAACTTAGAAAGTTCACATTCAAAGCCTTAAAAGCAACTGTGAAAGGCGTCATTTTTTATGTAATATATTTTGTGTTGTGGACGATGTTTTTGGCGCATGCAGCCGCTTTGGTTCCAGGCTTGCAACAGATTATTGAAACTTTCGTCATGGTGTACATTGTTTTGATGGTTGTTGGTGAGCTTACTTCTGGAACAATCTACAGATTCTTTTTTGATGCTGCTAAAGCCTTGTTTGTCATAGGCTACTTGATTTTCTCTTTAAAAGGCGGCGTGATTGATGTTTCTTTCGAAAATGTAAACTTGCTTGTCGACCTCCGCATATTCTTGTCAATCGCCATACTTCTCAGCCTTTTGGGATTGGCAAAGTCTGTGCTTGGCGCCATTAACTTCATGAGTGAAAAAGCAGAATACGCATACGTCTAGCGTTACTCGTTTTTCTCGGGTTTAAGTTCTCGACTCATTAGGTAAGCATCTTCTCCATCAGCATAGTAACCGTGAATTGTGCGGGTCACTTGAAATCCAAGCTTCTTGTAAAGACTTATCGCTTGAGTGTTAGTTACTCTTACTTCTAGAAAACACTGTTTCGCATTGTATAATCGCATGCCCTCCATGGCTTTGCTGACTAAGGCTTCTCCGATGCCCTTGCGTCTGTATTGAGGCAGAACAGCCACTGAAACAATGTGTCCCTTCTTTACTAAACCCTTAAAACCAAAATTTGACAAGCCCAACTCCATGCGGCACATTATGTAGCCAACTACTTCGCCGTTATCTTCTGCAACAATGAAAGTTTCGGGGAATCTCTGGTGCAAATCGACGAAGAAGAAGTCCGTGTAGTTTTCTGGCAGACAAACCATGTTAATGTGCACTACGCTTCGAAGGTCGTTCATTGTGAATTTGCGCAGTTTGAAGGTTTGCTGCAAGTTTTCGTCTCCCAATTGTCCTATTGCATAAATTCAGGAAAGGTTAATCAATTTTCCGTTTTTAACTGCTTGCTGGAATGGTTTGTTCTTCGGTTATTTTGACTTCGGGTAAGGTGAAGTTTCCATAGGGCATGACCCAAACTCTCGCGTTTTTTCCAGCAATGTTGAAAGCATCATTTAAAGCATCATTCACCGCTCTGGCGGTTTTCAATTTGAAAATGTTCGTGGCATAATAGTCTGGCATCGCAGAAACCAAAATTATCTGAACCTTTTGCAAAGCTTTCATAAGATAGTAGGCTTTGTGTCCGCCCAAAACAAAATTGCGTTTAATCTCCTTCTCAACAGCCTTCAAATCCTTAAACTTAACCATCCAATCATAAAACACTTGGTTTCCATGCCCTTCAGGGCATTCGGCAACCAAAATTATCACGCCGCCGCGTTTAACGATTTCCAAAGCGCTGTCAACGCCCTTGTAAGCTTGGAAAAGATTCAAGTCTGCTGGTTCCCCGCCTGGACTGACCACAACTATGTCTGCTTTGCGGTCCACGGTTACGCGATACATTTCGTCAACAACTTTGACCCCTTCATAAAAGGCTTGTTCCAAGTCGCCTGCGAAAGCTTTGACAATTTCGCCTTTACTGTTTGCTACAACATTTAAAATGAAGTCCACTTTGGCTAATCTTGCGGCTTCAACCATGTCCTCATGAATTGGATTTCCCTTCAGAACTCCCGTTTTTGCGTCTGGATGCAGAATCATGGCGTGATTGTTCTTTATTGTTTCTTCGCCTGAGACTCCGGGCAAGACGCTTTTTCTTCCACCACCATAACCGGCATAATAATGAAAACCTACGTCGCCAGTCAGTATTCTCACATTTGCCTCGGCGAAAACACGGTTCAAATACACTTTAGTGCCATATTTCGCTGTTGTGCCAACATAAACTAAATCTTGAGCTCTACAATTGTGGCTTATGGCTTTCACGCGGTTAAGAATCGCTTCACCTAACAATCTGACAGCTTCTTCTTGAGTTACAGCCCTGTGGGTTCCACAAGCAAAAATCACCGTTACATTTTCATCCTTAACTCCAGCCGCGTTCAATTCATCAAGTATTGGTGGAACCATGAGATGGCTCGGCGCGGGTCTGGTTGCGTCATCAACAACTATCGCAACTTTATGCTCTGGCTTAACGATTTCGCTTAATCTCTTGGAGCCAACAGGCTCTTTTAAAGCTCTTTCAATTTCAGCCTTAGCGTCTGGCACACCGGGCTTTTCATGTGGTTCTATCGAGCCCAGAAAGTTCCGCGTTGGAATTCTTATGCAGACTTCTGTTTTTCCGTAGGGAAGCCAAACGTCAACCATAACTGTACCACCATGAATATTGAAACACGCAAACAGCAACTATTAAGCCTTTATCAGCAGCACAAGTTCTTTAAAACATAAACACGCTAATTATATGAGTGTGAGGAATCACGCATGTCAATTGAAAAATCTCCCGCAAAAAACGAAGTCCTATTCGTATGGTTTAATCGCTACGCTGGAGTAACCCTAAAAACCCCATCCAAAACATTCGTAATAGATCCTGTGGACGTTAAAGCTCGAAACTTCCAAAATGTAGACGCAATATTAATAACACATGAGCATTATGACCACCTCGACCAGCCCTTAATCTCAGAAATTCACAAACTAACACAATGCATGGTCGTGGCAGACCCAACATCCACAAGAAAACTGCGAAACACCATTCCTTCAGAAAAACTGCAAGAGGTTCAGCCCGGTTCAGAAGTCAAAATTGGCGAAGTCTCAGTAAAAGCAGAAAAATGCAACCACCCACCGGCAGCCACACCAACAACTTTCATAATAACAAGCGAGGACGGCGTCAAAGTTTTTCACACAGCAGACAGCCTACCCTTCCCAGAAATGGCAACCATGAGCGAAAAAGAAAAATTTGATGTAGTCTTCTGCACCGTTGGAATTGCTCCCGGCGCATCACCCGAAACTGGCGTAGAAATTGCAAGGTTAACAAAGCCCAAAGTAGCTGTTCCCTATCACGCGGGCTCCGTTGCAGACCAGAAAAGATTTGCCGAACTTTTAAAGAAAGAAATGCCGAAAGTCACGTGCTTAATCCCTGAAGTCAACAAAATCTACCAAGTTTCCAAGAGGACGTGAAACTTTGCCTGCAACAAAAAGCAGTGAAACTGTCAAAATTGAAATTTGCAAAATTCTGAACAAGATAGGTGCTTTGCAGTTCGGAGCCTTTAAACTTACAAGCGGAAAAATGAGCCCCTACTACATAGACCTACGTGTAGTGCCCAGTTTTCCAGACGCTTTCCAGAAAATCTGCAACTTCTTTGTGAACTTCATAGAAACCGAAATAGGCCTAAGAAATTTTGAAAGGATAGCGGGTATTCCAGTCGCTGGCATTCCATTTGCCTCAATAGTCTCTTATAATTTGCAGAAACCATTCATTTACGTCCGTAAGGGTGCACGTCTTCACGGGAGACAGAGAAGAATTGAAGGAATTCTTGCTCCCGGGGACCGTGTACTATTAGTTGACGACCTGATTACGACTGGCTTATCTTTAAAGAAAGCAGCGAAAGCTATAATGGCTGAAGGCGGTGTCGTAGGTGACGCTGTTGTACTCCTTGACCGAGAAGAAGGCGGAAAAGAAAAACTTGAAAAAAGCGGAATAAAGCTACATTCGCTTATTAACATTGGCGAAATAGCCAATAAACTATGTGAGACAGGCGCCATAGATGAAGAACAACTGAAAACCATTTTGAAGCAGATCAAAAAGAGATAAAAAGGCCGAAAAACGTAGGTTTAAATGGTTTATTCGTAGAATATGAGTTGTTGCTCTTCCAGTATATTATGGAGTTTATGCACTGCGTCATAAACGTCCTGTTCTTTCTTCGCTCCGGTGCAAACCAGCTTCCCACTTGCAAACAATAATATGACAACTTTGGGTCCATCCATTCTGTAAATTAATCCGGGAAACTGTTCAGGCTCATACATCGTTTTTCCAAGCGTGTACGCTGATTTTTCCAAGTCAATCATTCCGCCTAAACTTGCAGAAGCAACAATGTTCTGTATCTTCAACTCGGGTTTGCTAATAATTATTATTCCGCCCTTTTTCAACTCCTTAATGACTTTCATTACTGCCCGACGAGCTTCTTTTTCAGATTTTGCGCCTGTGCAAACCATCTTTCCCGAGTTGAAAATCAAAGTAGCCGTCTTCGGTCGCTTAAGTCTAAAAACTAACCCTGGAAACTGTTCTGGACGATATTCCACACCCGGATAGCCCTTCACAACAGCGTTCAAGTCAACCTTCTGGTTCAATGTTGCAGATGCAACTACATTTTCTATGTTTATTTGAGCTTTAACTTTCGGCATGAACATCACTTCTTATAGTGAATGCTTAAATACCCTTTATAAAGCATTAGGTTTCAGAAGCTTTTTCCGAATCACTTTTGCGCGTATTTTCAGTTTTTTTGTTCTTGAGTTTTGGAATGCCGAACTTGAAAATTATGAGAACGATTATCAAAAATATTACTGTCAGCATACCCGAATAACTAGATACAAAAAATACTAAATGCCCAATCCAGGGAATTCGAAAAATAACTTTGCCGACTAGAAGCTTTTCTGAAATCATGCCGTTTAGTGTGTAATTTTCTCGGTAATCATACCAATTGTCGTATTCTCTTTCGCCCAGCGGTTCAGGCCATTTATGTGTTCCTTTTCCGTCGCTTTTCGTCTGGAAATAGATTATGCCGTCTACTTCTGTTTTGGCTACACTCCGTGTTATGACCAATACACTTTCTTGAGAAGGATTCTGTTGGGGCACGTGAAAAACTACGACGTCGCTGTTAGGATATTCAGAGTTAACGTTTTCAGCGTCTACTCCTTGAACCACTATTAAGTCTCCTCTATGTAGTGTATGTTCAAAGGGATGCGTAAAACCATCACAAGAAACTTGAACAGTGCACATGTCGCTTGAAGAAACAAGAAGTAGGGGGGACTCCGTATTTAACGCAAATCTCAAAATAACCCAAAAACCAAAAAGCCCAACCGCCAAAACTGTTAGGAGTATAACAATTTTTAGAAGTCTTTTTTTGCGGTTTCCTTTGAGTTTTGCAAAACCTAGTTTGTGCGGCTTTGACTGCATATTTTAAAGTGTACTATTCTGTTAATATAGGCTTTTGAATCTCAATAGCGGTTTCCGCCTTTTTCTTCAGTCTCAAAAATTTCAACAGCTCCCAAACGTCTACAACTATCAAGAGAATGATTGCGGCTTGAGCCCACGAGAAAGTTGGAACGCCCAATCTTACTCCCTCATGTGAACCGTCACTTACATTAGCATTAATTGTGTAGGTTAGGAAGCTGGAAATGAGATAAACTTCATGAACGTTGCTGAAGCTGCCGTGAAACTCTACGTCAGGATACATACCATGAATTGGAACGTTTTGTGCTGGGTTGGCTCCAGGTTGCCAAAAAGCGAAGGCGCCCCACAAACTGAACGCTATGAAACTTACGATTAGTATGTTTACGATGAGAAGATAAATCATGTTAAAGCTGATTTTTCCAATCAATTTCTTTTCTTTCCATTTTTCCGTCTTTTCGCTTTGCTTCTCCTCTTTTTCGCTTTCGAAGGGGAACATCAAAAACAGCACGATTAAAACGATGATTACAATTATGAACATGTACATGTTTGCTTTCGATTGCATGAGTAGAGCTAAATTGCCAATCCATGGGATTTTTCCCAGAACTTTTCCGACAAGTAAGGATGCAGGCCAAGGAGAAAATTGGTCTCTTTCTCCTGGAACATTGTCTCCTTTTGTGTAGATGACATAGCCACTGCTAGTGTTTTCTATTCTGACAGCTCTGTGAACAATAAGCTCTTCAGGGTTAGATTTGTTTCTGAAGACGACGATGTCTCCGTCAAGGTAATTGGCGTGGATTTGGTCTGGCGGTACGCCTTGGACTATTATTAAGTCGCCTACTTTTAGCGTTGGCAGCATGCTTGTGGAGGCTACTGCCAATGCGGGGTGTTCAGTGTTAAGCGCAAACTGTACGCCATACCATAACCCGAATACTATGCTTAAAATTAAGAGAATTGTTACAGCAGTTTGAAAATATTCGTTTTTCCACAGTTTCTTGAATGCTGCTACTGCCAATTTCGCGCCTTCTTTGGATTAAGAGTTCTTGTTGTTTTAGGCTTCTATGCTTTAAAACTTACCGCTTTTTAAGAATTGAAAAATAGGGGGAGGAGAGGATGAGTTTAAAGCGCCAGCGAGTGGAGTTTAAACTTTCTTCTTGCTTAGTACTTCTCGGAATGGTTTCTTGCATTTCGGGCAGTCGAAAAGTCCGATTTCCAACTGCATTCTCTTTCCTGATTTGTCTGGTCGTCCAGCCATTGTCCACTTCTTCTTTGGCGATGAAACTACGGTTCCGCATTTTGGACATTTAGCCATTTAATTTCCTCCAATATTCTCAGTATCCATGGTTTCATATGATGGTAGATAAAAAACTTTCCATTGTTTTCGGATAGAAAAGCGCCAATTGGACATCATATTTATACATTTTTATTGTAAAAGCATGGTGATGTATCTGCAAAGACTTTTAAATTAAAACCTAAAAATGCATACGTGAGCGGTTGGAATCGTTTATGGAAGAGGATTTGGCACTGTTTGCTGTTGGTTATGCGGCTAAACTGGGCGCGGATTACGTGGATGTGAGGCTTGAAGACCATTATAACGAGCTTATAACCGTTGCTGATGGCAAAGTTCAACGTGGAATAATCAATCGGAAGCGTGGAATGGGCGTTAGAACGTTGGTTGATGGCGCATGGGGTTTCCAATCCACGACAGATTTAACTAAAAAAGGCATAAGGCAAGCGGCGGAGATTGCATTCAAAATAGCAAAAGCATCAAGCCGACATGTCCATGCACCAGTCAAGCTTGCGCCTACAAAAGCGTATAAGGCTTCTTACAAGATTAAGGTGAAAGTTGACTTGGAAGATGTAGCCTTCGAGGACAAGCTGAAAGAAATTATGGCTTGGGAGAAAAAGCTGCACACTTCTAAAAAGATTGTTCGTGGGACGGTTGACTACACGGGAATAAAAATTGGCAAGGTTTTCGTGAATAGTGAAGGTGCGAATATTCGCTTTTCTAACTCTGTAACGTGGGCTGGGTTGAAGGCTGACGCTAAGAAGGGAGTTGTGACGCAGTTTTATGAGAAAATGGTTGGGCATTCTGGTGGCTACGAGATATTTCAGAAGAATGACATGGAAGAAATAAGTGCAGAGACTGGACAGAAAGCGGAGAGTCTGTTAGAAGCTAAGGCAGTCAAGACGGAGAAGGATGCGGTGGTTGTTCTCGACAGCAATTATGTTGCTTTGCTTACACATGAAATTGTTGGACACCCAAGCGAAGCAGACAGAGTTCTTGGACGAGAGGCTGCTTGGGCTGGGACAACATGGTGGGCTGGCAGGATTGGCGAGAAGATAGGCTCAGACTATTTCACGGCATATGATGACCCTACAGTTGCGGGCACTTTGGGGTATTTCTTGTATGATGATGAAGGCGTGAAAGCCAAGCGGAAAGTGCTCATTGAAAAGGGCGTTTTGAAAGGGCACATGCACAGTCGCGAGACTGCTGCCATTTTTGGTGTTGAGCCGAATGCTGGGATGCGTGCGATAACGTTTGAGTATATTCCGTTAATTCGTATGTCGAACACTTTTTTGGGTGAGGGCGACTGGAAAAGAGAGGAATTAATTGAGGAAACGAAACATGGATATTTAGTATCGTGCATGCGGCATCCTTCGATAGATGATAAGCGGTATAACTGGACGATTAGTGCTCAAGAGGCTTATGAAATAAAGAACGGGGAGTTAACGACACATTTGCGGGATGTAGCCTTAACTTCTACTGCGCCTAAATTCTTCCAAAGCATAAACGCTGTTAGTGAGAAAATCGAGCTTGTGCCGTTGCCCGGATGCGGTAAAGGCGACCCCATGCAGTCATTGTACGTGGGAAACGGTGGTCCATACCTTCGTGGCGTAGCCACGTTTTTGGGGGTGCAATAAGTATGAGTTCTGCGTTGGCAAATTTGAGGGAAGCTGGAGAAACTGTTTTGAGGATTGCTGAGAAACGAGGAGTAAGCGAAGCGGAGGCTTTTCTTGTTTCGAATAAGGTGTTAACGGTTAGGCTTGTGAACAACGCGGTTTTTGAATCTAAGGGTGTGCATGATGTTGGTGTTGGTTTACGCGTTCTCAAAGGCAGCATGCTAGGGTTCAGTTCAACAGCAGACTTATCAAAAGGGTCTCTGGAGAAACTTGTTGACGCGGCTGTGGCTACCGCGAAAGCCAGAAAATTACCGTTCAAATACTCTTTTCCGAAGCCGGACAAAGTTCCGAAGGTTTCTGGAGTTTATGATAAGCGTTTGGCTGAGCTTCCGTCTGAGAAGGCTGTTGACGTTGCTTATGAGATGGTGGAAGCGTCTCTTGGGTATGACAAGAAGGTTGTGGACAACGCGGGCGTGCTGAACATTGTGGATTATGAAACACTTATCTTGAACACGCATGGTGTTTCTACGGAAAACTGTGGAACATTCTTCGAAGCAAGTCTTAGTGCTACGGCTAAAAGTGGCAAGGAGGTTTCTGAAGGCTCTGATGCGACTGCTGGACGAATCCTAAAAGAGCTTAAGCCAGAGAGCGTCGGTGAGAAAGCGGCGGAGATGGCTGTTTCCGGATTGAAAACGCATAAGTTGAAGGCGGACACTTATACGGTGATTTTGGATTATGAGCCAACCCACGCAATAATTGGCTATCTTTCTATGCTGGTTAGCCCTTTGTTTGCGAAGCTTTTTTCTCCGCTTTTGCTGGACAAGGTAGGCAAGAAAGTTGCAAGTTCACAAGTGTCTTTGGTTGATGACCCTTTGATGCCGAACGGTGTAGGCTCTGCACCGGTGGATGATGAAGGGACGCCGTCAAAAAAGAACGTCATAATTGATAAGGGTGTTTTGAAAACTTTTGTTTACGATAGCTTTTATGGAGCTATGAAGAAGAAGAGAACAACTGCAAGTGCTGTTAGGGCGTCGTTGGCTGTTGGCGTTAGCAGTTTTCCCGGCAAGAACTACAATTGCGAAAATGTTCCAGTGCCTAGAAATGCGTATTTTGAAGCTGGAAAATGGAAGCGGGAAGAGATATTGGAAGAAACGAAAAACGGCTTGCTTGTTCAACGGTTTCATTACACACGATTGACGAATCCGACGCGCGGCGATTTCACAAGCATCTTGCGAATGGGCTTGTTCGCTGTCAAGAACGGTGAAATAGTTAGCGCTGTTGCTAAGTCAAGGCTTTTGGATAACTTGTTGAATATGCTGGTGAATGTTGATGCGGTTTCGGATAAGCTAATAGTTGCGGGAAGTTGGGGAGACTACACTCACACGCCAGTAATCCGCACAAAGGCGCATGTTACACCAATTGACTAAATCTTTCCATTTTTCTTTTTATTGCTCTAAGTTTTTGCTGTACCAGGTGTAGGTTTGGGCTTCTTTGAAGCCGAGTTTTTTGATAAAGCGTATTCCCGCTGGGTTGTTGCTTTCCACGTCAACCATTATGATGCGTGCACCTTTATCCTTAAAGCGTTTCTCTAGTTCTCTGTAGAGTCTTCTTCCTACACCGGTTTTTTGGAAGCGTTTTTGCACGCCAGCCCAAACGAAATAGCCATACGTCCATGGACTGAAGGGACGTTTCAAAATTGTTCCCAAGGCAAAGCCGACTATCTTGTTTGTTTTTGTTTGCTCGGCGACTAGGCAGAGTTCTGGTTCGCTGTTGAAAAGTGACAGCAACTCGTCCGTGTTCCATGTTCTGTAAGTATATTGCAGGCTTGACGGAGTGAAAGTTTTCTCGCCCAAATGCCAGACCTTGGAAAGGTCCTCCAGAACCATCTGACGAATCTCGATCTGAATTTTTCTCTTCTTAACATGTCTAGCCCATCTTTTCACTTTTTTAGTCAACTGTATCTCTCATTTTTACCTAAAAATAAAGATAATATAAACCATTTGGACACATAAATAATTCGCAAAATAGATGATTACACCTAATTGAAACCTAATCTATCAACGCTAACAAAGGTGGATATTTCATTTTCGTCTATTCTATCTTTTTTCTTTTAATTTCAGATTCATGGTAGAGCCTTGTGAAACAAAGTTTCTGCAAGAATTTTATAGAAGAAAATTCTATAAGAAAACTCGTTTGAAAGGGGGGAACATGTTGCGGAAGAGAAATCTCTTAGTTGCAGGTATCGATGTCGTCATGAAACTAGCTAAACTAGGCTTGGACTCAAAAATATGTCATAAATGTGGGAGAGTACATCTTACAGCCACGAATGAAAAGACTCTGTGCAACGATTACTAAGGATAATAGAAAAATATTCACAATAGACCTTAACATCAAAATGCGAAAAACGCCAATTGTTCTAACCAGTATATCTTTCAATTTTTAACCTTTAGTCGCTATTCTATAATAGCGAGTATTCTTGGTTGAACCTATTTATAAGGGGGGCTATAATTTGCGCAAGCCTAAAAGAGTTCATCAACACCTACCCAGACAAACCAATACCGCCAATTAACCACTGCAAAACACTTTTACCTATCACTTTATGCTATTCTCTATCAGCATCGAGGCACAATCTCCATTGAAAGACCCTCCCAAAAACGCTTTTGACCTACTTGTCAAGCCCGTTCGAAGGCTCGTTGAGCAGAGAGGATTCTCTAAACCAACAGAACCTCAGGAAAAGACAATTCCAAAAATCCTCGAAGGCAAGAATGTCCTGCTCATTTCGCCTACAGCCACAGGCAAAACCGAAGCCGCCTTTCTGCCGGTTTTAAGCATGCTTCTCCAAGGACAGCAGGGTACTCCAGGCATCAAAGTGTTGTATATAACGCCTTTACGCGCCTTGAACCGTGACATGCTTGAAAGGCTTGAGTGGTGGTGCAATAATCTCGACATAAAACTCGCCGTCAGACATGGTGACACAGAAACCAAAGAACGCACACGCCAACGCATGAGCCCCCCAGACATGCTCATAACCACCCCAGAAACACTGCAGGCAATACTCATCGGTTGGATAATGCGCCAACACCTACAAAGCGTAAAATGGGTAATCATCGACGAAGTCCACGAAATGGCAGACAGCAAACGCGGAAGCCAACTAGCCTTAGCCCTAGAACGCCTACGCACAATGATAGGCAAAGACTTTCAAATAATAGGCTTATCTGCAACAATCGGCAGCCCAGAAAAAGTCGCCCAGTTCCTCGTTGGAAACCACAGACCAGTCGAAATCGTCCGCGTTCCAGTCGCAAGAATGATGCACCTAAAAACCGTCTATCCTAAACCAGAAGAAGACGACGCCAAACTCGCCGACCAGCTTTATACACACCCAGAAGTCGCCGCTCGCTTGCGCATAATCCGCGACTACATAAGCAAACACAAATCTGTGCTCCTATTCACAAACACACGCGCCATATCCGAAGTATTAGCAAGCAGATTCAAAGTCTGGGACATAGATTTCCCCGTATCAATACACCACGGCTCCTTGGCAAAACCATCACGCATAGCCGCCGAAAGAGGACTAAAAAACGGCGAACTAAAAGGCTTAGTGTGCACAAGCAGCCTAGAACTAGGCATAGACGTTGGCAGAATAGACCTCGTCATCCAATACATGAGCCCAAGACAAGTAACCCGCCTAATCCAACGCGTCGGCAGAAGCGGACACAGAATAGGCAAAATAGCCCAAGGAATAATTGTCGCCATGGACTCCGACGACACACTTGAAGCCTTAGCCATCGCCAAAAAAGCCCTAAAAGAAGACTTGGAACCCGTTGAAATTCCACCTAAACCCTACGATGTCCTAGCACACCAAATCGCAGGATTGCTGCTCAAAAACAGAAGACTCGAATTCAACGAAATACTTGAAATGTTCAAAAATGCCTACCCATACGAAAACCTAACAATAGACGACATAGAAAAAATCCTACGCTACATGCATCAACGCTTCCCACGCTTGGCATGGGTGTCCTTCGAAGACAAAGTCGTCCTAAAACCACGCAGAACAAAAGCGCTCTTCGAATATTACTTTGAAAACCTTTCCATGATACCGGAAGAAAAACAGTTCCTCGTAGTAGACGAATCAAGCGACGCAGCAATAGGCGTATTAGACGAAGCCTTCATGGCGGAATATGGCAAACCAGGAATAAAATTCATAATCCGGGGGACACCATGGCGAATCCAACATGTTTCCGAAGAAAAAGTCCACGTAAAACCAGTCGACGACCCAACAGGCGCAATTCCAAGCTGGATAGGAGAAGAAATCCCAGTTCCATTCGAAGTATCGCAAGAAGTAGGCAAGATTCGCGGTTTTGTTGAAAAACAACTGCGGAAAGGTGCATCCTCAGACGATATTGCTGCAAAACTAAGCGAAGAGTATCCTGCAGACAAGGACACGATTCTGCGTGCAATAACTGAAACAATAGAACAAGTCTCCGCAAGATTGCCAGTGCCAACAGACAATCGAATAACTGTCGAAGACTGGGAAGAATTCGTTATAATCCACGCTAACTTCGGCTCACTTACGAACAGAGCCCTTGCACAGCTACTCGGGCAGCTGCTTTCCGAAAAAATCGGCTACAGCATTGTAGTCCAACATGACCCCTACCGTATATTCATCCAGACCATGGGCGCCACAAACGCAAACCAAACAATCGAACTGTTCAACGAAATACGCGCCATGCCAGACCAAACAATAAGAGACACCCTAACACGTGCAACCGTCAAAACCGGGCTCTTCAAACGCAGAATGATTCATGTGGCAAGACGCTTCGGAGCACTCAAAAAATGGGCAGACTTCAGCAGCGTAAGCCTACAACGCCTAATAAAAAGCTTCGAAGACACACCAATCTACGAAGAAGCCCTCAAAGAAGTGTTCACAAAAGACTTAGACTTAGAAAAATTACTCCTTGTTTTAAGAAAAATCCGTGAAGGCGAAATCCAACTGCATAAGGTCGAAACAAGCGGAAATGCGACACCAATAGCACGTGTCGGCATTGAACGCGTAAGCATGAAAACCGACTTGATTCCGCCCGAAAGAATGCGCGCCGTTCTAATAGAATCCACAAAAGCACGGCTACTAAACGAAACGTGCAATTTCATATGCACAAACTGCTGGAACTACATGGAAATGATACGCGCTAAAGACTTGCCAGACAAGCCCAAATGTCCAAGATGCGGCTCAACAGCCATAGGCTTACTGAAAGTGGAAGAAGAAAAGGCTATGCCGCTCATCGAAAAGAAAGGCGAGAAGCTAACGAAAAGCGAAGAAAGACTGCATAAACAAGCAACGCACACAGCACAGTTAATAACCAAATATGGAAAAGCTGCAGCTGTAGCCCTGTGTGCCCGAAAGGTTCAGCCCTCAGACATTAAAGAAGTTCTCGAAGAAGAACCTAAACTCAATGATAGATTCTACGAGCTTGTGCTGGAAGCCGAACGCAAAGCCCTGAGCAAAAGGTTCTGGTAACAGCCCAAGGCATACAACAACTTTTAAATGAAGGCTTATCCTATTTTGCCTAAGCATCATCTGCTTGTTGATTAGGGAGATTAAAAGTTTGGAAATAAGTCGAAAAAAACTCCGAGAAGAAGTTCTTGAAAGAATCAAATATGTTAAAACATGTGTCTTAGCCAGAGAACTATGCCTTCTAGTTCGCACAAACAGGGCAGTGCTGGAACCTAGAGACGTGCAGGAAATCTGCTCTTACATATCCAGCCTATGCAAAGAAGAAGGATGCGAAGAACAAAGCGAACTATGCCGCAAAGCAGCAGAAGCTGTTAACTCCAAAGACGAAGCAAAATACCTTGAATTATGCGCGCAAAGCTGCATGAAATGTGGAGAAGCCAGAAGACCACAGCCCAAAAAAGCCACATATGTCGCTTAAACAGCGCAAAAGCCTTTAAAAGCACAAAGTGTAGGTTACAATTGAGTTTGAACGGAGGCTAATAGACTGTTCATCGCACCTTACGTTCCAAGTCCGCCACAAGTAATCCGCCAAATGCTCATCTTAGCTGAACTAAAACCAGGTGAAGTCTTCTTCGATTTGGGCGCTGGAGACGGCAGAACAGTTATTATGGCTGCAAAAGATTTCGGCGCAAGAGCTGTCGGTGTTGAGTTACGAGAAGACTTGGTTAAGAAAGCGCTTAGCTCCATCTACGAGCAAGGACTGCAAGATAGAGTAACAATAGTGAATGGCGACATGTTCAATGTAGACCTAACCTCGGCTGACGTTGTCTTTCTCTATCTAACAACGAGTGCTAATGAGAAAGTTAAACCAAAACTGGAAGCTGAACTCAAAAAAGGAGTTCGTGTGATTTCTCATGATTATGAGATTGTCGGCTGGAAACCCGTCAAAGTTTTAAATTTCTGCGAAAACCAAACGTTAGGATATCCATCACACACTATTTATTTGTACAAGAAAATTTAGTCTTATATTCTTTAGTGATAGGCATGCCACTTGCCGCTTTTAAGACTTCTTTCAGAATCACTTGGGCAGACACCGACGCCGCTCAAGTCGTGCATTATTCAAACTATTTCAGATTTTTTGAGAGAGCTGAAGAAGAATTTTACAGACATTTAGGCTTCAGTTTCACCGACATCAACAAGATGGGAATTTGGCTTCCGAGAGTTGAATCTTTCTGCCAATTTAAAAAACCAGCAAGATTCGGCGACTTAATCGAAGTGGAATTGACAATTGGAGAGTTGAAGGAAAAATCCATAAAATACGAGTTTAAAATTTTCAACAAAGAGTCAGCGGTTTTGCTGGCTAATGGATATGTGGTGATCGTGGCAGCCGATAAGCATATGGAAAGAGCCGTGCAAATTCCAAAAGAAATCGTTGAAAAACTGAAGCCTTTCTGCAAATAAATTTTTAAGAAAAAGTTTTCTTTAAAATTTTTAGCGAAACCGAAATGTTGTTTATTCCATGGCGGTACATAGCTGACTGGAAATGCAACTCTTGCGGAATATGTTGCAGAGCCTACAGTGTAGTTCTAAAATTTCCAGAATGGCTGAGAATAGTCAAGAATTACGGTGTTGAAGCGACAGTTTCAGGCTTGGATAAGCTGTTCCTAAAAAGGAAAAGTGACGGTTCTTGCATCTTTCTGTATAACCTGTCAGGAATGTATTTATGCGGTTTGCAGCACATGAAACCTAAAGCATGCAAACTTTGGCCTTTCAAAATATTTGGCGAACCACAGTATGGGTATGCGAGTGATGCTGTTTATAGTTATGGTGAAAATCAGCTTTTTGTATATGCTGATTCTACATGTAGTGGTTTGAGATATGGAAAGCCAACATTAGAATTTTCTGAGTGCACGTTGAAAGAGTTTGTAGAAATCGCTTTGGGAGTACGCAACAACCAGTTCAAAACCACCGCGGATTTAAGTTTTGCAAGAACAAAATTTCATTCCAAACTGCTCAGTCTATTCTAAAGAGTTTTATTAAAGCGTCTTCCTTGACATTAGAAATAATAAAAAGGGAACTTGTATTAATCCTGTTTTCTCCTTGTTGCTGGTTTTTCTTCTTCTAATTCTCTTACTCGTGTTTCGATGAACTCTTTGACTTTTTCTTGGCTGTACTCTTTCTCTTCTTGCTGTTTCCGCCACTGTTCCTTAATTACTGCTATGACTTTTTTCAAGTCAAAAGGTTTCACTATGTAGGCGTGTGCGCCTTTGTTGAGAGCTTCGACAGCGTTTTGCAAGGATGGATAACCTGTAACCATTATCTTTCGCATTTTTGGTGTTGTGTCTTTCAGTTTTGTTAGAAGTTCTGTTCCTTCCATGTCCGGGAGTCTTATGTCTATAAGAGCCAAATTATAGAATTTTTCGTTCGATTTTTTGATTGCTGTTTTCCCGTTTTCCGCCGTATCTACAGCGAATCCTTCGTCTTCCAGAATTGCCACTAAGACTTTCCTAATGCTTTCGTCGTCGTCAATGACAAGGATTCTGGCACGCTTATCCATGTATTTTCACCTCCTTCTTTTTTTGTTTCGGGTTTTATGGGAAGCGTTAGTATGAAAGTCGTGCCTTCGCCCACTGCACTTTCGACTGTGATTTTTCCGCCATGAGCTTCAATAATTCGTTTGCATATGGGCAAGCCCAATCCCATTCCCTTGGCTTTTGTTGTGAAAAACGGTGTGAAGATTTTCTCCATGGTTTCTTTCGTCATTCCTATTCCAGTGTCTTTGAAAATGAATTCTACAGCATCCTTTGTTTTGCGGCTTGTTATTGTGAGTTTGCCGCCGTTTGGCATGGCATCAATTGCGTTAATAACTAAGTTGTGGAATACCCTAGCCATTTTCTCTATGTCAATTCTTATTTTAGGCTCCTTGCGTGTTCGATTTATTATTTGGATGTTTTTTGGAACTTTAATCAAATGAAGAGTTTCTGTTATGATAGTTTTCGGGTTCGTTTCAGTTAATTCCAAGTGCACTTCTCGTGAGTATTCCAGTAGGTCTGTTATGATTTTATTCGCGTATTCTATGTCTGCTTCGATTAATTCAAGCATTTCTCTTGTTTTCTCATCCATTTTTGAATACAATTTTGTTTTCAAGTAATATGTAGCGCCCTTTATGCCTGTCAACGGATTACGCAAGTCATGGCCAACCATGGCTGCTACTTCTCCGATGGCTGCAAGTCTTTCAGACTTTATTAGTTTCTCTTGCGCTTCTTTCAACTGCCTAGTTCTTTGTTCAACAAGCGCCTCAAGATGCTGAGAATACTCTTCCAGTTTTTTCTGCATCTGCTTTCGTTCTGTAATATCTCTAGCTATGCCCAAAATTTCGATTCTTTGTCCAATTTTTATTGGAATGGTTGAAATTTCAACAAAAACTCTACTTCCATCTTTTCTCATGAGCTCAAACTCGTCCGGTCCAGTTCTTTGTCCGCTTAGGTTCTTTTGAACAGCTTCAATAGCCTTTGGTACGTATTTTTCTGGAAGAAGCCCAGCTTCCAGTATACTCTTTCCAATTAGTTCTTCTTTCTCGTAACCCGTCAAAATTTCTGCTTGTCTGTTTCCCTCAAGAATTTTTCCATTTAGGTCGTTAATGTAAATTGCATCTGGAGCATATTCTATCAATGACCTTAGCCTTTCTTCAGATTCTCGCAGTCTCTCCTCCATTTTCTTGCGTTCCGTGATGTCTCTGAAGACTGCTTGGATGCCCGTTACCTTACCGTTCATGATTATGGGAGCGGCGTTAATTTCCACAGTAGCTATGGTTCCATCTTTTCTAGGGAGTCCTAGCTGCAGCCCCTCAAGGCTTTTGCCTTGCATCAAATCTGTGAACAACTGTGACGCATTGGAAAGCGTGTCTGGAGAGAAATATTCTAGGAAGGACTTTCCAACGACTTCGTTTTGGGGATAACCCAGAACCTTTCCTACTGAAGGAGAAGCATACGTAATGTTTCCTTCAAGGTTAACAATGGCTATTGCGTCAAAGCTTCTTTCTGCCATTCCTCTGAATTTTTCCTCAGATTCCCGCAATTTTTCCTCCATTTTCTTACGTTCTGTCACATCCATAATAATTGCAAGAGTCCCTGCAAAGTTTCCATCCGCATCCCAGAATGGTGACGCAGACACTTGAACAATGCGCGGGTCACCATTCTTACAGTACAACTTAATTTCGTATCGGCTTGTGACTCCCTTCTTTCTAGCCTCTGTTTCTTTCCTAATTTTTTCAAAACCTTCCTTGTCGACGAGTTTACGTAGATTTGCGCCGAGAAGCTCTTCTTTTTCATAACCTAGCATGCCAGCAAAAGCTTTGTTCACAAAAGATAGGTTATCATTGGAATCAACAATGGTTATTCCTTCCATTGCCGTTTCTAAAAACATTTCCAGTTTTCTGTTAGTTTCCTTTAGCTTTTTCTCCATCATCTTAAGTTCAGTGATATCCACAACAATCGCTTGAAAACCAACCGTTCTTCCATTAACTATGAACCTTGAGGGTTTACTCCAAAGATTAAGAACGCTGCCATCTCTTCTCACAGAACGAAACTCTAACTGTCTAGGCTCCCTTCGCAGCATGATAATGCGCAAAAATAGGCGCATTACTTTTCCTCGGTCTGCAGGATGTATAAAATTCTTGAATGGCTGATTTAGCAATTCGGAAACTGAATAGCCTAACAAATCAGCCAACGCTTTATTTACATATTTCAGCCTTCCCCTTAAATCGGAAATAGCGATGCCTACAAATGCATTTTCGACCAAGCTGCGAAATACTTGTTCAGATTTGAAGAGAATTTTGTCCGAATCGTCATCTTTTGCACCATTGTATCGTACGGTCATTAGGTTAGCTTCCATGGTAAAGGCTATTCTATTAATTAGGTTTCTTTAACGGCTACATTTAACTTGTATGAAGGTGAAGTCTGAATTATTAGTAATAATGTATAACTGGAATCCGACTCAGACTTCACATGTTTCTTTTAAGAGAAAAACTTCATTAAAACAAGTTAAGTTATAAACCAGAAGTTAGAAGTCTAAATTTCTAACAGATGCAATTGGGATTAGTCTATGGCGAAACCTAAAATCGGACTGTCTGCGCTTTGCTGGTTAAGTGAACCTTTCAAAAAGATGATTAAACATATTACAAGTTTAGAAACAGCCTACGTAGAGATTGTTGACGACGGATTTCATACGCTGAACAAACAACGAATTTCAACTCTTAAAAACATTGCAGCATCCTATAACTTACAATATTCTGTGCATGCACCCTTCGCAGACATAAACATTGCTTCACCATCAAAACCAATACTGAAAGCTATGTGCAGAAGACTAGAAGACTCGATTGCCTACGCACATGATTTGAACGCTTACGTGTGGGTTTTTCATCCTGGATTAAAGACGGGTATTAGCATGTTTTATCCGAACATGGATTGGCGTCAAAATGTTGAAACTGCACGTTTACTTTTTAAAGTTGCAAACGATTATGGCGTAAGAATCGCCATAGAAAACGTGCCAGAACCTTATCCATTCCTAATGAAAAGTGTGGAGCACTTCGTCAAGTTTTATGAAGAAATCAACGAAGACATAGGCTTAGCCTTAGATGTTGGACACGCTAACATTAATGGTCAGATAGAAAGTTTCATGGAAACCTTCTTAAGCAAAATTGTACATGTTCACGCGCATGATAATGATGGAAAAAGCGACCAACATTTAGGCATAGGTTATGGAACTGTCAACTGGGAAAACTTTGCAAAAGCATTAAGAAGAACATCTTATGACAAAGTTATCGTAATCGAATCTGTTATGCATGTTAATGAAAGCGTGCAAAAATTAAAACAGTTACTTGCGTAATTTCAACTTGTTTCCTTCAACGGAATCTCTATCTTCATAAAATCTTCCGCCACCTGCGTATTTTTGAAAAATTTCCGTGCTTCTCCAAGAAGTTTGCTTGTATCTTCATACCTTGCACTGATGTGGGTGAGAATCAGCTGTTTTGCTTTTGCTTTCTTGGCGTTTTTAGCAGCTTGACTTGGTGTTGAATGCCCATCCTCTTCTGCTCTCTCAGCCAAATCATCATCCAAAGTAGCATCGTGAATAAGTAGGTCTGCACCAGCCGCAAACTTCACAAAGCCTTTAAACGGTCTGGTGTCGCCTGTGTAAACGATTTTTCTTCCAGGTCTAGGCATTCCAGTAACTTCTTCTGGCTTTACTACCTTTCCGTTTGGCAATCTGATTTTGTGTCCATGTTGCAGTTTAGACCACATTGGTCCTTCTGAAACACCTAACGCCTTGGCTTTTTCTGGAAAAAATCTTCCGGGACGAGGTTTTTCCGCGAAAGCATAGGCTAAACTTGGGATTACATGATTTGCCCACTCTGTCTGAACGACATATTCGTTCTCTTCGCATACAACACCTGCCTCGTATATTTCGTGAACTTCAACTGGAAATGTCAAAACAAACTGAACCGTTTCCCTAATGTTCTCTAAAAAACGTTTGATTCCTGGTGGTCCGTAAATGTCAAGTTTCTTTTCTCTGTCAAGCAATGCCATAGTCTGTAGAAGCCCCGGCAAGCCGAGAACATGGTCGCCGTGCATGTGCGTTACGAAAATTTTCATTTTTTTATGGAAGCCCACCTTAGCCTTTACCATTTGCCTTTGCACACCTTCGCCGCAGTCAAACATTATTTGTTCGCCTTTGCGTTGGATAAGCACAGCGGGTAAGCTTCTTTTGGGTGTTGGAACGCTTCCAGCTGTGCCTAGGAAAACAACATACAAACTCATGCGTCTACACCTTTTCGAATACTGCTATTTCTCTTGTTAGGCTTCTGTGAACATAAACGAAGTGGGATTCTAAATGTTTATAGCCTAAAGTCTCACCAGTTTTCTTGATGTTTAATGTTTTTGGTGCAGCCATGCAAACTCGCTGTCCTTTGCCAAGCATATCTTTAACAGCCGCCAACACTTCCTCAACTATTTGCCCAGTGGACCGCTTAAGGGTTGTTGAAGACCTTCCGTAAGGCGGGTCAGTTACAACGTAGTCAACCTTTGTTAAGGGGGGGTTGCGTGCATCTGCAAGGATGACTCCTTCGGACTCTATATTAAAATAATCGAGGTTTCTGAGTGTTCCTTTCACCATGCGTCTTTGAATATCTAAACCAATAGTGCGACATCCAATGAGGGTGGCTTCAGTGAGCGTGCTTCCGGTTCCGCAAAAAGGGTCCAAAACGAGCTCTCCAGCCTTTGGTCTGGCCAAATTTACCATACATCTTGTAAGTTTTGCCAGCATGGCTGATGGGTGGAAGAATGGTTTTTTCTTTGGGCGTCTTTCCACGAACGGTTTTGGCGGAATCTCAGCAAGTAGCATGCCGAAAATGAACTTTTCTTCGGTTAGGAATCCCGTGAAGGTTTTATTTGGATTTTTAAGGTTCACTTTTGTCTTTTCTTTTTTGTTGAGTATGAGCTCGCCGAGTTTTCTTTCAAGAAACATACTGTCAATGTTTGGAGCATAGTCTTTTACGTGATGCACGCGAACAACGAAGGTTTCTTCATTCGCCAGAACATCTTTCAGATTTACGACGCGCATATTCTTCAATATCTCATTTGTTTCAGCCTTGCAAGTGAATAGTTCCAGTCCGCAAAGTCTCGTGAAAGCTGCTCTACGCTTCACGGTTTCAACACATTTTAAATCTACGTCAAGCCTTAGAATTTGGTCGAGCTTCTCCAAAGTTTTGAAAACGTAGCCTTCCGTTTCAAGTATAGCCTTTAACTCGGAAACTGGCAGAGTTTCATGTTCGCCGGAGAGCAGAAAGAAAAGTTTAGCCACTTTGGCGTTCCTTCAATTGTTTGGCTATTAAGGGCGCAAGAGAAACCTTGCTAACTTGGCTTGGAACGCTGTCTGTGCCTATTATCTCTTCAACTCCTGCATCAAGAATTCGCTTTTCTGCATCGCCTATCAAAAGTGGATGAGCACAAGCGGCAAACACTTTTTCGGCTCCAAGCTCTTTCAGAATTTTTGCAGCCGCAATTATTGTGCCGCCCGTGCTGATTATGTCGTCAAAGATTATCACGGTTTTTCCTTTAACGTTGAATGTTTTCTTTTCTACGCTAATCTGCCCAGTGTAGCGGTCTCTGTGCTTCTCTAAGTAGCCGCATTCTCCGCCAAGAACATTTTTGGCTTCTTCAGCAATGTATATTGCACCCATATCAGGAGCCAGCGCAAAAGCTTCCGCGAAACCTTTCCGTTTGAAATAGTCCGCCAGTAACGGAATGGCTGAAACGTTTTTTGCTGGAAAAGGGAATCTACTTAGCACTTTTTCTTGATGCACGTTCACTGTTATTAAACTGTCAATTCCTACAGCCTTAAGCATCTGCGCGACGGCTTCTATGCTTATGGCTTCGCCTTGAAGGAATATCTTGTCTTGGCGTGCGTAAGCAAGATAGGGAACGACAGCGATTACTTTTTTTGCGCCATGGCGCTTAGCTGCGTCAGCAATAAGTGCTAACTGTATTAGGCGCGTGTCTTGAGGTGGGCTTGTGGTTTGTATTATGGCTACGTCTTCGTTTTTCACCGAGTCTTCTAATCTTACGTAGGATTCGCCGTCTGGATAGGTTTTAAAAGTCAGCGGAACCGTTTCCGCGCCCAAAAGCTCAGCTATCTTTTCGCCTAATTCTCTCGATGCTGGACCCTGTATTATCTTCATTTTATTCGCCGTGTTTAAGAGTGCGGTTATCTTGACTTTTTAGATTTTCCCAGTTGCCTTATACTGTTCGATAAGTTCTTTTGCTCTGTCCATGCGAATCTTGCGTTCCGCAACCATTTTTTCAGCTACTAAATCAATCAATTCGCCTGTCGCGCCGGCTGCTACTGCTATGTTTCTTGCGTGAAGTGACATGTGCCCGCGTTGTATGCCTTCGTGAGCCAGTGCGCGTAGTGCACCTAGATTTTGTGCCAAACCAACAGCCGCTAAGACTTCGGCGAACTCGTTTGCAGTTTTTACGCCTAAGATTTTTATTGCTATTTTCGCGATTGGGTGGGTTCGCACTGCTCCGCCTATTAAGCCTACAGCCATTGGCAGTTCAATTGAGCCTACTAGGTCGCCGTTTTCGTTTTTCTCCCATGTTGAAAGCGTCGTGTAGTGTCCGTTTTTGGCTGCGTAGGCGTGGGCTCCAGCTTCGATGGCTCGGTGGTCGTTGCATGTTGCGATTATGACGGCTGTTATGCCGTTCATTATGCCTTTATTGTGTGTTGCGGCTCGGTAGGGGTCTGCTGCTGCAAAAGCGGAGGCGTTTACTATGCCGTCTACGACTTCTTCTCCGCCAACAGAATCTTTAGGCACTACACACGATGCTCTTGCTAAACGTTTAACTGCTAAATTAGAAATTATTCGCAGGTAAACTCGTCCGCTTGTTATGCGTTCTATCATTGGCGCAACAGCTTCAGCCATGGTGTTAACCGCATTAGCGCCCATGGCGTCGCGGCAGTCAACATGCAATTCTGTGATTAGCATTGGTCCTTGGGTTGTGTGGATTACTTTTGCTTCTAGGTCTTTTGCTCCTCCGCCGACAGAAACAAGCACAGGGTCCTGGTCGTTCGCCTTCTTTATTATTTCTTCTTTTGCTTGTAAAACTCGCATTTTAGCCGCGTATGGGTCTTTTATGCCCACAGCCTGTATTTGTCCAATCATTATTGGTGGTGTGCTGCTTGTGTGGAAGCCTCCGCCGTCGCGCGCCATTTTCGCCGCGTAACTAGCCGCGGCAACAACGGAAGGTTCTTCAATTGCCATGGGAATCAGATAGTCGCGTTTGTTTATGAGAAAGTTTACGCCGATGCCTAAAGGTATGGGAATGGCGCCGACAACGTTTTCTATCATGCGGTCAGCCAAATCCAAAGGTAGTGAACCGGCATTCTGCAATAAAGTGACTTCCTCATCCGATAAATCAGCGAACTCCTTAAGAAATTGCAAACGCTCTTTTGGGCTTAGTTTATAGAAACCCGAAATCAGAGAGGACTTATGCACGTGTATTCACCTTCAAGTTTAGTACGTCTATAAAGATTATTAATTGTTGCCTAGCTTACCTTTTAGTTTTAACAATACCAAGATTAAAAGGTAGTGAAATAAAAAAAAGAGGAGATACTACTCAACTTTGACTTTCAATGTCACACTGATTGATTGTCCATTAGTGGCTGTTAGTTTTGCTTTTATCTCCCATTTTACAGTCCACACTGCGTTGTTTGCCATTGATTGACCAGTAGTCTCAGTTACGTTGTCTCCGCTTGGAAGAATCTCAATTCTGTCTCCTTTCTGTGTACCACTTTCGTCGAGCAACGTTATGTAAATATAGTCAAAATTGTTACTAAACTGGCCGGTCAGAGAATAGAGACTCATATTAACAGTCTTCGTAGAGCCAGAATTGTTTGTTATGTTTACTGCTTGCTCATAAATTCGTGTTTCTCCAGGTTCAATTGCTAGTATATTGTCGAAAGTTACTTCTGTTCCCGCTGTATTTATTCCACCTGTGCTGATGGATGTTGTATTTAGTCCATTCGTGAATTTTACCCCAGCGCTTCCTATGCTTATAGGTGTTGCGTGCATGAAAAGCTCGCTATAAGTACCTGCGCTTACCGTAGCTATAAGTAATGATGCTACAAGCAGAGTTACAAATTTTAGGCTTTTCTTAATGTTTATTTTCATTTTGTTGTTTCACCTCCTTTCCTTCTTTTTCTCTCTTTCAACGTGTCTATCCATATTCTTGCGAGCACGTAGACGCTTACGCCCAAAACGAGGATGCAGGCTATCGCCAACGCTACGGCTGAGGTTATGAAAGCTGCCTCCCCCCAAGAAGGCTTAAGAGCTGCGTAAACGCTTGCGCTTGTTATTGCTGTGCCTGCACCTAGGGCTATGTACCACCATTTTGGCTTGAAGAATATGTATGTGCCTAACCCCACGACGAGAGTGTCGAAGGCAACGATTGCTATGAAGGTTGCTTCCCACGTCATGTGCGGAAGCATTATAAGCGGATGAACGGCGATGTCGGCGTAGTTGGTTACAAAGAAAGTAGTCAAGACTAGAGAGGGCAAAGTGACGGTGAACATGAAAACTTTAGCGTAATTCAACAGTTTCTTTACAATCCCAAGATAAGCGTTGACTGCGATGATGTTTGCCAAAGCCACAATCAAATACAATAGGCTGTACCAAAACCGCATGTACTCACCAAACGACAACATGAACTCTCTGCTTACGATTAACTGCCCAAACCCAGCCAAAGCCGCAACTTGATACAAGTACGGTAGATGCCATGGAAAATGACGGTCCAGTAGACACGTCAGCAAGCTTACGGCTAAGAAAAGGTCTATGCCCAGCAGTGCGAAGAACTCTGGCTGTAGTGGGGAAGGCAATTTCGGTACCGCACCCGAAAGTCTGGTTTCTTTTTATTTAAGACATATGAATTCGGAATCCAAATCCGAATTCTACAATAGAAAACGTGAAAATAGAAAATAATCTATTGTGTAGTAATGAACAATACACACAGTAAAAGTGTTGATGCGACAGGCAAGTGTGTTTGCGGGTTATTTTTTGGGCAGTGCTATTGCGGATATTCCGAAGCGTTTGTGGATTTCTTTTGCGAGGATTTCTGCGTGTCCTACGCGGTAGTTGTCTGTTATTACGAGTTTTGGTTTTGAGCGTCTAACATATTCGAGTAGTCCGTTGAAGTCTGAGTGGTCGCTTAGGGCTATGATGTATTCTTTTTCGTTGATTTCGCGGCATGGAGAATTGAACTCCCAACCGCTGACGTAAACTCTGAAGGCGTCGTGACCAACTTTGCTTCTGGAGCCAATGTGGTAGAAGGCTATGCAGGGAACGTTTTTTTCCAGCATTTCTTTTGCTTCTCGTTCTTCAGAAAGCATTAGGCGTCCAAGGCGCATGCCATGTCGTTCGCAAACTTTTGAGACGTGAAAGACTTTTTCTGGCGTGATGAAGGGCGCTTTTACGTCTGCTTTGTGTAGGATTTGCATGACTTCTTGGAGTTTGCCATGATAGCCGAAAACGTAAACCGTGCCTTGTTTTAGCCCATGTTCTATAACGGAGATGAGAAGGTTTTTGATGTCTTTGGCGAAGGAGCGTTTACACGTTGGACCTCCGTATGTAGCTTCCATTACGAGTATGTCTGCGTCCAAAATTGGGGTTCCGTCGATTCTGAAGTCGCCTGTGAAAACTGTTTTTGTTCCTTCTTTATCTTCTACGAGCACTTGTGCTGCGCCTAAGATGTGGTCGGCGCCGAAAAGCGTTATGTAGTCGTCATCGTATTGGAAGGTCTTACCATATTCGTGTGTTTCTACGTAGCCTTCCATTAAGAAGAGCGGTCCCATCATGACGTCGATTAAGTCTTTTGTTGCTTTTGTCATTAACACTTTTTCACATGTTCTTAGGCTTTGCTTCAAGCCCGTCATGTGGTCAGCGTGGGCGTGGGTGACAACTCTTAACGGTCTTGTTTTATCAAAGGCGTCGCACGCAACGTTTTTTCCTAAAAGCACAGCGCCAGTTTCTGTTATTGTAGCTTTTGTAGACAAAATTGTGCACCGGTCATGCAGTTTTCGGAGCTAACCAATCGATGAGTTCTCTCGGGTTTTCGCATTCTATTTTGACTTTTATTGGTCCTAAAGGCGACTCTGCCACTTCTTTAGAAAAAGACACATGTCCTGCAAATGCAACTTGCTTGTTTAAGCAAAAGCTTATGGTTTTTCCGCTTAGCCCTTCGAACAACACTGCTCTCGCGGCGTCGCGGATGCGTTCTCTACGGAGTAAATTATAAAGTTTAGTGAGAGCTTCCTGTCCTGTTGCTTCTGCGGTTACTATAGCCCCCTTATAAATAGGTTGAACCTTGGTTTGAATATCGCCAAAAATGTTTTCGATGGCACGTTTTACTTTTTCTTCATTTTCTGTTGGGTTGACTTCAGCTTCCACATAAACCTTTATTTTGTCCATTTTTGCTCAACTTTCCTGAGAACTTCTTTGGCTTTTCGCTTTGCAACTTCATATTTTTCTTCGTTTACTATTAAGTGTTCAGCCATCGCTATGGCTTCGCCTAATCCAACGCTTAGCTCTCGCATGTCCCTTTCATGGAAGACTTCCCAGCTGGCTGAGTCATCGCTTCTTTGTCTATGATAAAGCCTTTTGAATCTTGTTTCTGGCGATGAGTGTACGGCTATGAGTGTGAATTTTGGAAAATGCCTCCTGAATTCTTCAACTTCAGCTAAGCTACGTATGCCATCCACGAGGATTTTGTTTTCTGGTATTCTCTCTATTTTTGGAATGCATCTTTTTGCTATGACACTTTTCCCCTCTTGCTCTCGCAATTCAAGCATTACTTTGCCGACGTTTTGCGGGTCCAGCTCCAACCCTCTACTCGCTGTTTCCTCCCGCACAACATCGCCCATCACAACAATGCCATAACCGCTCTCTTTTGCAGCAGAAACCACTATGGATTTTCCAGCCCCAGGCATACCAGCCATACCAACAACAAGCTTATCACTAGTCACCTTGATTTCCCTCTCGATAGACTTTGTCAGTAACAGATAGTCTTTTACATTAAAAGCATTTATGAGAAAGATAATGAAGAATAAACGAAGGAATACATGATGTCTGAGACCATAAGAAGTTTTATAGCTTTTGACATGGACAGCGAATCAGTTCTTAAGAAAATCACGGACGTTCAAGCACTTCTGACAAAAACTGGAGCAGACTTAAAACTTGTTGAACCCAGAAACATTCACATTACCGTTCGATTTCTCGGAAACATAACCCCGCCCATGGTGGACAAGATTTTTGAAGAAATGAAAAAGGTTCAATTTGTTCCTTTCGACGTTAAAATTTGTGGAGCCGGTGCCTTTCCAAACGTGCGTTATCCGCGGGTTTTGTGGGCTGGAATAACCGAAGGCGCTGACCAGTTGAGAAGCATTTTCAACCAGTTAGAACCTCGTTTACGCAGTTTAGGATTCGCGCGAGACCCTAAAGGCTTCAATCCTCACCTTACGATTGCTCGTGTGAAGTCTGGAAGAAACAAGGCTGAACTCGCCAAACTCCTCAACGAAACTGTTAATTATGAGTTTGGAATCGTCCGCGCTGAATGTTTAAGGCTTAAGAGAAGCGATTTGACACCGAAAGGACCAATTTACTCGACGCTTAAAGAGGTTTGTCCACAAAAATAGAGAAAGGGCATTGTTTATGCAGAGAAAGATGGCAGACGTCTGCGCAACTGTTCTGGAGCGTGTTACACCAGACCGGAAAAAACGCGCAGAAATTGAGATTTTGGCTAGAAAACTGGAGAAGAAAGTTTCTGACGTGTCAAAAGCGTTGGGCGTTGACGCCGTAGTGCGCGTGGAAGGTTCTGTTGCGAAAGACACTTGGCTCAGCGAGGAGCCAGACATAGACGTTTTCATGCGTGTTCCAACAGCAATACCTCGCAAATCGCTTGGTGAGGTCTGTTTGAAAGTAGCTAGAAAAGCCACAGAAGGCGCAGAACAAATTGAAAGGTTTGCTGAGCACCCATACCTTGAGGCGATAATTAATGGTGTCAAAGTGAATATTGTGCCTTGCTACAATGTTAAGCGTGGAGAATGGTTAAGCGCCACAGACCGAACACCCTACCACACAGACTATGTTAAAAAGCATTTGAAGGCGTCGATGCATGCTGAAGTACGCTTACTGAAAAAGTTTATGACGGGAATAGGTGTTTATGGCGCTGAAATAAAAGTCGGCGGGTTCAGCGGTTACTTGTGCGAACTTCTAATTTTGCATTACAAATCCTTTGTAGAGACGCTGAAAGCCTTCGCTAAATATAAGCAAAGAAAAGTAATAGACATGGAAGGCTATTACAGAGAAAGAGAAAACGAACTGCAACTGTTGTTCATAGAATCATTAGTAATCATCGACCCAGTAGATAAGGGAAGAAACGTGGCTTCAGCAGTGCAACCGCAGAAACTCTACACTTTCATAGCCGCTGCACGGGCTTTCCTAGAAAATCCCCGCTTAGCCTTCTTTTATCCACCAAAAACAACTATCTTAACGGTGAAAGAACTGAAACGGGAATTACAGCAGCGGGGCTCCGCCATTGTTGCCGTAACTTTTGGAAACGTTAACGCTGTTCCAGACGTTTTATGGGGACAACTCTACAAGTCTCAACGTTCTCTCCACAAACTTATCGAATTAAGCGATTTTAAAATTTTAAGAGACACAACGTGGAGCGATGAAAAAAACCTCAATGTTTTCCTCTTCGAACTTGAAAGCTACCACATCACACCAGTCAAGAAACATCTCGGGCCTCCTTTAGAAAGAGAGCGTGAATGCAAAGATTTCTTGGAAAAATACATACACAATGCTGATGTTGTTTCTGGACCATACATTGCTGATGGACGATTGGCTGTACAGCTAAAGAGAAGGTACACTGATGTGTGCGAACTGCTTAAGGAAAAGCTGAAGGATGGCGGAAGAAACGCCGGTGTGGCTGAAAAAATTTCGCAAGTTTTAAAGAATAATTTCAATGTTTTGGTAAACGAAGAAATAGCCGAAGTATACGCCAACAACAGCAAGTTTGCAGAGTTTTTAACTGAGTTTCTTTCCGGCAAGCCAAAATGGTTAGAAACCACTTAGACTAAACGCTATCAGTGCAATACCAAAAAGCCAACAATACAATGCGAAAAAGTGAAACTTCTTCTTGGCAAGGATTTTCCAGAGCAACTTTATTGCTAGAAAGCCAACAATCATCGCAACAATGATTCCTACGAGGATTTCTGTCCATCCTAAGCCTGCAGTCGCAAGTGCGCCATAATCCTTGTATGCTGTGTAGCCGATAGCGCCGATTATTGCCGGTATCGAGAGCAGAAATGAAAATTTGAAGGCTTTTTCACGTTTTATTCCAAACAGCAGCGCTATGGCAATTGTTGCTCCGCTTCTGGAGATGCCAGGGATTATGGCTAAGCCTTCTGCAATGCCAATTATTATTGCTGTTGAATAGTCTATTTCGTCTTTTTCTTCTTTTCCAGTCTTTGACAAATAGAGCACTAAACCGAAAACAATGAACGCTAAAGCGATTGATAGCATATTTTGGAATGCTTGTTCCACGGGCTCTTTAAGTAAAACGCCTATAGCTACGGCGGGAATTGTTCCAATAACTATCAGGGGCATTAGTCTGCCATGTTCTGTTTTAAAATCCAAGCGACCCAAAGCTGCAAGAATTTTTTTGATGTCCTCTCTAAAGAAGAACAATACTACGAGTAATGTTCCAATATGCAACATAAACTCGAAAAGTAAAGAGTCCTGTGTGCCAAGAAAATGCAGAAAATGCTCGGCTACTTTCAAGTGTCCAGTACTTGAGATGGGTAGCCATTCTGTTAAGCCTTGTATGGTACCGAGAATTGCTGTTTCCACCAGACCCAAGAGTCCTCGCCGCTTTTCCCTCTTGTATTTTCGAGTTACGCTTAAAAGATTAATTCATGTAACATGTTAATTCCTCAATGTGGTGTAAGCACATGAGCGATTACCCGCCTGGGAGTCACGAAGACCGTGAAATGCTGGCTAAAATGCCAATAGAAAAGTTGCTTGACTATTTCTTTCTGCAAATCCGAAACTTGTGGAGAGTTGACGGCTTATACTTTCTGGGAATAGAGAAAAAGTTTGGAACTGAAGCAGCTACAGAGATTGATGCAGGCGTATGGGAAACAATGGCTGCCATAGAAGCCAAAAGCCTGCAGAAAATGTTTAACGTTGACGAAAATCCAGACGTTCCAACAATTATGGATTTACTGCGTAAGTCAAGCTGGGCTTTAGACCAGCCATTCAAAACAGTGGAGGTTAGCAGCAAACAAGCCACTTTAAGCGTTGACCGTTGCAGAACGCAAGAAACACGCTTAAGCAAGGGATTAGGCGAGTTTCCGTGCAAAAAAGTAAGATTCGGTTACTTGAAAAACTTCGCAAAGACGCTCAACCCAAAGGTAGAAGTAAACTGCATAGTCTGCCCACCAGACAAGCACCCCAAAAATTTATGGTGCAAATGGGAATTTCGCTTATAATTTTTAGTAAATTATAGTTTGTTTCCTCTTTCTAGCACGTACTTAAAACCATAGAATAATGGCATAGAAAACATCTTTGCTTGCTTTTTGTGCGTGCTATTGTTTCGTTGCCTCGCGCAAAAAGTGTTCTTTTGGGGTTTTGGTCGAAAAATAGATTGCGCATCCTATAGCGTAAACGAAAGGAAAGGGTAGAAATAGAATTCTTGCTATGCTCAGATATTGATACCACGGATCACCACTTTCAAAATAAAGCATGTAACGCCATACTCCCATAAAATTGTAACACCATATGAAAAACAAGACAAAAACTATCCAAAATATCATTGCGCTGTGCCAAGCGTACTTTGCCCGGACAAGCATCATAAATGAAACACTAAAAGCAAAAACCGCAAGCATGAGCGGAGCGTAAAATATTGGCAAAAGTTGGGCTGATGTACCAGACGAATACGGTCCACCAACCAAAGCAACTACCCCAAACAATAAGAAAATAAAAAGCAACGCTATTCCACTCAAGACAGTTAGCCAAGCTACTACTGTCACACCAATGGGTCTTTTCACAACTGCCCCTTCACCTTTATAGTATGGCAGTTCACGCAAATAAAAGTTAAGCAAGTCTAAGCATACGCGATAAAGATGCCCTCCTTACCATATCTTACAATTTGACCAAAATCTCTCAAGAAACATAGAAAAGAGTTTCCACTAGATAATAAAAAACGTGGGAAAACTAGGTTACGAATTAAAGCTATTAGCTTAACCTAATATCTTCGTCTTTGGCCTCTTCTTTTCGACCAGCACTCTCGGCAGTAAACGGGCCTATTTGGGTCAGGCTTGAAGGGAACTTCACATTCCTGTCCACAATCAGCACAAACTGCCTTGTGCATCTCTTTCTCGGACATTTTACTATTTCAACTCCTTACTTGTTTATCGTGCAAAAATTGCTTCTTGCACAACGCAATCATCCACCACGTAGACGCTTATAAAACTTGTTATCAAAAACTCATAATTCAACCGAGCATGCATCAACAAGCGAATACGTTAAGATTCTTATTTAAGAAAGCCGTTAAAAGTATTAGAGAGGCACTGTCGATGGCAAGCCAGCAACCACAAATTATTTCTCGACTGCGCGAATTCTCTCCAACAAAAACTGTTGGATTGATTTCTGACACGCATGTTCCAGCAAGAGCCAGAGAGCTTCCCAAAAAAGTTTTCGAAGTTTTCGACAAAGTCGACTTCATCGTGCACGCCGGAGACCTTGTACAGTTGTCCGTCATAGATGAGCTTGAACAGCTTGCGCCTGTCTTAGCTGTTTACGGCAATATGGATGGTCCTGAAATTCGTGGGAAACTGCCAAAGCTCAATTCCGTCAAGGTTTTTGATTGGAAAATAGGGGTAATCCACAATCCAGGAGCGCTTTTTGGTGCTGCAAAAATGCGGGAAATCGCTGAGCAGAACGCGCTTAACGTGCTTGTTTATGGGCACACACATAGCTCTAACATAAAATGGGAAGGAAACACTATTTTCATAAACCCTGGAAGCCCAACTAATCCTATTCCGCCTTTCATTAACAAGCCCACCGTAGCTTTGCTTAGAATTACGAAGGAGAAAATAATACCAGAAATAGTTCAGATTTAGGTAAGTTTCTGCTTTTCAATGAGGCGAAGGTGCTCTTGCATCATGCATTTGTCCATGATAACGGTTAAGCCTGCTTTTCTTGCTTTTTCAGCCGCTTGTTCATTAATTATTCCAAGCTGCATCCAAACCACGTGTGGAACACCATGCATTTTCTTTAGCTGAATTGCTTGTTCTACTATTGGCAAAACGTCCGCAGAAGGTCTAAAAATGTCAACAATCTCGACAGTTCTCTGAATATTTACTGGTATGTTTGATAAGCTCTTGTAGCTCTTTTCTCCCAAGATTTCCTCAGCGAAAGGGTTGACTGATATGATGCGAAAAGCGTGTTTTTTAAGATATTCCGCCACTCTATAGCTGTCTTTTGTCGGTTCTCGTGACACGCCTACAACAGCAACAGTTCTGTATGTCGTTAAAATCTCTTCGATATTGTTCTGATCCAGCTTTTCAGCCCCTTATAAGATGAAATTAGCTACGCGTTTTATTTTGCGAAGAACGATTACAGCAAGCGAAGTGGTTAAGAGTAACATCACCAGTATCAATGGCATTGGAAACTCTGGGATTATTTCTACCGTGTGCGTTGAATGTTCATAGGCAAAGTAAATCCACCTTTGGGTGCCATTGTCGTATATCGTGCCGTTGAAGTAGAGGATTTCGCTTAATCCATCATCAATTATAACAGTGTATGGAGGAGCTATCAAACTTTTTGGAATAGATACTCTACAGAACCCGAATGATTGGGTTGCTGACGAATTAGAGACGTACATTTTGATTGTGCTGTTAGAGTTGAAATATTCAAAATCTTCTATGGTAGAGTTGGAGATAACGTTTACACGATAGCCCAATGAAGTATTGAAACTGTGAAAACTGCCCATTAAAGGATAGTTATCTATGTTATTTCCATCTATCACATAAGTAGCCTCCCCTATTCCATCATGATTCGCATCAGTACCAGCATAGTCGCTCCAATAGTTCCCTTCCGCATAGTCGTCCCATACGTTTTCGCCTTCATCAATGTAGGCGTTATGAACGGAATTATTGACGATGTTGTTATGATAAAATCTATTGTCTGAAGAAGCCCTAACCCAAACACCACTCCAATCATTATCAGCTATCGTGTTTTCATAAATAATGTTGTAAGAAGACCAGCCTATGTAGAGGCCACTTACATTGTCTGTCATATTGTTCTCTGAAATGGTATTGTTATAACACTCTGCTAAATAGCCACCATAAACGTTGTTTGTTACAATGTTACTGTGGAGGCTGTTTAGGTTAGAAAATCCGAGACGTAAACCATCATGGTTGTTTTTTATATTATTTCCAGAAATATTGTTATAATCTGAATATTCCAAGTATATGCCAAACTGACTATTGTTGGTTATCATGTTTCCGGAAATATTATTGTATGACGATCTGCTAAGCCAAATGCCATAACTAGTGTATGTAACGTTGTTTTCAATTGAGTTTCCAATAATGGTATTGTGAGAGGAATTTCCAAGCCGAAGGCCGTAAGTGTAGTTGCGGATTATTACATTCTTTATTGTTATGTTGTTTACATCAACTAAGCTAAACCCGATCCCACTCCCAGAGCCTTGAAGTAAAGCGCTTGTCCCATCAATTATTATATCACTTTTCTGCACTACAATTTCTTCGTCAAAGATGTTGTCAATGAAGGTGTAAACGCCAAAATAACGTTGAATAGGCGCCGTTGGAGGATCAACGCTTCCATCCGGCCTGATATAAATGGTTCCGCTTGCTTTGACTGGTTGAATTTTAAATGCTAACGCTAACATGCTTGCGGTAAGCAGTACTAACATTATTGCAAATACATTTTTTAATGGCAATTATTTCTCCCAACTCTAAATAATCTATTCTAAAAATAAAATTTGCGAAATATCCTCTATGCTTCCCCCTTCCCCACTCTAAAATGTTATCTTTTTCTTCCCCTTATTTTGTCTGTGTTTGTTTACTTATGCGCTAGATTATTTTCCTCTATGTGTGTTTTTGTTTCTTCTTGGGCTTGGATAGAATCTTAACTTTAACTCATCTCTCTCCCCAATACTGTAATGTTGTTTCATAGAGTGTTTTAAAAATAAAGTGATAGAGCGTTTTAACTAGAATCTGTGAGTGGTGGTGTGCATTATGGAGCACTGCAAAAACCCATGGAATAAGGAATGTAAAAACCCTAACATTGAAGTTTACATTCTTTTCAAAGGAGAAAGAATGCCTATTTGCAGACGCTGCTGGAGTAGGCTTGCGAATAAAGATTTGGAGTGGTGAAACGATGGAAAGATTCAGCATAAACACAGCGAAGTCCTTTCTCGGAAAAAACGTGAACGTTCACCTAAAAGACGGTTCAGTAATAGTAAATGTTCTGTTTTCAGAGATTCTAAAAGATGATTTTGGAAGAAAAACTTTCGTTAAATGTGTGCCATACAGAAAAGAAAACGAGTTCAAAATACCGTTAAAGAGCATAGCATGGGCTGAACTGTTGAATCTCAACTTGATTTTCATTAACGCCAATAATTAGGACAAACTAAACAAAAATTCTCTTTTTTATAAATTTTTAAACAGTGCTGTTAAACAACCTTAAATAATTCTCGGCAGATTCTCTAAACGGCGATAAAAAATGCCATGCACAGTTATAGTTGGAGCTTTCTGGGGAGACGAAGGCAAAGGAAAAATAATCTCTTACCTAGCCTTAAAGGACAAACTAGACGTTTGCGTAAGAACAGGCTCGGTCAACGCCGCCCACACTGTTTGGTATAAAGGTAACCGTTACGCGTTACACATGGTTCCCGCAGCCTTTGTCTACGAAAAATGCCGTCTGCTAATTGGCGCTGGCTCAAACATCGAAGTTAAACAGTTACTCGAAGAAATAGACCAAACAAACACTAAAAACCGCATAGGCGTTGACAACCAAGCCTCCATAATCGAAGAAAAACACGCAATACAAGACAAGGCAAACGCCCACCTCAAACAAGTAGTGGGCACAACTGGAAGAGGCGTAGGACCAGCAATCGAAGAACGCGTCCGCAGAACAGCAAAACTCGCAAAAGACATCTTAGAACTTAAACCCTACCTAACTGATGTATCGGAAGAAGTTAACAACGCAATGGACAAGGGTAAAAAAGTCTTACTCGAAGGAACACAAGGTCTGTTACTTTCACTTTATCATGGAACATACCCCTACGTAACAGGACGCGACACAAGCGCAGCAGCAATCTGCTCTGAAGCAGGAGTAGGCCCAACAAAAGTTGACGAAGTCTTAATAGTGTTCAAATCCTTCATGACCCGTGTAGGTGCAGGCCCACTACCCGGAGAAATAACAAAAGAAGAAGCCATAAAACGCGGATGGTTCGAAACTGCTGCTGGAACAGGCCGTGATAGGCGCTCCGCTCCGTTCAATTTTGAACTTGCCAAGAAAGCTGTTACGCTTAACGGCGCAACCCAAGCTGCAGTCACAAAACTCGACATTCTATTCCCAACATGTAAAGGTGCAAAAACATACGACGACCTTCCAAAAGACGCAAAACAGTTCATAAAAGAAATCGAGAAACAGACAAGTATTCCAGTCATGTTAATCGGCACCGGACCAGAAGCCTTGGATATCATTGACAGAAGAAAGTAAATATGCAATAACTCTTTAACAAAATGAACTTTTCTGCACAGAAAGGCATAAAGCATCAATAACCTACTAAAGTAAAATTCTAACCTTAATGGAAGCCCCATTATTGAGCGGAACCAATTACAAGAAAATTCTAAGTCTAGGCTTTCCGTTTGAAGTATTAAACAAAGACTTGAAACTAATTTTTACCTCTAACTTGCTAGGTTCTTTTGGCGACGGACTTTACGCCTATCTTCTACCAGTTTACTTAACTGAAAGCCTCGGAGCCAACGATGTTGAGGTTGGCATAGTTTATGCCGTAGTAAGTTTAGTTGCAGCATTAACCATGCTTGTAGCTGGAACACTCGCAGACAAGTATGACCGCAAAAAAATCATGATAGCCGGGTGGATAGCATGGATACCCGCACCATTGATTTTCTCCTTGGCTAACAATTGGCTGCAAACATTGCCAGGAATTATTTTATGGGGAGTCTGGCTTGGCGGACCAACAAGCACAGCATACATTGTAACAACAGCAGACAAAACAAAATTGACTCTCACGTTCACAGTAATCTCCTCAGCATGGTCTTTTGGCTACATTTTTTCTCCAGCGGTTGGAGGCTATTTAGCTGGAACTGTTGGAATGCATATTGTTTTCTATTTAGCCTTCGTTTTCTACACTCTAGCAGCATTAGTCTTAACTTTCATAAGCAGTCAACATGCGATTCACTTAGCACAAGAATCTTCAAATAAGGACTACTCCTTTTTCAAGCTTTTAAAAACAAAGAGGTTGCTTAAACTTTCGATTCTATTTGCTTCTCTAATTTTCGTTACTCTCATGTTTCGACCGTTCATTCCCAAGTTTCTTGCAGACATTTATCATTACGGAAAATTTGAGATTGGCATATTAGGCTCCATTTCCTTTTTCAGCTCAGCAGTTTTGGGCATCCTTTTGGGAAAGCTTGGAGATAAATGGAAAAAATCCGTTGCCCTTGCGGTGGCTATGCTTCTAAGTAGCTTCTCGTTAATTCTTCTCCTAACGTTCAGCGAATTCTATATCCTAATAATTGCCTTTTTCCTAATCGGAGGCTCTTACATACTATGGTCTTTAATGAGCGCCATAATCGGACCTCTTGCCCCAGAACACATGAGGGCACGCTGGATTTCCATACCCCAAACTGTCAGCATTTTCACCTCTTTTGTGGCACCATACGTCGGCGGCATACTCTACAGCTTTTCTCAATCTTACTTGTTTATCATAGCCGTCGTGGCGACGCTCTTTCTATCGGCGTTAATATTCTCGAAAGTTTTTGAGACATAAGAAGTGCCAGAAGTGAGTTTTGCGGAACTTTTATTTTTCAGTGGCGCATTCGGTTCTCGTTTAAGAGAGGTGAAATAATTGAGCATCTCTAGTGAACGTGGTTTCAAGTTTTCTTTAACCTTTGTACTGCTAATGCTTGTGGTGGGGTTGATTGCTGGAGGACTAGTCACATATCTAATAGCCTACCAGCAAATTGAGAGTCTAAACAATGATGTTGCAAATCTTAAAAGTCAAATCTCCAAACTGTGGGGTTTTCAGAACGTAACTTACCAGAATATCACAATTTATCAAAATGCCACAGTTTTAACAGAAATTTATGAACGCGTAAAAGACTCAATTGTTTTAGTGCGTGGAACAACAAGCTCGGCAACCGTTCAAGGCTCAGGATTTGTCTACAACTTCTCAGGCTTACCCGTTGTAATAACAAATTACCATGTTGTCCACGGAACAGTAAACGTGAGCGTAACTTTTTCGAATGGAAACGGCTATGCGGCTGAAGTAAACGGAACAGACCCATACGCGGATTTAGCTGTCCTTCTAGTCAACGCCCCACAAGAAGAATTCAAACCTCTCGAAATCGTAAGCTCTTCAACACTGAGAGTCGGCGACCCAGTCATAGCCATAGGAAACCCCTACGGCCTAGTGGGGTCAATGACCACAGGCGTGATAAGCGCGCTTGGAAGAACAATAACAGAGGAATACACTGGCGGCTTCGGCATAGCCAACATCATACAAACAAGCGCTCCTATAAACCCTGGAAACTCCGGCGGTCCACTGCTGAATTATGACGGCAAGGTTATCGGAATAACAACCGCAATAGTCGCAGACTCTCAAGGCTTAGGCTTCGCCATCCCATCAAACACTATCCTCAGAGAAATTTACTCGCTAATAACTAATGGCACCTATGATGGGCACTCCTACATGGGTCTAAGAGGAACAGACATGAACTACGAAACAAGCCTAAAAATGGGCGTAAACGTAACCCATGGATGGCTAATAGTCGAAGTCATATCCGGCGGACCATCAGAGGGAAAATTACAAGCTAACGACATAATAATCGCAATGAATATGACCCGCATCAAAAACGGTGACGACCTAGCAAGCTATTTAGAAGAAAATACGCTTCCAGGCGAGAATTTAATCCTTGCAGTCGTAAGAGGCAGCACCACAGAGAATGTTACGATAACCTTAGGAAGAAGACCTAGTCCATTCAGCTGAGAACCTCTTGATGGGGCTGCCCGGATTTGAACCGGGGTCCTTCCCGCACAAAGCGCAAGGCTCCGCGCTTAGAGAGCCCAAGTCTCCAAGCCTAGACCAAGCTAGCCGACAGCCCCGTGGATGGTTTGGCGGGTAAAAATAGAATTCTGGAGGATAAATTTAAAACATTCTCTCTAGAAGAAACATGGGTAGAAATTCTGTTATCTTTTTCTTATGCTGCATTGAAGGACTTTTGGGCAGACTAGGCATTCGTCTGGGATTGAGGCGTTTTTTGGGATAGCGTTCAAGAATCCGAAGTAGTGTGCACATTTGGCTGGCGACTCGAACACTGTGGGGTATTCTGTTGGTTTGACGTTGACGATTTTCATGTTTTCTACTATTAAGTCTATTTTTGAGTTGCAGTATGGGCATGCGTAGTAGCTTTTTCTGGGTATTGTGGATGAGTCAGTTAGGACGGTTGGTTTTTCGAATGTTTTTCCGCATCCTTTGTATGGGCATTTGAGTTTTTCGTTGTGTATGTGGAATGGCGGCATGGCTCATCCTTCCAAAGTGTTCTTCTGAAATGTATCTTTAATATTAATATTTAATAAATATTTCTGCTCAGCTGCACAACAAAAATACACAAGCGTAAAAGCCTCGGCCGGGCTTTGATCCCGGGACCTACGGTTTACGAGACCGTCGCTCTACCGAGCTGAGCTACCGAGGCATCTGCAACTAATGAGGGAAACTGTTATTTTTAAGATGTTCGGAATAGCCTTTTCTAGGAGGGTCTCTTATGAAAAATTCCAATTTGTTAAATGTCATTTTGACAAGAACTTCTATTAGAGATTTTGATAAAAACAGGAAAGTTCCAGAAGAAATTCTTAAGCAAATTTTGCTTGCTGGAATTCGAGCGCCGTCTGCTGGAAACGTTCAACCCAGAACTTTCATCGTTGTAAAAGACGACACTGTTAAAGAATTGTTGTATGAACTTTGCGAGAATCAAACGTTTATGAAAGATGCTTCTTTGTGGATTGTAGTATGCCTTGACCTTCATCGGCATTTAAAAGCTGCAAAACTAACTGGAGTGGAATATGATTTCACTGGCATTCTTCCTTACACTTTTGGAGTTTTGGACGTTGCTTTAGCGCTTGAAAACATGGTTATTGCTGCGGATGCTTTTGGACTTGGCAGCGTGATAATTGGGTCGGTGATTGAGCATCCGCAGAGGGTGAAGGAAATTTTGAAGTTGCCAGAGAATTGTTTGGCGCTTAGTATTTTGTGTGTTGGGTATCCGCAGAAAAAGCCGGCGATAAGAGGAAAATGGGGTTACGACGTGATAGTCTGCGAGGACCGTTATAGAGACATAGAAGTGAAGGATGTTTTAGATTACTGGAGAGAGTTCATGTTTAACGATTTGAAATGTAGCGGAAAAGAGTTAGCGCGAGAGGAGTTTGAGCGTCTCCTTACTGAAAGAAGCTATGGGAGGTCGTATTCAAGGCATTATACAGAGGTATTCGTAAAGAGTACAAATGAAAAATTGATGGAGTTTCTCAAGGCTCAAGGCTTTTTGAAAGAGTGATGGAAATTCGAGTTTTGAAATAGTAAGTATGTAAATAAGGATGATTTGTGAATATCGTATTTTGTGGGTCTAAAGTGAATCTTCGGAGATTGGAGTTTACTCTAACTACACAATGCAATTCTCAGTGTATTCACTGCCAAGCCGAGGCATCTCCGCTTAGAAAAGACGTAATGAATGTTAAGAATGCCCACAACTATCTAATGGAGGCAACTGCTGTTTCTAACCTTGAATCCTTCATGGTTTTTGGCGGAGAACCCATGCTATATCCAGAACGAGCAATAGCAATATTTGAGAAAGCTAAACAATTGGGGATTCCGAAGATTGAGATGATAACGAATGGATTTTGGGGTGGAGACAAAGAAAGGGCTAGGAGACTGGCTGAGAGGCTGAAAGCAGCGGGGCTTAATGAGGTGAATGTGAGTGTTGACGCTTTTCACGTGCAACACATACCAGTAGAGTGTCCATGGAATGCAGCAGTGTCTCTGTTGAATGCAGGGATAGACAGTGTTAAGTGGAATGTAGCTGTTGTCGAGTCGATAGATGCAGAAAATAAGTATGACAAGAGGACAAGGCAAATTTTGGAAAAGTTGGAGCCAACTGGAATACCAATCAATTTCGTTAAGATAATCCCCGCTGGACGTGCAGTTGAAAATCTTTATGAATTTTTCGAGCATGAACCCTTGCATGGACCATGTATATGCGACCCAATTTTAGGCAATCCACTTAAAAATCCAGAAAGCATATGCATTGAGCCTTCTGGTGAGGTGGATGTTTGCTGGCACTTATCTATTGGAAACGCCAAGAAAACGCCGTTAAGTCGAATAATAAGGAAGTATGATTGGCATAAGTCTCCGGTTATAAAGATTCTTGTTGAGGATGGTCCAGCGGGTTTGCTCAACCTTGTTGAGGCGCGTGATTTTGAGTTTCAAGAAAGCTGTTTCATTAATAAATGTCACATGTGTATGGAAATTAGGAAAATCTCTGCATTTCGTAGCTGTGTCTAGGGCTTGGTGAGAATATTTAAAGCGACAGCTTCTATTCATTAATACGCAAGGTGCACGGTTTTGACCGGTTTGGAATCGATTGGAGAGAGAAAGATAATTGAGTTAATTTTGGAACAACTTGGGAAAATGCCCAAGATGCCTATTCCCTTTGGCGATGATGTCTCCGCATATCCTCTAAGCGGCAGTCAACTTTTAATTTTGAAAACGGACATGCTTGTGGACAAAACTGATGTTCCGCTTGGAATGAGTCTTTGGCAAGCGGCTCGAAAAGCAGTCGTCATGAACGTGAGTGACTTCGCCGCAAAGGGCGCGGAACCAAAAGTTATTCTTGTTTCACTTGGCTTACCAAGAAATTTGTCTAAAAAAGACATAAGCGAAATTGGAGCTGGTTTGAACGCAGGCGCACGCGAATACGGTGCATACGTTGTTGGCGGAGACACGAATGAAGCCTCAGACCTTGTAATTAGCCTTTCAGTTTTTGGGGTTGCAAAGAAAAACAGCGTGATGTTGCGGAATGGAGCAAAACCCGGAGACCTTGTGGCTGTCACTGGCTTTTTCGGTAAAACTTCTGCTGGTTTGAAAATTTTACTCGACAATTTTGAAGCATCACAAAAAATTCGAGAGGCACTTGTGCAATCGGTTTTGATGCCATGTGCACGGTTAAAGGAAGGTCTAGCTTTAAGGGAGACAAAGGCTGTAACAGCGGCTATCGATTCAAGCGATGGTTTAGCATGGAGTCTACATGAAATTTCAAAGGCAAGCAATGTTGGCTTCTTAATAGACAGGCTTCCGACAGCTGAAGAAGTGAAAAAATTTGCAGAAACCACCGGGTTTGACCCGTTAGAGTTGACACTTTATGGTGGAGAAGAATACGAACTTGTCCTAACAATAACGCCTAAGCTTTGGAATAAAGCGGAAAAAGCTGTTGAGAAGGTTGGCGGAAAGCTTTTGCAAATTGGAAAGGTGACGGCTGAAAAGAAGGTTGTTTTAGAAATTGACAGAAAAAGGTATCTCATTGAACCGCGGGGTTGGGAACATTTTAGAAAAAGTAATGTTTAAGTCAGAATTAAGTCATACTAATTAAATTGAAGGCTAATGCCAGATTTAACTAGCTACCCAACTGTTCAGAAAGCATTATTCTATGAAAGACTTTCTGATAAAGCCGTCAAATGTAATTTATGTGAAAGAAGATGTGAAATTCGTCCCAGCTCAAAAGGTTTCTGCAAGACTCGAAAGAATATCGATGGAGAGTTGTACACGCTCGCTTATGGTGATATAAGTGCAGTTGAGAGTCGCCCAATAGAAATCAAGCCCTTTTTCCATTATTGGCCGGGGTCAACAGCCCTTACTTTTTCAACCTGGTCTTGTAATCTGAACTGTGTTTGGTGTCAAAATTTTCACTTGTCAAAGCTTGAGCCTGAACCATCTAAAGCAGTTTATTACCCATCAGAGAAAATGGTCGCGTTAGCCACTTACAACGGCGACGCTGGTTTATGCGCAAGTTTTCAAGAACCAACTCTTCTTTCGGAATGGACGATTCCGCTGTTCAAATATGCTAAAGAAAAAGGCGTAAAATATTGTTGTTATGTTTCAAATGGTTACATGACTCTGGAAGTTTTGAAAGCACTTTCTGAGGCTGGGTTGGACGGACTTAAGATTGACATCAAAGGTGACGGCGAAACATATGAGAAATATTGTGGAAGCGTGGACGTAGACAAGGTTTGGAGAAATGCACGCGAAGCCAAAAAGTTAGGGTTGCATGTTGAAATTGTAAATTTGGTTGTTAGGGACGTTAACGATGACGAAGAGACTCTGCGGTCAGTTATTGGGAGGCATTTGAAAGAAGTTGGCTCTGAAACGCCCTTGCATTTTACGCGTTATTTTCCTGCTTACAAATTTGACAATCCCCCGACAAAAGTTGAAACTCTGGAAAAGGCTTATGAATTGGCGAAGAAGGCTGGTGTGCTTTATCCCTACATTGGCAACGTTAGCGGACATAGATACGAAAATACCTATTGTCCTAATTGCGGAGAAAAACTCATCCAGAGATATGAATACTACGTGTTGCGGTACAGAATTACCAAAGAAAAGAAATGTCCCAAATGCGCAACTTTTATTCCGATAACGGGGGAATACTGCGGTAAACAAGAGCGCCCCGCATATCTTCTATGATTTTTTAAGCGTCTCCTTCAATCTAAAATGGAGTAGTGCGCCGATGATTCTGCCGCTCATCGAGACCATGTAGACTATTTGCAGTCCAGCGACTAAGCCAAAAATGCCGACTGTATACGCGGATAGGTATCCTCCGATTAACGACCCGAAAAAGGTTGTTACACCTATCACTAGGTTGAATACTGCAGTGAAGCTTCCGCGATGCTCTTCCGGCGCTATGTCTAAAAGATAAGCGGTGACTGCGGCGTTTCCAAGTGCCGTGGCTGCTCCCCAGAAGGCTCCTACAACTATTAATGCTTCTATGCTAGGCACAAAGGCGTAGGCAAGTGGCACTGTTATAAGGGTTAATCTAAATATTAGCATGGCGGGTTTTCTTCCAATAGTGTCTGTTACTTTTCCAGCCCAACCCTGAAAGGCTATGGTTACTACGGATTGCACAACTGAAAGCAGCGCTATATGTAGCATTGTGGCGTTTAACACGTCAACTTGTGTTCTTGCGATTAGAGGCCAGCAGATTGACATGAAGAATTCGAAGACGCCCACAACGTAGCAGTATTTTACAAATTGGGGGTTTTTCTTTGTGTATCTTAAAGTGTTAAGGAAATCTGACGTGAACTGTTTTCTTAGGTTTAGTTTTTCGCCGTTTTTCTTTTCTTTTACTCGAAGCATTGCCACGCACGAGGTTATGCCACATATGGCTGCAATCAGCAGCGGTATGAACATCATCTCTTGAGGGGACCCACCAACACTAAGCATTACAATTCCAGAGGCTATTGTGGCGATTACGCTGCCGATTGACGCCCAGAGGTTTATTGAAGCGTTTGCTCTTCCGAGTTTGGTTGATGGCACTAAATCGCCTATTAGGGCGGTCCATGCTGGTGTTGCCATAGAGCCGATTAGGGCTTGTAGGGCGATTAGTAGAATGAGTTGGGTTGCGTTTGTTACGAATATCATTGGTATCCATAGCGTAGACATTATGAGTGTACCGAGAATTATGAAGGGGATTCGGCGTTTGATGCGGTCGCTTAGGCGTCCCCAGAAAACTTGCATTACGTTGTTTGAGATGTTTGAGGCAGATTGGAACCATCCCATGTCTGATTCTGAAGCGCCGAGTTTTATGGCGTATGCGCCCATGAAGGGGTTGACCATTCCGGCGCCGAGTGAGTTCACTACAGAACGTGCGTAAAGAGGTTTGAGGCTTACTTCTTTTTGTTCGGGCTGGTTTGTTTCTTTTTTCACTGCTGGCTTCACGCTTGAAGGTTTGCTATAGATTTTTCATTAAGCATGCGTAGTTGCTTAAAAGTTAATCGTTTTTTTTACGGTTGGAGTTATGTTTTGAAAAAGAAGTTTTGTGTGAAGATTTTGTCACGTTTTCTTTTTGAAAATAGTGTATTACATGTTGGTTTTTGTGGTTTTCGGGGAAAAATTTTTATTAAAGAGGTTTTGTTTCTTTTTCAATCTCGTATCGGGTTTCAGAATTTTGGGTGGAATTTAATTCTATTTGCGTTTCTTTTTGATATTTGGTTTTTTGTGTTTTTTGGTGACGATTACTGGTTGTTGAGATTGGCTTGTTTGCTGTATTTTGGCGTTTGGGTATGCTCGCATGATTTCTCTTTTTAGTTGGTTCATGTCTACTTTTCCATAGGTTTTGACATTGACTATTGGGTTTTCGTTTTCGTCATATTTGACGTTGACTGTGTAGCCTGCGCCGAGTTCGACTTGGGTTGGTTCGAGGAGGAAGCCTTGCTCTTCTGTTTCTGTTTCGGTAAGATGTTCTGTTGTGCGTTTTTGTTTATGTTCTGCCATGTGAGTCACTTCGGTTTAAGAAAAGGTGGGTGTTAGGATTAAAGGGTTATTGTGTTTTGATATGGATTGTGCGTATTTAGTTAGTGTATCATCATTTTTTCTTCATGTTTTCTTAGATATTCTGCGGCTTCTGTCATGTCCATGAAGAGGTCGTCTACGCGTTGCACATCTTCGACTGTGACTTTGTCTTTTTTAGCTGTTTTGGCGTTTTGTGCAGCTAAGCTTAGAAGTTGGACTGCATAGCGTAGAGAGCTTTTGGCTCCAACTTCTGCGAGTTTTTCTAGTGCATTTTTGTCAAGTTTGATTTTTTCTTCCGCAGAACGTATACGGAGTATTTCTTTTACGCTTTCAGTGTCGTAGGGTTGGGTTGCGATGATAACTGAGCGGTCTATTAGGTCTACTGGGAATCCTAGCGGGCTTTTTATGTCTGTTCCGCGGATTCTGGCTATGCCGCGGTTTGTTGCAAGGATTATGATTGGGACTAGTTCGCTTTCCATGGCTCTTCCAAGGAAGCTGAAGGCTTCTAAATCTAGCAAGTGTGAATCGTCGATGAAGAGTACGCCGGGGTGGATGTAGGCTTTACCGTTGTCTACCCATTCTTTGACTTGTTGGTCTACTGCCATGCGGATTTCTGTGTCAATTTCTTTTGTTTCTGAACCTCCGAAGAACATTGAGAATAATCCGCCTTGGCGTTGTCTGGCGTTTAATTCATCTAAGTCTGCAAGAGTTAGCATGTACACGAATTCTTTTTCTTTGAGGACTTTGCCGTTTGGGCGTGGAATTTTGCGTGTTGTGTCAACGTCGTAGGTTTTTCCTTTTGTGCTTTCGGTGCTTAGTCCGAGGTTGGCTACTCGGCCTGTTTCAGCGTCTATTTGGATGACGTTGCCTTCGGTTATGCCTTCCTGGATTATTTGTTGGGCTATTTGGGCGCCGGCTTCTATGGATTTTTCTTCTTCTGTTGTTCGTAGTGTTAGGCGTACGCTTTCTGGGATTTTTTGGTATGGGTTGTATGGGTGTGGAGCGGTTTTTATGTCTACGGTTGTGAGCTCGCCTTCGTAGACTTTGCGCATTTCATGGATTTCTATGCCTATGCATTTGCGGATGGCTTCGATGAGGATTTCGGTTTTTTTGCGTTCGCTACTGTAGACTTCGCTTCCACTCATTTGAATGAATGGCACGTTAGCGCCTAACTCGCGTGATATGGCGACTGCGATTGCTGTTTTTCCCGTGCCTGGTGGTCCTGCTATGATTATGGATTTTCCGCTAAGTTTGCCTTCTTTTATCATTTTTACGATTAGACCTGCAGCTTCACGGGCTTTTTCCTGTCCGACCATGCCGTCTTTCACTTTGATTGCTTGTAGGTTCTCGTCTAATCCTAAGCCTTTAATGTGGGTATGCGCGCCTATTCGTTCGAATCGGGTTGTGGGTGTTGTGGGGATTTCTTTTATTGAAGCCATAGTGTGGTTTCACCTCGTCTTGTTTTGTGTTTGATGTTGTAGATGGTATTGAAAATTTTTCTCTGATATAAATTTCACTTTTGCTTTTTGTCGAGTATATAGTTTATTATGGTTATGCATGTGGCTGCGAGGTAGGGTGTTTTGCCGAGGCTGATTTTTTCTCCGTAGCGCAGTGCGAAGCCTTCAACTTTTTTTGGTAAACCTACGTGGTCGCCGAGGACGAAGACTGGATTATTGCCGATTTCTGCTTCGTTTATTGGTTTACCGCCTTCTTCGAGAATGTAGATTTGTGCTTGTGTAGCTTTGGTTTTTAGTAGTGCTTCGACGCTTGTTTTTGTTAGGCTTATGCCTGGATGCGGTTTTCCCGATAAGACTTTTTTGAGAATAGTTGTCCATGTTTGTTGGTCTGTGCGCACATCATGTAGCGTTAAACCTTCGATTTTTAGATGCCGGGGCGGGTTTGGTGGACCATTTAATATGGCGTGGAAACTTGTGTCTTTACGGATGGCATGGCTTAGGAAGAGAGAAGCGATTGTGCATTCGTAGACTATGTCTAAGCGTCCAGCCTCATGCAGGTTAGTCCAGTTTGGGTCTGTTCTGCCTAAACGAGAGTATAAAATGAATTCGCGCATCGCTAGTCAAATTCTGTCGTATTGTGTCTTGTTTGTTTTTAAAGTTTTTATAAGATTGATAGTGTATAGGAACCGAAATTGCAATCTTTGGATGTTGCCGCGTAGAAGTTGCACTAATCATCTTCAACCTAAAACTCTAACTATTGTTTCAACCTATAAATAAGGGGGCTAGCTCATAACCGAAGGCATTAAAATCATAGCATCCAATAAAGTTCCCGTAGACAACTTCAAAAATCACGCGTTTGTAAAGCATTTATTATTTTGACTTGTACTTTTCAAGGTAGGTTTCTGGTTTTGGGAACACATCGTTAATTCTTTCAAAGCGTTTTCTTGCGCAGATGCCATGCTGTAGAGTTACGAAATCTTTCGGTTTGCTGAAGCGTTCAGTTTGTCCATTTTGTCTTTTTCTCATAATTTTTATGCAATCATCCACAATGCAGTTTAAGACGCATGAGCCACAGTAAATGCATAAGTCTTCTGTTATTCCAACTTCTCCGCTTTTCCAGAACAAAGCGTTAGTTGGGCAAGCTTTTATGCAGAGTTTGCATTCGAGACCCTTGCATGTTCGCTTGTCAATCGTTATTTTTCCTTCAACAAAAAACTCTTTTATGCCCAACGGAGCTAAAAGTTCCTCTCTGCGCTTCTTTTTCTCTTTTTCAGTCGTTTCTGTAAGAATTTGAAATATGTTGACATCCGAAGACTTGTCGGACTTCTTTTTCTTGGGCATGACTTTCATCTTTTTAAACATTCATACAAGAATTAAAACCTATAATACTCGTGGATTATAACTACTTATCTCAGATACGCAAATAGAAAAGAACTAAAGATTACGTTTATAACTTAGTGCATTTTATTTGTTGTCGGTTGTGGTGTGAATGTGCGAATTCACTGTAATACTCAACGGAAAAACAGTTTTCAAAGATGTCATTTACGCAAAAATGGAAAGTAACCGCATTCTCGTCAAAAACGTGCTTGGAGAATCAAAAGAATTCAAAAACTGCAAGATAGTGGAAGTTGACGTGAACTCCACACGAATGGTGCTCTCAAGCAGCTAAGGCAAAAGAAGAATTACGCTTTTACTTTGAACAACGAATTAACCATAGCCACCTCTTGCACCGGCAATCTAACACGGAAAACCATCACGTCAGTAGCATTCGTGTTTCCAGCGTCATCAAAAAAGTAGATTCTCCACGCTATCGCATCCGAAGCAATCGTCTTATTGCACCAAGCAAACTTCGCAGTAACCCAAACATTAAATAAACTAGCGAAATCCTTAGGCTCCGTCAACGGATATCGTACATACTCTACGCCATATTCTGAAACACTCTGATGCAAATCATTACCACAAAACATGCGCCAATTGCCAACACCTGGTCCTATCCTAAAAGCGTAAAGCGCAGAATCATTCGTGATAAAAACACATCCATCGCCAACGCTTGGGCTCCCAAAACCATATCCTCCTAGATTATAGGACCAAAGAACACTACCGTCTATTTCGTCTATCACGTAAAAAGTTCCATTCAAAGCTTGATAATAGATTGCTTCACCAGCCGCAGCTGGGCTGCAATAACTGTGATTTTGAAAAGTTCCATCGTGAAGTTCTATCGTGTGCCACAATTCAGTTCCAGACAAGGAATCAAAAGCCCAGATGCGCCAGTCATTGCTTGGAATGAATATTTTTCCATCATGCACCAAAGGAGTGCTGCAGCTTCCTTTCCCTTCAAATTTCCTTATAAAAGCTCCGTTTGTCTCGTTCAACACGTAAGTTGACCACGATCCACTAGTGGCGTTGCGTGTAACTTGGATAATTATCCCTTCGTAGATTATTGGTGAAGAATCCCAAGATGACCCATAGTTTTTTTGCCATATTGTATCTCCAGTCGTCGCATTGAAACAGTATTGTCCAGATGGTTCATATGCTGAAACGAAAACCATTCCATTATGATATGCAACAGAACAAACTATGTTTCCGATGTTCCGATGCCAAATAGGAGTTCCGTTAGTTTTGTTTAGAGCATAAACTCCAGAACCGTAAGTTGTAAAATAAACATAATCCCCATGAACAACAGGTGAACCCACCCAAGTAGAATTATTTGGCTCAATAAACTCCCAAACTACTTCACCATTGGTCTTGTTTAACGCCATTGCTTTTGGAAACGGTATAGGTTCATGGTCAGGACCCATGCATTCGCCAACATAAATAACATCACTGTCTATGTATGGAGAAGCATCGCATTGTCTGACCATGGTGCTCCAAATAACATTGCCATTAGAAGCGTTCACCGCGTAAACTTTGTTGTCTCCTTTTGAAGGCGCATACAACACTCCATCTTCATATGTTGCAGTGCCAAAATTGTCGAAGCCAAAAACGGCTTTTTGTCTCCACATAAACGCGTATTCCGTTTCGTTTCTCCAAACTCCAGTTTCGTTTGTTGAAAGAACAGCCTTGCGAAGTAAAAGGTTGTCTCTGCCATCAGCTTGTAGAGAAACGCGTTCGCCCTGCAAAACCCATGTTTTGCTTTGATTTTGATTTTTCCATTGTGGAGCAATGTTGTCAGTAATTGAAATGTAACGAGTAAAGTAAAAGTATAAAGTTACAGACACAACAATCAGAATGCTCAAGACAACCAGCAATTTTTTACTGAAACCCCTCAACATCTTTCCCTTCTCATTAATAAATCAAGTTAATTATCCTTTTCAGCCTTATATCTTCAGCTTTTTTCAGATAAAAAACGATATTATCAATGGTATTAAACCTAATGCTATTGGAAAAGGCAATCCGGGAAACATTCCTTTTTTCTCCAACATCTTAAAAGCAAAAAAGACACCAACCAAAACGCCTACCGTAGAAACAAAACAGAAAACTGGACCAAAATCAAAAAGCACTCTGCTTGTCAACATGGAATAAAACGTCAAATCACCCAAACCCATCTGGACGTCTTTAAAAGAAAAACTCAAACCACGCAATTGCTCAAGTCCGCTGTGAGCTATTTTTCCAACAGGTCCATAATAAACGGCAAAAGCGTCATAAATCGCCAGAAAACCCAAAATAAACATTGCACTCAAGGTTGGAATTGAAAAACCCAAAAACGTCCCTAAAGCACCACCCAGACAAAGAACCGTAAAATTACAAATTCCACTTCTAGCCCGAAAAATTGCAAAATACGCAGAAACTGTCACAAGCAAGGATAACGTCAAAATCAAAACATCAGCATACACAACCGCAAAGTTTGAAAATACAGCCGAAAGATAAACAACCGAAAGCATAAAAACCGCAACTGTCAAAGCAAAACCAGTAATCAAATTAATCAATCTACGACTTTTCCTCTTAACAAGCATATACAACAACAACGCACCAACCCCAACCAAGACAACAAAATAAAGCGCATTACCCAAAGACCCAATGCCCTCTGGAAATGGCGTAACCCCATAGATTTCCATGGAAAACGTCAGAAGCAGAAAAGCACACAGCAACCCAAATAGAAGACTTGCTAAAATAGGCACCAAATGTACCGGCTTAACCCTAAACTTGCCGTTCAATATGCTTACCCATGCCTTTGATGGTTTTCTCAGCTTTCAGATAGCATTTATTGCAGAATAAGCTTTGTTTTCTGTCAGTTTCGAAAATGGAATTTGAAAAATACATAACACAAAACGGATTAGAACAATGCCGCAAACCCAACGTGTGCCCAACCTCATGCACCGCTTCCTTTGTGCTTCTCTCCACAAAAAGCTCTACGTTTGCTGGTTTGCCATAAAATTCCGGTCTTAACCTCCACAATGATATCAAGGCTGCTTTTCCTGGGGATTCTGCTTCTCCGAAAACGAAGTTCAGTTGTGGAACGAAGATGTCAGCATCCACAATCCCCAAAATTCTCTCAAAGGTTTCTTCTTTTTCAGCATAAACGTGAATTCTGTTCAAGATAATGTCTGAGCGATATTGGTTTCTTGCCTTGTCTAAGGCTTCTTTAGGGATTGAAATCTTCTCATCTATGACCGTGCATGTTGCTTCTGAAAAAATCATTTTCAAGTTTTCTTGAACTCTATCCACTATGTAAGAATCCACTTGCCCAATCTGCAGAATTCCAATTTTCATAGTTTCACTCGTTAAAGCTTAACTATGTCACCAACTCTGGGAGCCGTGGCTTCCAATCCTAACTCGTTCTTTATCCATTTTGCAAACAGTTCACAGTTTCCTTCTGCACCATGAACCACAAAAACCTTCGGGTTTCCCCCAAGTTCTTTAACTGCTTCTTTAAGCTGAGTTGCTCCGCAATGGGATGAAAAGTCGAAATGTTGAACTCGCGCCTTCACCTTTCTCATTTTTCCATCAATCAAACACACACCTTTCTCTAACAATTCTTTTCCCGGCGTGCCTGGAATTTGATAACTGACTAGGAAGATTGCATTATGTGCTTTTTTTCCTATTTTTGACGTATAAAACACTGCTGGTCCGCCTTTAAGCATGCCAGCTGGCGAAATTATTGCGCATGGTGTTTTTGTGGCTTTTCTGCGGTCTCTCCAACCTTCTATCCATTCAATGGTGTGCATTGTGTCGTTGAAGAGTTTAGGGTCTCTAAGGAACTCTTTGTAGTTGAGTATTATGCGGCTTGCTTCTCGTGCCATTCCGTCCATGAAGATTGGATATTCAAAATGGTGAGCTGTTAGTACGCATGCGATTTCTTGTGATCTGCCGACGCCGAAGGCTGGGACGAGGACTGTTCCGCCTTTTTCAACTACATCAGTGGTTTCATCGACGAAGCGTTTTTCAAGTTCTAGGCGTTCTGTGTGGTCTTCGTTTGCGTAGGTGCTTTCGATTATTACGGCGTCTAAATCGTCATATTGCATTTTTGCGCCTTCTAGGAGTCTTGTGTCTGTGGTGTTGAAGTCGCCTGTGTAGAGTATTCGTTTTCCTTCTGCTTCGATTAGTATTGATGCGCTTCCTGGCGTGTGTCCAGCGTTTACGAGTTGGAAGTTGATGTCTCCGATTTGTTCTTTGGTGTTGTAGTCTACGTGTTTGTTGCTGCGTGTCATGGTTTTTAGTTCTAGGTATTCGAATGGTAAGTAGTAACTTGATAGGTGGATGAAGTCTGCGATTAGTATTTGGGTTAGTTCTAGGTTGAGTTTGTTTGTGTATAGCGGTTTTCTTTCGTGAATGTAGAATATCGGGACTGCGCCTGAGTGGTCAAGGTGGCTGTGGGTTAGGATTACTGCGTCGACATCTTTTGGTGGCACATGCATTGGGAATCCGGGTTTGTGGTTTAGCATTACCCCGTAGTCTAGCAAAACTTGTGTTTTTTCGGTTTTCACTGTTATGGCGATTCTGCCTACTTCGCGTGTTCCACCTAGGAATCCTACTTGTAATGGTGTCATGAGTGTTCAACTACTAATGGAGTATTGATTCTGTTTGGTGTTTTAAAAATGTATTGACTTTGGGGCGTATGCGGTTTTGACTTTGCCGTTTTTTATGACTTTTAGAATTTCGTTAATGTCCAGCGGTGCTTGGATTTCCGTGTACACCGTCCATAGTTCGTCTGTGTAGTGTGCGTCGCTTCCCGCAACGCCTGGTAGGTTCAGTGTTTTGGCGAGGTTTTCTGCCATTTTGTTTATGTTTGTTGGTGAGGTGCCATTTAAGGTTTCTATGGCGTCGATTGCATAGTTTTTGGCGGTGTCGCCGAGTCCGTATGTGCGGTATGGGTGGGCTGCGATTGTTATGGCGTTGTTTTGTTTTGCATGGTTTGTGATGTTTTGCGGCGTCCATGGTTTGGGTGGGAGTTCTGCTGTGCCGAGGATTATTATGTCGCCGTGTGTTGTGGTTATTTCTGCTGCTGGGATTATGAGTATGTCGGGATATGCAGATGCTAGTTGTTTTGCGTGATGGTAGCCTTCGGTTGTGTTGTGGTCTGTTATTGCTATGGCTTTGATTGTTGGGTGTGCGTTTAGTTGGTCTATGAGGGTTTTTAGGTTGATTGTTGCGTCTGCCGAATAGTTTGTGTGTACATGGAGGTCTGCGCGTATCAAGGATTTTCTGCTCTTTGTGGTTTGTTCTTTTTTGGCTTGTGTTGAGTTATAGCCTCCTTATATATAGCTTGAATTCTTAATTAGATTAAGGGTGGAGACGAATGCGTAGGGGTTGGTATTGGTTTTTTTGGTGGTGTTTTCTTTTGTTTCTGTTTTTGGTTGGTGTTGTTTTGTTTCTTTTGGGTTTGTATTACGCTTATGGTGTTGGGGAGCGTAGGTTTGGTTATGACCTTTCTGTTGCTGGCGCGGTCTTGTTGGGCGTGTTGTTAGCTGTTGGGATGTTGTATGTTGCGCGGGTGAGGGTTAAAATATTGCATGGAAGCAGAGATTTTGGCGTGCGTTGTCGCTGGCTTTTGTTGCATTAAAAGAAAATGGAAGATAGGCTGGACTGATTTAGGTTGTTTTTATGGAGAAGAAGCCTATCGCGAGGAATATTAGGGCTATCCACATTATGAGCAAGCCTACTGCTATTATTGTTAGTATTGCGCCTAAGAAGATTAGGAATCCCGCGGTTTTGAAGGCGTGTATGCCTGTTTTTTCGCCGAGAAGGCTGAATGACCTTCTGAGAAAGCTTGATGCAACTACAAACAGCACGAAGAGCATGACTAGGTCGAGAACTATGACTATGATGTATGGTGCGAAAGTTTCCCATGTGAAGATTTCTTGCCATTTGATTCTTTGGAATATTGTCCAGTCTGTCCAGCTGACGTCGAGCCCTAGCGTTCTTATTAGGTCGAATGCAGCTACTACCAGGACGCTGATGAATATCGCTATTCCTGCTATTGCGGTGATTATTCCGTAGATGACATTGTTGAATATGCCGGGTTCTTTGTAGTGATATGCAAATTTGCTTAAGGCTATTAGGACGAGGATTACGCCTGCTATGCCTACTATTCCCGTGTGCATGCCTATGGGTGAGACGAGCATTAGTACTGCGCCTATTCCGCCTAAAATTTTTGCTGTTTCTAACGTCATGTTTTGGGCACCTTGCAGAACATCTTTTTGGGTGCGTGAATAAAAGGTTTTATGGCTATGCTTGTGTTGTTTGTTGGAAGTTTTTACTTGCGTGACAATTTTGTGTGTGCGATTGTGTTAGAGCCGTCTATTTGGGGTCTGCTATGTATGTGATTGGTTGTTGTTTTCGGCTATGGATAGGAAGGTTTGGATTACTGTTTTTATTAGGGGTGTGCAGAGGTTTTCTTTTGCGTCTTTTTCGCGGACTTTGTCTTCCAGCTTATCGTGTTGGGACTGTTTTAGTTTGGCGCAGCTCAAGGAGCCGTATTGGTCAAGAATTTTATTTAGGAACTGGAAGACTGGGCGTTGCGTGCGGATGAAAGGTTGTTTTGGGCTGGTTCTGCCGTACTTTTGGCTTATGCCCATTATGGCAACGTTTACTGCGCCGCAGATGCTTCCTGTTCTGGCGATGCCGCCGCCGAAAGCGGTGACGGTTTTTGGTGTTACGTCTATTTTGTAGTATTCTTTGAAGATTGCCATATAGACGGATTCGGCGCAGTTCCAGCCTTCTATGTTGAAGTAGTGTAGGGCTTTGTTTATGATGGCGTTTTTGGTTGACATAGGAGAGTAAGTGAGTTTGTTAGGAGATTTAAAGGATGTGTCTGTTGCTTCTGCGGTTACTATAGCCCCCTTATAAATAGGTTTAATCGTAGATTTGTCGCAAGTACGAAAATTTTTGTCAGTCGATTGCGATGGGTTTTTGAGTGTTTGCTTGGCTGAGGAATTTGTTTATGAGGGTTTTTTGTCCTTTTATTATTGTGCCATTTTTTAGTATGTTAATTTGGAGGGTTGGGTTTAGGTCTGTTAATTCTACAAGGTCGGCTGGCATGCCCAAGTCGAGTTCTATTTGGGCGTTGAGGTTTAGGAGTTCTTGGAATTTCAGTTTTGGGTTTGAGTGTATGCAGATGTCTATGTCTCTTATGTTGTTTCGTGTTGTTAGGCTTCCGAAGATTATGGCGAGTTGGATTCTTTTTTCGTTGACTAATGATTTTTTGAGTTTTTTGATTATTTCGTCTTTTTCTTTTGGGCTGATTTTGTAGAATTGTATTTTGTCATAGGCTGATTGCATATTTTCCTTTCACACTCCTTAGGAATTTGTCGATGACTTTGAAGTTGTTTTTGATGGAGCCATAGATTTGGGCGTCATCTATTGTCCAGTAGCGGTGTGTTAGTAGGTTTCGGAGGCGCATTATTGCGGTTAAGTCTTTGGCGCAGTCACATATGCCTTTTTCTTCCATTAGTTTGAAGCATTCTGAATAGGATTGTGGGGTATGTTTGAACTCTTCCGTTGCTATTTGAACACATATGCTTCCTAGTGATTCAGCTAATACTATGATGTGGTATCTGATTGCGTATTTTTCTTCGCGACTTAATTGAGCATACGATTTTGCGGTTAGTCGGTTTAGTTCGCCTTTGGATTCGAGAATTTCCTTTATTCTCTGTTTGAGGTGGTCAACGTTTATGGGCATTCTAACCAGCACTGAATAGATAATCTAGCTCGTAATAATAATGTTATTGTCCACTTAGATTTTAACTCGTCAAAGGGACTTAGGCGTTGATTGTATGAGTTGTTTGTTACGGGCTTAGTAGTTTTGTGTTTGTGATGCTGTGAAATTTTTGGTTAAGAAGGAGTTTATCTTTCTGAATATCTATCTGAAGGCAAAAGTTTTATGATGTTGAGTGTTTAACTCTTCTCAAAAATGGAGTTTGACATACTTTGGATATTGTTGTTTGTGTTAAGCATGTTCCGGAAACAGCAGAGGCAGAACTGAAAATCGACGCTAGCGGCAAGACAATAGACAAGGCTGGTTTAGTTTTTGACATTAACGAGTGGGACGACTACGCCTTGGAAGAAGCAGTGCGCATCAAAGAGAAACTAGGCGGAACCGTAACCGCCATAACCATCGGTCCACAAGACAGCGAATCCACACTAAGAAAATGCCTAGCCCGCGGCGCAGACAAAGCCATACGCCTAACAGACCAGAAATTCGAAGGCTCAGACGCCTACGCCACAGCCAAAATCCTTCACAGCGTAATAAAAACCCTACACTACGACCTAATCCTCTTAGGCGCGCAAGCCGGCGACACCGGCAACGCCGCAACAGGACCAATCCTCGCCGAACTACTGGGCATTCCACACGCAACCATGGTCAAAAAAATCGAACTCGCACAAAACACAGCCAAAATCAACCGTGAACTCGAAGGTGGCTTAGAAGAACAGTTAGAAATTCGCTTGCCCGCACTGTTCGCCGTGTCTACTGGCATAAATGAGCCCCGCTACGTCAGCATAATGGGCATCCGCAAAGCCATGCAAAAAGAAATCAAAGTCATGACGCTAGCAGACACAGGTTTGACAGAAAACGACGTTGGCATGGCAGGCTCATGGCTAAACATTGAAAAACTCTACGTGCCACCGGTTGAAAAACAAGCCGAATTCCTCAAAGGCACGTCTGACGAAATCGCAGCTAAAATTTTGGAAATCATCAAGTCAAAGGGGCTGATATAAAATGGCAAAAATCTTCGTTTTAGCAGAACACCGCCAAGGACAGTTAAGAGATATAACATTTGAAATGCTCACCAAAGCCCGCGAACTAGCAGAAAAAACAAACGCTGAATTATGCGCTGTAATACTTGGCAAAGGCATAGCGGAACACGCTAAAGCATTAGCGGAATACGCAAAAACCGTCATGATAGTTGAAGACCCAAAACTCGAAAACTTCAACTCTGAAGCCTACAAAAAAATCCTCACAAAACTAATCGCAGAACACAAGCCTTCACTTGTCATGTTGGGACACACAAGCTACGGCGTAGAACTTGCCCCACGCCTAGCCACAGCACTAAACACGCCACTTGCAACAGACTGCATAGACATAGCATTCGAAGGCGACACGCTAGCGGTAACACGCCAAATGTACGGCGGCAAAGTCAACGTCAAAGCAACCCTACGCAAAGCAGAAACGTACATGGTCACTGTTCGCCAAGCAACCTTCACACCACAAAAGCCAGAGCCACCAGCAAACGGGCAAATAATAACCGTGCCGTCACCGCTCACAGAGGAAATCACTGAAAAACGCTTCCTACAATACGTTTTGCCACCGCCAGGCAGAGTAGACATAACCGCAGCTGAAAAACTCGTAGGAATAGGACGCGGCATAAAAGACCAAGCAAACATGCCCCTCATGGAAGACCTCGCAAAAACATTAGGCGCTGTTCTCGCTTGTTCACGCCCAATCGTGGATAAAGGCTGGCTTCCAAACGACAGACAAGTGGGCAGTTCAGGAAAAACAGTCAAACCAAAACTTTACCTTGCCCTCGGCATAAGCGGCGCTTTCCAGCACGTTCTCGGCATGAAAAGCTCCGACTTGATAATCGCAGTGAACAAGGACCCCAAAGCGCCCATTTTCAGCTTCGCAGACTACGGCATAGTAGAAGACCTGTTCAAAATTGTGCCTTCTTTGAAAAACAAGATTAATGAGGTTAAAGCGCAGAAGACTTAACTCTGAAGGAGAAAAAGAGCGAAATGGAATTCAAACTAAACGAGGAACAGTTAGAAATCAAGCGAGCGGCTCGCGAGTTTGCAGAAAAAGAACTCACGCCAGAACTCGCCTTGGAATTTGACCAGAAAGAAGAGTTTCCAATGGCTCTTTACAAGAAAGCCGCACAGTTAGGCTTCACGAGCATGCGCATACCAACACAATATGACGGACAAGGCTACGGCGTACTAGAAGACTGCATCGTAGTTGAGGAACTATGCCGCGTTGACCCAGGCTTGGGCGTCGCAATATCGCTTGGAAACCTCATGATACCCGACGTGCTGCTAAAGCATGGTAGCGAAGAGCAAAAGGCGAAGGTTATTCCGCCTTTGGCGAGAGGCGACAAAATCGCCGCTGCAGCGTTCACCGAGCCAGAACACGGAAGCGACATCACACGCATGGACTCAACAGCCGTCAAAGCCGGAAGCGAATGGGTAATCAACGGCGCAAAAGAATTCATAACCAACGCTCCAATCGCCGACTACTTCATACTCCTATGCCAAACGGACCCCAACGCGCAGCCTTCGCATCGTGGACAAAGCCTATTCCTAGCCGAGAAAGGCATGCCAGGGCTGGAAGCCACTAAACTGCATGGAAAGATGGGCATAAAACCCGCAGTGACTGGCTCATTATCGATGAGTGACTTGAAAGTGCCTGAGGCAAATCTTGTTGGCGAGCTGAACAAAGGCTTCTATTACACGCTGGAGCTTTTCGACGGAACCCGCATAACGGTTGCAGCGCAAGCGGTTGGAATGGCACAAGGGGCTTTCGAGAAAGCGTTGGCTTACGCGAAAACGCGAAAACAGTTTGGACAGCCAATATTCAACTTTCAAGGAGTTTCGTTCAAGCTGGCGGAGATGGCAATCAAAGTTGAAGCGGCGAGGCTGATGACGTATAAGGCTGCGTGGCTGTATGACAAGGAAAAGCCGAATCCAGTTGCAACAAGCATGGCTAAAGCGTACACAAGCCGAGTGGCAATGGAAGTCACAGACGACGCCATACAAATTTTCGGCGGATACGGCTACTTAGCAGACTATCACGTTGAACGCTTTCATCGGTGCGCAAAAATCACGGAAATCTACGAAGGAACAAGCGAAATCCAAAAACTAACAATAACCAACTACCTACAAAAACAACCCTAACCCAAATTCTTTTCCTTTTTTTGGCAAACCAAAATAAAGACTGTATATTCAAAACTTTTATTACTATTCCCTACTTCTTTCATTATTTCGTAAGATGGAAGTGAACATTTTGGTTGCTGAAAAATTGAAAAAAGCAGCAGTTGTCGGTTCTGGAACGATGGGTCACGGAATCGCCGAGCTTCTAGCCCTGGCTGGATACGAAGTCACAATGATAGACATCAGCGACGAATTCCTAACGAAAGCGATGGAAAAAATCAAGTGGAGCCTCGACAAATTCGTGGAGAAAAAGCGAATCAGACGCGAAGACGCCGACGCAACACTAGCGCGAATACACACAACAACCAGTTACGAACAAGCAGCAAAAGACATAGACTTAGCCATAGAAGCCGTGCCCGAAAACATGGAATTAAAAAAGAAAGTGTTCACAACTCTCGATTCTCTTGCTCCACCACACGCCATACTAGCCTCAAACACTTCAACCCTAAGCATCACGGAAATGGGCAAAGCCACAAAACGCCCAGACAAGGTCGCAGGAATGCACTTCTTCAACCCCCCACATTCAATGGCGCTTGTCGAAGTAATCAAAGGCGAAAACACAAACCAGGAAACAATCAGCACACTCGCAGACCTCGCTAGAAAACTCGGAAAAACACCCGTAATCGTCCGCAAAGACGTAAGAGGCTTCATAGTAAACCGCATATTAGGCGCAGTTTTCAACGAAGCCTTCTGGGCTTTTAAGCGCGGCGAAGCAACAAAAGAAGGCATAGATGCTTCGGTAAAGTACACGGGCGGCTTTCCAATGGGCTGGTTTGAACTGGCGGATTTTGTTGGGCTGGATATTGCCTACGAGGTTGGAAAAATACTTTATGAGGCATATGGAGAACGGATGAAACCGTGTGCCGAAGTAATCGACCCGCTCATTAACGAAAAGAAGTTTGGGCAAAAAACGGGCGTTGGCTTTTACGACTGGACAAAAGGCAGACCACGCATACCGTTCAATCTGCTTGACGAATACGACGTTGAAAGGTCATGGGCTGTAGCCGTAAACGAAGCCGCATGGCTCATCCACGACGACGCAGCAAACCCTGCAGACATTGACACGGGAATGAAACTTGGCACTTACTGGCCTTCGGGACCATGCGAATATGCAGACAGAACAGGCTTGGACATTGTGCTCAATAAGCTTAAGGAATTATACGCCAAGTATAACATGGAAATGTATAAGCCGTGTCCGCTGCTTGAAGAGTACGTGAACAGTGGAAGACTGGGAAAGAAAACTGGAAGGGGGTTTTACTAAATGAATTTTGAACTGACACCCGAACAATGTGCAATTCTGAACGCCGTTAGAGAATTCTGCCAGAAAGAGTTCAAACCAGAACTCGCCTTAGAACTTGACAAGAAAGAAGAATATCCAATGGAACTTTACAAGAAAGCCGCCAAACTCGGCTTTACAAGCATGTTCTTCCCGCAAGAATACGGCGGACAAGGATGCGGACTGCTTGAAACATGCTTGGTCATTGAGGAAATGTGCCGAGCGGACTCTTCCTTAGGCGTAGCCATATCCAGCGCAAACTTCGGCAGCGAATTCATCCTTGTCCATGGCACTAAAGAGCAGAAAGAGAAATATCTACCGCCAATCTGTAAAGGCGACTTCATTTCCGCCGCGTGCTTCACAGAGCCAAATGTCAGCGGAAGCGACATAACAAAAATGGAAACCACAGCCACAAAATACGGCAACGAGTGGTGGATAAACGGCACAAAAACTTTCATAACAAACGCCACACTAGCCGACTTCGTAGTTGTTCTAACACAAACTGACACTAAAGTCAGACCAACATACAGAGGCGAAACCCTATTCGTAGTCGACAAAGGCACGCCTGGGCTCGAAACAACAAAACTGCATAACAAAATGGGAATTCGCTGTTCAGTAACAGGCGAAGTCAAATTTGATAACGTGAAAGTCACAGACTGGAACATAATCGGCGAACTCAACAAAGGATTCTACTATTCAATGGAATTCTTCGACAAAACACGCGTAGGCGTCGCAGCCCAAGCCTTAGGAATGGCACAAGGAGCATGGGAAATCGCCTTCAAATACTCCAAACAACGCGAAGCCTTTGGACAACCAATACTGCAGCACGAATTAATAGGCTGCGGATTAGCAGAAGCAATGACAAAAATCGAAGCTGCAAGAGGCTTAACCTACCGTGCTGCGTGGCTTGTTGACGCTGGAAAAATGGACCCAATGGCCACTGCGATGGCAAAACAGTATGCAAGCAGAGTAGCTATGGAAGTCACGGACTTCGCCATACAAGTTTTAGGCGGATACGGTTACTTGGGCGATTACCGCGTTGAAAGATACCATCGAGACGCCAAAATAACCGAAATCTACGAGGGAACAAGCGAAATTCAAAAGCTGACGGTGCTCAAGTATCTCCTCAGAAAATTCTAGAACACGTCATGAAAAGTGATATAGGCACATAAATGGTAAACATAAGCGAAAGGTGATAAAAGTTGAGTAAAGCGTATGAAACCGTGAAAATAGAAAGAGAGCAAAGCGTACTGTGGATTATACTGAACAGACCGCATAGACTGAACGCCTTCAACGACGTTCTACTAGAAGAGTTGGCAGACGCTTTAGACACAGCCGAAAAAGACCCTTCAATAAGATGTATCGTGGTAACCGGCGAAGGCGACAGAGCCTTCAGCGCAGGCGCAGACGTGACAATGTTTCCTAAAGCGACACCAGCCAAAGCCGAAGAATTCTCAAGGTTCGGACAAAAAACGTTTGGCAAAATCGAGGAAATGTCAAAACCAGTCATAGCAGCAATAAACGGATTCGCACTCGGCGGCGGGTTAGAATTAGCCCTAGCATGCGACTTCAGAATCGCCGCTGAACACGCAGAGCTTGGAAGCCCAGAAATAATGTTAGGCTTAATTCCAGGCTGGGGTGGAACCCAACGACTTGTGAGAATTGTTGGTTTGGCGAAAGCAAAGGAAATGGTGATGCTCGGCGTGAGATTAAAGGCTGATGAGGCATTAAAGGCGGGCTTGGTTCACAAGATAGTTCATTATGAAAAGCTAAAGGACGAAGTACGCGCAATGGCGCAAAAACTTGCTGAAGGACCACCGGTAGCAATGAAATATGCAAAACACGCACTGAACTTTGGAACACAAGTGCCATTGGACGTAGGATTGCGACTTGAATCTGGACTTATGGGGCTTTCATTTTCAACAGAAGACCTCAAAGAAGGCGTAGAAGCTTTCATGTCCAGAAGAAAGGCAGAGTTCAAAGGCAAATAACACAGTAGCTTTTTCTCTTCCTTCTCTTTTCTACATTAAAATAACAAAGGTGTGAGAGCTGTGAGAAAAGTAGCAATAATCGGCGTGGGCAACTCAAAATTTGGAGTAAGAAATGACGTAAACATTGCAGAATTAGCCTTTGAAGCCGTTAAGCCCTCACTTGAAGACGCGGGAATAACCGCAAAAGACATTGAATTCGTCGCTTTAGGCTCTACAGGCGCAGGAGCATGGTACGAGGAACTTCTTCCAGCGGTCGTTTCCGCTGAATACTGCGGATTGACAAAGGCTGGCTTAACCCGTTGCGAAGCAGCATGCGCAAGCGGCAGCGCCGCATTTTTCACTGCTTACGCAGCAGTAGCAAGTGGTCAAGCTGAAATTGCCATGGTTCTTGGAGTTGAGAAAATGAGGGAAATCGATTCTCCAACGGCTATGGAGTGGATTGGAAGGGCTGGCTATTACCTTTGGGAGTTCCATAATTTCGGCTTAACTTTTCCCGCTTATTATGCGTTGTACGCGAATGCGCATATGGCTAAGTATGGCACAACAGAGGAAGATTTGGCACTTGTAGCTGTTAAAAATCACAAATACGCGGCGATGAACCCGATTGCGCATTTGCAAAACAAAATATCGGTTGACGATGTGCTCTCTTCCATGGTTATAGCTTCGCCGCTGAAACTATTTGATTGCTGTCCCATGACGGACGGTTCTGCTTCTGTTATTGTGGCGTCTGAAGAAAAAGTTAAGGAACTAAAAATTGACACGCCAGTTTGGGTTGCTGGCATAGGCTATGCTTCTGGAACAGCGAATATGAGCAAAAGAAAAGATTACGTGGGGCTTGAAGCCAGCGTTTTAGCTTCTCAAATGGCATACAAAATCGCAAAAGTAACGCCAAACCAGATTGACGTAGCAGAAGTTCACGATTGCTTTACCATAGCTGAAATACTCGCCTACGAAGACATTGGATTATGCAACAAAGGCGAAGGTGCCAAGCTAATTCGCGAAGGACAAACCGAAATAGGCGGAAAAATCCCAGTGAACGTTGACGGAGGCTTAAAAGCCAAGGGACACCCAATCGGCACGACTGGTTGCTCAATGATTTACGAGATAACAAGGCAGCTTAGAGAAGAAGCCATCGAGAAGTCAAGACAGGTTCCACTGAAAAATTACGTTGCTTTAGCTCATAACGTGGGCGGAACGGGACATTACTGTTACGTGACGATTTTGAGGAGATGAATTGTATGGCGTCCATGCCTTCGATAAAATCAAGAGAAATCAAAATTGTGCAAGAAATGCCCATAAGCAAAACTTTGAAGTTTTGGGAAAGTTTGAAAGAAGGAAAAGTTTACGCAACCAAATGTCGTAAATGTGGAAGATTGTATTTTCCGCCTTCCGCGGATTGTTCAGAATGCTTATGTTCTGATATGGACTGGATTGAGCTGAGTAGCGAAGCTGAAATAGAAACTTTCACGCATATAGTGTTTAGACCCACATCTTTCTGCGAGTACAAGCCTTACACTGTGGCTATTGGAAAACTGAAAGAAGGCGTCCGAGTGCTCGCGTGGCTTACTGGGTTTAAGCTCTCGCAGATTAAAGTTGGCATGAAAGTCAAACTTGTGGCGAAGATTTCGCAAGAAGGAAATCCAACATACGAGTTTGTTCCGCTCTAAGCAGAATAAACCCTTTATTGCCCAATTTTCTTTATCCAATCAACTGTTTTAGAGATTAATTCTTGCTCTTTTCCTTTGTAAATGTGGTCTGCACCATTTATTACCAACAAGCTTTTTGGTTCGCTGGCTGAACGGTAAATTTCTTCTGCTTCATCCACGCCTACAATAATGTCTTTTTCGCCTATTACCACGAGCAACGGAATATTACGGAGCTTTGAAGCGGCTTCACACTCGTTCAATTTCATGAGCTTTTCTCGGACATCTCTTGGACGTAGTTTAACTCCATAAACCTCCAGCTTCAGCAACCTTGAAATGTCTAAAAACTTGTCTATCCGCGAAAGAATCAGAAAGGCGTACAAACCCAGTTTTCCTCGTGTGCGTCTGATGAATTTCCTAACATTGTAGTTGTGATTTTTGGGCGTTGACCACAGCACTAGCCCCTTAACCCTAGTTTCGTTTTGCAATGCATAAATAGAGACAGCGCCGCCCAAACTGTGTCCAACAACAAAAATATTGTTTGGAGCAACTTCTTGTCTCGTAGCCAAATAGTTTAATGCGCATTTAACGTCTTGTTGCTCACCTATGCCGTAATCAAATTGTCCCGTGCTCTTTCCAACTCCACGAAAATCAAAAACTAAAACAACAAATCCTTCTTTGCAAGCGGTTTCCGCCAATCTTGAGTAAAGCCTCAAACCGTGAGAACCCTGAGCGTTCATGCCGTGGCAAATGAGCAAGGCTGGCGCTGGCAAGGCGTCTGGAATGTAAAGGTTGCCGTAGAGTTTCGCCTCGTCGCACTCTATCCATGTTGTTTCGGTTTTCACTGAAGGGTCATCTGTGGAAAAATGTTATTACTTCCTTATTTCGTTTATATTTAAAAATAGGGTTTCTTATGCCTAGAAAAAAAGCTAAGAAAGTAGAAGAGCCGGAAAAACTGGAAAAACCTTGGTTTAGATTTTGGCCAGAGAAAGTCCGTAAACACATAGATTATCCCGAGATTCCCCTTTTCGAGTTCCTCCGGAAAACCGCGGAAAAATATCCTTTCAAAACTGCGTTAATTTACTTTCACAAGGAAATCACCTACAAAGAATTAGATTTACTGACAGACAAGTTTGCAACAGCCATTGCCAGTTTGGGCGTGAAAAAAGGTGACAAAGTGGCTATTTTCTTACCTAATGTTCCTCAGTTCATAATAGCCTATTATGGCGCAATTAAAACTGGCGCGATTGCGACGGCGATAAGCCCGCTATATAAAGAGCGCGAAGTGGAGCATCAACTGAACGATTCGGAAGCCGAAACTATAGTTGTCTTGGACTTGCTTTATCCGGTTGTGGAGAAGGTTTGGAGCAAAACCAAACTGAAGCATGTTATAGTGACGGGCTTAAAGGATTACATGCCAAAGGCTACGGCAGTGTTAGGCTCTTTGCTTAAGAAGATACCTCAACAAAAAGTTGAACGCAAACCCAACGTTTACTTCTTCACAGAACTAATAAACAAGTATGAAGCAAAACCACCACAAGTGGAGATTAACCCAAAAGAGGATTTGGTGGCGCTTCAGTACACTGGCGGCACAACGGGCACTTCGAAAGGCGCAATGCTGACGCATATGAATTTGGTTTCGAACGCTGTCATGTGCGCAGAGTGGCTTCAAGGCGATGAAGGCGGTGAGACTTTTCTTGCTGTTTTGCCGCTTTTTCACATTTACGGAATGACAACTGGCATGAATGCGCCGATTTACTTAGCTGGAAAAATGGTCTTGCTTCCACGCTTTGACCCTGTAAGCACTTTCAAGGCTATTCAAAATTATCGTGTAACGGTGTTTTGTGGCGCGCCAACAATGTATGCCATGCTTTTGGCTCATCCGGACTTGAAGAAATATGACTGTACCTCTGTGCGTTTCTGCATTTCTGGTTCGGCTCCGCTTCCGCCGGAAGTTCAAAAGAAGTTTATGGAAGTGACGGGCGGCGTTTTGGTTGAAGGTTATGGCTTGACAGAATCGTCTCCAGTCACGCATTGCAATCCGCTTGACAAGTCAATGAAAACCGTAAAGATAGGTTCCATCGGCATTCCATGGCCTGACACAGACGCGAAGATTATGGATTTGGAAACTGGGGAGAAAGAGCTTGTGCCTAGCGAGATTGGCGAGCTGGTGGTTAAGGGTCCGCAAGTGATGAAGGGCTATTGGAAGATGCCCGAAGAAACGGCTGAGGTCCTTCGGGATGGGTGGCTGTATACTGGTGACATTGGAAAGATGGATGAGGATGGTTACTTTTACATTACCGACCGAAAGAAGGACCTAATCAAGTACAAGGGATACAGCGTTTACCCAAGAGAGCTTGAGGATGTGCTTTATGAGCATCCTGCCGTGAAACTGTGCGGAGTAATAGGCAAACCGGACCCAGTTGCGGGCGAAATTCCAAAGGCTTTTGTTGTGTTGAAAGAGGGAAAGACGGCTACAGAAAAGGAGATTATGGATTTTGTGAACGAGAAGGTGGCGCCTTACAAGGCGATAAGAGAAGTGGAATTTCGAACAGAACTACCGATGACGCTGGTGGGCAAGGTTCTCAGAAGAGTACTGCAAGAGGAAGAAAGACAAAAACTAGCAAAAACCTAGCATTCTTCTCTTTTTCTTATGCTGGTTCGTTGATTTTTTTGCCTGTTTTCTTTGTCCATTCGCTGATTGATATTGCGAATTGTTTTTCCACGTTTGGTCTGTGTATGCTGTTGTACGTGCAGAATGAGCGTATCTTACCGTCTGGCGTGGCATAGTGAATTGCGCATTTCTGAACACGGTCCAAATCAAAATTCCACACGTCTTGGAAGTGCATTATGCCTATCATGACGATTCTGCGCATGAAGTCGCCCAAAGCCTCGTAGCTTCCCTTGGTTATTACGTCTTTGATTAGTCCTCCGACAAGGCTTGATTTCGCCATAGGCAGAAGCTTAAGCATTTTCATTTTTGCCATCGTCTTCTTGCCCTTAACGCCAGAATAATAAACGCTCCAGAATACATCGGCAAACTTGTCAACATCCACATAATCCATGATAGGCTTGAAAGAACCATCCTTCTCCACAACTAGAAACGTTGCCGCACCACACATTGGATTCATCGTAAACTCCGGATAAGCCTTACCCTTTATCACACCCATGCCCTTAGAAACCGGCACAGGCCAATTCACCGGTCGCCAGTCCCAACGTGAAACAACGCCGTTAGTTTGTTCCTCTATCAACTTCATTGTGTCTGGTATTGTGATGCGCATTTTTCTAAGCTCGTCTTTTCTTGCTCTGCCGGCCATAGATATTGGCTGAATGTTAATGCACCGTACAACATCATGGTTTTTGATTGCGTAGTTTACTATGTCGCCCAAGTCCTTGTCGTTCACGCCATTCGCCAAGGTGACAACCAGAACCACGGAGTCCAACCCCAGTGTTCTTGCGTTTTCTATAACTTTCTGCTTGACTGGAACAAGGTCTGCTCTTGCACGTGTTTTCTTGTAGATGTCTTCTCTTAAACCGTCAAATTGTAGGTAAAGCGTGCTTAACCCAGCATCTAACAATTTTTTGAAGTAATCAATGTCTTCTGCAATGCGTAACCCGTTAGTGTTAACCTCAACGTGACTTATCCCCGCCTTTTTTGCTTCTTTAATTAAATCTGGCAAATCATTCCTAACAGTCGGTTCGCCGCCGCTAAACTGTAATGCATTGCAAGCCCATGGACGGTTCGCTCTCAAAAGTTTCATCATGTCAACAATCTGCTCGTAAGAAGGCTCATACACGTAATTTGCGGCTCCAGCATAAGCGAAGCAGACAGGACAAGCCATGTTACACCTATTCGTAATGTCGATTATGCCTAAAATTGTAGCAGTTCTATGTTTTGGGCAAATTCCGCAGTCGAATGGGCATTCGTTAACTGTTTTGGTGTGTGGATTCTCTAAACCGCTACCGACATATCGCTCGTTGTACCATTTGTCATAGAACCACTTGTAAAGTTCAGCGTCTCCCCAGTAAATGTCATCAAACTTTCCATGCTCTGGACAGGTTTTCTCCAAGTAAATTACGCCGTTTTCCTCGTAAATCCTCATTGGGATTCTTTTGAGGCATTCTGGACATATGCTTGTAGAGTATGTTTCGAATTTGCCGGTTGCTTGTTGGGTTGACATTTAATTGTCACGCTCCGGATGGAACATTCATCATTTTATACACCAGATTTAAAAATTAAACTTAATAAATCTTGTAGTAAACTGTCACACACTAGGTGTACGCGCATGAACCGCAAAATAGTTTTAAGCGATGAACTTCGCAATTTCGTAGAATCACGATTAAAAGTAAACCTTGAAGGAATAGAAGAAACTCTTCGCCAAATCTTCCAAATGCAAGAGTTAAGCATTGAAGACCTGAAAGAGACAATGCAAAGCCTCGAAGAAAGCTTCAATCTGTTATCGCAGAAGTGGAATCTTCAAATCCTCTACATACTCTTCCTCAGAAAAGCCGCAAACTTCGGCGAACTGAAAAGAATTTTAGGCGTAAATTCGCGCACTTTATCGGATAAGCTGAAAACTCTGGTGCAAACTCGATGCGTTCAAAGAACAGTGGAGGAAGGACCACCATTAAAGGTGAAATATTCGCTTACGAAACACGGATACAATACAATTTTGCTTGCTCTCCCATTCCTTTACTACGCCAGCGGACATTTAACATAAAAATAACGTATCAAGCATACTTTAAGCAGCTTAACACTTATGTAAATCACTCATATCGTTTCTAACTTCAGGAGTCACACAGCAGTGCGTTTGAAAATCAAAATAGTCGGCATAATTCAAGGAGTAGGCTTCAGACCCTTCATTTACCGCACTGCTGTGAAAAACCAGCTTAAAGGTTATGTCAAAAATAGAGGCGATGCAGGAGTAGAAATTCTCTTAGAAGGTAAGGAAAGCGACATCCACACTTTCATGAGAGATTTAAAAGAAAAAAAACCGCCACTTGCCCAAATTCACGAGATTATCACCACTGAACTCAAAGGAAAAAACGAGTATGCCACGTTCTCAATTCATAAAAGCTCAAATGAAACTGAGCTTTCCGGCTCAGTTATCCCGCCTGACATAGCCATATGCGACGACTGCCTCAAAGAGCTTAGAAACCCCAAAGACCCAAGACACGAATATTTCTTTATCACTTGCACGAACTGCGGTCCAAGATTCACAATAATCGATATGCTTCCGTACGACCGCGAAAACACGACGATGCGAGACTTTCCAATGTGTAGTTTCTGCCTAAAAGAATATAAGGACCCGTTGAACAGACGCTTTCACGCCCAGACTGTAGCATGCCCAAAATGCGGACCAAAAGCGTATTTGACAACACACAAAGGCGAATTGGTTAAGCACAAAGACCCAGTTCGGGAGGCTGGCAAACTTCTCGCTGAAGGCTTTATAATGGCAATCAAAGGTTATGGCGGCTTTCATGTGGCGGCATCAACAACTAAGGATAAACCGTTAATTAGGTTGAGAGAAGTCAAGCACCGCAACCAGAAACCCTTCGCTATCATGGCGCGGAGCCTAGAAGCCATTAAAACTTTTGCGGAAGTAAGTAAGGAAGAGGCGGCGCTTCTCACTTCCTACACTCGTCCTATTGTCTTGCTGAACAAAAACAGCGCATATTACCTTTCTGATTTGGTTGCTCCGGAATTGCACAATGTTGGCGTCATGTTGCCCTACACGGGCTTGCATTACATGCTATTTGACAAAGTAGATGAGCCAGCCTTCGTAATGACCAGTGCCAACCCGCCGAACCAGCCTATAATAAAGGACAACGAAGAAGCTTTACAGGCTTTAGGCGGCACAGTTGACTATTTCCTTTTTCATAACCGTCAAATAGCTCATAGATGCGACGATTCAGTAGTCCGCATGCATGGGAAAAACCCTGTCTTCCTTAGACGTTCAAGAGGGTGCGCTCCTGCACCGATAATGTTGAAGGAAAAGGCGAAACGCTGCGTTGTAGGTTTGGGCGGAGAACTCAACAATACCGCGTGTGTTTTGCTTGGAAACAAAGCCTTCATTTCCCAGCACATAGGCGACGTAGAAAACGTTGAAACCCGAGAGTTTCTGGAAAACGCAACAAAACACTTAATCCGCTTAACAAACAGCAAAGTAGACGCGGTTGCTTGCGATTTGCATCCTAAATTTACAACAACAAACCTTGCCCGTGATTTGGCTGAGGAGAACGGCTGGCAACTGTTTCAAGTGCAACATCATTATGCGCACATTGCCGCGTTAATGATTGAACATAGCGTAGAAGAAATTGTTGGCATCTGCTGCGACGGATACGGGTATGGAATAAATGGAGAAGCATGGGGCGGCGAGATTCTACTTTGCACTCGCGAATCTTCTGATTTTAAACGAGTAGCCCATCTGGAGAAACAACCCTTAATCGGTGGTGACTTAGCAACACGGTTCCCGTTGAGAATGGCTACAGGAATACTTCACAAAAGGATAGATGTGGCAAGCTGGCTTTTACAAAACAAAACGCATTTTCCGCACGGCGAAAGCGAAATTCAACTAATCTTAAATCAACTTGAAAAAAGCAACAACATTATTGAGACAACAAGCTGTGGAAGAGTTCTAGACGCTACAGCGGCTGTTTTAGGCGTTTGTTATGAACGCACTTATGAAGGCGAGCCAGCAATGAAACTTGAGTCTGCGGCGTTAAAGGGCAAAGACGTGATTAAACTAGAGCCCATAATAAAGAGCAACACATTAGACACAACACAAATGCTGCTGGAAATTTTTGAAAACAGAGAAAAGTATTCCAAAACAGATTTAGCTTATTCTCTACACTCATACCTAGCCAGGGGATTAGCAGAATTAGCCATAGAAAACGCTGAGGATAATGGTATTAGAACCGTTGGATTTTCCGGCGGAGCGGCATGCAACCAAATATTAACTTCAATAATGAGGAAAGCAGTGAAAACTGCAGGTCTACAGTTTCTAGTTCACGAAGCCATTCCACCCGGCGACGGCGGCGTATCTTTCGGTCAAGCAGTTGTAGGTGGATTTTTCCAAGTTTAAACCATAACCATTTTATTACCGTCTATTCGTGGTTTAATATTGATAACAATGTGTTTGGCGATTCCAGCAAAAGTCATAAGCGTTCAAGAGGATAAAGCCAAAGTTGATTTTGGCGAAGGCGTTTTAAGAGAAGTTAATGTGACACTTGTAAGCGCCAAAGTTGGCGACTACGTGTTGGTGCACGCTGGCTACGCTATCCAAGTTTTGGACGAAAAAGAAGCAAAAGAAACAATACAATTATGGAACGAAATTCTCGAAGCAGAAACGCCGAAAAACTAGACAGTTGAGTTGAGATGACTGAAAAATTAAGGTTCCGCGACCCAGACCTCGCGAAACGTGTAGCAGAAAAAATTCATGATGTTGCACCAAAAGAGGCAGTCGTCAAAATCTGCCACGTCTGCGGCACCCATGAGTGGACAATTACTCATTTTGGCATACGCAGCTTATTACCGGCAAACGTTGAAGTCATTGCTGGACCTGGCTGTCCAGTGTGCATAGTGCCTGCGTCTGAAATTGACGAAGCTGTGCAACTAGCCCTAAAAGGTGTGACGGTCACGTGTTTTGGTGATGTTTTGCGTGTTCCCGGTTCAAAAATGTCTCTTTTAGATGCAAAAGCTGACGGTGCTGATGTTCAAGTTGTTTACAGCGTAAGCGACGCTGTAAGATTAGCTGCAAAAGAGCCGAATCGCGAGTTTGCATTTTTCGCTGTCGGCTTTGAAACGACGGCGCCTTCAACAGCTGTGGAAATTCAAGGTAAACCGCCAAAAAACCTCACTTTTCTTGTTTCACATCGCATAATACCGCCTGCCATGAAGCTTTTAGCTGAAATGGAGGACTTAAACCTTAACGGATTCATTGCTCCGGGTCACGTGAGTACGATAATTGGATTAAAATCTTACGAGATTTTTCCGCAAAAATATGGTATGCCGACGGTTGTGGCTGGCTTCGAGCCGCTTGATGTTTTGTTTGGCGTTTACATGATTCTCAAGCAATTAAGCGAAGGTAATCCACGTTTGGAGAATGAGTACAGGCGGGCGGTGAGTTGGGAAGGCAACACAAAAGCGCAAGAGTTGATGCAGAAAGTTTTTAGTGTTGTGGACGGTAACTGGCGGGGGCTTGGCGCAATTTCCTCTTCAAAATACGTGCTTGGCAGTGAACATGCTGTCTACGATGCACATTTGAAGCATGACGTGAAGGTTGAGCATGGCGCGGACATACAACATGGATGCAAATGTCACTTGGTCATAATCGGCAAAATTAAGCCTACGCAATGTCCACTATTCTTAAAAGCTTGCACTCCACAAAAGCCAGTTGGCGCTTGCATGGTAAGCGTGGAAGGAACATGCAGAATATGGGCGAGAGAAGCGGCTGCTGAATCAGCGAGTTAGCATATTCTTGGTACGGGGTCTCCAACTGGTCTAGCAATTATTCTTTTTCCGCCGACGACTGTTTGCATGGCCACACCTTTGAAATCTGCGGTTGCCTCTCCAATAATTTCTGCTTCTTTTCCTTCTTTAGTGGTTTTTAAAAGTTCAAGAATTTCTTTAGCCTTTTCTTTTACCACGCCTATGATTATTTTTCCTTCATTTCCCACCTCAAATGGGTCTAATCCGAGCATTTCGCAAGCTGCTCGCACATCAGCTCTTATTGGAATTTTGTCTTCTTGAATTAGTATGCCAACGCGGGATTTTTCGCTGAACTCGTTTAATGCGTCGGCTAGCCCGCCTCTTGTTGGGTCTTTCATGGCTACTATGCCGCCTACATCGCTGAGCAAGCGCTGAATCAAGCGGTTTAAGGGTTTAACGTCAGACTTTATTTCGCTTCCGAAGCTCAGTCCTTCTTGCGCAGATAAAACAGCCAAACCATGGTCGCCGATTGTTCCCGACAATAATATTTTGTCTCCAGCTTTGAGGTTTGAGTCGAGAATCCACCGCACTTCAAAATTGCTTCTAAATTGTTTAACAACTGTAAGGTTTTTTTCTAAGGCTTTGGTTCTTCTGCCGATTCCTGAAGTGTTTATTATGCAACCACCTAGGCTTCCCTTTTCAACGACTTTGGTGTCACCAGTTACAATGTTTACGCCAGCTTCGTTACATGTTTCTCGCATACTAACCAGGATTCTCTCAAAATCAGTTACGGCTAAGCCCTCTTCCAAAACGAAACCGCAAGTTAACGCGTAAGGTTCTGCGCCTAAAACCGCGATGTCGTTGACTGTGCCAGAAACCGCAAGTCGACCGATGTCTCCGCCTGGAAAGAATATTGGCTTGACAGCGTGGGAGTCGCTTTTCAAAACGATGTCACCTACAACCGCCGCGTCGTCCAGAGCTTCAAGCGGGACGTCAATGTTACTTGCACCGCCAAAATACTTCACAACATAGTTTTTGACTAGTTCATGCATGACTGTTCCGCCGGCACCATGCAACATGGTAATGTGTCCGTTTTTAGCCGTCAATTGCTTTTCACTCTCGCTTTAAACTATGAGTACTTTACAATACAAGTTGAACATAAACACATCGTAAATGCGCCTAAAATGTCACCATTCAATTTTTAAAGTGGAAAAAACTTTTCTAATAGACCATGCAACAAATAAAAGGATATCTTCTGATAGCTGCAGCGTCAATCATTTGGGGAACCATGGGAATTTTTGGAAAACTCGCCTTTGAGTATGGAATTAACCCCGTGACGTTAACTGCTTTGAGAATCATAATTTCCTCCTCAACAATGCTGTTTGCGCTAGTCTTGTTTAGTAGAAATCTTCTCAAAATCGAAAAGAAAGACCTTCCACAGCTAATAGTTTTTGGCGTATTGGCTGTCGCTCTTCAAAGAGTCGCCTATTTCTACACTGTTGATTTGACAACCGCAACGATAGCAGCAGTAATGTTTTACACGTATCCCGTTTTCGTCACAGTCTACGCATCAATATTTCTCAAAGAAAAGATAACTTCCACAGTAATACTTGCGATAGTTTTGGCGTTCTCGGGCGTTGCGCTTGTTGTTAAGGCTTACGAAGCCGCATGGTTGAACACGAATTTTCTGGGCTTAAGCTTTGGCATAATTACAAGCTTATTATTTGCGCTATACTTTCTGATGGCTAAAAAATTAAGAAATCGCTACACCAACTGGACCCTGCTGCTATACGGCGACGGAATAGGCGCAATCGCTTTACTCCCAACGCTTTTCTTTTCTTCCTCCCAAATCATTACTTATCCACCGCAGCTTTGGACGTTAATACTTGTAATAGGACTTTTTCCCTCCCTCACCGCCTATCTTCTTTTTTCCTACGCTTTAAAATACGTTGAATCCGCAAAAGGAAGCATACTATCCATTATAGAACCTCTCTCAGCTGCTGCCTTCTCAATAACAATTCTCGGAGAAAAATTTGAAATATGGCAAGCCACAGGTGTAGCACTCGCATTAACTGGAATACTCCTACTCTTCTACAAGCCGAAACCCAAAAATTGAATACGTCCTTCCTTCTATACCATCAAAGGCGCCACCTCTTGCAAGCTAAAATTATTGATATCACCAGAAACAAAAACTACGAAAACTATCTTTACAGATGTCTGGCACCAATGCCGTTCAGAAAATACAAGTCAAGAAACGAATACTTGGAGAAAGCAATTGACAAGGGATTTCATAAGAAACTCCTGATTTTCAACAATGAAGTAGTTGGGCAGATAGAATATGCGCCTCCAGAAGCATCTGGTTATCCAATAATAGGCGATAACATAATAGTGTTGAATTGCATCTGGGTTCTGAGAAAAGCGAAAGGACACGCTTTTGGAAAAATCCTGTTAGAAGACATGATAAAAAGCGAAATAGGCACCGTAGGCTTCGTCACCATAGGCTTAGAAAATCATTGGAGCCCTTGGTTTATGAAGTGGCAAATGGAAAAGCTTGGCTTCAGACCAGTCGATTCAATTAAGGTTTCTCACAGACTAAAGCGTAAGGAACAAGGTTTCGGCATATATCTCATGTGGATGCTAATGAAAGAAAAAGTAAAATTTCCTGCATGGGATAAACAGAAGATTCTGGAAGGAATAACTTTTTGTTTTGCACATCCACTTTATCGCCCGCAAACGTTTAAAGAAAACATATTTGAAGAAAAAGGCATGTTTTAGAAAGCGTAAGTTAGTCTAAAAATCGTTTACGTTAAAGGAAAACCATATAAATCGCCATGTAGCTGTTCAATTGCACAGTTGGAGAGAGTACAAATTGCCAAAATGGGGATACTCCATAACAGCAGAAGCATTAGACCCCGAAAAAACCGTTAAAGCAAGCGGGCGAGAAGTTAGAGTATCCCATAAATCAGCCCGCGAAGTCTGCAGAACAATCAAAGGAATGATGCTCACAAAAGCAAAACAATACCTCAAGGATGTCATAGCCAAAAAACAAGCAGTCCCCTTCAGAAGATTCAAGAAAAAAGCGGGTCACCGTCATGGGCTAACAAAAACCTATGCGGGCAAATACCCAGTAAAAACAGCAAAATACGTGCTGAAAATACTTGAAGGCGCAGAGGCAAACGCTGAATACAAAGGTTTAGACACTGACAGACTACGCATAATCCATGCGTCTGCATTTCCAGGAATTAAAGTTAAGCGGTACATGCCACGCGCTTCTGGAAGAGCAACGCCAGACTTTGAAACTCTATGCCACATTGAAATAGCTTTAGAAGAGCAGCCAGAAACAGGAGTAGAAACGTAATATGGCAGTCGTTAAACATTTTGTAACAGAATCCATAAAGAAAACGGAAATCGACGAGTTTTTGCAGAAAAAACTTGAAAGAGCCGGATACGGTGGAGTAACAATCTCAAAAACCCCGCTTGGAACACACGTAGTAATTTATGTAATGCGTCCCGGGCTAGTCATAGGACGCGGCGGAGAAACAATAAGAGAACTCGCGGCAATTTTGGAAGAAAAATTCAAAATTTCGAACCCACAAATTTCTGTTTCTGAAATTGAAATTCCAGAATTAAACGCTTACGTTGTCGCCTCACGTGTGGCTTCAGCCCTACAAAGAGGAGTACATTTCAGACGCGCCGGCTTCTGGGCTCTAAACCAAGTCATGGATGCCGGAGCCCTAGGCGCGGAAATAATCATAAGCGGAAAATTAAGAACTGAAAGAGCGAGATTTGAGAAATTCCGAATCGGATACTTGCCTAAGACTGGAGACGCCGCGCTAAAATATATGCGAAAAGCCGAGGTTCATGTTCAGCTGAAACCCGGCATATTTGGTGTGAGAGTAAGAATCATGCCACCCGACGCTAAGTTTCCAGACAAAATCCAAATAGTGGAGGAGGCCCCTACACCAACTGAAGAAGAGTTTCCAGAGGAGACTATGGAAGTTGCAGCTGAAGAAAAGCAACAAGAGCCATTAGAAGTTGCTGAGGAAGAAAACAAAGAAGAAGCAAGTGAAGAGAAGGAGGAAACAAAGTAAAATGCCAATACTGCGGGTCAAAGAGATACGGGACATGTCCAGCGATCAAAGAATGGAAAAACTTGACGAGTTCAAAACAGAGCTCGTCCGACTAAAAACGATGGTTAAAGCAGGCGGCACAGTAGAAAACCCCGCAAGAATCCGAGAATTGCGCAGAACAATCGCCCGAATACTAACAATAGAAAACGAACAAAAACTCGGACTTAACAAAGAGAAGAAAGAGGAGAAAAAGAAGAAATGAAAGTGACGCCTGACATAATCCGCTGCGAGTTTATAGGAAACAAAGCCAAAGTTGCCAAAAGTATGCATCCTGGCTATTTGGGAATTTCTGGAAAAATAGTAGACGAAACACGCAACACCTTCACGATTTTACATAAAGGCGAAAAGAAAAAAGTCATTAAAAACATGGCGGTTTTCCACTTTAAATTTCCAGATGGCACAATCGTGGAGATTGATGGAAAGATTCTCACTGGAAGACCAGAAGACCGCCTTAAACGGCATGTAAGGAGGCTGTGGTAATGTCGCTTGCCTTTAAAAAGCCTAAGAAGACATGCACAGATAGAAATTGTCCTTTTCATGGCGAACTCCCAGTTAGAGGTCGCGTGTTAGACGGTGTTGTCGTTAGCGCAAAAATGGATAAAACCGTCGTAGTTAAACGTGAATATCTTCATCTCATTCCCAAGTTTCTGAGATATGAACGAAGGCATAGTCGCATTCCATCTCATGCTCCGCCATGCATTGATGTAAAAGAAGGTGACCGGGTAGTAATAGCTGAATGCCGCCCCATAAGCAAAACTGTCTCATTTGTTGTTGTTGAAAAAATGGAGGAGAAATAAAAATGGCGGCGAAAGCAAAGCAAAGAGCATTAATCGCTAAAGGAATGCTCGGGCATGGTCCAAAAATCTCACGGGGACTACAACCACCTGCAATATTAAGATGTGCCGACAACAGTGGAGCCAGAGACCTGCGACTAGTCCAAGTAATGGGTTATAAGGGACGGTTGCGGCGTTACCCGTCCGCAGCAGTTGGTGACAAAATAACCGTGTCTGTTAGACATGGAACGCCAGACATGAGAAAGAAAGTCTTTCAAGCAGTCATTGTTAGACAAAGAAAGCCGTACAGAAGAGCTGACGGCATTTGGGTTCAATTCGAAGACAACGCGGCAGTAATAATAACACCCGACGGAGAAATGAAAGGCTCCGAAATTCGTGGTCCAGTGGCAAAAGAGGCGGCGGAAAGGTGGCCGAGGATAGCGAGCGCCGCCAGCATCATAGTGTAGGAGGAAGGATATGCAAGCAATGAAACCAGTAACAAAACCGACAAAACAAAGAAAAATGATGTATCAAGCTCCAGACCATGTACGCTACAAACTTCTCGCTGCGCCCTTATCGCCAGAATTACAAGCTTCACGCGGAGTGAAAACCCTACCAGTTAGAAGTGGCGACACCGTCCGCATATTGCGTGGAGACCACAAAGGCTTCGAGGGAAAAATAACCAGTGTAGACCGGAAAAAATATAGAATTTACGTTGAAGGCTTGACGAGAGAAAAAGTTGATGGAACCACAATCTTCGTTCCCATACATCCTTCCAAGGTCATGATCACAAACTTAAATCTTGATGATAAGTGGCGAAAGAAAATTTTGGAAAGAAAAAGAGGAATCCGCAAGAAAATTGAAGAAGTTGCAGAGAGACCTCCCAAAGAAGCCAAAAAAGTAAAGGAAGAGGTCGTTAAAGAAAAACCGCCAGAAAAGAAGCCGAGAAAAAGAAAGAAAAAAGTAACAGAGAAACCAGAAGAGGAAAAAGCCGAAGAAAAAGCGGAAGAATCCAAGAAAAAGGAAAAGCCAAAAGTAAAGAAACCAAGAGCCAAACGCAAAGCAACAGAAAAAACGGAAGGAGGAAAATAACTTGGGAAGAAAAGGAGGCTCAACAGGGCTAAAACGCAAGCCAGCGCCAGGATTTTGGCCAATCCATAAAAAGGAAAAGGTGTGGGTTGTAAAGCCTTCGTCTGGACCGCATTCACTCGACAGATGTGTGCCTTTAGCTGTTGTTCTTCGTGACATTCTGGGATTCGCTGAGACTAGAAAAGAAGCCAAAACAATAGTTTCCCAGGGAAAAATGCTTGTAGATGGGAAAATTAGGCGAGAAGACGATTTTCCAGCAGGTTTGATGGATGTTATTTCTTTGCCGGACGCTGATAAACACTTCCGTGTTTTACCTTCTAGAAAAGGTTTAATTCTTCACTCAATCAGTAAAGATGAAGCAAGCTTCAAGCTATGCAGGATAGAAAACAAGACGATTGTTAAGAATGGACATGTACAAATTAATCTTCATGATGGCTCAAATGTTCTTGTTAAGGTTGCTGACCCTAAAAACCCACAGGAAGATGTTTACGGAACCTTTGACACTCTAAAGATAGGTTTCCCAGAAAGACAAATTCTTGAGCATATAAAACTGAAAGAAAATGTTCTCGCCATGATAACCGGCGGAAAAAATGTTGGAAAATACGGTAAGATAGTTGAAATCGAAAAAGTGAAAGGTAAAAAACGTAAAAACGCTCTCGTAATAATCGAAGATGAGAAAGGCAATCGGTATCAGACAATTTTGGGTTTCGTCTTTGCAATAGGCGATGCTCACCCGCTAATATCGTTACCGGAGGCAGTTTAAGATTGTCTGAAGATGAAATTCGCAAAGCATGGGATGAGCATCCTTCTCTTAAACCGAAAATAGAGAAAGTTGTCGTTAACATTGGTGTCGGAAAGTCTGGTGAGCCGCTGGAAAAAGCAACAAAGGTTCTCAAAGAATTAACAGGACAGACTCCTTGTAAAAGAAAAGCCAAGAAAACTGTAAGGGACTTTGGCATTCGAAAAGGAGAACCCATAGCATGCATCGTGACCCTTAGAAAACAAAGAGCAATAGAATTTTTGAAGAAAGTTTTACCCGTAATCGACAACAAACTCTCCAAAGGATGCTTTGACCGGTATGGCAACTTTTCCTTCGGCATAAAAGAACACATCGAAATTCCAGGCGTAAAATACGACCCAGACATAGGTATATACGGAATGGACATTTGTGTTTCTCTCATTCGCCCTGGGTATCGCGTCAAAAACCGACGCAGAGGAAAAGCGAAAATCGGCTTAAAACACATTTTAAAACCAGAAGAGGCCATGATGTTTGTTAAAGAAACTTTAGGAGTTGAAATCGTCTAGGTGAGGAAATTAGATGGGTAAGCAGAGACCAAAGAAAGAAAGAAAATATGGTAAAGGAGCAAGACCTTGTAGCAGATGCGGATCTTATGGACCGGTTATTCGACGTTACAATTTATATTTATGTCGGCATTGTTTTAGAGAAGTAGCCAAAAAACTTGGTTTCAAAAAATATGAGTGATGAGGAAAAATACGATGGACACAGTGGCAAACGGTTTGATAACAATCATAAACAATGAAATGCGCAACAAGCGCGAATGTGTAATTAGTCCAGCGTCTAAACTTCTGGGTCGAGTTTTGAGGATTATACAGTTAAATGGCTACATTGGAGAATTCGAATTTATAGACGACGGCCGCGCTGGAAAGTTCAAAGTTCAACTTCTGGGAAGAATAAACAAGTGCGGCGCTATCAAACCACGTTTCTCTGTTAAAGTGGACGAATTTGAAGAATGGGAGAAAAAATTCCTTCCTTCCCGAGGAGTTGGCGTATTGATAGTGTCAACACCGAAAGGTGTTCTTTCTCATACAGAAGCAAAGGAAAAACGCATGGGAGGCAAACTAATAGCTTTCGTGTATTAGAAAGGTGTCTTTAAATGCGGATGGTAGAAGTCTCAAGAACTATTCAAATTCCGGATGATGTAGAGGCTATAGTGGAAGGTAGGAAAATCACGCTTAAGGGCGCAAAAGGAACATTAACTTGTGACTTTTCACATGCGCCAATATCGATTGAACTTGATGGCAAAACCATCCGCGTTTGGGCTAAATGGCCACGCAAAAAAGAAGCAGCCATGGTAGGCACCGTTTACTCACATATTCAAAACATGATAACTGGAGTTAGAAAAGGCTTCACATATAAACTCAAAATAGTTTTCTCGCACTTTCCAATATCAGTTAAGGTTCAAGGGAAAACCGTTCTGATCGAGAATTTCACAGGAGAACGAGGCTCAAGAAAAGTCAAAATCATTGGCGACGTTCAAGTTAAGGTTCAAAGCGAAGACATAATTGTTCAAGGCATAAACCTTGAAGACGTAAGCCAAACAGCAGCAAACATAGAACAAGCAACTAAGGTGAAAAGGAAAGACCCAAGGGTTTTCTTGGATGGCATATACGTGTATGAACGAAGCGAGGGAATGTAAAAATGGCGGCGACTGAAAAAACGTTGAAACTTAGAGAACGTATAAAAAAGAAGAAACCCGCCTTTGTGAGACAAGAAAGTTGGCGGTACATACGCTTAAAGGAAAACTGGCGCAAGCCAAAAGGCATTGACAACAAAATGCGGAAAAAAGTCAAAGGATGGCCAGCGACTGTGAGTGTTGGATATAGAGGACCAAAAGCTGCGCGGGGGCTTCATCCTTCTGGCTACAAGGAAGTCTTAGTTTACAATACCGCAGACCTTAAAGAAATTGACCCCAAAACTCAAGCCATTAGAATCGCACATACTGTGGGTAAAAGAAAACGCGCAAGGATTCTTGTGGAAGCAAGAAAGAAGAAGATAACAATTTTGAACCTTAAAGAAGCCAAAGAAGAAGTTAAAGAGGAAAAAGTGACAGAAGAAACGGAAGAAATGGAAAAAGAGGAGGCTCTTGAGGAAGAGAGAGAAGCTGAAGAAAAAGAAAAAGCTGAGAAGCCGAAACGCAAGCGAGAAAAAAAGCGTAAAAGCAAAAGGACGGTAGAAAAGCAATGAGCCTCAAAAGTCAACGACGTCTAGCTGCTCAAATACTGAAAATTGGACAAAATCGCGTCTGGATAGACCCAGAAAGGATAGATGATGTAGAAGCCGCAATAACACGCGAAGAAATTCGAAAATTAGTCCACGAAGGAGTTATTCAGCCTCTTCCTGAAAAAGGTGTAAGCCGCGCAAGAGCACGAATTCTACATGAAAAGAAAAAGAAAGGACGCCGCCGCGGACCAGGCAGCATGACAGGCTCGGCGCACGCCAAAATCTCTAGAAAAGAAGCTTGGATGAGTAAGATTAGGGCTTTGAGAAAAAGACTCCGTGGATTGAAGGAGAAAAAGGTCATCACTGAGAACACCTATCGGAAACTCTACAAAATGGCAAGCAGTGGAAGATTTGAGTCGGTTGCTGATTTAGAACGCTATCTAAAAGCGCAGGAACTTTGGAGGAAACGTTAATGGCTAAAAACTCACGCTATTGCGTTCCATTTAGACGGAGAAGAGAAGGAAAAACAGAATACAAGACAAGAAAAGCTCTAATTCTCTCTGGAAAGCCTCGGCTGGTTGCCCGTGGCACTCTCAAAAACATGGTTGCACAAGTAATCATAGCAAAGCCTAATGGTGACGAAGTTCTAGTTTCAGCCCACAGCAGGGAACTAACCAAAAACTACGGGTGGACAGCCTCTAGAGGAAACCTGCCCGCAGCTTATTTAACTGGGCTTCTTTGCGGACTGAAAGCCAAAGCACAAGGCATAGAAGAAACAATTTTAGACATAGGGCTACACGCGCCTTCTAAGGGCGCAAGAATTTTCGCCGTTCTAAAAGGAGTTCTCGATGCTGGAATAACCATTCCACATGAGGAAGAAAAATTACCAGACGAAGAGAGAATAAAAGGCGCACACATTGCAGAATACGCAGAAACTTTAACATCAAACCCAGAAGTTTATCAAGCTAAATTCTCAAAGTATTTGGAACAGAAACTCTCACCCGAAAAACTCCCTGAACATTTTGCGAAGGTCAAAGCGGACATAATTGCCGCGTTTAAAAGCGGAGGTAAAAAGACTTGACACAAAGACAAAGAGAAAGGCAGTCGTCAGGGAATCTTGAGCAATGGGTTCCTAAAACTCGCCTTGGAAAAATGATTCAAGAAGGCAGAATATCGTCCATCGAAGAAGTTTTTATGGGTGGCTTACAAATACGCGAGCCACAAATTGTTGACGCATTACTTCCAGACTTGCAAGAAGAAGTCATCAATATAAATCTCGTTCAAAAACAAACAGATGCAGGCGAAAAATCAAGGTTTAAAGCCATAGTTGCCGTCGGCAACCGAGACGGCTACATAGGTTTAGGCTCTGGAAAAGCAAGCCAAGTTCGAACTGCCATAGAAAAAGCCGCAGCTCAAGCTCGCTTAAATCTTGTTCCAGTTAGAAGAGGCTGTGGAAGTTGGGAATGTGGATGTGGAAAACCTCACTCAATACCTTTTCAGGTTAAAGGAAAAACTGGAGCAGTAACCATAGTTATTGTTCCCGGACCTCGAGGATTAGGCCTAGTGGCAAGTGAGGTCGCGAAAATAGTTCTCAACCTCGCGGGAATAAAAGACTGTTGGACCAGAAGTTACGGTTCAACGAGAACTATTCCTTCTTTTGCTTATGCTGTTTTTGATGCATTGAAGAAAACCTACAGCCTAATAACTCCGATGGATTGGGTGAAATAGGTGACGGAAGAAAAGAAGGAACGAAAATGCCTTGTAGCTGTGAGAATTCGCGGCACAATCAGCGCCCAACGAGAAGTCAGGGAAACTTTACAAATGCTACACTTAACAAGAAACAATTACGCAGTGTTAATTGATGACCGTCCATCCTTTCTCGGAATGCTAACGACGGCACAAAACTTCATCACATGGGGCGAAGCCTCAAAAGAAACTGTGAACATGCTAATAAAAGAAAAGGGAAAACTTCTAAGAAACAAAAAATTGACCGACGAATATGCACAAAAGACTGGTTACAAATCTCTTGAAGAACTTGCAGAAGCACTATTCACCGGACGCGTTGAATATTGGAAGCTGCCAAATATACAACCAGTATTTAAGCTGCACCCACCAACCAAGGGCTTCAAAGGAAAAATAAAAAGAAGCTATAGCTTAGGTGGCGAGCTAGGCTATCGTGGAGAAAAAATCAACGAACTGATAAAGAGAATGATATAAGCCTTTTGCGATACATTTTATAGATACTTTAGAGCTACTTTTGGAATGCGTTCCGTTGAGGAGAAAGTGAGATTGAGCGCAAAATGGCGAAGAAGTAAAAAACATTCAAAATGGCTGGATATTTTTAAAAGCACAAATGAAATTAGAAGCAAAAAACCCCGCCAACCATTCCAAATCAGAAATTTGAAGGTTAAAAAACAAGCCTATTTCTACAAGTTTAGAGTTCCAAAAATGCGCATGGAAAGAACATTGAGAGAACCCAAACCTCTAATTGACATTCTTGAAGAAAACGACGAAATAATTGTCGTCGCCGAGTTCACGGGATTTAATAAAGAAAATTTGAAAATCCACGTGAAAAACCAAAAATTAACCTTATCCGCAGAAAGCCCAGAACGCAAATACTATAAAAGTTTAAATCTTCCTAAAAGAGTGATTCCAGACAAAATATACACGAAATATAAGAACGGCGTGCTCGAAATACGACTAAAGAAAGACGCTGAAGAAAAAACAATAGACAAGCTGGCTGGTTAAGAAAATGCCGCATAAACTCAGAAAAATCAGGAAAAAACGCGGTTCCAGAACTCAAGGCTACGGCAGAGTAGGACAGCATAGAAAATCTGGGTCTAAAGGCTACCGTAAGGCTGGACGGCACAAACATGGCTGGTCATATGTTATAAGATATGAACCAGAGTATTTCGAGAAAAAAGGGTTCACTTCCCCCAAAAGTCTCAGGCAAAAAGAAAATATAATAAACGTTGGAAAACTTGACGAAATAGCTGAAAAAATCTCAACAAGTAAAGAAAAAGACAAAATTTTAATAGATTTAGAAAAACTGGGCTACACTAAACTTCTCGGCACCGGCAAAGTCACAAAACCGCTAATCGTGAAAGTAGCATCTTATTCAAAATCTGCCGCAGAAAAAATAAAGGAAGCCGGCGGACAAATTCTAATAGAGGCTGAAGAGCCACAGGAGTAGTTGCTAGTACATGGCAGGCAGATTTCTAAACCTTTTCAAACCAATTGCAAGGGTTATTCCAGAAATTAAGGCTCCAGAACGAAGAGTTCGTTTTAACGAGAAACTCTTCTGGACAGCACTCGTTCTAATAGTCTACTTAGTAATGTCCGAAGTTCCGTTGTACGGTATTCCTTCCGGGCAAGCGCCTGAACTTGCAGCACTGCGAGTAATCTTTGCGTCTCACAGCGGCACTCTGATGGAGCTTGGCATAGGCCCCATAGTCACGGCGGGCCTGATATTGCAGCTTCTAGTAGGTTCTGCAATGATAGAATGCGACATGTCAAACCCCGAGGATAGAAGCTTATTCACCACAGCCAGCAAAGTATTTTCGATAGTTCTTACAGGCGTTCAAGCTTCTGCCTATATAATTGGTGGAATGTATGGTCATTTGGAAGGGCCCGTAGCTATAGTAGTTTTTCTGCAGCTTATAGCATCTGGACTAATTGTTCTGCTTTTGGATGAACTTGTCCAAAAAGGCTGGGGATTTGGTAGTGGAATAAGCCTTTTCATAATGGCGGGAGTGGCCCAAGTAATATTCTGGGATAGTTTTGCGCTAATTCCTTTAGATGAATTTGGCGCTCGCGGTTTCTTTGTAGCCTTAACACAAACTTTGGCAAGCGGAAAATCAATGGAAGGTCTCTTAATTAGAGGAGGAAATCCTTCCATAGTTGGTTTTATAGCTACAATTGCGGCTTTTCTAATCATAATTTACATGGAAGGTGTAAGAGTTGAGCTACCTCTATCATATGCTGGCTACCGTGGCTTCCGCAGCCGATATCCAATAAAACTTCTCTACGTATCCAACCTTCCAGTAATCTTTGCATCTGCACTCTTCGCAAACATATACCTGTTTTCTCAAATCTTCTGGAGCATGTTTAATCCAAATAACACAAACCCGTGGCTTAACCTTCTTGGAATGTATAGGGTGGTAAATAATAGACCTCAACCAGCTGGCGGTCTTGTGTATTATGTGACTTCTCCTCGCAGTCTAGATCAAGTCATGGCAGATCCAATTAGAGCCTTAGCTTATCTTGGGATTCTTGTTGTTTTTTGTATTGTTTTCTCGCTTACATGGCTTGAAGTTGGTGGACTAGGTCCATCTACAGTGTCTAAACAGCTTGTTGACGCTGGCATGCAGATTCCTGGATATAGACGTTCAGGAAAAGCGGTAGAGTCTATTCTTAAACGTTACATTCCTACAGTCACGGTTCTAGGCGGAATAATCGTAGCATTGATTGCCGGTATTACAGACTTTTTTGGAGTTTTCGGCTCAGGAATGGGTATTCTACTTTCAGTTGGCATAATTTATCAATATTATGAGATATTAATGCAGGAAAGAGCTTCAGAAATGTATCCTGCCTTCAGAAGAATCTTCGGAGAATAGACTTGCTAGTGAAGCGGTTGCTCTAATGTTTCTTTACAGCACTTTGATAAAAATAGTTATTAATGAAGAAGATAAACAAAAAGGAGTGGAATGTGAAATTTAATGAACGCGGAGGGCGACGGATGAACTTCATTGAATGGTTGCTGATGCCAGAGGCGCCGGGAGCCACAATAATAATCATGTTTATTTGCGTAACCATTTCGCTTATCAACTCATCCATTAACCGCCTTCTCATAACCAAACTTGTTGGTTGGGAACAATATAGAGCAATGCAGAAGGAAATCGCCGAACATCGAGCCTTAAGCACACAAGCATTGCGCACGCAAGATAAGAAGTTGCTTGAAAAATTGAAAAAGAAAGAATCAGAAATCCTCAACATGCAGAAGAAAATGGCTAAACCACAGTTTGCTCTAATTGCGCTTTCTTTCTCTTATCTATTTGTTTGGTGGTTTGTGCTGGGACCTGCATACGCTGGTAATGCCGTAGCAATTATCCCGGGCATTGGAAAGATAGACCTATTTTGGTGGTACTTTATCTGCTCCTTTGCTTTTGGAACTATTGCTTCTCGCCTTCTAGGTATTATGCCTATAGAATAGGAAGCGAAGAGCCATGCCTCAGCCTCATTTGCGTACAAGAAGCAAAAAGCGGTTCAAAGTGGCATTACCTAGTGGTGAAAGTGGAATCCACTACAAAAAGGCAGTTCCCTCTGTAGCTTTATGCTCTTTATGTAGTCGACCTTTAGGTGGAATAACGCGTATGACAACTGTAAAAATACGCAAGCTTAACCGAAGCAAAAGAAGAATCTGGCGGCTCTACGGCGGGCAGATATGCGCTAACTGTGTAAGAAAGGCTATAAGACAAACTGCAAGAACTGTTTAACAATAATTTTCGGAGAAAAATAATGACTGCAAATAAAAAAACAATGAAGAAAAGCGTGGAAGCCATTGTTCTTTGTATTAGCGGAATGGCTGGAAGCGGAAAAAGCACATTAGCAAAAAAACTTGCCGAAAAATATGGATTAAAATATTATTCCGGTGGAGATGCGTTAAAAATTCTTGCCGAAGAAGAAGGCTATCAAACGTTGAAACACGGTTGGTGGGAAAGCAAAGAAGGACTGCGCTTTTTAGAGAGAAGAGAGAAGAATTCGAAGTTTGATAAGGCAGTTGATGAGAAACTTTTGGAACTAGCCAAACAAGGAAATGTAGTTTTGGATAGTTGGACGATGCCTTGGCTTGTTAAAAAAGGTTTTAAAATATGGTTAGAGGCTTCTCCTGAAAAGCGAGCGGAAAGAATAGCGAAAAGAGACCGGATAAATGTTAAAGAAGCCTTAAAGGCGTTGCGAATCAAAGAGAGAAGAACAAAGGCTATTTATAAAAAACTTTATGACTTTAAACTCGGGGAAAATTTCAGTCCCTTCCATCTAATTCTGGATACTGAATATTTAGATGCGGATGAAGTGTTTGAAGTATTGTGTATGGTAATTGACAATCTCCGTCATTCTAAGAGTGGTCAAGATTTTTTCTAATACCTAAATGTTCTTCTACGTAAAGGCAAAAGTTTTTATCCAATTGTTTTTGGTTGGCGGATTTTTGCGCAAATTTTAAAAAGGCTCTAGAATTATCTTCTAGATTATTTTTCTATAATTAACTTTCAATTAGCCCGTGTAAAGGGAGTAAGGATGAACAAGAACAAATCGAAACTAAACCATGTAATTTTCGGGATTTTAGCAGGCACGATAGCTTCTTGCTTGTTTTTCTTTTCTTCTTGCATCAACATCGAATCAGCTGTTACTCTGGCGATATTCAATTTCCTTTTTGTTTTCTTGATTTTTCCCTTCCCAGGAACATTAATAAGGAAATTCTGTATTCTTGCAATCGGTAACGTTATTGGTTTTATTTGGAACTATACCTTCTTTTTATTCGTTGCAGTTTCCGCCATTTGTTTTGGAGAATTCCTTAACATTTTATACATCATTTTGAATCCTTTCTTGAACGCATTATGGATAGTTTCATTCTGGTCCATGAGTTTGACGTTCATAACCGCTCGTACATAAGGAGTTTAATCTTTGATAATTGCAATGATAGAATCATTTTTCTTCTTCTTGGCTGCTGTTATGATAACTTACCTCATTCGACACTACATCTTTACCTTTGCAGTTCTCAAGAACGCTCAAAAACCTAAAAACTCCACTACCATAAGAAACATTACACATCAGCCTAGTGTGTCAATTCTAATTCCTGCACACAACGAAGAAAAAGTGATTGGAAGACTACTTCAAAGATTAACTGAACTAACTTATTCAAAAGATAAAATGCAATAATAGTTATTGATGATGCCTCAACAGACAAAACCGGAAGAATAGTCGAAGAATACTCAAAGACATATAGTTACATTGAAGTCATACACCGAAACAAAGAAGAAGGAGGACGTGGGAAGGCTTCAGCCCTAAATGCAGGACTTGAACATGCAAAAAATGAAATTATTCTCTGTTTCGACGCGGATTATTACCCACAAAGAGATATTATAGAAAAACTCGCAAGTGTGTTTTCTGACCCGTGTGTCGGAGCAGTGCAAGGCAGAGTCACAGTATTGAACGAGCCTCAAAATATAGTAACAAGACTTGTAGCTTTAGAAAGAATAGGCGGATACCGTATAGACCAACAAGCCCGCTACACTCTTGAACTAATACCACAATTCGGCGGCACAGTGGGCGGTTTCCGGCGTAGTCTCTTAAAAAGTTTGGGCGGATGGGACGAATCTATCTTGGCTGAAGACACAGATTTGACTTTTCGTGCTTATCTTTCGGGTTACAAGGTTTGCTATGTGAATGACGCTGAATGCTATGAAGAAGCAGTTGAAAACTGGCGTGATTACTGGAAGCAGAGATATAGATGGGCAAAAGGGCATATGCAGTGCTTCTTCAAGCATTGGTTTAGCGTGTTGAGAAGCAATAAACTAAGGGTTAGAGAGAAAATTGATGGTTTGCTTTTGCTAAACATTTATTTCATGCCAGTTTGGGTTTTGCTCTCGTGGGTCATAGGAATACCGCTTTTCTTCATTAAATATTCCCAAGGATTTGGCGTGCAATGGACCCTTGTGCCAATTGCACTTTACAGTTTTGTAGGAAATTTCGCGCCATTTTTTGAGGTAGGAGCCGGCGCATATTTGGACGGCAGAACCAGAGCCAACCGACTGATTCCGCTATTGATTTTCACCTTTCTGTATAACATTCTCATATGCACGAAAGCTTTCATCGACTTGCTAATATCAAAAATCACCGGGAAAAACACTAATCACTGGGAACGAACAAACCACACTGGAAACGGAGATTGTTATCTCATAAAGTAATCAATCTCAAAGAAACTCACGAACAAGAACCTATAACGCTCACATTTTTCTCTTGATTCTGTTCCGCAACTCTTTTAAATTGAACGTATGTAACAACATCATCAGCATGGAAATTTTCAACATCGAGGATGACAGCATTAAAGAAAAACAAGTTTCTGAAGCGTTGGCGCTCTTATGGAAAGAATGTCTTTTAGAAGACATCGAAAAATCTTGCTAAAAGTGCTTATATCATACGGTTCAAGCAACACTATCCGTAACTTTTGCAAAGATTTTAATATAAACTGAGACGATTATTTTTTGAGATATTAATGATTCTGATTTCAACTCCGACTACGCTTATCCTGCTGTTTTTCGGAGTTATAACCTTCATAGTCATCATGCTGTTACCTGCACTTTTTGAACTGAAAAGACCAAAGGATGCAGGACCAAGAATAATAATGGACGATGTAATCATTATGCAGTATCTGTCGAAAAGGAGGATTCTTCCCTTACAAAGCATCGAAGAAGAAAAACTTGGGCTAGATCAAGCAATTATTAAGAAAATAACTGATATTATCGCTTTTTTGCCGAATTTAGAGGCATAAGATTGTTTTTCTTCAAGAATCGACTGGCGTTTTTCCATTGTTCCTTAACAATTTGAAGGTTACCAATAACGCTTCCGTGGATAGAATAGAAAATGTAGCACATGTAGCTACAGCTAGCGCAGTTAGCGTATATTTTCCGTAGTTTCTCGAACTTTGGGCTGTTCCATGCTTCAGGTAAATCAAATATTGACGCCACAGGATTATGTAGATGGCATCCTGCAACTCTGCCAAGATGATCTATAACAAAGAAGTTTTGCAGTGCACGGCACTTCCATGTCCTTTTCCCCGTCAAGTAAAGATTCTTAATTGCTGCCAGCAGTTTGTTGGTCATAAAAATCTTGCTGTTTTTTTTCTTCAACGCCAAAAGCGAATCGCAAAGCTCGGTCATTGCTTTTTTGTCAATGATCGCAAATTCGTCGTTTTTCTTGCCTATCTTAAAAATTTGGTTTGCGTCGCTGGAGAAATCGTAGGAGTATAAGCAATACCAAACTGGAATGTTTTTGCTGAGAAAGTAGTTTGTGAAATCTAAGATTTCGTTTAAGTTGAACTGTGAAATTGTTGGCGACACACTGACGGAGATGCCTTCTTCCCGAAGTTTTTCAACAGCTTCGATAGCGTTTTTCCATGCGTTTTTAACGCCTCTTACATAGTCGTTTTTCTCTGGGTGAAGGCTGTCGATTGAGATTGCAACAAAATCCGCATGACGCAACGCGTCGATTTTTTTGGCAGCCATGCTACCATTGTCATAAACTGTTGTAATAAAGAATTTAGAGGCGTATTCAATAATTTCGCCTATGTCATCCCTTAAAAGCGGGTTTCCGCCGGACAATACCACTTCCATTACACCAAGTTCGTGAAGAATGTCTAAACCCTTTTTCACTTTTTCAGTTGGCAGTTCTCTAATGTCTTGTTCTTGCCAAACATTGCATCCTTTACAACGGTAGTTACATTTTCTTGTAATCATCCATTGCACATGATAGGGCCGATTAGGTGTTAGAGAACGAACAACAATGCTAGCAGCCTTTTCTAAAGTCATCACTGATTATGCACACCGCACGTTATATTTAAGTCAACCGAATAATAAAATAAAAGAAACTATTTAAAAATATAAGGTCAGAGCTGCATGAAATTTGTAATAAATGTTGCCATTAATCTCCTTTTGATATTAAATCTAAGAGTTAAAGATAAATCACTGTCTTTTTAAATAATCTAAACTGCAAGGAATGGTCTAGATATCCAAATCTTGGTAAAAACCGAGGATAACTCTATGGATCCAATAGATGTTGTGATGCTTACAAAAAATAGCGAACATATATTGGACAGATGCTTAGTATCAATTTATAGGAACGTACCTGTTAGACGTTTGATAGTTGTTGACGGTTTTTCAACAGATAACACGTTGAGCATTATTAATGAATTGAACAAGAAGTATGGAAATGTTAAGATCATAACTGAAAACGGTTCAAGGGCTAAAGCGAGGGAGCGGGGCATAAAAGAAGTGGAGACAGAATGGTTCATGTTTGCGGACAGTGATGTAATACTCTGCAAAGATTGGTTCGTAAAAGCTGAAAAATGCATTGCTGATGATGTTGGCGCGGTTTGGGGATTAAATATCGATGTCATCCAAATGGTGAAAAACAAACTTTTGCTGCACTCACTTATGCTGGTTGCAAGAGATTGCTTTAATCTCAGAGGCGGGATGCATGACACGCTCATTCGACGCGAACTTGTAGAAGACATTAAGATTCCTGAGAAACTGCATGCTTATGAAGATGCATACATTGTGAATTGGATTAAGAAGAAAGGCTATAAGGTCGTCATAGGAGATGATATTTACTGTTTACATTATAGGCCGTCTGAAGATTGGAATTTGAAAGAAAGTATTTCATTAGCTGCACTAGAAATAAAATGCGGCTTAGCCTATAGCCATATTTTTAGATACGCCTTCTACTATCCTTTCTTCTTGTTTTACTGGTTTTTACAGTTGTTAAACAAGAAATCAAGGAATTTTTCATCTCTGAAGGGCGGCCCAGAGGTGATCAGATGAAGGTCTTGGTAAAGCACGGATTCTACCATCTTTCTCTATAATTATACGTTCGTGCAAGTTTTTTGAAAATTCGCCAATAATAGATGCGCGGATCTGTTGTTGTTCTAAACTTTCGATTATTTTGGTTGCAAATTCTGGTTTAGCAGAGATTAGTAAGGCTCCAGAGCTGATTAGTTGTAAAGGATCAATTTTAAAGAATTTGCATATTTCCAAAGTTTCCTTGCTTACTGGAATTTTTTCTTTAAAGATTTTGAAGCCTAGGTTTGAGGCGTCTGCTATTTCATGTATTCCTCCTGCTACGCCGCCCTCGGTTGGGTCGTGCATGGCATTGACGCCGCCTGTTTTGTAGGCTGTTATGGCTTCTTTGACGACGCTTATTTGGTCAAAAAACTCTTTTGCTTTTTTCAATAGTGACGTGTTAACGGCTTTTTTTAATTGTTGCTCTTTGTCTGAAGCGAGTATAGCTGTGCCTTCGATTCCTGCAGTTTTGGTCAATATTAATTTGTCTCCGACTTTAGCGCCGCCAGCTGTTACATAGTTTCCTTTTTCTGTTACACCCAAGGCGCAGCCAATAACTATCGGTTGGGTCAGTCCAGGAGTTACTTCGCAATGTCCTCCAGCTATTGTCATTCTCAGCTTTTTTGCGGCTTTGTCCATTTGGGCACATATGATTTCAATGGTTGCTTTGTCTGCTTTTTCCGGAAGTAGTATGCACGAGAAGAAGAACGCTGGTTCTACGCCGAATGTTGAGATGTCGTTTGCGTTGATGTTTACTGCAAGCCAGCCTATGCGTTCCAACGCTCCAGTGATAGGATCCATTGAAACAATCAACGACTTATCACCAGCATCTATTACAGCGCCATCGATTCCAACGGAAGGACCTAAAACGACTTCTTTGCGTTTTACACCTAAATTTTTGAAAATCACTTCCCTCAAAACATCGATTGGAATTTTACCGAATGGCAATCCCATGTAAACCCTCTCTGAATATTACTGTGTTTTTAGCTTTTAAGCTGTGGAAGACGGCGCAAAACAATTTTTGCAACAGGTATTGCAATAATCAATCCAACAAGCATCTGCCCAATATTTACTGGAATCTCGGTTATGGCTACCACTTCTATTTTGAAAAGTGGGTAGATTAGGAACATTTGGTAGAGGAAATATCCTAAGACCATTACGAAGCCGCCAGTAATTACGGAAAAAATTGTCCAGCCAAATTCTGGGTCGGTTAAAATGCCTAGGGCAGATATGGCTAAGACTGTTATTATTCCGAGCGTTATCCATACCTCTGGTGGAACATAAAATGCGAATGTTCCCCAGCCTAGTGTGAGTTCTACTTCGCCGCTATAGCGGGTAGTGCCAACCCAACCGAGCAGGAAACCCGCAACTATACCTAAAGCTACAGTTAAAAACTTCCATTGAATCTTGGTGCAGAACTTCGGATTTTTGCTTTTTAGTGTTCCTACAACAGCGCCTTCACAAGCTTTGATAATTAGTGTGGCTGGCGCATAGTGTGGATAACCTAGAATTAGGTCAGCCAACATGGAGCCTACTCCGCCAGCGAAGGCTCCCACGAAAGGTCCGAAAAGAAGAGCAGAGAGAAAAACCATGGACTCGCCTATGTTGAAGAATCCTTCTGTTGCGGGTACATATATAGAAAAGAGTATTGTTACGACGCAAACAAGCGCTGTGAAGACTGCTGTAACTGCCAAACTACGTGTTGAAATCTTTTTATCTGTTAGCATCATTATCACATTTTAGTATAGTTATAACTATACTATATTAGCTTTTCGAGTCAAAGCAGAAGTTTCAGTTCATCTATTGCATGTAAAACTTTTTTGCCTCGTTGCGTTATTTTAAAAAACTTCTTTCTTTCTTTTTCGTAACCAACTATTAATCCTTTTTCTGAAAGTTCGCTGAGGTGTTGATAGATGGCTGCTCTTGTCATCGTTTTACCCAGCATCTTCCATAAATCATAGCCGTATGTGTCTTTTTCATTGAGAGCCCGCAGTATTTTCTCCTTTGTGCTTAGTTCCAAACCGAGAACTGCTGTTTTTTGTTTTTTGGTTAATGCTTGGAGCACATCTGTGGCTTTAAGTCCACTTCCAGTAATTAAGCACACAGCGCTGTCATTTTTGCTTATTTTTCCTTCTTCAACGAGTTTTTTCAATGCCGCGATTGTGGCGGAGCTTGCTGGTTCCGCGAAAATTCCTTCTAATTTGGCTATTTGAAGCTCTGCTGCAAAAATTTCTGCATCCGAAACAGTCAAGGCTAAGCCATTCGATTCCCTTAAGGCTTTTATTGCTAATTCGCCTTGCAATGGTTCTGCCACCAAAATAGCTAGTGCACGAGTGGATGGATTTCGTGTTTTCTCGACTTTGGTAAGATGTTCTGTTAACACTTTGGTTATGGATGCGCAGCCTTCTGGTTGAACGCCGACCATTTTTGGTAGTGATTTGGCTATGCCAAGCTGTTTGAGTTCTTTGAAGCCTTTCCAGAGCGAATAAATTGTTCCGCCACTTCCCATAGACACTATGAGCCAGTTTGGAACGCCGAATTGCTCGTATATTTCGTATGAAATTGTTTTTTGTGCTTCGACTGCAAGGGGATTTAGCTCTGCAGTTGCTTGATACCAGCCGGTCTCTTTTGCTATGGCTTCAGCTTTGCGTATGGAATCATCAAGGATTTCGCCGAACTCTTCAATAACTGCATCATAAGCAAGCATTTGGGCTAGTTTTCCAACATCAACGAGTTTTGGCACTATCACGTGACATGTTAATCCTGCCTTTGCAGAGTAGGCAGCCATAGAGGCGCCCATGTTTCCGTTGGATGCACAGATTAACGTGTTATGATGAAGGTCTAGGGCATTTGATGTGAGAAGAGCGGCTGCACGGTCTCTGTAAGAGTTCGTCGGGTTGCGGGTTTCATCTTTCAAATATAATTCTTTCAATCCTACGCTTTTGGCAAGCCTCTCTGCCTTATGCAGCGGTGTTCCGCCTTCACCGAGACTTAACACGTGTTTTACTGGTGGAAGCAGAAACCTGTATCTCCAAAAACACATTTGCCCAGAAAATTTTACCTTACTATCTCTAGATAAACCACTGTCGTATTCTACTGTTCCTCCACATTTGTTGCACTTGATTTTTAATGGGTAAAGTGGAAATTTTGAACCGCATTGGACGCATCGGAGGCTCATGATTTTGCTCCACTAAATCGGTGCCAATAGTTATTCTGGGCTGAATGCTTTTTAATGTTTACAATTCTCTTTTGTGAGACTGCAGAATGGGAAAACCTAAATGTGAGTGTTATGTTGATAGATAGCAACTTGTGAGTTGACCAGCATGAGTGAAGGAAAAGTGAAAGAAGACCCGGTCAAGATGCATAAGGATGCGAACACGCTTTACGAGACTGGCAAATACAAGGAGGCTATGGAGCTTTTTCTGCGTACTGCTGAGCTGTATCATAAAGTGCAGAACTATTTCGATTCGACTTCAATGCTTTACAAGGCTGGCGAATGCGCTTACGCACTGAAGGATTACGAAGCTGCTGTGGAACATTTTCTGAAGTCCGCTGAATTGTCTTTTCAAAAGGGATTTGACAGGTTCGGAGTTAGTGCGTTGGAGTATGCTCGAGACTGCTATACGGCGTTGAACAAGAAGGCGAAAGTCAAAGAAATGGAAAAGAAAATAAAAGAAGTTAAAGCGAAACTGGAAGCAGCATTCTAAAACATAACCATTCAACTATCAGTTTCTTTTTTCGCAAAGTATCTAAAACAATGTTTATCTCTTAAGTTAACAAATGAAGAATTAGACATGTTTTAAAGGTAAACATTATGCCTACATCCTTCAAAGCGCTTGCCGAATTAAGCGAAAAACTAGAAGCCACAACCAAACGGCTCGCAATGGTAGACCTTGTTGCGGATTTTCTGAAGAATTTGGAACCGTTGGAGGTTGAGCCCGCAATTTCTATGCTTTTGGGTAGGGCTTTTCCGAAATGGAGTCCTCGAACGCTCGAGGTTAGCTGGGCAACTTTGAGCGATATAATAAAGCGCATTACTGGCGTCGAATGGAGCGTTTTTTCAGACGCATTCCGAAAGACTGGCGATGTAGGTTCAGCCACGAAAATTGTCTTTGAAGAGAGTAAGGTTAAAAGACAAGCAACTCTTTTTGAAAGAACATTAACCATCATAGAAGTTCGGCGCAGTTTAGAATCCATTGCTGAAATTTCCGGGCATGGTTCAAGAGAGAAGAAAGAGCGTTTAATAGAGTCGTTGTTGAGTTTGGCTTCGCCTTTAGAAGCCAAATATTTGATTAGAATTTTCATAAGTGGAATGCGAACTGGCTTTTACGAAGGATTAATGGAGCAAGCAGTTTCAAAGGCTTTTCAAGTTCCGCTTGAGACCGTACAGAAAGCAAGTATGACCTTAGGCGACATTGGAGAAGTTGCTGCAGTAGCCAAGACTGAAGGTAAAGAAGGCTTATCGAAAATCAACTTTAAAGTCTTCAGACCAGTAAGCCTCATGTTGGCTCAGATGGCGAATGGCATCGCTGAGGCTTTGAAGGAGCATGACGGCAAAACAGCCTTCGAGTATAAGTTGGACGGAGCCAGAGTTCAAATTCACAAGCATGGCGTTGATGTAAGAATTTTCAGTCGCAGATTAACAGATGTGACCGAAAGCTTGCCGGAAATAGTTGAAATGACGAGAAAGAATGTTGGCGGGAAAGAGGCAATATTGGAGGGTGAAGTTATAGCTGTTGATGCTAATGGCAATCCTATTCCTTTTCAACATTTGATGCGGAGATTTAGAAGAGTTCACGCCATTGAGGATATGACTGAAAAGCTTCCTGTTAAACTTTACCTTTTTGATATTCTATATTTTAATGGAGAAGGCTTAATAACCCTTCCTTACTTGCGGCGAAGACAGATTTTAGCTGAAAATGCTGGTGAAATACCACTAACAAAACAGTTAATCACCGACAAAGCTGAAGAAGCTGAACGCTTTCTTAAAGAAGCAATAGACGCAGGACATGAAGGGTTGATGGCAAAGAAACTCGACAGTCCCTACACGCCTGGGATTCGTGGAAAACGGTGGTTGAAGATAAAGCCTGTTCTTGAGCCTTTAGATTTGGTTATTGTTGCGGCTGAGTATGGCTATGGTAGAAGACGTGAGTGGCTTTCGGATTATTATTTGGCGGCGCGGGATGCTGAGACTGGTGAGTTCTTGACTGTTGGTAAAACGTTTAAAGGTTTGACTGATGTGGAGTTTGCCGAAATGACTGGGCGGCTTAAGGAGTTAGCTGTGAAGAAAGAGCATGGACGAGTGGTTGTTGTTCCAAAGATAGTTGTTGAAGTAACGTATAATGAGATTCAGAAGAGTCCAAAGTATGAGTGTGGTATGGCTTTGCGTTTTGCGCGGATAAACCGTATAAGATATGATAAGGCTCCAGAAGAAGCGGACACCATACAGAAAGTTAGAGAAATTTATGAGAGGCAGTTTTTGAAAAAAGGCAGATATAAGTCTGAATAACGCAATAATAAACGAGGCGAGCAAAACAGATGCCCAAGGTTCGAAAGATGCCAAAGTTTGACGAGTTTTACAGCCGCCAAATAATATTGAAAGAATTTGGCAAGAAAGGGCAAAAGGCACTTGCGCAGTCAAAGGTTGCAGTTGTAGGGCTTGGCGGTTTAGGCACTGCTTCATCGCTTTATTTAGCTCTCGCTGGCATTGGGCATTTGCGTTTAATCGACCAAGACACTGTGGAATTACATAATCTGCACAGACAAGTCTTGTATGGTGTTGATGATTTGAGTTATCCTAAGGTTGAGGTTTCGGCTAAGAGATTGAAGAAGATTAATCCACTGGTGAATGTGGAGGCGGTTCCGGAAAACTTGAATGCAAGCAATGTTGAAAGGCTTCTTTCTGGCATGGATTGTGTTGTTGACGGCTTGGACAACATGCGAACGCGTTATCTTGTTAATCGTGCGTGTGCAAAGTTTAAGATTCCTTATGTTTTTGGAGCCGCGATTGGAGTTGAGGGGAACCTTTCGGTTTTTGCTCCGCCTGAGACGCCGTGTTTAGAGTGTGTTTTTCCAAATGTCAGCGATGAAGATTTGTTGACGTGTGATGTACGTGGTGTGCTTGGCGCAACTCCTGGAATCATTGGGGCAATGCAAGCGATGGAAACCATAAAAGTTTTGGCTGGAATGGGTTCTCCTTTGAAAGGTAAGTTTATGATTTGCGACTTTAACGACATGTACTTTACGACGATTGACATTTTTAAAAGAGACGGCTGTCCTGCGTGTCAAGGTGCCATTGCTTCGGAAATTAAGGAAAAGCTTGTTTGGCTGTGTGGGCGGGAAACGGTTAACGTAAATCCAGAAAAGCCGTTAAAACTAAACCTTAACGAAGTCTATGAAACAGTTAAGCGCCGTTTCCGGGTTCGCGTAAAATCTCATTTTGCAATTATTTTTGATTATAAAAATTTTGAAATCAGCCTTTTCAACGGTGGACGCATGCTAATAAAGAACGTTAAAGACGAGAAATCAGCTTTGGAAGTCTATAAAGAAGTCAATAAGAAACTTGGGATAGGCTAAACAAACATTTATAGGCGTTAATTCAGAGTTTTATGATGCCGGGGTGGCCGAACGGTTCAGGCGGCGGCCTGCAGAGCCGCTATATGTGGGTTCAACTCCCATCCCCGGCTTTTAGGACAAACCCCCATACTGCCGGAGGAAAGCTGAACCTTTCTATTTGCGTTTTCTGAAGAGTTTGGTGCCTTCAAAGTCGCAGACATACTCAAAGCCTGTTTCGATAAGTTGGCTAGCTTCTTCGACATTTTTGGCAACTTTGCAGACATATTCGTCGTCTTTAAACTCTATGAGCTGTGTGTAGACCAAGGTGTTTTTGATGTTTTTGTGTCCGAGCATTTTCATGACGTAGAGAATGTCTTTTGTTTTGTGGTATTCCATTGTGGCTTTCCAGTGGCGGAAAGTGTGAAAGGTTATTTGGTGGAGTCTTAGGTTTCCAAGTTTGTTTGCTGCTCTTTTTCTTTGTCTTGTATAACATCTTCTGAAGCCTCTTAGTGGATATCCACCGAAGACAAAGATGCTTTTCTTTGGTAGGTTTGTCAGCATTGTTACTAGTTTTGTTGATATTTTAAATAATCTTGGTTCGCTTCCTTTTTCAGGTGTAATCCTTATTGTTCGGTTTTCTAAGTCTAGGTCTGTCCATTTTAGGCTCCATGCTTCTCCTGCTCTAGCCGCAGTTTCCTTTAGTAGTTGCAGGAAAGTTGCTGTTTTTGATCCACAGCTTGCAATTAATGCGTCTATTTCTTGTTCTGTTGGTATGAAAGGTAGTTTTCTGATTCTTCTGTAGATAGGTGGTTTCCACTTTCCACCGTATGTTTTTAGGAAGAGGGTATACGTATCCACCGCGTTTTCTTTGCGTCCTTCAGACCAGTTTTGCTTGGCGATCACATCTTTGACTGTTTCAGGGTCGAATAGATTTGCTCCACGTTTAACGAGTATTGTCAGCAGTTTTGTTCGTCCAATGATTGTGTCTTCTGCATATCCTTGTTTTTTCATCCACCATGCAAATTCTATGATTTTGGCTTTAGCATCTGTTGTCTGACATGTGGCTCCCGCTTGCCCGTTTTTTGCATCTTTCTTCACTTCGGCCAAGGTTTGCACCGCCTTTCTGGCGGAGGGCACTCGCCCGTCTGGGTCATCGTTCCCTTGGCAAGAATACAATAAGCCAAAAGGCAAATTTAAGCCGGATGGAGGATTCTTCCATACAGTTTTGGCTTTGCGTTGCGGATCCGTAAAGCGATAGCCACAGTTTCTGCACAGCCAACGCTGAATGCTAGCGCCGTCGCTGAGGTATCTTAGACCGTCTTTGTAGAGGCAGTTTGAGCCGCATGAGGGGCAAGCGGAAGCTGCAGCCATCACTACTTTACTCCTGCTTTTCCGGGTTTGCCAACATCGAAGAGCAAGTCGTCATTTTTCAGAACGTTTATAATTTTACTTGGTTCCTCTTCTGTTAA
>Ga0272448_1000150_pt1 | contig 103746 bp, 88 predicted proteins | sample YNPCB0191_FD_202220 | JGI IMG/M metagenome (GOLD analysis project Ga0272448, IMG submission 202220) | Hot spring sediment microbial communities from Yellowstone National Park, WY, United States - YNP-CB-019-1 | ecosystem: Environmental > Aquatic > Thermal springs > Hot (42-90C) > Sediment... | reverse complement strand
TCTGAACACTAGGTTAGAAAGATATACAAATTTATCCATCTTTCTCGCGAATGAGTTAGGTGATTTTTCTTTTCATCTCTTGATATATTTTCAATGATTTTTGAGATATTTATGTTGTTAAAAAAAAATACAGGCAGAGATAATAATTTACCTCGCCTGCAAATTCCCTAAATTTAGTTAGTAATTCTTATACTTGCTTGCTTTGATTATCACTGTATTTTTCTACGGGGAAATCGCCTTCAGTTTTGATATCTAACTCTTCGCGACGAATTGTTTCTTGAGTTTCCACAGTATTTGTTTCGACTACTTTTTTAATATGGATTTCTTCGCGTACAAATGTTTCTTTTCGAATTTCAGGTGTTTCTTCATAAACTTCTATACGTGCTACTTCCCCTTCTTGAAACTGAACATCACCGAGGTTAGTAACCGCTTCTCCTGCTGCAGGAGTAACTCGCTCGATCACAACTCGCTCTTTTTCAAGAGGTATAGAAATTTGTGCGGTCTCAGTTTCAATGTGTTTACCAACACTAACCTCTCCAGTTTTGATGCGATTTTTCTTAGCAACTAATCGCTCTTGATATAATTTAAAAGTTTGATGGTCTTGTTCGTTCAAATTGTATAAAGGCGCATCCTGTTGATAGTCGTAGGTATCGCGATTATAACTAGCTCTGGTGCCTAAAGGACGATAAGCTTGGCGTACCTGTTCTTCGTAGTCGTAGTCGACGGTGACATTATCTTTGTACTCGGGTAACTGCATAACCTGTTGCTTGCTCAGTCCATCAACAGTAACGCGTCGAGTATTGTAATCTATATGAGAAAGACCAATGGGTAGTAATATAGTTTTACTGGTATTATCTAGGTTAGTATCTACTACTAAATAGGTTAGTATCTACTACTAAATAGCGAAAATGTCCGTAGGCGTCGACTAAGACATCAACAACTGTACCAACTTTTGTTCCTCCCTCGGTATAGAGAGGCAAGTCTTTAACATCATCACCACCAAAAGTTTGTCGGTAATTAGGGTCAAAATCTGCAAGTTTGTAGAGAGGCATAAATATTACTACCAATTTTTAGTCGGGAACTTTTACTCATAAGCCTAAGAATTCACAGATTTATTTTCCTCTTGCTGGCGACTGAAATAAACTAATGAATCACTCTTCCGCAGTCTGTAGATTCCTGTATTTTATAAAAATAGGAATTGATTTTTGCACGAGTCCAAGACGAAAAATCTATCTGTGGTTAGAGGCGGAAATGATTGATTGTTTAGAAGCTGGTGAATCTGACTGATGTAATCTACCATCTCAGTCACTGAGTTTTTTTATATCCGCTGAGAATGTTGCAGCATCCTTGGTTAAAGCTGGTACAAAAACATCGAGCGATCGCAGTGCTCCGCACTTCCAATCCAGAACTTGGACACCGCATGGCCTTAGCTGTAGCAGCAGGAGGAATGCAGTTAATTGAAATTACCTGGAATAGTGCTGGTGCTGCAGAATTGATTGCGAAACTGCGCTTGGAATTACCAGGTTGTTTTATTGGTGCGGGAACTTTATTAAATTTGCAGCAAATGCATCAAGCAATTTCCGCAGGAGCACAATTTCTGTTTGCACCCCATATTGATATTGCCATGATCCAGGCAGCAGTACAGCAAAACACGCCCATTATTCCAGGAGCTTTATCCCCCACAGAAATTGTCACAGCTTGGAACAATGGTGCGACTGGCGTCAAGGTATTTCCCGTACAAGCTCTAGGAGGAGCAAACTACATAAAAAGCTTACAAGGACCGCTAGGGCATATTCCCTTAATTCCTACCGGCGGTGTAACTTTGGAAAATGCTCGGGAATTTTTGCAAGCTGGAGCGATCGCTGTGGGTTTGAGCAAAGAGTTATTTCCCAAACATCTTGTTGAATCCAGGAACTGGGAAGCAATCTCCAAGCAAGCAGAAAAATTAATACGCAAATTAACAGACAACTCAAACTAAATGTAATGTTTTTTCTGCAAAAATGGGAACTCTATAAATAGAGAGTAGTGAATGCATTTATCTCCCAGCATACCTACCCTAGATGCAATTACTCGTCAAAACCGAAAATTACAAGGATATATAGGGATTGCTGAAGTTTATAAACTGCTCGTTGATTTTTATCTGAGGACTCCGTTGAGAAATTGAGGGTGAAAATGTGCTCCTAGAGAGAGATATCCATAACTGTTACGTATCTTTTGTGTGTATTTTGACAGTTAGGAATTTGGCTTGTTGCTATAGGATGAAATCAGTAAACTCACACCTATTGCAGCAAATGAGTAGAAATAATGGGGTAAAAATCAACTTTTTCTAAAAAACTGTCATCTGGGTGCAAAAGTCATGAAAAACCTACTTTTCCCCTACGGGGTGCGTGCTTCCAAAATACTTCTTACCAGTACAATATTCTGTTTGTGCATTTTTGGTACTGGTTTAGAGGAAACACAGGCGCAATCAAAAACTCAGGCGATTAAACAAGCTATCAGCAATCTCCAAAAATCCCAGCAACGCTGGATACAAGTGGATCTTTCCGAACAAAAATTAATCGCTTGGGAAGGTAGGAAACCAGTTTATGCAGTCACGATCTCCGCAGGAAAAAAATCTACCCCCACTCCTACAGGTGTTTTTAAAATACAAACCAAGTATAAGAAAGCTCGCATGCAAGGTAGGGACTACGATATTCCTGACGTTCCGTACACAATGTATTACCAGGGAAATTATGCTATTCATGGAGCCTACTGGCATAGGAAATTTGGTACACCTGTTAGTCATGGCTGTGTAAATGTAGCACCTAACCACGCCAAATGGCTATTCGAATGGGCCTCGGTCGGAACACCAGTGATTGTCGACAGATGAATGATGGAAGCTCGCACCGCAAGAGTTTTGGGCGCACTCAAACAAAAAAGTAAATTCCCAAAGGTAGAGCTACACGTACTTTGTAGCAAGCACGCTTTGTGCTTTCTGAAGACACGGTAGAACAGGAATTACACATAAAAAATGGTAAACTTGATTGGTAGCAGTCGGGTAGGCTGGCTAGGAATTTTGTTTGCATCAGCAGGATTGTCTTTGGGAACTGCGTTTACGACTTCTTATTCCCGTCTGTCTATTTCTCATTTTTCCTATCGTTCATTTAATCCTGACTACTTCAGGAAAGTTGAAACTCCACAGCAAGTAAAACCTCGTAAGAAAATTATCATTGATTTATCCGAGCAACGCTTGTACGCGTGGGAAGACAACAAACTCGTCTATTCTATGCTAGTTTCCACTGGTAAGCGTTCGACTCCTACCGTCAAAGGCAAGTTTGTAATTGGAGCAAAATATCGTTATGCTAGGATGCGAGGACCGGGCTATGATATTCCCAACGTTCCCTACACGATGTATTTTTATAATGGCTACGCCATTCACGGAGCTTTTTGGCATAATCGATTTGGTACACCCGTCAGTCATGGTTGTGTAAATTTACCAGTCAAACAAGCACGCAAGCTTTTCAACTGGGCTGATGTGGGAACTGCAGTAGTGGTGCAAAACTAAGAAACAATTTCATCGAGAGGGAAAAAGAACTCCACCTAATTAACTTAATTGCGCTACCAGTTGATTTTCCAGCAGGATTTCATTCGTCAACAAATCTTCCACCGTGATGCGCAAAAAGCGGTGTTCGTCAACTAAAAACTGAATTTTAATGCGATCGCTTCCGGGAAATCCTGGTGGTGTGAGCTGAGCGATAGTTCTGGCTCCATCTTTATCATTTAAGGGTTTAACAGTGGTAACACCACTATCGAGACGGCGAGTAATCAGGCGATCGCCATCGAAATATACTTCTGTGCTGCCTGTATCTTTTCCTAATTCACCGATAATTAATTCAATGCTGGGTTGATTTTCTAAAGAAGCGCCCAAGACTAACTCTACTGGTTGGGTCATGGGGTAAGGTTGTCCTTCTTTGATAATAGGATGCCAGCTGTGACGCTCTTTACGCCTGTCCCAGTAACGGATTCCGTAACTGTGGTAGAGAAAATCTTTGATTTCTACATCTTGAACTATTTGTAAAGCACCTTGGGCGATCGCTTCAAAGGGACGTCGAGCGCGAATTTTATCTGGTTCAAAATATTGCTCGATCCATGCTCGCACCGCTGGTATTTGCACGGTACCACCTACCAGTAACACAGCGTTGACATCTGCTATTTCAACGCCTTGACGTCGTGCTTGCTGCAAAAGTTGAGTCATGGACTCGTCCAGTCGCTCAAAAAACAAGTGTTCTTTGAGGATATTTGTCAAAGTATCGCGATCTAATTGTAGTTCGTAACTTTCGAAAGTCTCATCATTAAAATAAACTTCACTAGCTTGAGTTTGGGTCGATAATTCAATTTTGATTTTTTCTGCCAGTCGAATTGTCAAGGGACTAACCGTCAAATTTTGAGTTTGGGCAAAATAATCAACAATCCAGTTGTCGATATCAGAACCGCCCAAATTTTGTCCCACTTTTGCTAATACTCGAGCAGTTTTAACTTTTTGTTTGGAACTTTCTGCTAAAGACTTATTACCAAACTTGAGTAAAAATCCTAGGGGGTAACTCGCCGATTGCATGCTACGGTCCAACCGCACCAGCGACAAATCCAGCGTTCCACCACCAAAGTCAACCACCAGCAAAATTTCTCTGTCTACCATACCGTAACCCAAAGCTGCAGCTGTGGGTTCATCCAGTATTCGCACCTGTTCTACTGGTAGTGCTTGGCAAACTTTACCCAACCAGTAACGATAGGCTTCAAAACTGTCTACAGGTACGGTTAGTACTAGAGATTCTACACCGCCTTGCATTGGTACTAATTCTGCAATAATTCGGTCGAGAAACCATTGTCCTACTTGTTCAAAGGTGATGGTCTTTCCATCTAATTCGGGTAGAAAACCTTGGATATCCGTACCGATACCACGTTTGAAAGTGCGGAAAAGTCGCGGATCGTTTTTTAAATCCAAACCGCGATCGCGTACTTGTTGTCCTACCAAAACTTTGCCTAAAGTCGCATCTTCTACATATACCAAACTGGGAATCAAGGGTGGATTGAGGCTTTGTTGAATTGATAGACCAGGTAAATTTAAAGTTTCTGGTTGCTGGGTAACTGGATTCCAACGAGCAATTACTGTGTTACTTGTACCAAAATCGATTGCGATCGCCATATCCTAAGTTTCACGCTTTTGCTGTCAACAGGCAATGAAAAACAAGAGAATAGATTTATGCACAAGGCAGAAGGAATTTCAAACCGGCTATATTTCCACTTTCGGTGTATTCTGGAGATTTTACCTTTGCCACCACGATATGCCATCCGGCACGCTCCGCGAACGCAGGTGGGCGATCGCTTCTTCCTTACCCTTGGCTTCTACTTCAATCCAAGGTGCTTGACGATAAACATCAGGCATGGCATTTATTAAGTCACTGTGCTTTCTGTCATTAAAAGCTTCTTCGCCATTGGAAATATGAACCACTTGCCATTGCGAATTTACCCAGGTTTCTCGTGCTGCATAAAACATTTCCGCCACGCTGGGATCGTCATAACTATCCAAGCTTTCATGACAAATGTGGTGATGAGCATCGAAAACCATCGGTATACCAGCAGCTCGACAGACTTCTAAAATTTCGCTGGCGCTGTAGGCATATTCATCATTTTCTAATGTTAAGCGGCTTTTGATGTTTTCTGGTAATTCGGAAATTACCTGCACCAGTTGCTGGGAACGTTGGGATTTTCCACCATGAATGTTAATTAAAGACCAACAAGAGCGAGGTAGGTTCATTAAATCCATTGTTCGAGCATGGCGTTCTAAAATCTTGATGCTTGTTGCTAGCACTTGTGGTGAATCAGAACTCAATACTACGTACTGCTCCGGGTGCAGCACCATTCTGATCTTCCATTTTTCTGCTGTTTGTCCAATTTTAGCCAAATCGTTACTCATGCTTTCTAATATGCTGGCGCCAATGCCATCCTCCATGTCGCTCATTGGAAACAAACCTGAAGACATGCGGTAAAGACGAATGCCATGCTGTTGACAAAAAGTTAACGCCTTATTCAAACGCTCGCTATTATCCCCATAAAGTTCTTTGAGGATTTTGGCGCGCTGTTGTTCACCTAACTGCAAGTAACGCGTGCGCGTTATTGTCCGAAACCGTACTTCTTTAGAAAAGGTGATGCACACTAACCCCAACTGAGGAGATGTGCTCTGAGGTTTATGTTCTAAAGAATTATTTAAAGTAGTATTTAAAGTCATCAACTATAACTATACACTTATTAATGTCAACATCTTTATTGATTTAACTTGTTTCTACTTGTTAGGAGCAGTATCTCAAGATAGAAGCTTGATTTTACTTTTGTGTTCTCCAAAGGTGCACAGTGTTCTACGGTTTCTCAAGTTGTCTGAAGATATTGCCCTGAAGTCTTTAGCATATACTATCTGCCTTCATGTCAAAATTTCTACAATAAATTAATTTTTGAAAAAATTTTTCTTTTAGAGTAGTTGCAACCAAAAATTAGGAATTAAAATAGTAGTTTCTGGGGCCACTTAGTTTTTCCACAACTGAATGAAGAAATGAACAAAAACTGCAACATCTCTCGTAGCAGTAGAAATGCAATTGTTCGCACGTTGCATGCTGCTGTTAAAGGGAGGGCTAGGTATAAAATTATTGGATTACAAAGTTCGGAAGGACTGAAAAAATACCTAGAGTTGAGGTTGTCGGAACAAAAAGGCGTAGAGCAGGTACGTGCCAATTCTGTCACGGGAAACATGCTGGTATGTTTTCAACCAGGGCAGAGCCATTCGGCACTAGCTGCGTTGATTGAAAGCCTAGTCTTAGAATATACAAAATACAGCCAGGACTCTACAATTGCACAAGCAGCGGCCCAAACAAAAAGACCGCCAAAACGCAAAGAAAGAAGAACTATTGCTACTACTACTGCTGAAATTCAAAGGCAAACAGCCTGGCATTTAAAAGAATCGGACGAGGTAATTGCTGAGTTAGAAACTTGTAAGGTATCGGGATTGTCCAGCAACTCAGCCCGAGAAAAGCTAAAGAAATACGGCTTGAATACTTTACCAGAAGCAGTTCCTCGTTCTGGTTTAAGCATGTTTGTGGATCAATTCAAGTCTTTGCCGGTAGGGCTTTTAGCTGTAGCAGCGGGAATTTCAGTAGCTACCGGGGGCTTAGTTGATGCGCTGGTAATTATGGGGGTTGTATTCATTAATGCTGCCATTGGCTATGCGACAGAAAGTAATTCTGAGAAGATTGTTCGCTCTTTGAATAATTTGGTCAATCCAACCGCATTTGTCCTCAGAAATGGCAGTATTCAAGAAATCAGCGCCCAAGAAATTGTCGTTGGAGATATTCTGATTCTCAAACCCGGCAGCTACGTAGCAGCAGATGCCAGATTGCTGGAGGCATACAACTTGAGCGTGGATGAGTCGGCACTTACAGGCGAAAGCATGCCAGTAAACAAAACTGCTGAGATTCTCCGTGGCGACAACATTCCCCTTGGCGATCGCAAAAACATGGTCTACATGGGGACATTAGTTACCGGCGGACAAGGAATAGGAGTAGTGGTAGCAACGGGCAAATACACGGAGATGGGCAAAATCCAAATGATGGTGGGTGAAGCTACAATGCCCGAAACTCCAATAGAAAAGCAGCTCGACCAAGCAGGTAGTCAGTTAGTGGCCATTTCCGGAGCAATTTGCGCCATTGTCTTTGGCATCGGCTTGCTGCGCGGTAACGGTCTGTTGCAAATGTTCAAATCAACCATATCCTTGGCAGTAGCAGCAGTTCCCGAAGGCTTGCCCACAGTTGCCACCACAACGTTGGCTCTCGGCATAGCAAACATGAGGAAGCATAACGTCCTCATCCGCCGCTTGGAAGCAGTGGAAACCCTTGGTTCCATCGAAACCATCTGCATGGATAAAACCGGAACCATCACAGCCAATCGCATGAAAGTAGTAGAGATTTGTACGGACAGCAAATGCATCGAGGTAGTCGATGAGAAGTTGCTGTTTGAAGAACAAGCAATTAATCCCTACGAAAACGAACAGCTGTTAAAACTGCTGCATGTTTTAGTGCTGTGCAATGAAAGCGAAGTCGAGCGAGAAGGAGATGATTACACAATCAGGGGTTCTGCAACAGAAAACGCTCTTGTGGATTTGGCGATCGCTTCTGGGGTCAATGTCATCAGTCTCAGGGCAAATTACCCGCGACTGAAAATTGCTCACCGCTCGCAAGAGCGCAACTACATGGCAACACTGCACCTTACCCCCGACAGGCAAAAAAAATTGATTGCAGTCAAAGGTAGTCCCTCAGAAGTTCTAAATCTGTGCAGCACTCAAATCAAAAACGGTCAGAAAGTACCCCTAACAGAGACAGATAGGCTCGCCATCGAAAACCAAAACGAAGACATGGCTGGCAAAGCCCTGCGCGTATTGGGAGTTGCTTACCAGCTGGACGAATCAGAAGACATCCACCTTAACCGCGAAGATTTGATTTGGTTGGGAATAGTCGGCATGATCGATCCGATCCGAAACGGGGTGAAAGAATTAATGGCAAGTTTCCATCGCGCTGGCATCAATACGGTCATGATCACCGGCGATCAAAGCCCTACCGCCTACGCGATCGGCAAGCAATTGAATTTAAGCAAGGGCGAACAACTGCAAATCCTTGACTCCACCCACCTCAATAACATGGATCCAGAGGCAATGAAAGGAATTTTGCGGCGCGTTCATGTTTTTGCCCGCATCAGTCCCGCCAACAAATTGCAAATTGTTCAAGCTTTGCAAAGTAGCGGCAAGGTTGTGGCAATGACGGGCGATGGCATCAATGACGCCCCCGCTCTCAAAGCTGCCGATGTTGGTATTGCCATGGGACACACCGGAACAGATGTTGCTCGGGAAGTAGCAGACGTGGTACTGGAAGACGACAACCTCGAAACCATGATCGCTGCCGTTAGCCACGGACGGACAATCTACAACAACATCAGAAAATCTGTCCATTTCCTGCTATCTACTAATACCAGCGAAATCATGGTAATGCTAGCAGCTACCGCAGCAGGTATTGGTCATCCTCTTTCAGCTATACAGCTATTGTGGCTGAATTTGATTACAGATATCTTCCCGGCCCTGGCTTTGGCAATGGAAGCACCAGAACCGGATGTATTGCTTGCGCCACCCCGCGATCCCAACGAACCGATTATCAAGAGATCTGACTTTGAGAGAATTATTATCGAGTCAGGAGTATTGTCTGCTAGTGCTTTAGCAGCCTATTGGTACGGCATCAAACGTTACGGAATGGGAATACAAGCAAGTACCATCGGTTTTATGAGTCTGACGATGGCACAACTTTTGCATACCCTTAGCTGTCGTTCGCAGACACACAGCATATTCAGCAAGGAGAAATTGCCGCCCAACAAGTACTTGACTGTTGCTGTTGGAGGCTGGTTTATCCTCCAAATTTTAGCTGCAACCGTGCCGGGTCTCAAAGGCTTGCTGCAAATCGCACCGCTCAACATCATTGATGCTATGGTAATTGGCAGCAGTGCCCTAGTGCCGTTCTTCGTGAATGAAGGTAGAAAAGAAGTGGCTAGTAGGTATTTGCAAGCACAAGACAACAACCGTACTCGTTTGCTACCTCAAAGCAGCGATAATGACGTGGTAATTTCGCCAAAACAGATCGAGCAGCAAAAAATGAGACGGCAAACTACTGCCATTTCTGTGTGATTTGTAAATTTTTCCCAAAGTAGCAATAGTAGCCCTGCACTTTTGTGCAGGGTTAATTGTAAACATTTTGGTAAGAATGGAAAGAAATATTTGGCAACAAAAAAATAGCTTAGAGAAGTTTTTAGACAGATTCTCATACATCTAATTTCTATTTAAAAATTAAATCGTAAAAATTTAGGTAAATGATAAGTTATAGTCAAAAAAACAGCGACAACTTTCTGACGAGAACAAAACCTGAAATTATTAAAATAATAATATCAACTTCTCATGAAATAATTTATGCTGTTGTAGCGTTAGTCGAAATATAACCGCACTGTACTGAGTTTTTTAAACTAGTAAAGTTAGTTTCAATTTTAACTTCCAAACGAAAATGAAAAAAGATTTCATGTTTAGCTCTGAGTCCGTTACCGAAGGACACCCGGATAAACTTTGCGACCAAATTAGCGATGCAATTGTAGATAAGTTTCTCTCAAAAGATCCCTATTCGAGAGTGATTGCCGAGTGTGCTGTTGCTACGGCCATTGTTTTTATTGCTGCCAGATTTGAATCCGATGCAATTGTAGATTTTACGAAAACAGCCAGGCAGGTAATCAAGCAAGTTGGTTATGATGAACCTGATTTTAATGCCAAAACCTGCAGTATTGTCACTAGCGTGAAAGAATTGCCATCGCACGAGTATCGTTATTGGGATGCCAAAAGACTATCAGACGATGAGATGGAGTTAATTCCGGTCAAGGAGCAGGTAACAGTCTTTGGTTTTGCTTGCAACCAAACTCCTGCTTTTATGCCCCTTCCTATTTGGCTAGCTCATCAACTGGCAAGGCGATTAACTGCGGTACGGCAAGAGAAAATTCTGCCATACATCGGGCCGGATGGCAAAACTCAAGTCGGAATTGAGTATCGCGATCGCAAGCCTTACAGAATCCACAGCATTTCTATTCTGGCCAGTCATAACAAACACTCGGAAGCCAATTTAAGCGATCGCAAACAACTCCAACAAGAAATTAAACAGGCCGTTATCGATGATGTCTTAAAAAATACTGAATTCCAACCCGATGAAAAAACCAGAATTCTCATCGACTTCGAGCAACTGTTTGCTATTGGTGGTCCTTCTGTACACTCCGGTCTAACTGGGAGAAAAAACGCCATAGATACCTACGGAGAATATTCTCGCCACAGCGGTGCGGCTTTGAGCGGCAAGGATCCCACACGAATCGACCGAGTTGGCGCTTATGCTGCACGTTATGCAGCCAAGAATATTGTCGCAGCTGGCTTAGCAGAAGAATGTGAAGTGCAGTTAACTTATTGCATCGGGGTTGCTAGACCTGTCAGCATTCAAGTAGAAACCTTTGGTACGGGCAAAATTCCTGAGGAAAAAATTACTACGCTGTTGGAAAAGCATTTTGATTTTCGTTTAGCAGGAATCATTAAAAAGTTTAATTTGAGGTTGCTACCTACCATGGTCAAAGGCGGATTTTATAGAAAATTAGCAGTCTACGGTCATGTTGGCAGAACAGATTTAGAAATTATACCTTGGGAAGAAACGGATATGGTACCGGCTTTGCTGCAGTAGCAGCGTCTTTCCACTAGCAAGTATAGAAGTGTAAAAAATGTTATCATCTCACGCCAGGAAGACACAAAATGTCAGTGTCTCGTCGATTCGAAATTTAGATGAGGCTGTGGTGTGTTAAAAATTCTCACTAAACTTGATTACTTGCTTAAAGAAACTTGGATTGGTTTGCAGCGCGGTGGCTGGATGAATTGGGCAGCTGTTAGCACTGTGACAGTTTTGCTATTTTTATTTGGTTTAAGCTTACAAACTTCTTGGCAGGTGGAAAAACTGCTTTACCAATTTGGCAGTCAACTAGAAGTGTCGGTATATCTAGAACCGAAGGCGCGAGCAGAAAGCATTGCACCCTTAGTAGCAAAAATGCCAGAAGTAGCGGATACTGAAATTATTACTAAAGAGCAAGCTTGGAGAAAATTAGCTAAGGAACTAGGAATTTCCAATATTGAAGGAGCTACCCAGCTGTTAGGTGAAAATCCCTTGGTAGATGAATTGAAGGTGAAAGCACGTAATTCACAAATAGTACCAACTTTAGCTACACGATTAGCGCAGCTGCAGGGAGTGGATGCAGTACAGTACGTAGATGAAGCTGTCAGGCGTGTGACTCAATTGCATCGAGGCTTAAATTGGATGACACTAACAATTACTGTGATTCTGACTTTGACGGCGATCGCTGTTACTTCTACTACTATTGGATTGATCGTCATGGCGCGACGTCAAGAAATAGAAATTTTGCAACTGGTGGGAGCTACCTCTGCTTGGATTTATTTACCGTTTATCCTGCAAGGAATTACCTTTGGTTTGGTCGGGGGTGCGATCGCTTGGGGTTTGATCAATTTAATTCAGCAATTTGTTGGTAACGTGTTAGCTCACCAGCCAGAGTTTATTAAATTTCTTACCCATGGCTTACAACTAACTTTTTTACAAACTTTATTATTGCCTGTCATTCTCCTCAATTTTGGCGCCACAGTAGGATTAATAGGAAGTTTATTTGCTGTGCGGCGATTTGCTAAAAGTTAGTCAATTATGAAATCTCAATGGGAATGTTTGCTGCAAAATCTTGGGGAATGGAAAGGTTCTTTCACTGGTCTGTCTCCCCAAGGAGAAATCCTAGAAGATATACCCAGCTTTGTCAGCTTAGAAGGACTAAATAACAACCAGCTTATTCGCCAGACAATTCGCTTGGGAGAAAAGGAAAAAGTTTTAGAATACGGTACTTTGGGACGAGGGGTACTGTTTTTTGAAAATGGTGCTTTTTCTCAAGGTACAGTGCAACTAGGACCATTTTCGGAATTCGGAGCAGAGCTGGGTTTAATTTATAAAAATCGCCGCCTGCGTCTGGTGCAATTATTCGATTCCAACGGTCAGATTGACAAACTCACCTTGATTCGGGAATACCTGGTCGGAACTTCTTTAGCACAACGCCCGCCTTTAACGCTAGAAGCCTTATTGGGGTTCTGGCAAGGTCAAGCAGTAACAGTATATCCTGATTGGCGATCTGGGGATACTTACTCTACAAGTTTGCAGTTACAGCTTGGTAGTGATGGCAGAATAATTCAAAGTCTGAGTTTTAACAGTCGAACCATTACTTCTTCTGCTACCTTTTTAGGTTCTCGACTTCTATTTGACCAAGACCCGCAAAAACAGGTGCAACTGTTGCTACTACCTGATGGTGCTTCTGCTACTTTTCCCCTGAAAGTACGATGGCGTCAAGCTTTTTTATTAGAGGTGGGATGGTTGCTACAGCCAAATTTGCGTCAGCGAATGATTCGCAGTTACAACGAGAAAGGAGAATGGGAGAGCTTGACTTTAGTGACAGAGAAGAAAATACAACAGTAAAACTGCCGATCGCCCTTTAAATCAAGGAACACCTTTGCTGCAATGCCTTTTTAAGTAATTTTTGATACTCTTGCTCGCTGACTCGATAAGCTCCAAACCTTTCTAGGTGAGGATTCATCATTTGAGCGTCGAACAGGACAAATTTCTTCTCCCGCAACCTTTCTACCAACTTCACCATCGCCACCTTGGAGGCTTCCGGAATCCGGTAGAACATTGATTCTCCAATAAAAGCACCGTTAATAGCAATTCCTAAAATTCCCCCAGCCAGCCGATCGTTTTGCCAGGTTTCAAAGCTGTGTGCCCAGCCTGCTTGGTGAAGTTTCCAGTATATTTCCTTTAACTCGGGGGAAATCCAAGTTGATTTTCGGTTAGCACACCCTTCGACCACAGCTTGAAAGTCACGGTTAATCGCCACTGTAAATCGCTGTTGATTGAGAACGCGCCGCAGCGATTTGGGATAGCGAAATCGTTCATCTAGAGGAATAACAGCGCGATCGCGACTTGCATACCAACCCAAAACATTATCTTCATTAGCCATGAGAAAATAGCCTTGGGCATAGCCTTGAACGATAGTGGCGATATCATATTGCATAAAGGAGCCACTCAAAACAGCTTCTGGTACGAATATACCTTTGGGTCAGTACAAAGGGCTGTGTATAATTATGATGATTTGACAATTCTCGGTGCCAGGGGTTCTATTGTTAATCCCATTGAGCAACAATGAGAACAGGGGAATTGAAAAAGAAAAACAAACATGAGTGCTGAACCAATTCCACCCATTACTTTACCACCAACTGAAAATCCCCAACTAGAGGGCGAATGGTTGCAAAAAAAATTGCACAGGTGGTTGGATGAAGAGTTTATTCCAGAGCCTATTAATAATAAGATTGCCGAACGTGCTGCACAAATTTTTGTTCGGCAAAGAATGGAAGGGGAAAATGACTTGGGTTGTTTGGTTATTGCGATCGTGACCGAGATGCAGTCATTTGATTTTTCCAAAAGTTTTTACGGAGAATTTGCGATCGCTAACGCTGTCAGCGATCTACTTTTAGAAAGTCTGGGAGTGGATAAGTGTTGCGGTCAATAGTTTTTAACAATTCATGACCAGCTACCAGCTAGACTTGACAACACCTGGTAAAAGACCTTTGTGCGCCCACTCTCGCAAAACATGTCGAGACAAACCAAAGTCACGGTAAACACCGCGAGGACGACCGGTTACCCAACAGCGGTTGCGATGGCGACTAGGAGCACTGTTGCGGGGTAGTCTTTGAATTTGGCGATGAATTTCTAGCTTTTCTATGGGATCTTCTGCTTTACGAAATTGTTCTAGCAAAGCTTGACGTTTAGCAGCGTATTTAGCAATCAAGCGAGAGCGCTTTTTTTCGCGCTCAATCATGCTCTTTTTTGCCATATAGTTTTGTTACTGACCTGAAAACAGCATTTTCTATTTTATCGGATTCAGCTCGGTTAGTGGTGAATTGGTAGCAGCACCAGTTTTCAGCAATCCCGATGGCAAAATGCATGCTCCAAGCTTGCGACAGCACAGCAACAGCGTAAATAAGGCTTGTAGTTTGAGCAAAAGTCTTTGCTTGCAAGCGGTATTAGTTCCCAGTGGTAGAAAAAAATAGGGTGGCTGATAACCACCCTTAGCTATTTATCTTTATTTATTTCCCAACTTTATCAGCTGGTTCTTTTTCTTTTAACCAATCTGCTGCTGCTAGTAATAAATCCCTTAAAATCTGCCGTAATTGTCGTTCTTTTCGGGCTATAGCACTACCAGCTTCACTAAGTTTTTCTTCTAGTTGAGAGTGCTTTTGCTGTACCTGCGTTACTACTGTTTCTGCTTGCGGAAGAGTTTGGTTAAACCAATTTTTAGCTTCTTCTAAGTAACCTTTTACTTCTTCCGAACGTCCATCATAGCGAGCGGCTAAATTAGCTCTGACGATGGCAAGCTGGGCTTTGAGTTGGGCGTAGCGTTTCTTTAATAAAGCAAATTCTTCGCTATTTTGAATGGCATCGATAGCAGAGGTAATAGCACTTTGGGTTTCAGAAGATTTATCTGTGCTGCTCTGTTGAATTTCTGCTAGAATGCCATCAACTTCTTGTTGAATTTTAGCTTCTTCTTCGTCTAACTGAGCTTCTAATTTTTTGACTTCTGCCTGAGTTTTGGCAATATTTTCGTGTCTTTTACTATTCACAGCTTCCAACGCTCCTTCAATAGAAGCTGCTACTTCTTCTTTAAATTCACTACCTTTAGCTTGCAAGTTCTCGACTACTGTAGAAACAGCATCTTTAACGAGGGAACGAAGTTCGCTAGAGCCTTCTTTGAATTCGGAAACTACTTGAGAAACGGCAGATTTTACTATCTCACGAATGCGTTCTGCTCTTAGTTGTCCGGCTTCTTTTGCCTGTAGGAGGTCAGCTTTAATTTTTTCTTTGATATCCTGAGACATTTTTTAGACGGGCTGAAATTTTACTAATTTGGATCAAATAAAAATTCATCGTAAGAATACGCTACATTTGCATTCTGACACAAGTTTTTCTGCAGGCAGCACTTCCTTTAGATAGAAAATCACAAATCAACCTCCAGATTTTGAGGACTGTTTGGTATTTCTCACAAAGGAGCGATCGCCTCACAAAGTGAGTTCCTTTATGCGAGGTTTAGCATAAAGTCTGTCACAATAGACATAATACGTAAGCTCTTATTTCTCGCTCGGACATTGCTGCAAAGTTTAGCTCAGTCGCGCAATTGCCACCTTTCCATCTGGATGAGCGTGCGCTTCTATTTCAAAGCCGATGGCGGGATTTGAACCCGCGACCGCCCGATTACGAATCGGGTGCTCTACCGCTGAGCCACACCGGCACAGATATCCTGAAATTATAACAGCATCCTACATTACTATGTTACAGCCCAAGACCAAAAATCGTACAACTACCCAACTGCAGCCAGAAAGATACGCCCGCCTCAAGGCAGAAATCACAGCACCCTACCGTGGCTTCAGGAAATTTATCTACATTGCCGGTGGTAGTTCCGGTCTGATCGGAGCATTTATTTTTTTATTTCAATCCTTAGCAGGACGCAGTCTGGAAACTACCTTGCCGAATTTAGCACTGCAAATAGGAATAGTTGCTGCAACGGTCCTTTTATGGCGCTGGGAGGAGCGAAGCCGAAAATAGCAGCCAATACTTTCGCTACTTAACTATATAACCCCCCTGCTTTCTGTGAAAGAAAATAGGAGGGATTTTCTAACATGATTATATGGCTCAGACAAAATCATTACAAAGCAGTTGATTTGGAAGAATTACTGAGCTTTGACTATATAAGGAGAAGGAATGGCTTGGGCGCGTCCAGCATTTACCAGTGCTTGGTAAACAAAGGCCGCAACATCTGCTCTTGTGGCTTGGCGGTTGGGATTTAATTGCCTGACTGTGGGATAATTTACCACCAACTGTCGTGCAGTTGCAGCCGCTACCGATGCGGCGGCATACTGGGGAATTTGAGCAGCATCGGCGTATAAGGAAAGGATATTTTGATCGCTAGCAGATAAACCCAAACCGTTAGCTAAAGATACCAGCACTTGTACTCGCGGAATTTGCTGTTCTGGTTTAAAAGTGCGATCGGGGTAACCAGCAATAAAACCACCTCGAGAAGCGGCTTGAATAGCGTTGTAAGCCCAGTATTGACTGCTAACATCCCTGAAGTTAATTGCTTCCCGTTTTGGTGCAGGAGAAAAAGCCTTACTGATAATAGCAGCAAATTGAGCACGCGTTACAGGTTCGTTCGGTCTAAAACTTCCATCGGGGAATCCAGCGATAATATTTCGAGATGCTAAGGCCTCTATATAACTTTTTGCCCAATAACCTACAGGTACATCCTTGAAAGCAACCGAACCTCCTGGTGGAAGCTCGACATTAGCAGCAACAAATTCTACAGAACCAGCTATTTTCTTGACTTCAATATCGTTACCAATAGCTACTATCTTATTGCTTTTAGTAGCATTGTTAAGGTCGTAGCGAGCATTATTGCGGATGAGATTATCACCTGGACTTGCTGCAGTACCGAGATCCGGTGCAGCATTGATAGTTGCTACTACACCGTCGCGCTTGTTGTTTTGGATTACATTCTTGCGCAAGACAGGCTTAGCTGATTCAGATATATAAATACCATCTATATTTTGCAGAATTTGATTTCCTTCTATCAAAGGCGTGGAAGTACCTCCGATCGCCAAGCCAAAACCAGTATTCTGAAACAAATTATTGCGAATTTCTCCGGAAGCAGATTTAGCTACGGAAACTCCGTTACCTTTGTTTTCAATAAAGACGTTGTTTTCAATTTTGGGATTGGCTGTACCTGTGACAAAAACACCTTCTCGCACACTGTTGGTAAAGGTATTGTTTGTAATTGTAGGATTTGCCGATTCTATCCATACAGCAGTACCGCGACTATCGGGGTTAGTAATGGTTACCCCAGCAATAACGCTGTTTTTATCAGCTCTAACAGTCACGTTTTGACGGGCGAAGGTAGGACTGATGTAGGTACCGCTTCCTTGAATTAATATTCCTTGACCTTTTGTAGATTCATCGCCCCGCAATGTCACGCCTGGTTTAATTAATAGTGGAAAGGTTTCTCCACTGGCTGCACTATAGGTACCAGGAGATAGTTGAATAATCGTACCTGGTTGCGCCTGACTGAGGGCATAGGTGATGGTTTTATAAGGCTGTGTTTGGGAACTACCAGCTCCAGCAGTGTCTGAACCCGTTTCCGGATTAACATAAACAACGCTTCCACTGGCGGGAATTTGCGCTACTAAAAAAGAGCGGTCTCCTTGCTGGTGGGTAGTATTCGCATTTACCCGGGCATAGGAAAGCAGTGAACTACTAGAAAAAACTAACACAGTTGTTAGCACTGCGGGCAACAATCCTCCTGTTTTTTGGAAGCGCTGACCACAATTAAGGCGAAAAGAGTTTTGTTGTGGAATGGAAAAACTCCGATGTCTCATCTTAGCATTTACGTCTGTAATTACCTGCATTACCATATGTCTGACAGGATGTTAATAACAGCTATTTAGCTGTTAAATCCATGCAAAACTATAGCGGATGACCAGTACATTAGCAGTTCGGTTCCCTGTGTGTAAAACATAAATTTTTGTGGAATTTTACACTCCCACTGTAGTTAGAAATGAGCTTGTTAGTGAAAGGACAAGCTTGTTGGTTCGATCGCATCTTGCTATAAACTGGCTAAAAGTGTCATATTTCCTGACAAATTACCTTTTGCAACAAGGAAATTACAAATTATTGACTATTCCCATTTTGAGAGCTTTTACCTCCTTTACCTGATTCGATTCTATTAAATTGTATAAAATTATACATTTAAAGATAAAATATTTAACATTTATATACAACTAGAAACATAAGGAGAGAAAAGATAAAAAAAATATTATGAAATCAAAAAATACAAAATTTTCTGCAAAACTAATAATTGTTTAAACGGGGTCAGCCAATATATAGACCCTGAATATAAACCTCTTAATTTAATAAGGAGTCGCTAAAATTTAAAGACTCCCAGTAAGGTGGAACCTAGAATACCTCTAGCGCCAAGACAGACACTGAATGTATTTGGCGCTTTTAGTCTTTGCCTATCAACAAATAGGGTGGTGACTGTGTATCCATCCACCCTGATCTTAAATTTTTGCCAGCTTGCAGCCGTGAATGGGGAGCAATCCTAATTGGGAGAATAGGGATTAAGATGCTCGAAATAAACTAGTGGTTGAAAGCCTTCTCGTTACTTTTTCTTTTCCTGTGTCTGGATTTTTGAGAGACATGAACTTGGTTGCGAACTTAAGTCTTACTCGCCCCAGTATTCTAAGTTCTACAATACAAGTTAGGTCTCAGACTAGTATTGTGGTTGTTTAGACTTTTTCAGAAAAAGAACCACCACAAGTAACGGAATAGCTATTAATTTATTTATTGAGGTTCAACACCAATAATTCACTTTTAGAAAATAGCAATTTTTACCTCCTTGTTACGGGCTGTGGTATTTCTTAATTTATTTTATTAAAAATAATCAATACTGATTTGCCAGATTGGCAGATTGTATTTCCTAGTTAGCTGAGTTAGTTAAATACGTCATTTTCGAAATAGATAACTAATAAAATTGGGTAAAATTATTGCTGTTGAAGGCAAAAGGAGAAACGTAATTACCGTCTCTCCCTGTTTGTTTTTTTGAGTTGGCTATCCCTAATTTTTCTTGGAAGGAAGGGACAGTGAAACTGAAAACAAGGGTAAAACCTTAGGATGTATCAGGCGATTTTTGGATGGCGCTTCAGTTTGCTAGGAGGCGATCGCTCAAAACTAAGTTTGTAATTCCAACTTTGCTGATTGATATTCGGGAATTAAAGTTGCTAGCCACTGCTTTTAACTACCACCTGGAATTTCTGTTTTTTTCTTAGTAACTACCTCAAGATAAGCAAGATCTTTGACCTTACTCACACAGCTTGCTGCAGGTAAGGAAGTAATTTTTGGGTTTTCGTTTCTTTGTTGGGTAGCTCTTCGCAATTGTGCATTTTCTTTGAGCAATCGATTATAAGTACGGTAAGGAATATAATGTAAAGGATTGTATCCAGCAAATCGCAACATTAACACGCAAGCCCAGGAGTACTTACCTGCAAGTATTGCTTCAACTACCTGATCGAATTGTTCTGGGTTAATTGCACGGTGGAAGTTATTGCTGTTGCTAGAAATCTGATGATGCATAGTACTTGTTTACCTTAGATAAAGTCAATCTTGTTTGTCAGCTGTTTTGTGATGCTTTAGTGGCGAAGGTGAAGTGAGAAAATCTTGCGGTAGCTAACGATGTAAGCGGTAGGAGAATACTTGACTTTTGAGATCGTCATTGGATGGAAACCCTACCGATTTTTGAATTGAAACTATTACTGATAGGCGATCGCGCTCAGTATTGAGTTTGTAAGGTAAAAGCATCACTAAAGCAAAAAACACATCACTAGGAGCAATTTGGACTGTTGTAGTTTGAGAAATTGCAGCTAGCTGAGGGTAGAAAAGCTTGAGGAAGCAAGGATTGAATCTGTTTGAGAGATTACAAGCTAACAAGTGTTTATTCGAATTTGGTTTAGCTGCTACCTCAACTGCTGGGAATGCAAACTTTGCTACTTTGCTAAAACCCTGTGACGGGATTCGTTCTCTGACTTGACTGACTTTTTCTATCCTTGCTGTAAATATCCAATCTACGAGGAGCGTAAAAAAAGCTAGACTGCCAAACAATACTGTAGAACAAAAAATTGAAGGCAATTTTTCTAGCGCTTTGTGCAAAGATGTAGAGTAATTACTTTTACTAGTAGTTCTGACTTGGAAAGATATGGCTTTCGTAGAGTGGTTATTTTGAGATCTTTGTGGAATTCCTGCTGCTAGAGAAGTAATGTTACCTCCACAAATTGATACTACCTCGGGAGTGAGATTGTAATTGGGACACACGTTTATCTCTAGTTTTACCAAGCAGCTGGAAATCGCAACTGCATTTGACCTGATGATTCTGTTCATGAGCTGACCTAAAACCAGGAAACCTGACTGTAGCTTTTGCTTGAATTGTTAGGAAAAGTCTCCATTTGGCTCTTGGTAGATGCAGTTATGTTTTTTGGAAAATTCTGTTCGCTCCTAATTTTATTGCTTTTCCCTGGTATGTATGTTTAGAAGTACACCTAGTTATTAGGAGGTTTTTCTGTAATCGCCGGTTGTTCTGCAACAGCTATGACAAAATATTCATTTTTTGGCTCTCAGAACAACATTTGTACTTATACTATTTTCTTCTGGGGATGTCATCTGCGGTTCTAGCATTTCTTGTATTTTCAAAGTGCGGAAAGCGTTCTTCTATTTAACTAAGTATTATACATTTTCCATTTTGTCCACAAGTGTTAAATACTGTAGGGGTTTCGCCCCTCATCTGCTATTGATTTTTCTTACTTTCCTAGGAATTTTTACTATTTACTTTCTAGCTCATTTGTCTTAAAAACTGAATGATTCTCTGGTCTTTTGACAATCGTTGTTTTGGTAATTTTTTATAAAAAAATTAACAAAGATCACGGAAGTATTTATCCGGGGTATATGACTCAATGCCCTGAAGAAAGAGAATTTCAGCTTTTCATTGTACTGATTATATGCAAATAATTGTCTTGATTTTGGCCATAATTATGGCTAAATAATCTCAATAAAAAGTTATTTAACATACATTTTTAGTGTGTATATTCATAATCTTTTGTAGAGAAAAATATAGATATAATAATATACAAAAACCGAGAATGTCGTGTTGCTAAAACATCGTAGAGTATTCTCGGATAACATGAAAATAGTCAAGGAATACAACTCAATAAAGTTGCATTTTATCTTCGGGAATTAATGAAAATATTGGTGTTTTTAGTGCTATTTAAATTAGTATTTATAGGTGAGATTGCCGAGGAAATTACTTGAGAATTAGGTTGTAAGGAAAACTGTTAATTCTTATGAATAGTTAAGAAGTTGATGGTGAACAAAAAAATACCTCCGTCACCAAAGAATGCAGTTAGCTTGACTCACAAGATGAGCGATCGCAAATATGGTGCTAAGTTTAGCTATGATTTGGGAGCTAAACAGCTAGTAGCTTCATGGGAAGAAAGTACTAAACCGCAGGCGATCGCAATTCTCTATTGCTGTCTGGTTTACAGGGAGTTGCATTTAACGTTGAGATAGCAGAAACTAACTTCGTCAAAATCTGCATCAGCTAACCGAAAACATCCTTCCAGCTTTCAAGGGAAATCGGTACTTCTAACTTTGCTAAAGCTAAGATAGGTTTGGTGGTACCGTCAGTCAACGCCTTCGAAAGCACAAACCGATCCATTACACTTTTTCTAACTGCAGTTAATTGCAATTTACGCAGAATTGTATCTACTACAACCATCCTTAAAACTTTGAGGACGGTAAATTGTAGGGAAAAAGCAGCGCTTGTTTGTGTAAATTTGACTTACCTGAAATCTTGGTGATAAACACGAGTACATTAGTTGTAATTTTGGTGTGAGTTTACTAACTTTTTTGGAAGTGTATTTAACGGACAAAATAATTTGAAATTCCATGCAATCGAAGCTTATAGCTTCACAACAAAAGCCTGGGAGAATTTTTTTCTTTGTCTTTGCGATTGCTGCTTGCTTTTCGGTCATTTTTACAGTTACTTCACAGAAGCGATGTTCAGTATTGATGAGCTGCTTTTTTAATACTTCAGCAATACCTGAGTGTATTTTTATGAAATCCCTGCTATTGACTGCACCTCCTTTTTATGAAAAGCAATACTCGAGTAAAAACATTCGGTTCCAAAACTCGCTAAATATAATAGATAAAGACTGGGTTAGAGTTTTTTTCAGAAGAAAAACTTGCTTAAATGCTACAGAAAGCAAAAACAACAAAAGTGAAGTTTTCAAAAAACATACACCATCTACATCAATTCATTAGTAATATGGTTTGCTCCAGCATTTTACTGCATTTGATATAAACTCCGTAACGCCGCGAGCCAGCCAAAATCTATCGTCATAGCTTTTTAGGCTTTTTAGTAGTGTCCAAACTACATAGTTCTCCAAAAAATAATTACGTAAAACAGGTAAATTGACAATGTTTGGGAATTTATATTAGTCAATTACAATCGATGGCAATGAAAAACCGGACTTTTATATCCGGGTAATCAAAAAAATGTTGCTCGAGTCCTAGAGATAGGGAATACGGAAATCACTTATACCGAAATAAATAATTAAATGTAACTCACCATAATTGTTGGTAGTTGGGGATTTATCGCTTTGGCGTTGGGGGACAGCGGAAGTATGTTAGCTGTTTTTACTCCTGTATTCAAGTCGGACAAGTACCAGATAAATTGCCCAAATTGCCATCGCTCGCAGGTAAGTACTAGCGCGAAAAGTTCCGAAAGCGGTGATAGCTTCGGGGGTGCGGAATTGCAGTCCATTGTCATATATTTGTTGAACTACTGCTTTTGTTAGGGTCATGGCTTCATCTTTCATTCCCATAAGGGCTAAAAAAGCTGCTAAACCAAAATTAATTCCTGTCCAAACTTCTAGAGGATGAGTAGCTTGGGGATTTTCTGGTGAACCATCCCAGCAAAGACCATTTGCAGCACCAAATTTGCCATGGTGAAATTTGAGAAAGCAAACATTGTAAACTGTTTTCAGAGCAGACACAGCGCGATCGCTGCTGACAATATCTGGTAACCCTAACAAACGGGCGTAGAATTGTCCGCATAATTGGTCTGCCATGACCACCCCAGAACCGCTTTCACTATCGAGTCGGTAATACTGTCCGTTCCAAAGTTTCTCTTCGTAGACGGAGCGAGATTGTTCTAGCCATGCTTGATAGATAGATTTTTGCTGTAGTAAGTTATCTATACCGAAAGTCGCTCCACCCGTCAGGGTAGACCGCGTTACCTCGCTTTTGTTGTTTGTTATCAACACCTCACAAATGGCGATCGCAGCTTCTAAAGCCGCTAACCAAAGTCCACCGCAGTAAGCGCTAACTCCTCGCAATCGCCAGTCATCAAAAGTTTGATCCGGTGCACCAGAATTTTCCGGAATACCGTCACCGTCTTTGTCAAAAGTTTTTAGATAGTTGAGGGTTTGCACAATGGCATTCCAGCAGTCTGCCAAGAATTGCACATCGGTAGCACCGGTGAAGAGAAAGTCACGGTATACCTGCAAAACAAAATCGCAGCCCAGATCTTTCCACAGGTTGCAGTCTTGATAACTGGTATAGTTTGTTTTTTCCCAAACGTGTTCGTTAGGAGCGCCCAAGTCGTGAGGTGTTGCACCTGCCACCTTGCGGACTGCCAAGGGACTTTCGGCACCGATGGTATAATAGTAACCAATAACGCGGCGGCGATCGTCACTTTGAGGAATCGCTCGGGCAAAAGCTCGAATCACTGCTTTCTCCAATTCTGGGAAAAGTAGCAACAGGGCAAAAGAACCGTAAAGCCGTACGTCAAGACTTTCATACCAGCGGTAGTCCAGGCATTCTAGCACTGCAAATTGACCAACCGGATCGCGCGCTGATGCTGCACTCCAAAGGGTACCGCCAGCAGTGAGGTCGTAAAGCTCATTAAATAAAGCCATTTTGAACCAATCGGGTAAATCTGCACGTTCCAGAATCGGTTTTTGCCATGCTTGAATTTGTTGTTGCCAGTTTTGGTATTGTGCTAAGGCAGTAGATGCGATCGCCCAAGCATTCTTGCCGTTATTGCCAAAAAAGTCTGTATATCTGCGGTCATATTTGATGCCAGTGGCAAATTCAGTGACAGGAAAATCCCACGTCAAAACAAAGGGAATTTGCAGCGTGGCGCCTGGTTGCAGGGTTAACCGTACTGCGATCGCTACTGCTATTTGCTCCTCCTCGTTTGCTGGAGCTTCATTCGCACAGTTAGGCAGAGAACCATCCCTTGCAAAGCTTGCCCAGACATCTTCACCGCTACCTGTCGGACGCCAACGAGTGTGGTAAAATATATCTATATCTGGGTTTTTACATGTGGCTATACACCACTGGCCTTCTCCTTCTTCAACTACTTCACTTCTATTCCGACGGTCTAATACACAGCCGACATATTCATTACTTTCTAAATATTTGTTAAAATTACCTTTGCTTTCGTTCCAACGCGGCTGATACTCGTAAACTGGACTACCATCGTCCCGCAACCGTACCTCTGGAGACTTGAAAGCATTAGTAAACCAACCTACTGTATTTTGCCAGGTAAGCATGATACTTAAAGTTATTGGTACGTTGGTTGGGTTGCCTGCAGTCCATACAAATACGGCTACAGGGTAGCTGGTTTCCTGGTAGTTATTTGCCCAAATAGGAGAAAACTGCTCGCAGGTTAACTGGGTTTTGTATACCCCTTCATATACGAACCAACTGCGGGGATACAAAGCATGGTAAGTTCCTGTAGTATGAACACCAGCTACAAGAGAGTCTTGGCATTTTTCCCCCTCATAAGTTGTAGGATACCACCTCCACGCTCTCAAGCTTCCATCTTCTGGAGGTTCTGTACACAAAGCATAAGCTTGAGAAGATTCACCATCGGATTCAAAGACGCTAAATTGACAGGCGGGAATATTTTTGAAGGTATGTTCACCACCATCAATATGCCAGAAATTAAAATCTCCTCGTGAAGAACGACCGATGCAACCCGCACCAAAACCGCCTAAAGGCATTCCATGCCAAGGTCCGTCATCAATATTACTAGCATAGCGAACGGTATAGGGTCTGTCCCAGCCTAAACCAATGGGACGATTCCAAGTACAAGAGGGTATTTGCAAAGAGAATTGCTTTGTCATCGCCTTGATTAAACAGCGTGCGGTCACAATTAAAGAAGACTAACGCGGTGTGTAAAATTTCTCAAGTTGTCTGTGAGGAAATTTACATTTTCATTCTCCTGTCGGCGTTACCTTCCTAAGAAATTACGCAAAGTTCCTTTTTGGCGCTACCTGGTATCCAACCTTCTCAGGTCAGTAGTTTTTGGAAACAGAAACGAAAATTTTCTTCTTCTGTTATTTGAAATAAGTAGTTTGTTAAGAAGATTACAAGGCAAAATGCGCCTTTATCTAGCCAACGAAACTGCTTTCTAAACTTTGTTTGTCAAAACCTTTTACTGGGAGGGGTCTTTCAGTAATAATTAGAGAGGGAATATTTTTTCTTTTTTTCTTGCAGTCATGCCGTCTGCAACTGGACGCCCAAACAGCAAGGTTAAGAATTGTGAAGTTGAGGATTTTTGGAGAGTAGCTCAACACTTGTATTTGCCATAATTGAAATACTTTACCAAGGAATTTTCGAATTACTGCCCTTGAGGAGGAAGTTTATCTTCTAGTTTTTAAGTCACCCGCGTAATTGGTTGTGTACCCCCAAACCCACTCCCAGCAAGAAAACGAGTAGCTTATGGCATTGGTTGCAGCCTCAAGAGCCAAAAAAGGGGTTAGGTTGTTAAACTAAAATGGTAACTTTTTTTCTCGGCAGTACCCTACTATTGGCGTTCGGAATGCTATATTAATAAATCTAGTAGTGTGTGTACATAATATTATAGTCTTTACTGGAACTGACTGTGGCGAATACAAAGTCTGCTCTGAAGCGCGCCAAAATCGCAGAACGCAATCGTTTGCGCAATAAAGCTTATAAATCAGCAGTGAAGACGCTGATGAAAAAATACTTTGCTGCTGTGGAAGCCTATGCAGCGAATCCGACAGATGAAGCCAAGCAAGAAGCCATGGCTAGAATGTCGGAGGCTTACAGCAAAATTGATAAAGCTGTAAAGCGAGGCGTCCTTCATCCCAACAACGGGGCACGCAAAAAATCAAGATTAGCTCATAAACTCAAAGCTTGCGCCCAACCAGCAGCTGCAACTGCACAATAGTTACAACTCAAAAGTCAGAAGTCAAAAGTGACCTGCACTGTTGACTGTTGACCTTCGGAGTGTTGACTGTGGACTGTTGAGTAATAACTAAAATGCAGTTGATTGACACCCACGTTCACATAAACTTTGATGTTTTCCAGCCAGACTTAGAAGCAGTGCGCTGGCGTTGGCAACAAGCAGGTGTGGTACATTTGGTACACTCCTGCGTGGAGCCAACAGAGTTTTCTAGTATTCAAACTTTGGCCCGGCGTTTTCCCGAAGTCAGCTTTGCTGTAGGATTACATCCTTTAGATGCAGAGAAATGGCATCATGGCATGGCGTGGGAAATTGAGTTGCTAGCTCGTTCCGATGCGAAAGTAGTAGCGATTGGAGAAACGGGACTGGATTTTTACAAAGCTGATAACTACGAGCAACAAATTATGGCATTCGAGTCCCAGCTTGCGATCGCAACCGCATTAGACCTACCGGTGATTGTTCACTGTCGGAACGCAGCAGTTCAAACAAGACAACTGCTGCAGAAATGGAAAAATCTCAAAGAAAACTTGCGGGGTGTGATGCACTGCTGGGGTGGGACTCCAGAAGAGGTGCAAGGTTTTGTGGACCTGGACTTTTATATTAGTTTTAGCGGTACCGTTACCTTTAAAAATGCCAAGTCCATCCAAGAATCGGCAATGGTAGTCAGAAGCGATCGCCTGTTAATCGAAACAGACTGTCCTTTTTTGGCTCCAGTTCCCAAACGGGGTCAAAAGCGCAACGAACCAGCTTACGTGCGCTACGTAGCTGAGCAGCTAGCTCGACTGCGGGGGGAATCGATAGAGGCGATCGCGGCTGTTACCACCGAAAACGCCCGTCAATTATTTGGCTTAGCATTATAATTTCATGATTTTTGATGCCAGCAAGAAAAAGAATATCATCTATGCTTTTTCCGGAGGAAGAAAATATGACGATCAGTTCTATCCCTCCCTGCAGTGATTTTGCTAGCTCCAACAGCCAGAATATGTAAGGAGGCGAAGCTTTCTGACGTTGCTATCAGTATATAATTTTTCATTTTATTTGATATAGAGATGAAATTTCAACTACCGATAGCAGCAATTTACGTGGAAAGCGATACAGAATTTATTGGAACAAGAAATCTTTTTTGGAGTCACGCCCGTCCAACTCGACCCACATGTCGGTAAACAAGCTTGGCACATTATTTCTTCAGTAAAAGAATACCATCACTTGGGCCAGAAAGACGCAAACTCGATTGTCTTGCAAACAGCAAACTAACCGTGGAGGTGAAACTAAAGCGGTTTTGGGAGGGTGAAATGAGGAAAGCAAAACAAATTTCCACCAAGCACAAGCATGTGTCTGTCTTGCAAACAGCAAAAGAAACAAAAAAATGCGATTTATGTGGCAAAAGTTGTTTGGTCAATCACCCTCTTGCCAAAATTGCCCTTTCCAGGTCTAATGACTTCGTTTCCCTGCTACGTGCAGGTGTTGTGAGAAGTTCCCCACACCTACAAATTTAACCAGGTTGACAAAGGTAGAGGCATGACTAACGAAACTATTATGGAACCCGCCTTTTTGTTGCCCGACTTAATTGAGATCCAGCGTTCTAGCTTTCGCTGGTTTTTAGAAGAAGGGCTAATAGAAGAGCTAAACTCCTTTAGTCCAATTACTGACTATACAGGTAAGCTGGAGTTGCACTTTTTGGGTCAGAATTACAAACTCAAGGAGCCAAAGTACAGCGTTGAAGAAGCAAAAAGGCGGGATAGCACCTATGCCGTGCAAATGTACGTACCTACGCGTTTAATTAACAAAGAAACAGGGGAAATAAAAGAGCAGGAAGTATTTATTGGGGATTTGCCTCTGATGACAGAGCGCGGTACGTTTATTATTAACGGTGCCGAGCGCGTAATTGTCAACCAGATTGTGCGATCGCCAGGAGTATACTACAAATCGGAAATTGACAAAAACGGACGGCGCACCTATTCAGCTAGTTTAATTCCTAACCGGGGAGCATGGCTGAAATTCGAAACAGACCGTAACGACCTAGTGTGGGTTCGCATCGACAAAACCCGCAAACTTTCAGCCCAGGTACTTTTAAAAGCTTTGGGTTTATCAGACAACGAAATCTTTGACGCCTTGCGCCACCCAGAGTATTTTCAAAAGACCATAGAAAAAGAAGGGCAATTTTCTGAAGAAGAAGCTTTGATGGAGTTGTATCGCAAACTGCGCCCTGGCGAACCACCTACAGTCTTGGGGGGACAACAACTTCTCGATTCCCGCTTCTTCGATCCCAAACGCTACGATTTGGGACGGGTAGGGCGCTACAAAATCAACAAAAAATTGCGCCTACAGGTACCAGAGACCGTTAGGGTACTGACTCCTCAAGACATTCTAGCTGCAGTAGATTACCTGATTAACCTCGAATACGACATTGGTAGTACCGACGACATCGACCACCTTGGAAACCGTCGAGTCAGAAGCGTGGGCGAACTGCTGCAAAACCAGGTGCGGGTAGGTTTAAATCGCCTGGAGAGAATAATTAGGGAGCGCATGACTGTATCCGACGCCGAAGTTTTAACACCTGCTTCTTTAGTCAACCCTAAACCCTTGGTAGCAGCAATTAAAGAATTCTTCGGCTCCAGCCAATTGTCCCAATTTATGGATCAAACCAATCCCCTAGCAGAATTAACTCACAAACGTCGTCTTTCTGCCTTGGGACCTGGTGGTTTGACCCGCGAACGTGCTGGTTTTGCCGTACGGGATATTCACCCCTCTCACTACGGACGCATTTGCCCGATCGAAACACCAGAAGGTCCGAACGCGGGTTTGATCGGTTCTTTGGCAACCCACGCCCGGGTAAATCAATACGGTTTTTTAGAAACACCCTTCCGTCCTGTAGAAAACGGGCGAGTTAGATTTGACTTACCGCCAGTATACATGACTGCCGACGAAGAAGATGACTTCCGGGTGGCAGCCGGAGATGCGCCCATTGATGAAAATGGTTACCTCATCGGGCCGCAAGTACCGGTGCGCTATCGCCAGGATTGGGCAACTACAACACCAGAGCAAGTAGACTACATCGCAGTTTCACCAGTACAAATAGTATCTGTGGCTACCAGCATGATTCCTTTCCTGGAGCACGATGACGCCAACCGTGCTTTAATGGGATCGAACATGCAACGGCAAGCAGTACCCTTGCTTAAACCAGAACGTCCTTTAGTAGGAACCGGACTGGAAGCCCAAGCCGCACGCGACTCCGGAATGGTCGTCATCAGTCGTACAGATGGAGAAGTCACCTATGTAGACGCCACCAAAATTCGCGTTCGTCCCAAGCCCAACGCCCCCGAGCAAGAGTACATACTTTCCAAATACCAGCGCTCTAACCAAGATACCTGCCTCAACCAAAAACCGCTAGTGCGGATCGGCGAGCGAGTTGTAGCCGGTCAAGTATTAGCAGACGGCTCTTCCACCGAAGGCGGCGAATTGGCACTGGGACAAAACATCATCGTTGCCTACATGCCTTGGGAAGGATACAACTACGAAGACGCAATCTTAATTTCGGAAAGGCTGGTGCAGGACGATGTCTACACTTCTATTCACATTGAAAAATACGAAATAGAAGCCAGACAAACAAAACTCGGTCCGGAAGAAATCACCAGAGAAATTCCCAACGTTGGTGAAGACGCGCTGCGCAACCTAGACGAACAGGGAATTATCCGCATCGGTGCATGGGTAGAAGCCGGAGACATCCTGGTAGGAAAAGTCACTCCCAAAGGCGAATCCGATCAACCACCAGAAGAAAAGCTGCTGCGAGCAATCTTCGGTGAAAAAGCCCGGGATGTGCGAGATAATTCCCTGCGCGTACCCAACGGTGAAAAAGGACGCGTCATTGACGTTCGTCTTTTTACCCGGGAGCAAGGCGACGAGCTACCACCGGGAGCCAACATGGTAGTGCGGGTATACGTAGCTCAAAAGCGCAAAATTCAAGTTGGTGACAAAATGGCTGGACGCCATGGTAATAAGGGAATAATTTCCAAGATTTTGCCTATAGAAGACATGCCTTATTTGCCAGACGGTTCGCCAGTAGATATCGTACTCAATCCCCTGGGCGTACCCAGCCGCATGAACGTCGGACAAGTATTCGAGTGTTTGTTGGGATGGGCAGGCCATAACTTGGGCGTACGCTTTAAGATCACACCCTTTGATGAAATGTACGGCGAAGAAGCATCCCGAAAGATCGTGCACAGCAAGCTGCAAGAAGCCCGAGAAGAAACAGGAAAAGACTGGGTATTTAATCCAGACGACCCAGGCAAAATCATGGTATACGACGGACGCACCGGCGAACCTTTCGACCGACCGGTGACTGTAGGCGTGGCTTACATGCTGAAGCTGGTGCACTTGGTAGACGATAAAATTCACGCTCGTTCTACAGGGCCTTATTCCTTAGTTACCCAGCAACCCTTGGGCGGAAAAGCGCAACAAGGCGGACAGCGATTTGGAGAAATGGAAGTATGGGCCTTGGAAGCTTTTGGCGCGGCTTACACCTTGCAGGAATTGTTAACCGTCAAATCTGACGACATGCAAGGACGTAACGAAGCTCTCAATGCGATCGTCAAAGGTAAAGCAATTCCCAGACCAGGAACACCAGAGTCCTTCAAAGTTCTGATGCGGGAATTGCAATCTTTGGGATTGGATATTGCCGTTCACAAAGTAGAAACACAAGCTGATGGTAGTACTGTGGACGTAGAAGTTGATTTAATGGCAGATAACAACCTTCGTCGCATGCCGCCTGCGCGTCCGACCTACGAATCTCTCTCCCGGGAATCCCTAGAAGAAGAATAAACAGATACTGGGGATGGGGAGCTGTTTGTTGAGAAGTATTCTCAAACTCTCCCTAGCCCCTGAAAAATTGAATATTGCCACTAGCACGGTTGATTGTAACCCGTGCTCGTTTAAGGAAGTTAAAACTCACAGTGCAGCTAAACAAATGAGACACGCCCAAACTAACCAGTTTGATTACGTAAAAATCGGCTTGGCATCCCCAGAACGCATTCGCCAGTGGGGAGAAAGAACATTACCAAACGGTCAGGTTGTTGGTGAAGTTACTAAACCTGAAACCATTAACTACCGGACTCTCAAGCCAGAGATGGATGGCTTGTTCTGCGAGCGCATCTTTGGTCCTGCCAAAGATTGGGAATGTCACTGTGGCAAGTATAAAAGAGTACGCCATCGGGGAATTGTCTGCGAACGTTGTGGTGTAGAAGTGACAGAATCACGAGTTCGTCGTCACCGTATGGGCTACATCAAACTTGCCGCACCCGTGGCTCATGTTTGGTATCTCAAAGGAATTCCTAGTTATATTTCTATTTTGCTGGATATGCCTTTGCGGGATGTCGAGCAAATAGTCTATTTCAATTCCTATGTTGTACTGAGTCCCGGTAATGCTGAAACCTTAACTTACAAACAGCTGCTCAGCGAAGATCAGTGGTTAGAAATTGAGGATCAAATTTATAGTGAAGATTCTACCTTGCAAGGCGTAGAGGTAGGAATTGGTGCAGAAGCACTATTACGCTTGCTGTCTGATATCAATTTAGAACAAGAAGCCGAAACCTTACGGGAAGAAATCACCACCGCCAAAGGTCAAAAACGAGCAAAGTTAATTAAACGCCTGCGAGTAATTGATAACTTTATAGCCACAGGTTCGAAACCAGAGTGGATGGTGATGACCGTAATTCCTGTTATTCCTCCAGATCTGCGCCCCATGGTCCAGCTTGACGGCGGACGGTTTGCTACCAGCGATTTGAATGACTTGTACAGGCGGGTAATTAACCGCAACAATCGTCTGGCACGCCTGCAAGAAATTTTGGCTCCAGAAATTATTGTTCGCAACGAAAAGCGCATGCTGCAAGAAGCAGTGGATGCGTTAATCGATAACGGTCGCCGCGGACGGACGGTTGTAGGGGCTAATAACCGACCCCTAAAGTCTTTGTCAGACATTATTGAAGGTAAACAAGGGCGTTTTCGCCAAAATCTGTTGGGGAAACGGGTGGATTACTCCGGACGTTCCGTAATTGTGGTCGGACCAAAGCTGAAAATCCATCAGTGCGGCTTACCACGGGAAATGGCAATAGAATTGTTCCAGCCGTTTGTGATCCACCGCTTAATTCGCAACGGCATGGTGAATAATATTAAAGCTGCGAAAAAGCTAATTTCTCGCTCTGATCCCTGTGTTTGGGACGTGCTGGAAGAAGTGATAGAAGGACATCCTGTTTTGCTCAACCGCGCTCCCACGTTGCACCGCTTGGGTATTCAAGCCTTTGAACCGATTTTAGTGGAAGGAAGAGCAATTCAATTGCATCCCCTGGTGTGTCCGGCGTTCAATGCCGACTTTGACGGTGACCAAATGGCGGTACACGTACCCTTGTCTTTAGAAAGTCAGGCGGAAGCGCGATTGTTGATGCTAGCTTCTAATAATATTTTGTCACCGGCTACAGGCCGACCAATTATTACCCCCAGCCAAGACATGGTCTTGGGAGCGTATTATTTAACCGCCGAAAATCCCCATGCTCAAAAAGGTGCAGGGCGCTACTTCGCTTCTTTAGATGATGTCATTATGGCTTACGAACAACGGCAAGTAGACCTGCATGCCTATATTTACGTGCGTTACTCTGGCGAAATCGAATCGGACGAGCCAGATAACGAACCGCAGCAAATTATCGAACACAGCGATGGCAGTCGCACTTTGTTGTATAAGTACCGTCGGGTGAGGGAAGACTCTCAAGGAAACGTAGTTTCTCAGTATATATATACAACTCCTGGTCGCGTCATTTACAATAAAGCGATTCAAGAAGCCCTAGCCAGCTAGCTACTTCAGGCAGTACCCACTCCTTGGGGGTTTCCCCCACTTATCACTCACTGCCGAGCGGGCAAAGTCGCTACAGTAGCAATCAGTAATTAGCAATTAGCAACGGACTGTTGACAAATGACTAACAATAAAATGATTTACCGCAACCGCGTTGTTGACAAAGGTCAATTGCGAAATCTGATTTCTTGGGCGTTTACCCACTACGGAACAGCGCGGACAGCAGTAATGGCAGACAAGCTCAAGGATTTAGGTTTCCGCTACGCCACTCTTGCAGGAGTTTCCATCAGTGTGGAAGATTTAATGGTACCTCCTTCTAAGCGATCGCTTCTAGAAGCCGCAGAAGCAGAAATTCGCGCCACAGAAGAACGCTACCAACGCGGTGAAATTACGGAAGTAGAACGTTTCCAAAAAGTAATCGATACATGGAACGGAACTAGTGAAGCTCTTAAAGACGAAGTCGTCAACCACTTCAAAAAGACAAATCCCCTTAACTCCGTGTATATGATGGCATTTTCCGGAGCGAGGGGCAATATATCTCAAGTACGGCAATTGGTGGGAATGCGGGGATTGATGGCCGATCCCCAAGGAGAAATTATCGACTTGCCGATCAAAACAAATTTCCGCGAAGGACTCACGGTCACCGAATACATTATTTCATCCTATGGTGCTCGCAAAGGATTGGTAGATACAGCTTTGCGTACAGCCGACTCGGGTTATCTCACCCGTCGTCTGGTGGATGTTTCCCAAGATGTGATTATTAGGGAAGTAGACTGCGGTACCACCAGGGGCATTCCCCTGCAGGCCATGAAAGAAGGTGACAAAATCTTGATTGGCCTGAGCACCCGCTTAATGGGAAGAGTTGTGGCACAAGACGTGGTTCACCCCCAAACCAAAGAAGTTTTGGCAACCCGCAACACCCCCATTTCCGAAGAACTGGCACGCAAAATAGAACATGCCGGGATTGAGGAAGTGATAGTGCGATCGCCCCTAACGTGCGAAGCAGCGCGATCGGTGTGCCAACATTGCTACGGGTGGAGCTTAGCCCATGCCAAAATGGTAGATTTGGGCGAAGCTGTAGGTATTATTGCCGCACAAAGTATCGGCGAACCAGGTACCCAGCTGACGATGCGCACTTTCCACACTGGAGGCGTGTTTACCGGGGAAGTAGCAAAACAAGTACGCGCCGATATTGATGGTACCATTCGTTTCCCGCGCCGAATCCGCACCAGACCCTATCGTACCCGCCACGGAGAAGATGCTCTGTATGTCGAGGGAAACGCTACCCTGATTTTGGAAGCCGCTCCGGGTACTTCCCAAACCAACAAAGAAATCCCCGTTACTCAAGGTTCTACACTGTACGTAACTGACGGACAGCAAGTCAAGCAAGGTCAGTTGATTGCAGAAGTGGCCCTGGGAGGACGTGCAGCGCGTACCAATACAGAAAAAGCTGTCAAAGAGGTAGTCTCCGACTTAGCAGGAGAAGTCAAATTTGCCGACTTAGTTGCGGAACAAAAAACTGACCGTCAAGGTAACACAACTACAACTGCTACCCGGGGTGGTTTGATTTGGGTTTTATCGGGGGAAGTTTATAACTTACCGCCGGGAGCAGAATTAGTAGTCAAAGAAAACGACACCGTAGCTACTAACGGCGTTTTGGCAGAAACCAAGCTTACAACTCAGCATGGTGGTGTAGTACGCTTGCCAGAAACAGCCCCGGGTAAGCCGACACGGGAAATTGAAATTATCACCGCTTCCGTAGTTCTAGACCAGGCGACGGTTACTGTCCAAAGTTCCCAAGGTAAAAATACATATTTAGTCACCACTGGTAACAACCAAGTCTTTAACCTGCGAGCAACTCCAGGTACCAAAGTTCAAAACGGTCAAGTAGTAGCGGAGCTGATTGATGACCGCTATCGCACCACCACCGGTGGAATGCTCAAATACGCTGGTGTTGACGTTCAGAAAAAAGGCAAAGCCAAGCAAGGATACGAAGTGGTACAAGGCGGCACCTTGCTGTGGATTCCCGAAGAAACCCACGAAGTCAACAAAGACATTTCTCTGTTGTTGGTTGAAGACGGCCAGTTCGTAGAAGCAGGTACCGAGGTAGTTAAAGATATCTTTTGTCAAAATAGCGGTGTAGTCGAAGTTACCCAAAAAAATGACATTCTCCGGGAAATTTCGATTAAGCCAGGGGAATTGCTTATGGTGGACGATCCAGAAGCAGTAATGAGCAAAGATAACACCTTTGTTCATCCTGGCGAAGAATTCATGGGACAAGTAGTAAAAGAACTGCGATACATCGAGTACGTAGAGACGCCAGAAGGTCCGGCACTGTTAAGCCGTCCTGTAATTGAATTTACCGTACCCGATAAACCTGATGTGCCTTCTACTACATCTGTTAGCCAACAAACCGGGCGTTCGATTCAATTGCGTGCAGTACAGCGACTGCCTTACAAAGACTCCGAACGCGTTAGATCCGTAGAAGGTGTGGAGCTGCTGAGAACCCAGCTAGTATTGGAAATAGAACAAGAAGGCGAACAAGAACACGCTTCTTCTCCTTTAGCAGCAGATATCGAACTCGTACCCGATCCCAACAACCCAGAAATCCAGCGCTTGCAACTGGTAATTCTGGAGTCGCTGACGATTCGCCGAGATATTGCCGCAGATGCTACTCAAGGTAGTACCCATACAACCCTGGAGGTCGAGGATGGACAAACTATTGCTCCTGGCTCTGTAGTAGCGCGTACACAAATTCTGTGTAAAGAAGGCGGAAGCGTGCGCGGCGTCAAAAAAGGTACCGAAGCTGTTCGTCGCTGCTTGGTATTGCGTCAAAGCGATCTGCTCAAGATCAATTCCCCACAACCACCAAAGGTAAAAGTAGGCGATTTGGTAGTAGAAGGCTCGGAAATTGCCCCCGGAGTCTTTGCAGAAGAGTCCGGACAAATAGTTGCCATCAAAAAAGCCGCAGATAGAGACACCACAACGGCGACAACGTCTTCAACCCTTGCTCCAGCTACTTGGGAAATCACTATTCGCCGTGGTCGCCCCTATCGCGTCAGTGCTGGTGCCATATTGCAAGTAGAAGACGGCGATTTGGTACAGCGAGGCGACAACCTAGTGTTGCTAGTGTTTGAACGCGCCAAAACCGGAGATATTATTCAAGGTTTACCCAGAATAGAAGAATTGCTCGAAGCACGCAAGCCCAAGGAAGCTTGTGTATTGGCAAAGCGAGCGGGAGAAGTAAAGGTTGTTTATGGCGAAGGTGATGAAGTCATTGGGGTGAAAGTGGTTGAACCAAATGGAGTCGTCACCGACTATACCATAGGTCCTGGACAAAATTTGGTAGTTACAGACGGACAAGCAGTCACTGCTGGACAACCCCTTACAGATGGACCAGCTAATCCTCATGAACTTTTGGAAATCTTCTTTAACCTCGGTTCTGAAGAAGGAGTTTATGCCTGTGCTAGCAACGCTTTGCAAAAGGTGCAAACATTCTTGGTTAACGAAGTACAGTCGGTTTACCAATCCCAAGGTATTGACATCGCCGACAAGCACATCGAAGTTATTGTTCGTCAAATGACCTCAAAAGTACGGGTGGATGACGGTGGCGATACCACCATGCTACCCGGTGAATTGGTAGAACTGCGCCAAATCGAACAGGTCAACGAAGCAATGGCAATAACTGGCGGTGCACGCGCCCAATACACCCCCGTATTGCTAGGTATTACCAAAGCATCCTTGAATACCGATAGTTTCATTTCTGCTGCATCTTTCCAGGAGACTACACGTGTCTTGACCGAAGCAGCGATCGAAGGCAAATCTGACTGGTTGCGCGGTTTGAAAGAAAACGTGATTATCGGGCGATTAATTCCGGCGGGAACAGGTTTTAATACCTACGAAGAACCGAGTATTGTCGAAGACTACACTGAGAATATCAGCAGTGTCTTGGATGAAGTCGAAGATCCTTTGGATATGGTCCTGGACGATCGCACCGCCCGCACTTACAACTTGGATGCTCCCACTTTGGGAATGGGAGAATCGTCCTTCAGTACCATCAGACGCACGGAAAAGTCGATTTTGAACGACGACGAACTGATTCCCACGGAAATTAATGACCTCGCAGAAGACGATTACGACGAAGATGATTACGAACAAGGGGATTACGAGGAAGATGAAGAATAATCCAAGTTAATGGCAGCAAAAGGTAAAGATGGGGGATAAAAATTTTCCATGACCGCCCTTTCTTTACCTCGCAAGTTTGTGCTGTTGTGAAGTTACTGCAAAAAAGCCCTGGTAATTTTACTTTTATCCCTTGAAATACGTTAGAATGAATTTCTCGAATATTGCACTAGAATTTATCAACCACTATCAAGTGGCAGCAATAGCCTGATATTTAGTCTCTTCCACAGAGAATATATCGCTAGAGGTAAGAAGCTGTGAATGACTAAAGTATAACGGTTTGTCATGAATGCGAGCTACTAAAATTTACAGAAGACAGCTACCTAGCTAGCTGCGGGTTTTGGAGCCAGAAAGCAATTAGTAGCATATTCCAAGCCTTTTAAATGCTTGGTATACCCAAAGGCTATTAATACATGTGAAAAACTGCTTCTGACTGCAATTTTGAGGAGATGGCAAAATAAAAAAAGTAGAAATTAGCCTACAGGCTTGCTGCAAAAGTGGCTAGCTTAGGCCTCCTGCTTGCAGCCGCTCGGCCAAAAAGCAACCAAGAAGCCGCCGCACTACAGTTGTTTTGTTAAGGAAAGCATCTGCTGGAAACCGTGGAAGTATCAAAAAAATCCAGGTTAAGCTAGAAAAGAGAATTGGTTTTAGCTATCTAACCTTTGGGTTGTCAAGCAAAACTCATTCTCAGGCGGGAATATTTTCAAGTTGGCATTGTCCTTACTCCATGCTGCGAATCATTACTCAGCAGGCAGACGTCAGATCGGAATTACAACGGATCTGCGATCGCACCCATAACGAACAGGTGCTTCATAAAGAAGCAACAGTGCGGGAAGTGTTGCAAGCGGTGAAGCGCCAAGGCGATAAAGCTGTATTGCATTATACAGCAGAATTTGACCACCAAATTCTCAAACCAGAAGAACTGCGCGTCACAGGCTCAGAATTAGATGCAGCCTACCAACAAGTTTCGCAACAGTTACTAGAAGCCATTCGACTTGCTTGCCGCCAAATAGAAGCATTTCACCGTCAAAGGATACCAAAAAGCTGGGTACACTTTGGCAATGATGAAGTGGTACTTGGCAAGCGTTATACTCCTGTAGACCGTGTGGGAATATACGTACCGGGGAGCAGGGCAGTATACCCAAGTACAGTACTGATGAATGCAATTCCAGCAAAAGTAGCTGGAGTACCGCGACTGGTAATGGTGACGCCACCAGGAAGCGGGAAAATCATTCATCCAGCAGTATTAGTAGCAGCTCAGGAAGCTGGGGTACAGGAAATTTATCGCGTTGGTGGAGCACAGGCGATCGCGGCTTTAGCCTACGGAACAAAAACCATTCCTAAAGTTGATTTAATTGCAGGACCCGGCAATATCTACGTCACCCTAGCCAAAAAACTCGTCTACGGTACAGTCGGTATCGATTCCTTAGCCGGACCGGGCGAAGTTTTAATTATTGCCGATGAAACCGCAAATCCCGTGCATGTAGCAGCAGATATGCTAGCTCAAGCCGAACACGACCCAATGGCAGCGGCAATTTTGCTGACTACCGATCCAGCCCTTGCCAAAAACGTGCAACTGGCAGTGGAAAGACAACTGGTGGATCGCCCCAAAAGAACTTTAACAGAAAAAGCACTCGCTCACTACGGCTTGATAGTTGTTGTGGAATCCCTACAAGCAGCAGCCGAACTGTGCAACGAATTTGCCCCCGAACAGTTAGAGTTAGAAGTAGAAGATCCTTGGACGCTATTGCCGCTTATTCGCCACGCTGGTGCGATTTTTATGGGTTACTCGACACCAAAAGTTGTCGGAGAATACATCGCTGGACCCAACCATACCTTACCCACTTTTGGTACTGCCCGCTACGCCTCTCCCGTCGGAGTTGAAACCTTTCTCAAACACTCTAGTATTATTCAATACACACCTTCAGCTTTAGGAAAAGTAGCAGACGCTATCAACGCGCTCTCATCAGTAGAAGGCTTTCCCTCTCGCGCTGACTCCATCAGACGGCGAATTCAAAAAGAAGACAAGGAAGAATAAATCCATAGTTCTGGTTAGAAATTACCCTTAACTGCACAATTATTAATTTTTGCCTAGGGTTTAGACAAAAAACCAATGATAACGTCAAACTAAAAGTGTAAGGCTATACAAATCAAAACAACAATCAGAATCACTTTGGTATACCTACTGAAAAATAACCATTCTTTGGGAGACACCAGCGGTGCTCAAGACTATTTTGGTAGCTCTGGACGCTAAAGCCTCCAGTTCGCCTGCGCAAACGGAAATTGCGGACCTAGTCATCGAGACTTTACAGAATTTAGTCATGTCGCCAGACAGCAAGGTGATTCTTTGTCATGTTTTTCCCCCACCCAACTCGGAAATGGAACTACCGGTTGATCGTCCCCATCCAGAATCAACAGCGACCTCTTATTTACAAGTAGAAAAACAGCTGCAATCCTACCAAAACCGACTAGCTGTTCCAAGTGAAATCGAACTTGTCACTGGCGATCCAGCAGAAGAAATCATTCGTCTTGCCAATATCCACAAAGCTAATTTGATTGTGATTGGTAGCCGCGGATTAACTGGTTTAAACCGCATCGTTCAAGGTTCCGTTAGCAGTCAAGTTGTAGAAGAATCACCGTGCTCTGTACTGGTGGTCAAGGCCAAATAATTTCTCAATCTCATACCCAAAACTCCAGCAACAAAGTCTATCTTTATACCTGAAAGCAATGCGTCTGGAGAAAAATCTCAAGCCAATTTTGTTGAAAAGCAAAATGAATTAGTAAAAGTAAATACCAATCATCTCCGAATATAGTAAATTTGAAAATTCTCCCCGCTCACTTTTGGAAAGCAAAATCAAAAATCCCAAGTAAGATTAGTGATCTGTGCCAATTCTAATGCTAGAGTGACAGGAAATTATTGTGAAGTTTCCAGCGGGTATAGATGCTGAAGAAGCTACAAAAAAAACAGATATACATCATCGCAGCCGCAGGATTGGCCGCTTTTTTGGCTGGAGCTATGCTTTCAGCTCCTCAGATACAACAGTATGTAGCCCAATGGCTCAAACAAATTAAAAACGCCCCTCAACCACCCACACAATCCTATCAACCTAGATCACCTGTTTTTCAATTGACGCTCCTATCTCCTCCAGAACGAGCAGCACAGTTAGAAAAACTAGCTCAAGGCTCTCCATCACCAGACCGCAATCGCGCTCGCTATCTATTGGCAAGTGATTTCATAGAAGCCAAGGAAGCTAAAAAAGCAATCGACTTGCTAGCAGGTTTAGAAAAGGATTATCCTGCCCTCGCACCATACATACTGTTAAAACAGGCACAAGCATATGACCTTTTGCAAGAGCAAGGCAAAGCTTCAGATTGCAGACAAGCAGTATTAATGCGGTACCCGGAGCATCCGGCTGCTGCCAAGGCTTTGTATCTAATCGGACTTCCCGAGTATCAAGACAAAGCGATCGCTAAATTTCCCTCCCATCCCCTCAGCTGGGAAATTATCCGCAAAAGACTGCAAGAAAATCCCAATCAGCCGAAGTTGCAGTTAATTTTGGCAAAATACGCCTACGACCAACCAGGTATTTTGCCAGTTTTGGATCTGCTCAGCAAAAATACTACCCTCAAACCAGACCAATGGGAACTAGTCGCCAACGGTTACTGGCAAAACAATCAATTTGCTAAAGCTGCTAATGTTTATACTCGAGCAACCGTTACTCCTCGGAATCTTTATCGCATGGCTCGGGGATGGCAAATTAGCAAAAAACCCGTGCAGGCGATCGCTGCCTACAAAAAACTCGTCAGTACTTTCCCCCAAGCAAGGGAAACTGGTAGTGCACTGCTGTATTTGGCACAAATGACCAAAACACCCAAACAAGCCTTGTCCTATCTGGATCGAGTCATTAACCAATTTCCCTTACAAGCCGGTAAAGCCTTATTAGCAAAAGCTAAAATCTTGCAAGCTCAAAACGATACTAAAGGAGCAACTCAAGCACTAGAATTACTGCTTAGCAAGTACCCACAAACCGAGGAAGCAGCCGAGTATCGCTGGACAATGGCACAACAAACAGCCAAAACCGCCGATTACCGAACTGCATCCCAATGGGCGCAACCAATTCCCATCAACAATCCTAACAGCACCTTAGCTCCCAGAGCCGCCTTTTGGCTTGGTAAATGGGCAATTAAATTAGGGAAAAAGCAGGAAGCAAAACAAGCTTACGAATATGTTCTCAGCCAATTTCCCTACTCTTACTACGCGTGGCGTTCCGCGGTAATTCTGGGACTAAACGTAGGTAACTTTAATAATGTGCGACAGCTGCAACCGGAAATAGTTCTCCTCGGACGTCCCGTACCCCCTGCCGGCTCTGATACTTTTAAAGAATTATACCTTTTAGCTCAAGACCGCGATGCTTGGTTGCAATGGGAAACGGAATTTCTGGATAAAACCGAACCCACCGTAGCAGAACAATTCACCGACGGTTTAGTCCACTTGACAAGAGGAGAAAATCTGATTGGCATTGATAAAATTTCTAAATTGGAAGACCGAGAAAAACCAGAAGAAAAAGCCGATTACGAAGCTTTGAGCAAACAAATTACCTACTGGCAAGCTCGTTACCCCTTTCCCTTTTTCCAAGAAATTAAATATTGGTCGCAAAAACGTCAGTTGAATCCCTTGTTGGTAACAGCTCTGATTCGCCAAGAGTCGCGCTTTGAACCCAAAATTAAATCTGTCGCCAATGCAGTTGGCTTGATGCAAGTATTGCCAAGCACAGCTCAATGGATAGCTCCTCGCATCAATGTGGATAGCAAAAAAATCGACCTAGAAAATCCTAACGACAATCTTATGCTTGGTACTTGGTATTTGGATTACACTCACCAGCAATATGCCAATAATTCGTTGCTTGCGATCGCAAGCTATAATGCTGGTCCCGGTAACGTTACTAAATGGCTGCAAACCTTACCAAAAGAAGATCCAGATGAATTTGTAGAAGCTATTCCCTTTGATGAAACCAGAAATTACGTGCGACAGGTTTTCGGTAATTACTGGAATTATTTGCGACTCTACAACCCCGAAATTTCCCAAATAGTAGGGCAATACTCGGCAAAACACCCAAAATTGCAACCGGCAAACTAGAAAATAACTGCAAATTTTCTTTGTTTGCAATTAACACTGATTGCTGTTACAGCTAGAAACATTGTTACCCCTAATAACTATGTCTGGTTTTAATTTTACAAATTGCCGTGACTGCTAAAGCTGATTTTTCAAGACCAAAAATTTTGGAGAAAATATCTGTTTTTCCCCTTTGTTTAGCAAAGAACTCTTTTTTGATACAGACATCAAAAAATATCTAGGTAGTTACTTGCCCAGATAGAATAGTTAACAAATGATGCTTGTAGTTGACTCATGACGCCTTCCCAAGAAGTAGACTCTACAACTGCTGTTGGTATCGACCCTGAAAAATACGACCAACCAGAAATCGATCCTCTGGATGAATTGCCAGACGAAGTGGAAATGAGCCTGTTTGAACATCTAGAGGAGTTGCGACAGCGGATTTTTTATGCCCTAATTGCTGTGGCGATCGCTGTTATCGGTTGTTTTATCGGCGTCAAGCCAATTGTCCATCTACTGGAAGCGCCAGCTCGAGGAGTAAAATTTCTCCAACTTGCACCTGGAGAATACTTTTTTGTATCCCTGAAAGTTGCGGGGTACAGTGGCTTGCTTGTTTCTAGCCCTTTCATACTTTACCAAATTATCCAATTTGTTCTTCCAGGATTAACTCGCAGGGAACGTCGCCTATTAGGTCCAATAGTTTTGGGTTCAAGCGTCCTTTTTGTCACAGGATTGTTTTTTGCCTACTTCTTGCTCATTCCAGCCGCTTTAAGATTCTTTATCAGTTACGGTGCAGATGTTGTAGAACAGTTGTGGTCAATTGACAAATACTTTGAATTTGTCTTGTTGTTACTGTTTAGCACTGGTTTAGCTTTTCAAATACCCGTCGTCCAGCTTTTGCTTGGTGCTTTGGGAATAGTCTCATCAGAGAAAATGCTTGCGGGTTGGCGGTATGTGATTTTGGGATCCGTAGTTTTGGGAGCAGTGCTTACTCCTTCTACAGATCCCCTCACCCAAACTCTACTGGCGACTGCTGTCCTCGGACTTTATTTTACTGGTATTGGTTTAGTAAAACTAGTCGGTAAGTAAATAATTCTTCCGACAGATAAAGCCAGCAGTTATAACCAGTTTCTAGAAAGATGAATCCACACCTGTGCTCCTTTTAGACTGGATCCAGAATAAAAAAAGGAGTAAAACGTATGTCTGAACAAGAAAAAAGAGATACATCTTCCCCTTCTAGCGAATACGAAAAAACTGCATCCGGTGGCTACGAAAATCCCTTAGAAGAAGATATTACCGACATCGATTCCGCAACCCGCAGAACCAGCAGCGGCTCTGATGAAACTACTGCTAAAACAACTGCTACCCCAGAATCGGCTGGCGAAGACACTATTGCAGGCAGTCCAAACCAAGGAACTGAATCGCGTTAATTTATCGACACTTGCAAAATTTCTAGCAATTTCATGGGGCTATCCCTAGGTCTTTCGGTTGCTAAAATAACGAGTGGATTTGTGTCTCTTCGTTGACAAAATTCACTCGATTTTTGTTCGGGCTCGCTGCGATCAAAACATTTACTAACATTTACTAAATAGCTCACAGCAATTTTTCTGGGGCGTAAAAGAACCCAAAGAAACAATAAAAAAGCTACCAAATCACAAAAAAATGCCTATCCTAGAGCATACTGCAGGACAGGCTATTATGGAAGACTTACAAGGGCAGGGTTATTTACTTTCGGTGAAATCAGCATCAATAACATCTTCACCGCTACCAGAGCTGGATGTGCTACCATCGCTAGAGCCAGCGCCAGCAGAAGAAGTGCTAGCGCCAGCTTGTTGATAGATATTGCTACCAACGGTGAATAGCGCCTGTTGCAATTCTGGCATTAACTTCTTGATCTGCTCGTCATCTTCTTTGGAAATTGCTTCTCGCAACTCTTTGACCAAACCTTCAACTTTGGTTTTATCAGCGGCGTTGACTTTGTCACCCAGCTCTTGTAGTTGTTTTTCGGCTTGGTAGGCCAGAGAGTCAGCTTGGTTCTTACGATCGATTTTCTCCCGACGTTCTCTGTCAGCAGCAGCGTTTCTCTCGGCTTCTTTAACCATCCGCTCTACTTCCGCCTTGTCGAGAGTAGAAGCACCGGTAATACTGATAGACTGTTCTTTTCCAGTTCCTTTGTCTTTAGCAGTAACGTTCAAAATACCGTTGGCGTCGATGTCGAACACAACCTCGATTTGGGGTACGCCCCGGGGTGCGGGAGGAATACCGTCAAGGCGAAAGGTTCCCAGACTCTTATTATCAGCAGCCATTTCCCGCTCGCCTTGGAGAACGTGAATTTCCACGTTGGTTTGACCGTCCACGGCGGTGGAGAAAACTTCCGATTTCTTGGTAGGAATGGTTGTGTTGCGGGGAATGATCTTGGTCATTACACCACCCAAGGTTTCTACGCCCAAGGACAGCGGTGTAACGTCTAATAACAAAATACCTGTCACATCACCAGCAAGCACGCCAGCTTGAATAGCTGCACCAACCGCTACCACTTCATCAGGGTTTACACTTTGGTTAGGCTCTTTACCGAGTAGGCGCTTCACTAAGTCTTGTACGGCAGGAATACGGGTAGAACCACCAACTAAAACTACTTCATCGATGTCGTTTTTACTGAGTTTAGCATCCCGAAGCGCCTGTTCTACAGGGACCCGACAGCGGTCGATCAAGTCTGAGCAAAGTTCCTCAAACTTAGCACGAGTTAGAGTCATGTCCAGGTGTTTGGGACCGTCTTGGGTAGCGGTGATAAACGGTAGGTTGATTTCTGCTTGGGTAACGCTAGAAAGTTCGATCTTGGCTTTTTCAGCAGCTTCCGTTAGACGCTGCAACGCTTGTCTGTCTTTGCGCAGATCGATACCTTCTTGTTTTTTGAACTCTTCTGCTAAATAGTCAACGATTTTCTTATCGAAGTCGTCACCGCCAAGGTGCGTATCGCCAGAAGTAGAGAGCACTTCAAATACACCGTCGCCTACTTCCAGGATGGACACGTCGAAGGTACCGCCACCCAGGTCAAACACGAGAATGGTTTCGTTGCTCTTTTTGTCTAACCCGTATGCAAGGGAAGCAGCGGTAGGTTCGTTGATAATCCGCAGCACTTCTATTCCGGCAATTTTACCAGCGTCTTTAGTAGCTTGGCGTTGGGAGTCATTGAAATAAGCCGGAACTGTGATTACTGCTTTGGTAACTTGTTCGCCCAAGTACTTGCTCGCGTCTTCTACTAGTTTGCGAAGAACTTGTGCAGAAATTTCTTCTGGTGCGAATTGTTTCCCCAAAACAGGACAGTCTAGCTTCACGTTTCCGTTGCTATCCCGCAGTACTTTGTAGGAAACTTCTGTTGCTTCGTGGGTAATTTCGTCGTACTTGCGTCCGATGAAGCGTTTGACGGAATAAAACGTATTTTCTGGGTTCATCACCGCTTGTCGCTTGGCAATTTGACCGACCAAGCGATCGCCATTTTTGGCAAATGCCACTACCGACGGTGTTGTCCGAAAACCTTCTGCGTTAGCAATAACCGTGGGTTTACCACCTTCCATTACTGCTACGCAGGAGTTTGTCGTACCTAAGTCAATTCCAACTACTTTTGCCATTGTGAGTACTGGCTCCCTATAACTACAAAAACTACAAACAAATGGGAGTATAAAGGACTAATTTTTGAACTAACTGGATTTTGAAAGCAGCCAGTCCAGCATCAATACCTTTGGTTTACTTGGGTCAACACCCAAAACTAACTGTGCTGATATATATACTGAGCCTGTGTAGCCAGTCCATGAAGGGTGGTTTTCCGAACCTTTGCTAGGACGGTTATGCTTCATGTTCCCAGTTGGCTCGTTGATTCGGCTCGTACAATTGATTTGCTTTCACTGTGTTCACTGTGTCTAATGTATGAGAATTAATACTTTCAGGATTGGGGGTGAACCGTAAAGCCTTGGTGGTGTTTGCCGTCTTCTTAGTTATTGTGGAATAAAATCGGGTGTACTAACTAGCTGTATTTGTTTGTTATGCCCCCTCTGCAAGCACAAACCGATAAGAAATCAGCAACAGTTAATCTAACAGCAGCAATTGGGAAAACACCTCTAGAAAACACTTTTGATAAAAGGTAGCGCAGTTCAAAGAACGATCGCGCTTTGGATATGTCTTGCTGCTGCTTTTGCCGCAACCCAGTTGGAAATGGCTTTTTTGTCAGCTAGAAACTTCTACACTCCAGTTCGATGACAGGCTTTTTATCTACCTTAATTGAGAGTTTTTTAATTTTTTAATTGCCATTTCTAAGCTAAATTTCATGCGTTTAAACGCCTTAGCTAAATGACCGATTTCATCCTCTGATAATTGTTCAAATTCTACATCTAGATGTCCCGTGCTTACTTCTTCTGCTACGCGAGTTATCTTTTTGAGAGGACGAATAATTTGATTATTTAAAAATAAATTAATCACAGAAATAGCAATAATAAATACTAGAGATACCAGCCCCACAATCAAAGCTGAAGACTGATGTGCTTTTTGGATAATTGTACTTGCTGGTACGTAGACTATTTGGGCAGCGACAATGTCATTTAAATGCCATCCAAACCCGTTATCTTTTCCATATTGCTCAATCATAGTTTTCGGTGCAACTTCGGGAGAACTGTGGCACTGCAGGCAGCTCGGTTGTGAGACTACTAACGGACGAGCAATGTAGAAAACCTCATTTCCTGGAAATGAGCGAAAACCACTGAGATTTTTTAATTCTTTTTTTTGGAGAAAACGCTCTATAATTTCGGTTTCAAAACTATCTGCTTTATCTCTAAGATTAGTAGGATTAAGCGCTGCTTCTTTATAAAAGAAACTATGATACTCTGGTTTTTTCCGTAAAATTTCAAATACTGTTGTTGCCGAAAAGGCAGCTACTGTTTGCGGTAAAAATTTAGTTTTCAATTTATCTTGTAATTCTGGAGTTATATAAAGAACAGTGTAGTCACGTACGGAACTGATTGTATCCATAAGTGTGAGAGCTTGGGAAGCGATTTGCTCTTTAGCATTTTGTTTTAGTACCGTAGATAGGGTTAATCCACTTAAGGTCATACCCAAAACAAGTACTACGAGTAACAAAATTGTAAATTTTTGTCTTAACCGCAATTTCTTTAACATTATCCCTGTTAACAATAATGCGAATGCTATCCTAGCAAAACAAGAGAATATGTTGCTGAAATTATGAAAATTCAAATAGGTATACACACTAAAGTTGGAGTTTTTCGGAATTCTTTCTTAAAGAAAAGTCAAGATAAAATTGGGACTGCTAATTATTTTTGTTAGCTCGAATCAGTTCGGCAATGACTGCTGCTAATTCGTATGGATCTACGGGCTTGGTAAGATGCTTTTGAAAGCCTGCAGAGATAATTTTTTGAGAATTACTTTCTCCTGCAAAGGCTGTAAGAGCGATCGCTGGCAATTTCCTTGGAGAATTAACCTCCAAAGCTCTAATTTGCCGAATGAGCATATAGCCATCTATCTCCGGCATGGCAATATCGCTTAAAAGCACATCTGGTGGCATTTGGGCGATCGCTGTCAGTGCTTCGGCAGCGGAAGTTACTGCCTTGACTTGGGCGCCATACTGTTGTAAACTCAGCTCGATTACACGTAAGCTGTCAATATCATCATCCACAATTATTATCCGCACACCTTGCAGGTTTAGGGAAGTCTCGGGCAAACGAAATTCTGGAAGATTTAAAGGACAAGCATTGCTTGTGGGTAAGGTAACGGTAAAAGTTGCTCCTAATCCTTCTCCGGGACTGGCTACTTCGATAGAACCACCATGGAGTTGAACGATGTGGCGAACGATGGCAAGTCCCAATCCCAATCCCCCGAATTTTCTGGTCGTAGCTTCATCGGCTTGGCGAAAGCGATCAAAAACGTAGGGTAGAAAATCAGGACTAATTCCCTTGCCAGTGTCACTAACGATAATTTGGGCATAGGTTTGGCGGGCGTGTTCTTCTTTTTGTATTTCGGCACTGACGATTGACAACTTTACATCTATTCGTCCACCTTCGGGTGTAAATTTAACAGCATTACTCAGTAAATTCCACACGACTTGTTGCAGGCGGTTTGGATCGCCTTGGACTTTGGTTGTGATGGCAGGTAATTGGGTGTGAATTTGAATTGATTTCGCTTCTGCTGTCAAACGTACTGTTTCTAAGGCTGCTTCGATAGTAGAAACCAAATCCACCGCACAAATATTTAAACTGAGTTTGCCGCGCAGAATACGAGAAACATCGAGTAAATCTTCAATTAAGCGTGTTTGTAACTTAGCATTACGTTCGATAGTTTCTAATGCTTGAGTGGTTTTGGCAGCATCTAATTTGCCCTTTAATAGAAGTTTTGACCAACCGAGAATCGGGTTGAGGGGAGAGCGCAGTTCGTGGGAGACAATTGCTAAAAAATCATCTTTGATGCGGTTAGCAGCTTCAGCTTCAGCACGTGCTGCTTGTTCTAATTGCAGCAAGCGATCGCGTTCGGCTTCTGCTTGTTTGCGATCGGTGATATCGATGACGCAGGCGAAACCTTGTTCTGGCGAGTCTTCAAATAAAGCAGCAGCGATAACGACAAATACCCGGCTTCCATCTTTGCAGAAGAATTCCTTTTCGAACGGACTGCAAGCTCCGTATAACTCTAATTCTTGCTTTGCTTGTTCTGTTTGTTCCAGGTGTTCTGGAGGTGTCATGTCTCGCCAATTCAATTTACCAGCCAATAAATCTTCCTGGTTGTAGCCGACCATTTGTAGAAAAGCGTCATTGGCGTGGGTGATTTTTCCGTTCAAGTCACCGAAAAACACGCCAATAATATTAGAGTCAACAATGCGGCGAAATCGAGATTCACTAGCTCGCAAAGCTATCTCCGCTTGTTTGCGGTCAGTGATGTCAAAATTAATGCCGATCATCTTTAAAGGCTGACCCAGGCGATCGTAAAATACTTTTGCTCTAGCATGAAGCCAGTGAACGCTACCATCTTTCCAAATTACGCGCCAGTCGGTGAAAAGTTCGCCGCTTTGAAGGGAATGGCGTATGTCTGCCTCCGCCTTGGCTAGATCGTCTGGGTGTATCCATTTTTTCCAGTCCTGGTAAGTACCGCCGAATTCACCAGGTTCAAGACCGTATAGAGCTTCTAGCTCTTTTGACCAGGTATTGACATTAGTTTGAATGTTCCATTCAAAACTACCGATTTTGGCAGCAGCTTGAGCTAAATCGAGCCATTCTTGCTTTTTACGCAATGCTGCTTCTGTTTTTCTGTGTTCGGTTACATCTAAAAAGGCGCCGATCACTCCTCGTACAGCGCCACTGTCATCTCGTATTGGTACAGCTTTGCCATAAACCGAACGCACGTCATTCGGAGCAAAAACTATTTGAAATTCTGCTTCCACATCCTGGTTAGTGCGACCTGCTTTTTGCATCGGTAACTCGGTGACTGGAAGGTCTTGGCCATTTCTTTGAATTTTGAACTCAAAAGGATATTCGCCACTAGCAACAGTTGCGGTCATCAGCGAGCCTGGAGGTAAGCGCAACAGCTCGTACGCAGCTCGGTTTGCTATCATGTGATGGCATTCGGGATCGCTAGCAATCCAAACAGCAGCTGGAACTGTTTCCATAAAGGTTTCCAGTTCTTGAGCTCGTGCTTTGGCGATCGCTTCACTTTCTCGCAAAGCGGCCTCTACCTGCTTGTGTTTGGTTATATCCGTCAGCATAGCGATGGCGCCAGAAAATTCACCTTGGCTGTTGAGCACGGTGCTAGTAGAAATCACCGTCCAAATTTCAGATTCGTCTTTGTGACGCAAGCGCAAGTCAAATTGCTGTTTTGCTTCCCGAAGATTTTGCTTTTGTTGCTCTAGCCATTGCTTGACTTCCCTTTTTGCCTCCGGATCCATAAAATCAAAAATGGGGCGCCCCAGCATTTGTTCCATGCTGTAGCCGAGCATTTCGGCTAAACACTGATTCACGTATTCAGTCTGACCTTGAGCGTTAAAGATCCAGATTCCTTCATTGGCTGTTTCAAACAAGCGGCGATAGCTGACCTGTAATTTTGCTAGCTCTGCTTCTGATATTTGCCTGGCATTGCGCAGTTGTAAGTTCAATAAACTAATAAATAAGGCTGCTAAACTAAACACAATTAGCTGCCATATTTCTGCTCCACTGCTAAGTAGCAAACAGTTGTAAGGTTGCAAAAAAAAGTAATCGTTAGCAAAAATAGCTAGTACCGTTGCGACTAAACCGGGAGCAAATCCACCATACCAACCACTAAAGACCACAGCAGCAAAAAAAAGTGGTGAAATTTCCAATTTCAGCAGTCGTTCTAACAGTAAACCCACCACCAACGCTAACAAGACTGACAATACTGAGAAACCGTAACGCTGCAGGCGATCGCATTGGATTTTTAACATACTGCTTTGGTATGGTGGCAGTAATTTTTTTATTTTCAACACGAATCTTTATTTTAAAGTTAAATTAGCCAAAAAAACTTGAATTTATTTTTCCTTGTTGGATATAGAACTAGCTAGTTGATTTTATGGCTGCTAGCACCGTTTCTATAGCCCGGTTTTTTTGTGGGTCAACGCCTTGAGCGTATTCTAAAGGAAAGGGAACGTTTATATCCGGTGTCACACCTTTACCCTCCAATCTTTGCTTGTCGTTGACAAATACATTCGCAACTGCTACGTATAGCAAACTACCATCTGGCATGAAAAAAGGACGACCCGCAACCACTGCTCCTGCAGTTTTGGAGCCAATTAAAGGTCCGATGCGATGTTGCTGGAAACCGTAGGCATAAATTTCCTTACTGCTTCTGCTTCCTTCGTTTATTATCATCGCCACCGGTTTTTTCCACTGACTGATATAGGTGTATTTTTTGCCATTGCGGGAAATACTGGTGACGCTTGGTCCTTCCTTGGCTGTAAAGATATTGAGAGAATTAGTATCTCCACCACCCCATCCATCTCTAAAATCTAAAACCAAACCATCTGCATCTTTGAGCCGACCGTAGGTCAATTCTTGTTGCAATTGGTGTTGGTCTTCGTTTGCTGCATGGGACCAGATGTGGATATAACCTATTTTTTTACCTTTTTTTTCGATAACTTCGGTGCTAGCTTGTTCTGCTTCGATAAACATTTTAGTCGCATCCAGGATTTTTGGTGCGATCGCTATTTCTTTTTGGCTGTGGCGATAGGGCGATCGCTGAATCAACATTTTCACTTTTTTACCTTCTTTACCTGCGAAGGATAGAATTGGTTGATACGGACGACCATCTACGCTAATAATTTCGTCACCTACTTTTAAATCTGCTTTAGCTGCTGGGCTACCATCCAAAATAGCGCTAATAAAAGTCTTGCCATTAATTTTTTTAGTAAAGATGCCAATGCCAGTGTATTCTATTTTCCCTTTGGGAAGAAAAATTTTTAATTGCTTTTGTAACTGCGGGCTTCTGGGTGCAAAAATACCTAAAAGCTGGTAATATGCTGGCTCCTGTGGAGTATAGTAGTGGACGTGAGAAGTTCGTAATTCGGAAAGCATTTTGTTAATCACAAGGGCAAATTCCTTTTGAGACCGCGCTTGGGTAGCTTGGGAGCGGTACTTTTCCCGCATTGCTTTCCAATCGACGCCATTAAAATTTGGATCGTAAAAATTCTCGTTTACAGTTTGCCAAATTTGTTCAAAGATTTTCGCTTCTGGTTTTGCCAGTATTTGAGGTAGGGGAGCGATCGACCATAGGAATACTAACACCAAGCAACTGGCGACCATAACCGCCGCTACCTTCAGCAATCCAGACAGTTTGTGTCTTTTCATTAGGATCTCCCGATCGCACTTGCCAAGCGTGCAGCAACTTGTGACAATACTAACGATTTGCCTCGTGGTAATTAAATTCTACGAGTTGTTGTCAGTAACAACTGCAAAGCGATCGCCACAAGCTCTGGTAATCTGAGTTTGTGGAACTGCGACATCTGCGTTACTTTGTGACTTTGCCTGAAGAATTACACTTTGGACGAGCTGCAGAATGCTTGCATATCGCTCAACCTCCTTTGAGGAGGCAAATTCAGCAGTGGGAAGCACAGTTGGGTTTGGAATTATTTCTATGTACGAAAACAAAGGTAGAGTTAACAACCGCAGGTGAAGTATTTCTCAATCAAGTCCAGCAAATTCTCAAACAGCTAGAACACGCAGTGCAATTAGGAAGACAAACAAGTCGTGGTCTGAGGGGACAAATTATTTTTGGTTTTGTTACTTCTGCAGCATATGTATAATGTTTTACCTGCGATTGTGCAAACTTTTCGCACAGGCGTTCCCGATGTGAATTTGGAGCTAGCTGCGCAAGCTGACTACAGACCAGCAATTGCAGTGGTTGCAGGATGACCGCATTCGTGTTGGCTTTGTGAGTCCTCTTGTGTTCGCGAGTCGTTGGTGGTGGCGTTACCAAAAACTCATGCGTTAGTTAATCAACCTCGAGTATCGCTGCGATCGCTTGCGGGTGAACCTTGCCTTGTAGACTTTATGATGTAATTATCAGCCTTTGCCTACAAGCTGATTTTAGTCCCGTGGTTGCTCAAGAAGCTGCTCAAATACAAACCATTGTCAGTTTGGTAGCAGCAGAAATGGGAGTGGCGATCGTCCTTGAGTCCCTGCAAAACCTACAGTGAACGGGGGTGGTTTATAAAGCTTTACAAGAAAAAAACGCTCCAGGTAGTGCTGGCGATGGTTTGGCGACGCCATCACACCTGTGCGACAGTACAACAGTTTTAAAAACCGTCAGGCAGATGACTCTTTATTATTAGCAGTTATGGAGCTAAGCGGACTCGAACCGCTGACCCCCTCAATGCCATTGAGGTGCTCTACCAACTGAGCTATAACCCCACATAGTCCTTTACTAGCTTAGCTAAATTTTTTATTATTTGTCAAGGTCTCTTCTGAGAAACTTGTAGTCAAGACACCTTCAGCAAGTAGTTCATGCAATGCCCCATCAAAAAGTAAACTACCATCATGGCAGCAGCAGCCAGCGCCACTAACAAACCTGCTAGCATCAAAGAGAATTCCTTATTTTCGTAGGCTTTTTCCATTAAATGCAGCGACCAAGCTACGAGCGCTACATCAAACACTAAAATAGGAATCAACATATTTTTTAATATTTCGCAATGCTTCTTGGCCAATATTAACATTGTTTGCAAGAACTGTGGGGAATGCTGGCATGATATTCAAATGGAATCATAGGAGTTTGAGGAGGAAATGCGTACGGGAACTTGACGCTGGTGCAAATAATTTTTTATTTCCTCTACAGTCAATTGTCCGTAGTGTAACAAAGAGGCTAATAAAGCTGCTTCAGCTTTACCTTCGGTGAGTGCGGCGTAGATATGTTGGCAATTACCCGCGCCACCAGAAGCAATCACAGGAATTTGCACGGCTTGAGCGATTGCTTTTGTTAAGTTGAGGTCGTAACCTGCTTGGGTACCGTCTGTGTCCATACTAGTCACTAGCAATTCTCCTGCGCCTCGCTTTTCTACTTCTTGAGCCCATTTGACTGCGTCTAGGCCTGTGTTTTCTCGTCCACCCCTGATATATACATCCCAACCAGGGTTGTTGGGGTCTTTTCTGGCTTTGGCATCAATAGCAACGACTATACATTGATTGCCGAAGCGATCGCTGGCCCGATTAATGAAATCTGGGTCACGCACCGCCGCCGAATTAATACTAACCTTGTCTGCTCCAGCTCGTAAAAGATTTTTAACATTTTCTAAGGATTGGATGCCGCCACCGACGGTAAGCGGAATAAAGACTTGTTCGGCAGTCCGGTACACAACATCAATAATAATGTCCCGGTCTTCATGAGTTGCCGTAATATCCAGAAATACTAATTCATCTGCTCCGGCTTGGTTGTACACCTTTGCCAGTTCCACCGGATCGCCTGCGTCCTTGAGATTGACAAAGTTAACTCCTTTTACAACTCGTCCCGCATTCACGTCTAGACACGGTAAGATTCTTTTAGCCAGCATGGCAAATTTGTACTCCTAAGTAGTTCCCCGGAACTTAAATTTTAGATTGGCAAGCGTACTTTAAAAAGTGAAAGAAGGTATCTATATTTATGCGGCTTGGCGCGTTTGCAAGTTACCGTTAACAGGAAGTGTAAAAGTAAAAATCGAGACTATGGCAATTATCTCCTCAAAAAAACAGCCTCACGATTCCAGCAAAGAACCAAAACAGCATCAAGTTCCATCGCCAGCACCTGCAAAAAAAAGTATTTTGCAACCCGAAGCTGCTATTGAGGAACAAGGAAAGCAAGAAGAAAGCATGCGACCGCAGCAGTTTGCCGATTATATTGGTCAAAAAGACTTAAAGGATGTACTGGAAATAGCGATAAAAGCAGCTAAATCCAGAAAAGAAGTACTGGATCACTTGCTGTTGTACGGTCCTCCTGGTTTGGGTAAAACCACGATGGCTATGATTTTAGCAGCTGAGATGGGAGTTAATTGCACTCTCACTAGCGCCCCAGCCTTAGAACGTCCCAGAGATATTGTCGGGTTACTGGTGAACCTCAAGCCTGGAGATATCTTATTTATCGATGAAATTCATCGCCTCTCGCGCATGGCAGAAGAAATTTTATACCCAGCCATGGAGGATTATCGCTTGGATATCACTATTGGTAAAGGTTCTAGTGCTCGGACTCGCAGCATCTCCTTATCGAAATTTACCTTAGTGGGAGCAACAACACGGGTGGGGGCGCTGACTTCTCCTTTGCGCGATCGCTTTGGTTTGATTCAGAAGCTGAAATTTTATGAGGTAGAAGAACTCAGTCAAATTATCCAACGCAGCGCTCGCTTGCTCAATACCACGATTACAGAAGACGGCGCCAGAGAAATTGCCAGGCGATCGCGCGGTACTCCCCGCATCGCGAACAGGTTACTCAAGCGCGTACGCGATTATGCTGAAGTCAAATCATTTCAGACAATTACTGAAACTGTAGCAGCAGAAGCACTGCAACTATTTCAAGTCGATCCGTGCGGATTGGATTGGACAGACCGTCGCTTACTCAGCACGATCATCGAACAATTTCACGGCGGTCCGGTAGGATTGGAAACTATCGCAGCAGCTACAGGAGAAGACACTCAAACTATTGAGGAATTATACGAACCATATTTAATGCAAATCGGTTATCTCTGCCGCACCCCCCGCGGTAGAGTAGCTCAAGCTGCTGCTTATAAGCATTTGGGTTTTAAACCGCCCCAGCAGGAGCAGCTGTCATTATTGCAGTGATCCATCTCCAGCAAAAGAACCTTTTTTATATTTACTTATGATGGAAATTGGAGAATGTGGGTTTTTCAACAAGGATAGACGTAGGTCGCATCAATGATGAAGTTAATAGCTGTTTTGTTAAGTCTCTTACTTGTGTGGGGGTGCGCTGCAACAACAGTGATGGCAAAATCTCAAAAGCTTAGTATCACTCCCCAGCAATGGCAAAAAGGAAATGAACTAGCAACAGCAGCTTTGGCAGCAACAAGCAAGGGAGATTTTAGCACAGCAGAAAAGTATTGGAGTGAAATCCTCCAGCAATTTCCAGACAATGCAGCAGTTTGGAGTAACCGTGGCAATTCTAGAGTCAGTCAAAATAAGTTACAACAAGCGCTAGCTGATTTTAATCACGCCATCGAACTGGCGCCGGAGATGACAGATTCCTATTTAAATCGTGGCACAGCCCTGGAAGGTTTGGGAAGATGGTCAGAAGCGATCGCTGATTACAATCACATTTTGGAAATCAATCCCAACGATGCAATGGCCTACAACAATCGCGGTACAGCAGAAGCAGGTTTGGGAAAATGGTCAGAGGCGATCGCTGATTACAAAAAAGCAATAGCTCTAGCGCCAAATTTAGTTATAGCCCGTACTAACTATGCTTTGGTTCTATACGAAACTGGTCAAATCGAACCAGCAATTAGAGAAATGAAAAATATTGTCCGCAAATATCCCAATTTTGCTGATGCGCGCGCTGCACTTACAGCTGCTCTTTGGGTAAACGGACACAAAGGCGAAGCGGAAAGTCATTGGGTCGCTGCCTACGGATTAGATCCGCGTTATAAAGATGTTAACTGGGTAAAAAATATTCGCCGCTGGCCTCCCAGTATGGTGAATGCTTTAGAGCGATTTTTGAAACTACAAGCTTAATAATTCTTCAATTTTGCCCGGACTCAACTGCTGAACGTTATCTAACACTACTACTGCTCCTGCTTGCTGCAAGGTTTTGGCATATCCATCACGTCTAGTGGCAGTTTCTTGGACGTGGGGTGGTAAAACTCCCACGCCTATCCAAAGGCGATCGCCGCACAGCGAGCGGGCTTTTTCCACAGTGTACATATCAGCTACCGTATCTCCTACATACACTACAGGTGTGTTTTTGTCAAGACCATCTTCCAAGAGGCGGACAGTAGCAAAAAGTCCGGTAGGATCCGGTTTACCGGGAGCGTCTTCCATAGCGATCAAAACAGGTGACTGCAAACCAAGACGACGTTGCAAAACGTAGTTAGCAGAAGCACGAGTAGCACCGCTAAAAAATCCCCACCTCATTCCAGCTAATGTCAGCTGTTCCAAATAGCTAGGTTGTAATAACAAAGGTTCGTCGCAAATATAACCTGTAAATTTTTCTGGGTCTGTACCTCGATAACGCGCTTGAAAAAAAGCAACAATATCTTTGTAGTCCAGTTGCAATTGTTGGCGCGATCGCCCTTGAGCTTCAAAGTAACGATAAATTAATTCTTGAGATGCTTCCCAATCATTATTCCAAACACCTTCAGACTTCAACAGATCTATATCTACAGAAGTTGGACGGTAGGCATTTGCCGTGAAATACTCTACCGTATCTGCGATCGCTCGTCGATAGGAACAGCTCACGTCCCGTACAACACCATCAATATCAAAAACTACAATTGCATTCATGAGTGCTGAATTCCTTTTTTGTTACCCACCTTTGTATTCCGGTATCCTGATCCGACGTTACAAGCGCTTTTTTGCTGATGTAGAACTGGCCTCCTCTGGACAGGTAGTAACAGCACATTGTCCAAACACCGGACCCATGACAGGAGTTTGTATTCCTGGTAGTCCGGTACAACTTTCCAAAAGTAATAGTAAAAACCGGAAATTAGCTTACACCTGGGAAATGATTCAACTAAATAATAATAACGAGTCAACGTGGGTGGGAGTCAATACCGCCCTTCCCAATCGAGTAATTAAGCTAGCCCTACAAAAGAATCTTTTCCCGGAATTGGGCAAGTATAATCAAATTTATAGTGAAGTGGTCTGCGGGCAAAATCGCAAAAGCAGAGTCGATTTTTTTCTGTCTTCAAGTCCAAAAGCCCATCCCAATTCACCTCAACTAACGCCAGATTTAGATAGTAACACAACAGCACTAGCATCCATCTCAACCAACAATGATTTCCTATTAATTAACGACAATCGCCCCATTTATTTAGAAATTAAAAACACAACTTGGGCACAAGGAAAAGTAGCTTTATTTCCCGACACAAAAACCATAAGAGGACAAAAACACCTGCGAGAATTGATGGCCCTATTACCTCATAATCGCGCCGTGATGCTTTACTTTATCAATCGAGGTGATTGCGACGAGTTTGCTCCTGGTGATAGCGCCGACCCAGTATATGGTAAATTGCTACGAGAAGCATTAGCCCTAGGTTTAGAAGTTTTACCCTGTCGGTTTGAAATTTCCCCGATTGGTATTCGCTACCTCGGCTTAGCAAAACTCAAAATTTAATCAAAAGAGCTTCTAGATTCTAAATACTTATTTCTGAACCAACCGCGATGAAAAATGTGTCAGTATAGATTTAAGAGCTAGTTATCATCAAGCACTCACCTCAGAGTATTAATTGATATGAAAATCAGAACTATTACAACAGGAATATTATTGCAATCGCCTCAAGAAACCAAGAAAATTCAACGGGCCGCTGAATTCAACCAGCAAGCAAGATATTTATTTGAACAAAACGGATACACGGTACAAACAACGAGAATAGCTACCAACTCCTGGGAAGAATACCTACAAGGACTATCAGAGCATGAAATTATCAACCAAGTTCAAACAATCGAACAAATTTGTCAAGAACTAGATATTCACTTTTTCAATATAGGTGATGCCAGAAAACCTCAAACAATAGCATTGATTCCGAAAATTAATAAAAATACTTCTATTATTTACGCTTCTAGCAAACTCGCAGACCACAAGAGCGGTATCAACTTTGCAAACACTTGGGAATCTGCAAAAGCAATCAAACGCATTTCTCAAGAAACTGAAAACGGTTACGGGAATTTTCGCTTTTGTGCTTGGGCGAACTGCAAACCAGGTATACCATTTTTCCCCACTGCTTTTCATGAAGGTGAAACTTCTTTTGCTATTGGAATAGAATGCAGTGATTTGGTGATGGAAGCCTTTTCTAAATCTCAAAACGATGTAGAAATGGCAGAGAAAACCCTGGAAAACCGGTTAGCGGAAGAACTCAAACCCCTGTCAGATCTCGCTGAGAAAATATCCAGAAAATTTGCTATCAAGTACAGAGGTATCGATACATCCTTAACATCACCCCTGGATAAAAAAGAAAGTATTGCTTTTGCTTATGAAAAACTGATGTCAGGAAAGTTTGGTCACCAAGGAACGCTGTTTATTTCTGGTATGTTGACTCGAGTTTTGAAAAATGTACCAGTTAAAATTTGTGGTTATTCTGGTTTAATGCTTCCTGTTTGTGAAGACGTCGGTTTAGCAGCAAGGGCTAACGAACAAACCTTTGATATTACTAATTTATTATTATATTCGGCAGTCTGTGGCTGTGGTCTTGATACAGTACCGATTCCTGGTGATGTCACTATAGAAAAAATTGCAGCTATCTTAATCGATCTGGCAACATTAGCTATTAAATTAGATAAACCTTTGTCAGCGAGGTTATTTCCGATACCTGGAAAGAAAGCTGGGGAAATGACAGCATTCAATTCCCCTTATTTAGTAGATTGTAGAATCTTTGCCGTGAACTGAGTTAGTTTGGTAAAAGAGTTAATCTCGGGAATTAATCATTAACTATCCATCAACAAACTTGGAGAAGTTAGCACAAAAACATCTCTGGTACCTATACCATCATCTATGGGTTTAATGGGGGTAGTAAAGTGAAAGAATTCGTGGTCATTGATTAAAAGCAGTTCTCCAGGATAGAGAATTTTGCTAAACACTGGTTTTTCTTTTTTGTCAGTGTATAAATGAGTTTCTCCTCCTTGAATGTTGTGTCTGTCTACAGAGAAGATACCAATAAAATCGGTACCATCTCTGTGAATACCTTCCGGTGCTGGATTGCCAAAATTATCGGGTGCACAAGTAGTTCTGATCTGATGCACTCCTATTTCTGCTTCTGGATGGAGTTTACAAGAATCGCTAAATGCTATAACTAGATTTTTAAAAAAATCCTGTTGTATAAGTTCATCATCTAGTTCTGCAAACTCTCTTTTCACATCGCCTAAAAGGGGATTATAATCTTTACTTTGGAAAAGATAACCATGAGGCAGCTTGATAAGTTTATCTCCAGAAACTATAAAACGCGATAATTTTCTATAGCGATATTTACCTTTAATGTAAGGATCGACAGGTAAGTTTTCAAAAAATGGTTTGAAGTTTTCTGGATTGATGGAATTTACCTTTCTAAGGGTAAATAGAAAGGCATATTCCAATTCTGTCGATCCTAGTACTTTTTGCATAGGAATTACCTCCTCGCATGTAGAAGCACTCCCAGGGTTAAAGACTGGGAGGCTTATTAATTCTACTCCTAGTCTAGGCGATTTTTATTAAATTGTCGTTAATTAGACTACAGAAAATGTCATTTTATGGTATAGAAATGCTGCTAATTAATATGAAGTTATCTTAAGCGAAATTTCTGCTGAAATTTAGTAATCATTTATACGGTAAAATAGAAGTCTGTTTTGATACTTAAAACCCGCCTTGCCAAGGAAAAGAAACTAATATGAAAAAAATATTAATGAAAAGAGAAAAACATATTGGCCACAGTCAGCAAATTTTTTTATGGCGAGGAATAGGTGAAACAAGAGTACTGTAGCTGTCCGCGTTTGCAGGAAGGAAAATTGACAAAGATGGTCTTGGAGGTTGTGGAGTGCGGGCAAAGACAGGGTTTCTACAAACTAGTTATGATGGTTAACACCACTTACTTAAAGTTAAAAACGAATTCAAGTATGAGCAAAGGTACACTTTTTGACAAAGTTTGGGACTTGCACGCAGTTGGTACGCTTCCTTCAGGACAAACGCAATTATTTATTGGCTTGCACCTGATTCATGAAGTTACCAGTCCCCAAGCCTTTGCTATGCTGCGGGAGCGAAATTTAAAAGTGATGTTTCCAGAGCGGACGATCGCCACAGTAGATCACATAGTGCCAACAACCAACCAGGTGCGACCGTTTGCGGATACGTTAGCGGAAGAAATGATGCAGGCGCTAGAGCGCAACTGTCGAGAAAATAACATCACCTTTTATAATATCGGTTCTGGCAGTCAGGGAATCGTACACGTTATTGCTCCAGAGTTAGGACTGACCCAACCGGGAATGACGATCGCCTGCGGAGATAGTCATACTTCTACCCACGGAGCATTTGGAGCGATCGCGTTTGGAATTGGAACCAGTCAAGTTCGGGATGTTCTTGCTTCCCAGACCCTGGCTTTATCAAAACTGAAAGTTCGCAAAATAGAAGTCAACGGCGATCTCCAACCCGGCGTTTACGCCAAGGATGTCATCCTGCATGTTATCCGTACCCTTGGAGTCAAAGCAGGAGTGGGATACGCTTACGAATACGCAGGTAGCACCTTTACACAAATGAACATGGAAGAGCGGATGACAGTTTGTAACATGTCTATCGAAGGTGGTGCTCGCTGCGGTTACATCAATCCCGATAACGTTACCTACGAATACCTCAAAAATAGAGATTTTTCTCCTCGAGGAAGAGATTGGGACAAAGCTGTAGCCTGGTGGGAATCACTCTGTAGCGATCGCGATGCAGAGTACGATGATGTAGTGGTTTTTGATGCTGCAGAAATTCCTCCCACCGTCACGTGGGGAATTACTCCCGGTCAGAGCATAGCAGTCGACCAGCTCATACCTTTTCCCGAGCAATTATCCCCAGAAGAACGCCCATTAGCTGAAGAAGCTTACAACTACATGAACTTTACTCCTGGTCAACCGCTGCAAGGTACTAAAGTCGATGTATGCTTTATAGGTAGCTGCACAAACGGAAGAATCAGCGATTTGCGAGAAGCTGCCAAAGTTGCCAAAGGACGTCGCGTTGCTCCCGGAGTCAAAGCCTTTGTGGTTCCCGGTTCCGAACGGGTAAAAAAGCAAGCAGAAGCTGAAGGACTAGACGAAATTTTCATCCAAGCAGGATTTGAATGGCGTCAACCAGGATGTTCGATGTGCTTGGCAATGAACCCAGATAAATTACAAGGGCGACAGCTAAGCGCTTCTTCTTCCAATCGGAATTTTAAAGGTAGACAAGGTTCAGCCTCCGGTCGCACTTTGCTGATGAGTCCAGCAATGGTTGCAGCAGCAGCTGTCAAGGGCGAAGTATGTGACGTACGCGAGTTGTTGTCAAAATAGTTGCACAAGACAAAAATTTTATGGTCAGTGAAATTAAAGTAGTCTCCGGACGCGGAATTCCCTTAGTGGGAAACGATATTGACACAGACCGGATCGTTCCGGCTCGTTTTTTGCGCTGCGTTACTTTTGATGGCTTGGGAAAACACGTGTTTGCTGACGATCGCGCTTTGTGTGCAGGTCAGCATCCCTTTGACCAACCCCAATATCAAGGTGCAAAAATCTTGGTCGTGAACCGAAATTTTGGCTGTGGTTCCTCCCGGGAACACGCACCCCAAGCGATCGCAAAATGGGGTATCCAAGCACTAGTAGGTGAAAGTTTTGCAGAAATATTTTTTGGTAACTGTGTAGCCATAGGTATTCCCTGCGTCAGTGCAGATGCAAGCACTGTCCAACACTTGCAACAGCTATTGGTGAGCGATCCCCAAAAATTGGTAACGGTGAACTTAGAAACCATGCAAGTACAATGCGGCGACTTTGAAGCTGCGATTTTTATGAGCGAAGGTGCTAAAAATATGTTTATTTCCGGTACTTGGGACGCCTGCGGTCAATTAGTAGCTCGCGCCGCCCAAATTCGAGCCACTGCTGCCAAATTGCCATACTTAAATTGGAGTTCCACAACAAGCGCATCCAGTATCAACAATGAACGATGATCGTTATTATTATGGGCGTAGCCGGTTCCGGTAAGACAACAATTGGAAAAATGCTGGCAAAGTACTTGCAGTGGGAATTTTGTGACGCCGACGATTTCCACTCTCGCAGCAACATACAGAAAATGCAACGCGGCATTCCTCTAAATGACGGCGATCGCCTACCCTGGCTGCAAAATATACAAGCAGCAATCAAAAAATGGCTGGAAGAAAACCGCAATGTCGTACTTGCTTGTTCCGCCCTCAAAGCTAGCTACCGCCAGTATCTTTTCGTTGGTGATGAACGCATCAAATTAGTTTATCTTCAAGGTTCCTTTGAGTTAATTCAAAAACGCCTGCACCAACGCCAAAACCACTTTTTACCTGAAAAACTCCTCCCCAGTCAGTTCGATACTCTAGAAGAACCACAGGAAGATGCTATCTGGGTAGATATTTCCGCTTCCCCCGAGCTAATTGTCTCCAATCTCGCTCAGAGTTTGGCAGCTAGTTAAGTTTTCTGATTTTTATCGTCATCTCCCAGCATTTTGAGCAATCTTCTTGCTACTAACAAACCTACTACTCCCGCACCAACCACTTCTGCAGCCTGTACCACTTTTTTGCCGACATTTTGGTTATGGAGATATTGCTGGAAAATTTCTTCTCTTAGCCATTGCGCGGTCGCTTTCAAGTCGTGAATTGGTGTTGGTAACAAAGTTAAATACGTGGCTTGACGAATCAGATGAGCAGTTTCACCTTCCAGTTCCAAAGTATTGAAAAGATTAGCTGCAGCTGAGTTTAATCCTAGCTTGAGCAGAGTTCCGCGGATATTCACTTCCACCGGTTGCAGTTCTCCTCCCAAGGCGATCGCTTTTAAATTCCGAGCAATGGTAGCTGCCTGCTGGTAAGCTACTTGAGCAGTAGGAGGAAAAGACGAGCCTGCAACTACTGCGCAATCCCCACCGGCAAAAACTTCTGGAAAATCGGGAAGTTGCAAGGTTTTGGTAACTTGCAGGCGACCGTGTTTGTCTTTGCGATCTGGTGGAATCGCCAAGTCTTTAATCACAGGATGGGTAGCAGTTCCTGCTGTCCAAATAGTAGTTGCTGTTGGCAAGGTTTCGGTGCGATCGCCGCGCTGATATTCCACAGCGTGAGGACGAACAGCAGTTACTTCTACCCCCGCAAGTATTTCTACTGGTACGGCGCGTTTTTGCAACTGTGTCTCGGCGATAGAGCGCAGGGGATCGTTGATATCACCCTTGAGAATTTCCTGACCGTGATTGAGCAGTACCACGCGGATTTCTTGGGGATTTCCTCGTAAGGCCCCATACCAATGCGGGAGGAAATCAGCTAAAGTGGCCGCCATTTCCACACCAGAAGGACCGCCACCAACTACTGCAACTGTTAGTAGCTGCAGGCGTTGCTGCGGATCTGCAATTTGCAGGGCACGTTGCAAACAATCTCGCAAGTGGCGATCGATAGCGATCGCATCTTGTTGTGTCCGAAAAGGTAAGGTATGAACTTGTGCACCTTCTGTACCAAAATAGCCCGTAACGCTACCCAAAGCTAAAACTAAATTGCTGTATTGATAGCTATTTCCCGAAACTAAATTAACTTTTTGATTCTGTAGGTCAACCGCTTCAACTGTGTCCTGAACAAAAATAATGCCACTATCACAAAGTAATTCTGAAAAACGCGGTATTACCTGAGGCGCCTCCATTTGTCCACTAAAATATTCGTACAGTAACGGCTTAAAACAAAAGCGATCGTTTTGATCGATTAAAATTACAGAGCGAGGATAATGGGAGTGAGCTAAATGTAATGCCGTAAATAAACCAGTGAAGCCTCCACCCAAAATCACTGTTTGATAAACTGAATTGCTCACGCTCGTACTCCTAATTTCTAAAGTTTTTTGCCAAAGTTTTTGGTGAGGAAAAATCTGGAAAAATTAAGATAATTTCCTCCTTTCTTTGAGAAATTTTTATATTAATAAAAAAAGGAAAATTAAAATAGCGCTGAGAACAATAGCAAATGCGATCGCGTATTCAACTCGACGACTAAAAAATCCCACCGCCGCCACTAAGGCGATCGCCAAAGTAACGATGCTTATATACTGTTCTGTTTGCAAGCCTTTAGCAATCAGCGGATCCTTTTGAGTACCTGGTGGGGGTGCTTCCCGAATGGCGCTGGTGGGGAACGAAAGTTTTCCTAATAGTGACGTTTTTTGTCTGGATAGCATACACCTTACTCCTGCAAAAACTTCTACCAAATGTACAAAAGTGAAAACAAAATTACCCAAATTCCATCCACAAAGTGCCAAAACAAAGTAGTCGCATCCACAGCCAATTGACCCTTGTTGTCATTACCTCGCCTCCAAGAACGAAAAAACATCAGTAACTGCAAAACCACGCCGGCGAGAACGTGTAAACCGTGAAAACCCGTTAGCAGGTAAAATGTTCCCCCCACTAATCCCGCAGTCAGACTAAAATCAAGGTTCTTCCACTCCATCGCCTGACCGATTAAAAAATAAATTCCCATTCCAGAAGTAGTCAGCCACAACCAGCGAAATTTCTTCAGTTGACGACGCTTGAAAGCCCGTTCTGCTAGCTGAATAACAAAACTGCTAGAAAGCAACACGATCGTATTGAAAATCACAAACCCGGACAACCGCGGTCCGGAAACGCCAGGCGGTAACCAATCGGGATGCGTCAAGCGCAAAGCTATGTAGGTAAAGAAAAAACTGAGAAAAACAACACTCTCTGATAGCAAAAATACGGTCAAGCCGAACATCCCCTTGCCGTGCTCGTCACCAGCGCGTCCACCGCTAATCGGCATAAAGCGCTGCAACCACCTTGGAAAGCGCTTGATCCACCGCTCGAAACGTATGGGACTTTCATCTATATGAATGTGTTTGACCACGACTGTGACTTTGCTCCTCAAAGAAAAAAGTAACTTTTGAGACACTCTTGTGGAGAAACTGCACCCGCAATCAACTACCTTCTTCCCCAACCGGTTCTATAACTGCTACTTTCGGATCGCCGTAATCGTAGGGCGGTCTTTTCACAATCGGAATTTCCTCAAAATTTTCTACTGGAGGCGGTGAAGAAGTGACCCACTCTAACCCAGTTGCATGCCAAGGATTGTTTGTAGCCTTAATTCCTTGCGACCAGGAAACCACCACATTAGCAATAAAAGGTAGCACTGATACACCCAGCACAAATGCTCCCAAACTGGCAACGATATTCCATCCCTGATACCGTCCATCATAGGAAGAAATGCGACGCACCATTCCCTGCAAACCCAAGGGATGCATAGGAAAAAAGGCAAGGTTAGCACCTATCAAGGTCAGCCAAAAGTGCAACTTGCCCCAACCTTCAGCGTACATGCGCCCGGTAATCTTGGGAAACCAAAAGTAAAGTGCCCCAAAAATTGCCATTGTAATTGTGTTGTAGACAACGTAGTGAAAGTGTCCCACCACAAAATAGGTGTTGTTAACGTGTAAATCAAATGGCACCGCTGCTAGCATCACGCCGGTAATACCAGCAAATAAAAACATCACCACACCTGCTAAAGCAAAGAGCATGGGTGTTTCCAGGTGCAACTTACCTTTCCAGACCGTGGCTGTCCAGGCAAAAACTTTTATACCCGTAAACACGGCCACAAACATGGAGGAAACCATAAAAGTCAGCCGCATCCAACCAGGTGTAGCGCTAGCAAACATGTGATGCACCCAGACAAAAGCACTAACAATAGCAATGCCAAAGGAAGCAAGAGCTACCGAGCGATAACCAAATAAAGGATTGCGACTAAAGGCGGGAATAATTTCTGAGAAAATACCAAAGGCAGGCAAAGCCATTACGTAAACCGCAGGATGAGAGTAAAACCAAAATAAATGCTGGTAGATAATGGGATCGCCGTTTTCTAAGGGTTTGAAGAAGTTTGTCCCTAACGCGAGGTCGAAAAACAGCAAAATCAAACCGCCAGTTAAAGAAGGTAAGCAAAATAACTGCAAAATCTGGGCGCTCAAAACTGTCCAAACAAAAACAGGCATGCGGAAGAAGGTCATTCCAGGCGCCCGCATCCAAACAATGGTAGTAACAAAATTAACTCCACCCAAAATCGAGGAAATGCCCAGGAGCACTAAACTTACAATCCAGATAAATTCGCCGTTGATGAATTGACCAGAAGAAGTTTGCAGGCTAATTGGCGGATAAGACCACCAACCAGATTGAGCTGTTCCATCAGGTAAAAAGAAGCTTGACAGTAGCAAGATACCTGCTGGGGGAATTATCCAAAAAGCGATCGCGTTCACAAGCGGAAACCCCATGTCGGACGCACCAATCATCAGCGGTACCAAGTAGTTAGCAAGACCAGCAAGACAGGGAATAATCCACAGAAAAATCATTACTGTGCCGTGTAAGGTAAACAGACCATTATAAAGCGGGCGATCGACCACATTTAACGCCGGAGTGAGCAATTCCGCCCGAATCAACATTGCCAAAAGCCCACCTATCAGAAAAAAAATAAAAGTCGTAAATATGTACTGAATACCTATAACTTTGTGGTCAGTACTGAAACTAAAGTAACGCCGCCAATTTTGCTTTGCAGGCAATTTGCTGGCAATACTCAAATCATCTGTCATTTATTACTTTCCTTCTAGGTATAATTTTTAAACGACCCAGTCCGCCAACCACTGTTGAGTAAAGTTTTCTCAGACTGAGCACCTGCAGAAAATGCAGGATTAACTGCAGTTTTTTTCTGTTGCTGAGTAGCTTGCTCGAGCCAGTGAGAATAAGCCGTGGGTGATTCTACATAAACATCTGCTTCCATCAAGGCAAAATAAGTACCGCTAAACTGGGAATCCCGCAACCGGTATTTCCCCGTGCGGTTGGGCGTCAGTACCAAAGTAATGGTGCGCGCAGGGATAATATCTTGCTTAACGCGGAACTCAGGTACGTAAAATCCGTGAATTACATCCTGCGAATGCAATACCAAACGAACACTGCGGTGCACGGGTAGGTGTAATTCATTGCTCGTGATATTGTTGGGATAGCGAAAAGACCATACCCATTGCTTGGCGATAACTTCGATTTGCTCAACAGCGGGTTTGGCTTGATTTTGCACAGTTTGGGCAACAGCAGGTTCTTGTAGATGTAAATGTACTACTGGTGTCAAACCGAGGATTTGCAATCGCTCGTAAATGTCATAGCTTTGGAATGCAATCCACAATACCAGTACCGTCGGAACTGCTGTCCACAGAATTTCAATTCTGGCATCACCCCTGGAAGGATGACCTTCGCTGTAGTCTCCTGTGGGTGCGCGAAAAAAAAGTATTGAATACAATATAATTCCTATAACTCCAAGAAAGATAAAAGCTCCTACCGCAACTAAAAAGCTAAATAAGCGATCGACCTGTTCAGCTTCGGCAGTAGCTGCTACAGGCATCCACGTGTAGGCTTGCTGGCCAAACCAGTGACTGGCAACAACAATGGCTGCGATAAAAATACCCAGTAGCAAAGTTTCAAAAAGCGTTAGCATCATAATCTGTATAAAACTTAGTGCTTTTTTTGAGTTATTTCAGCAGCAAGTTAGGATTTTTTCCTTGTCTGAGTAGCCCTGCAGCTGTGTTGTGAATTCCAAATTCATCTCCCAATTGTGCTCCCAAAGTTCCGTGGACGTAGAGAATTCCTAACATGGCAATACCTACTATTAAGTAAATCCACTGAGCATGTCGGGAAGCGCCTTGACGCCAGCGATGGCGCAGTAAACCCCTCCACACTGTCATGACCGCAAAAATTGCCAACACTAAAACCCCGCCTACTCCGTGTAAGAGCATATTTACACCCGCTGGCAATCCCCAAGCACTCTTTTCATCCGTAGGAGGGTCAGCAAGCATAATCTCGAAAAAGCCTGCTGCTACTGTTAAAAATGTGACTGTTGTTGCAGCAACAAGATTGTACCAGCCAACATCAAACAAACCTGAGCGAATCGCAGTCAAACCTAAAAATTTAAATATGGGTTTTTCTAAGGGAAACAGCATCCCGGCAAGATCGAAGATAATAGCAACGATGAACAATCCCAACGTTAGATGTACTAGTTGTGGGTGAATGGGAATTTGGTAGGGAAGTCCGTTAGCACCCAACTTCAGTCCCAACTGCTCGACGAGTTGCGAGTTCATCTGATGACCCCCTGTTTCATTGCTTCCACCACTGGTTCCACGTGCAATCCGTACACCCAAACCAACTTGCTTCCCAAATACATTTGCAATGACACCAGACACACCAAAAACGCTGCCAAACCCATATAAGCAGGCGGAATCTTGATAGGGTTGCGAGCGCGAATAACAAAGCGCCAAGCTGTAATGGCAACAACGATTGCTGAAAGCGACCATCCCAACACTGTATGCAGGTTCAGTGTTCCTTGAGCTGCTGCATAAGGTCTAGCAATGCCCGCTTCAAACTGTCCAAAAACAATCGCCACAAAAATAGCGATCGCCGCCACAAACATATTCCAAAAGCTCACTTCCAATAAACGTCGGTTGCGAGTCAAATACCCTACCACGTCACAAAAAAATGAAAAAAATACCATTGCGATCACAAAGTGAACGACTATGGGATGAATGGGATCGGGATACGGTAAATTCTCGCTATTTAGTGGCAAAGCAGGCATTGTTTTCTCCTTCTTGCGTACAAGCAATAAATTGGAATGGGCTTGTCAAATTTCACTTATCTGTGCTCCTGCATTGTTTTATGAATTCCCCTTTCGCCTTGTTAATAACTATTTGCTTAAAATTGGCTACCAATATATCTATCTATAGGTTGATATGAACAAAAATACTAATTATTATCGCTTTACTTTTTTATCTTTTCTGCAGACATACCAAAGACACATAATTGCCACAAAAATGTCAAATTCAGGTAAAAATCAGGAAATAGAACTTGATAAAATCGCAAGATTAAAAATATATAATAGTTAACAATTATGAAATAATAATGAAAATTATCTAATACTTAAGAAATATTAAGCTGATTAAGACCTGAGATAGAAGCGATCGCTGCATGCAAATTCCTACATTAAGCACAGTCCACATAACGCCCGCTCTCAGCTTTCTGATTGGCAGCTAATTGATAACTGCATACAGTTCTTAATTAGTAGCAAGCACACTTTGCGCTGAGCGCCAACTACCTAAAGTTCCAGTGTGGAGAGTTGGTATAAAAACAACTTACACAATTGAAAATAAAATTGTTAGTCTTAAAATCAGTTACTTATAAAATGAAAACTATACAAGTAAAAACAACTGGAAGTATCAGATTAACGGTAAAAGATGCGGATGGCAACCAATAATTTTACACACAAGAACTGGGATTTCAATTGCTCTCAGATACAACCATACAAGAAAACAACTGTTACGAATTAAAAGGCATTACTTCCTTAAACATTCGCATCGTTACCTTACAGCTTGGTGACGAACAAATCGAATTGATGGAATATCTCAATGTTCAAGGTAGACCAATTCCGAAAGATTCTCAAAGCAACGATTTATGTTTTCAACACATGGCCATTTTAGTTAGTGACATGAATCGAGCTTACACTCACCTGCAAACTTTTGAAGTTGAATCTATCTCGGTTGCACCACAAACAATACCACCAGAAAATCAAACTGCTGCCGGTATGCAAGCTTTCAAATTCAAAGACCGCGATCGCCACAATCTAGAACTAATTTTGTTTCCTCCCGGTAAAGGCCAATCCAAATGGCATCACGCTTGCAAGCACTTGTTTTTGGGAATCGATCACAGTGCGATTGTTGTCTCCAGCACAGAGCAAAGCTTGCACTTTTACCGCGATCTTTTAGGACTGCAAGTTAAAGACAGTAGCTTTAACTGCGAAGAAACGCAAGCTCGACTTGATAATTTAACAGGTGCTAAGGTAAAAGTGACAGGACTGCGACCTGCTCACCAGGGATTGGGAATTGAACTACTAGAATATGTTGCTCCTGCAAACTCTCATCCCCAATCAAGACAGTGGAAAATTACCGATATTGGACACATGCAAGTAGAACTCTTTGTCGATGATATCGAGCAGGTACCAAAGGTACTACAGCAAAACAAAATTGAGTTCCTACCATTCCACCAAGGTTATCTAGTCAAAGACCCTGATGGACACGCAATGCTATTAAAGCAAAATAAAAAAATATCCTTGCAAAGTTAGACATAATCCAGCGCTGGTTGTTGCACTACCGGCCAAATCACAAAAACATATTGCAACCCGCCCCAAAAGAGACGGGTTAGCGATGTTATTTTGCTTCCTGAGTTTTCGAAAGCTAGCGTTTCACTGCCAAATATAGATAAGGATAAATAGAATAACCCAAATCACATCAACAAAGTGCCAAAACAAAGAAGTAGCATTGACTCCAAAGTGCCCGGAATCATAGTTGCCTGGAATAAAGGAACGTACAAGAATAATAAGTTGTAACAGTATACCCGTCAGAACATGCAAACCGTGAAAACCTGTCAGCAGAAAAAACATTCCACCAAAGGCGCCGGAAGTCAAGCTAAATTCAAGGCTGCTCCATTCTACAGCCTGTCCGTACAGAAAGTAACTTCCCATTGCCATGGTTAATAAAAGATAAAGGCGAAAACCCCACAAGTTATCACGGTGGAGAGCGCGTTCTGCAAGGTAGATAATAAAGCTACTAGCAACAAGTACTACCGTGTTGATTGCAGGTGCTGCAATTTCTAATCCTGAAACTCCAGGCGGTAACCAATTGGGACTTGTTGTCCTATAAACAATATATCCTGCAAAAAAGCTCAGGAAAATAATGCTTTCAGACAACAGGAACACGATGAAGCCAAACATTTTGTTGTCTTCTTCATCATGGGTGTGTTCTGAATAATGCAGTTGCAAATCTTCTGAAGTAATGTGACTATCCATTGGTTGAGCTTTTACAGTTGCAGACAGACAAAAGTAGAACCGGAAGATAAGGTGTAGTTGTATGTTGTGTTGTTGGCTGAAATTATTACTGATGAGTCTTAGCAGTTAGGGTCTCTAATTTGCCATAGCCATAGGGTTCGCTTTTGACAACAGGAATTTCTTCAAAGTTCTCAATCGGAGGTGGAGAAGAAACTTCCCATTCCAATCCAATCGCTTGCCACGGATTATTGGGTGCTTTCTCACCAATTGTCCAAGCACCAATCATGTTGAGAATGAACGGTAGTGTGGATACTCCTAATAAGAATGCGCCAATACTTGCAACTATATTCCAAAATTCATACCCTGCATCTGGTGCATAGGAAGCAACTCTGCGCAACATACCCTGCAATCCTAATGGATGCATGGGAAAGAAGTTCAGGTTGGTACCGATGAATGCTAAAGCAAAGTGCAGCTTACCCAAACCTTCGTAGTACATACGTCCGGTCATCTTGGGGAACCAGTGATAGATAGCTGCAAACATGCCCATCGTCACGGTACCGTAAAGAACATAGTGAAAGTGACCGACAACGAAGTAGGTATTGTTAACGTGAATATCCACGGGTACGGAGGAAAGCATAATGCCTACAATACCTGCAAATACAAAGAACACCAATCCACCTAAGGCAAATAGCATGGGGGTGTTTAGCCGCAATTTCCCACCCCAAATAGTGGCAACCCACGCAAAGACTTTGATGCCCGTAGGTACAGATACTAGCATTGTTGTGAGCATGAAAACCATCCGCATCCAAGCCGGGGTACTGCTAGCGTACATGTGGTGTACCCAGACGATCGCGCTGACTGCAGCAATTAACAGTGATGATACGGCAACTACTTTGTAGCCAAATAGAGGTTTGCGAGCGTAGACTGGGAATATTTCTGAGAAAATACCAAATACAGGCAGAATAATCACGTAAACAGCAGGGTGGGAGTAAAACCAGAAGTAGTGCTGAAACATGATTGGATTGCCACCGTTAGCAGGATTAAAAAAGCCTGTGTTTGCCGTTAGGTCGAGTAGCAGCATCACTGCACCTGCTGTCAGAGCTGGCAGTCCAAACAACTGGATAATCTGAGCGCTAAATACTGCCCAAACAAATAGAGGCATGCGGAAAAAAGTCATCCCCGGTGCGCGCATCTTAACAATGGTGGTGACAAAGTTTACTGCCCCCATAATTGAAGAAACACCTGAAATTGCCACCGCTAGCAGCCAAATTACTTGTCCGTTAATCAAGTTACCTGTGGGATTTTGCAAACTAACTGGCGGATAAGACCACCAACCAGCTTGAGCTGGACCACCAGGGATAAAAAAACTTGCCATCAAAAGAATTCCCACTACAGGTACCATCCAAAAGGCAGCAGCGTTGAGGCGGGGAAAAGCCATGTCACGCGCGCCTATCATTAATGGTACGAGGTAGTTAGCAAGACCAACCAAGGATGGAAATGTCCACAAAAACAGCATGATCGTGCCATGCATGGTGAACATACCATTATAAATGGTGCGGTCGACCAAATCGGATTCTGGGGTCATCAGCTCTCCCCGCATTACCATTGCTAAGATGCCACCGACAAGAAAGAAGATGAACGAAGTTACTAGATATTGAATGCCAATAACTTTGTGATCGGTGCTAAAGCTAAAGTATCGCTTCCAATTCCCTGGAATAGGGTGATGAAGTTGCTCGGCTGCAATACCAATATTTTCAATGGAAATGTTCGTCATTGCCTTGTTTCCTTGTCACCAGGATAGTTAACCACAGGAGGTTCTGCAGGAGCAACTGTCGCCCAACCTGTGGGTAATGATTGATTTACTTTTGCAGCGTACTCAGAAGCAGCTTGATTGAATGCAGGAGATGGCCTGTAAGTTGCAGCTGTGGCAAGCCATTGCTGGTAATCTTCTGGCGATTCAACCACTACATCTGCTTGCATGGTTGCAAAGTATGTACCGCTGTATTGGGAATCAGTGAGTCGATATCTACCAGGACGAATAGGGGTGAATTCAATGTTAATAATTTCGTTGGGAACTATATCTTGCTTGACTCGAAACGCAGGAATGTAGAAACCGTGCAGAACATCCTCCGATCGCAGTGTCAAACGTACTCTGCGATCGCAAGGTAGGTGCAATTCGGTACTGGTAATGTTTTTTTGAGTGGAGGTTTCACCTGTGAACAACTGCTGCTGCGGATAACGGAAAACCCAAGCCCATTGTTTGGCAACAACATCAATTTGCTCTACATACTCTGAATTCGATGCTATAGGGAAAAGATGCTGTGACGCGGTAAGTTTTTGTGTATCCCCTTTATTGTTGTTGTCTTTTATTGTTGCCGCAGAAGCTACTTTTATTCCCACAGGCACGTGCAAGTGCATCAGCTCGCCTGGTCCTTGAATTCCCATTTGTTCGTAGATTTGATAGCTGTAATTAGCAATCCAAAACACCAGTAGAATAGGAATTGCTGTCCAGATAACTTCTAGCGTCACATTCCCCTCAATAGGAGGACCATCGCAAACCTCGCCCTTTTTCGCCCGATGGAAAATTACAGAATACATTAGCGCTCCGCTAACTCCCAAAAAGATGAATGCACCCAGAGTTACCAAGAAACTAAATAAGTCATCAACTAGTCGAGATTCAGCCGCAGCTTCTGGAGGTAGCCAAGAATAAGCTTGCTTCCCCATCCAGATGCTGGTGGTAACAAGCGCGATCGCACTCGTTATCAATGTCAAAATCTGCAATAATTTCTGGATTTTCATAGCTATAAAAAGTCATTAGCTACACGTCCGCATACCAAGAGAAAATAAAAATTATTTTTCTTTCCTTCCCTACCCTAGAACCCCTGCATAAATGAAATGCCTTCTTCTCAAGACAACTAACTTACTTGAGCATCTCTACCAGAAGCCGCGCTTCGCGCGTCTACGGATTCAAATCTTTACCTATCGCTAGCAACCGGTCAGCGGTATTATGTACCCCAAACTCCGTAGCTAGTTGCGCTCCTAGCGTTCCGTGGACGTACATCAAAGCCAAGATCGCTACTCCTACGAATAGATAGCTCATTTGCACTTGTCTATCTTCGTGCTTGCGCCAAAGGAAGCGTTGGAATCCACGCCAGACTGTCATCCCTACAATCAGTGCTAAGAGTAAAACACCGCCTACTCCATGCCAAAGCATCGTTTCCATTGCTTGCATTCCCCAAGCGCTCTTGATCCCAACCGGTGCTTCTGCCAGCATGATTTCGTAAAATCCTGTTGCCACTGTAAAAAAGGTAATAATCGCTGCAGCAAGCATGTTGTACCAACCAACATCAAAAAAGTTGGCACGTTCAACTGGAATTGCTAAAAACTTGAATAGTTGTTTTTCCAAGGGGAAAAAGACACCAACAAGATCGAAAAAAATACCAACGATAAACAAACCTAAGGTCAGATGGACTAAATTAGGATGAATAGGAACAGAATAAGGCAATCCATTTGCACCTAGTTGCACTTTTAATTGCTCTATCAGTTCAGAGTTCATCGCAAGATACCATCCTTTATTGCTTCTACCACTGGTACTGTGTGTAGTCCGTAAACCCACACCAGTTGATCGCCTAAATAAACTTGCACTCCGACAATAACAGTCAAAATTAGCCCCGCTCCCAAATAGGCAAACGGTAATTTGTACGGATTGCGCAGGCGAATTACATAACGCCAAGCTGTAATAGCAGCAATTATTCCTGAAAGCGACCAACCAATAAATGTATGCATGCTCAATACTGATTTGACTGATGCATAAGGTTTTGCCAAACCTGCTTCAAATTGACCGAAAATAATGGCTATAAAAATGGCGATCGTGGCAAGAAACATATTCCACCAACTTACCTCAAAAAGACGATAATTACCACTAAAGTAGCCAATAAGATCGCAGACAAAAGCAAACAAGACCGTTGCAATTACAAAGTGGACTACAATCGGATGAATTGTATCGGGATACGGTAAATTATGGTTGTTCAAATGCGTAAAATACTCTAACATGGACTTTTCGGTGGCAAGATTTACATCCAACACGGCTAATGTATAACCGGTATTCATTTGATAAGTGCGCAGCAAAATCCGGTTAACTTCGAGTTACCTTTAGTTGTGGATGATTTTTAGATTTACCTTTAATAATCCACACATTTCTATAATATTCTTTAACCAAATTAAAAAATGTATTTTTTAACCATAACGATAATTATTAAATGTCAATGATAAACTGGATTTTTTGCCGAAAAAATTGTATATTATTACACCAATAACTGGGAAACTTTTATAATGTAAACTACAAAACAAATCAATAGGAAAGTTAATGATATAGTTCCTTATTCGTAACTCCCAATTTTTTGTATATTCCTAAGAAAATAATCTAAAATAAACTTAGAATTCAGAACCTGCTGGAAGCGACTTCTCTGAATTCCAAATTTCATTTGAGAAAACGATCGCTCTAGATGCTAACTATTATCGGTTGCGGTAATTTCAACCGCAGTGATGATGCTGTAGGTGTAATTATTGCTCAACGCTTACAAACATATCTTATCAAACATCCTCATTCACACGTACGAGTTTACGATTGCGGAACCGCTGGTATGGAAGTAATATTCCAAGCCAGGGGTAGTAAACAACTAATTATTATCGATGCGAGTGTCACCGGTTCCGAAACAGGTGCGGTGTTTAAAGTTCCTGGTAAAGAACTAGAAGCACTGCCAGAACCTAGTTATAGTTTGCATGATTTTCGTTGGGATAATGCTTTAGCCGCTGGTAGGAAAATCTTTAAAGATGATTTTCCCCAAGAAGTGATTGTCTACCTGATTGAAGCTGGAAATCTTAATTTTGGCTGGGAATTGAGCTCTACAGTTAAACATTCTGCTGATTTGGTGTTTGCAGAAATAATAAATATTATCAATAATCAATAACTGATGGTAATTAATTCTTATTTTATTCTCTAGCCAAATACAGTTCATCTACTCTCATTTCAAACGGCATTCCTTGATGGACAGGTGGATAAACGCGAATTTTAGCATTACTGATTAATTTACCCAACACTTTTGCCATTAGTGCTAATTTTTGCAACACATGCCAGTTGGTAATCCAATCCGGACACTCAATGACTAAAGTGATACTATCGGCGCGACTAATAATATACCACCGGCAACTAGATAAGAGATTTTGTACAGTCCGATCGCAGGTAGCAAAAAAGTATTTGCTAATAGAATTTTCTAGCTGCTGGCGCAGGATAATATCCGCTGAAGTTAGTTGAATTGGATGAAAATCATCATGATGCAAACAATACTTAGTCATACTCTTCTCTTCTCTATTTATTTCCGTTTTGCTCTGGCATAAATAGTGATGTGACAGAATACATCGTTGTGAGATTCTCAAAAATTATGAATCTCACTATTGCAAATAAAAACGACTTCACCTCAGTTGGAAAATCCACAATCTCCAATACAATACTGAGGCTCTAGTTTTGAAATCTCCAACTAGACCTATAATAAACATAAATAATAAAAAAAAAGAATTCTCTGATACTATTAGTTAGTAAAATGTAAGTCTAAAAGCTAGCATTAATTACTTCTGAAATTAGGTAGAGATAATATTTATCAATTTCCTCTCCTAACATGCGCCGCAGACACCATTTGATGCCGAATAAAAAATAAAGATGCGTTAGCTGTGTAAAAAATAATAACTAGCTTCTGTAGGTCTAAAATTGACTTGATAGGATAGAAATCCCCCTCAAAAGAGCAATCAAATTACAAGAAGACTCTGGAAGGGAAGTGCATTACAACAACGACACGAGTTTAATCTTAGTAGCAATGAAAAATAGCGACTGCTGTCTTGACCTATACTTTCAAGCTAGAACAAATACCCTCAGTATTTTGATGCAGAGATTGCCAAAAGTCAAGAACTTGTTCTGCGACAAGACGCGGTTCAAAGAAGTGGAAAAAATGCCTTCCTCTTTGACATTCCCAATAGCGATCGCCGTCGGTCAAAAATGGTCGCCATCCTTGCAGAGCTTCGGGTTCCACAATAATATCATCTGTACTACCACACACCATCAAAGGTACCGGAACCGGACAAGCTGGTATACTTACCCGTTTAAATAAAGAATGGGGTGAAAGGGAACAATCCAAGTCTTGCTCCAAGATCCTTTCCAGACGCTGAATAGTTTGTTCGTTTTGATAGCCAAACAGATTATACGCCATGGCATTGAGAATCTTTTGCCGACTGAGGTAGGGACAGTGGCTGTAGTAATGAGCTTGCCAATCCACAGCTGCATCAGCACCCACAGCTAATAACGTTAAAGATTTGACTTTTTCTGGATATTGACGCGTATACAGTAGTCCTAACAATCCTCCCGTACTGTGACCGATTAAATGCAGGGGTTGTTTGCTCGATTGCAAATAACTGTGCAATAGCTGTATTGCAACATCTAAAGAACTTGCTTCATCTTGAGTTTGAATGTATTCCCACCTAGCAACGGATACATGATTTGACAGTTCACGCAGTAGGGGTTGAGCAAAACACATGAAACTAGAACTTGTATTTAACCAAATGGCATCTGGTTGCTTAGACATTGATATCGAACCTGCAAGTGATGAAACTGCTTGTTTTTTTAGCTGCTAATAACTAACGATTAACAGCTAAAAACTAATATTTTTGAAAAAAATCATCAATAATTATCAGTAATTAACTGTTAATCATTAATTTTTAGCTACAGACCAAATTCTTTTTTGAGTTGAGCTACCCAGGCTTTTACACGTTCGTTTGTCAAATCAGATTGGTTATCTTCATCAATAGCCAAACCCACAAATTTACCATTCCTTAAAGCTTTTGATTCATTAAAATCATAGCCATCGGTTGGCCAATAGCCAACCGTAGTACCACCGAGGTCACTGATTTTTTCTTCTAAAATACCTATGGCATCTTGAAAGTTATCGGCATAACCAACTTGGTCTCCAGTTCCAAAATAAGCTACCTTTTTACCATGAAAATCAATGTTATCCAATTCTGGAAAAAAACCTTCCCAGTCACTTTGTAATTCGCCAATATTCCAAGTAGGACACCCAATAATTACGTATTGATAATCTTCAAATTCACTGGCTTCTACATCAATGATGTTGTGCAATTTTACTACACTTTCACCACCAAATTCTTTTTGAATCATTTCTGCTACTGATTCGGTTTTACCTGTTGTAGTTCCAAAAAATAGACCAATTTTTGCCATATTTTGTATCCGATTCTACTTTAATTGTTCTTAGTAAAGACATAAAATTACACGTCTTTACTAAGATTATCTTGACTAAACCAAGCTCAAAAATTTGCGGGTAAGAACCTAAGGGATCGCTCGTTTTTTAGCTGTGTATTCTATACAAACGCAGCGAACACAGCATTACTATTTAACAGTAAATAAGCAAAGATGACCCCACCAATTCCACCAATCAAAAAGCCCTCAGTAAATTGATTCCATCCTGGGATAGTATTGATAGTTTGCGGTACACCAGGGACTGCAATTTCTGCTGACATTACGGTCTGAGCTTGTCTTGCAAAGTTGTTAGTACCGTAAATCGAAAAGCCAATGGTCAGGATGACAATCAAACTTCCTGCGGACAGCAAACCAACCAAGTTTCTCAGTTCGGAATTTGGTAGTGAAGTCAAAAAACCTAAAGTTGCAAACGGACCAACCAACCAGTAACCGTGAGCCATACCAATTTCTAATCCTCTTCCAAAAGAAGATAAACCGGGACGGTAAATTGGTAAGTATTTGAGTAGCTTTAGCGTTAAGTCAGAATCATCAATCGCAGTTGCTAAATTACTCCTTTGTGGTGGCTGAACCATGTCACCGTTTTTAAAATCAAATCCAGCCTCAATGGCGCGAGCGCGCAGAGCATGCCAAACATGACCCAACAGAAAGATTAAAGAGAAAACAAAATGGAAAGTTACTAACCAACCGCGACTGGTTACAACACCAGCAGAAGTTTCTATGGCTTGCACCGGACCGTAGAAAACTTCTGGGTAGACAGTGTTGTTGACCGAGGCAAAGTATGCAGCTACAAAGCCCATGTATGCCACACCGCCAATGCTGTAGGAAAGAATAGCTTCGCCAGAGTAAATCAAAACTCGACGTGCCCAAGCAAATGGCTGAGTCAAAATATGGAAAATTCCACCCCCGATTAGCATTAAACCAACCCAGATATGACCGCCAACAACATCTTCTAAGTTATTAACGGCAGCCATTCCTTGCGGACCCCAAACTCCAAACAGATAGCCAAAGATTCGCAATGGATTGAGTGTGGGATGATTGATGACTCTCACATCTCCACCGCCAGCTACCCAGGGGTCAAACAGTCCGCCCCAAAACATTGCCTTAGCAACCAAAAGCCAAGCACCCATACCCAAAATCGTCAGGTGGATGCCCAAAATAGTCGTCATCTTGTCTTTGTCTTTCCAGTCATAGCCAAAAAAGCCAGCCCAAGTAGGATTGTCTTCTAGCACCTCTGGTCCCAGTAGAGAATGGTAAATACCACCAGCTGCCAAAATTGCCGAGGGTATCAGGTGCAAGACGCTGATTACAAAGTAGGGATAGTTACTAATGACTTGTCCGCCAGCACCGACACCAAAACCCAAAGTCGCCAGATGAGGTAGTATGATTAATCCTTGCTCGTACATCGGTAACTTGGGGTCAAAGCGGGATAATTCAAACAAGGTCATTCCTCCAGCCCATAGCAGAATCAACGCTGCATGGGCAATGTGAGCACCGAGTAATTTACCCGAGAGATTGATCGGGCGAAAGTTGCCTGCCCACCAACCAACATCAGGTATCTGTTGCTTATAAGGGCTATCTGCGATTACTGCTGTCATAGAACTACTTCAGGAATTTTGCAATTGATTTGCAGTGATTTTGAAAATAATTTTTGATTATTTTGGCGATCGCTCTTACTGTACCTCGGGAATCACAGCTTTCTGACTGACCCTACCTTTGCGAAAATCAAATCCGCGCGCCCGCAGAGCATGCCAAATATGACCTTGGAGAAAGAAGAAGGCTAACCAAAAGTGAGCGTTGGCCAACCAAGTACGGGAAGTTACCAAATCAGGATCGATGCAAGAAAAGTAGGGCACGATATTCTGTTTAATTACTAGCGCCGGACCGTAAAAAACTTCCGGATAAACGGTAGTGTTTACCGATACAAACAAAGTGGCAATAAAGCCCATCAGTGCCAAAGCACCTAAACTGTAAGAAAGGTAACCTTCCCCAGACCAAACAAATAGCGGGTGCGTCCAGCTAAAGGGTTTGGTAAAAATGTGAAAAATTCCACCTGCAAGTAACATTCCACCAACCCAGATATGACCTCCAACCACGTCTTCTAAATTGTCGACACCAGCAATCCAAAATCTACTGCTTGTACCGAACAGATAGCTAAAGATCGTTGTCGGATCTAAGGTAGGATTTGCAATCACCCGTACATTTTCTATGTTTGGGTCGTACAGACCACCAAAGTACATTGCTTTGGCAACCAGCAAGAATGCACCACAAGCAAGCAAAACGAGATGAATACCAATAATTGTGGTCATTTTGTCTGGATCTGACCAGTCATAGCCAAAAAAGGGAAATCTATTCTCCAGTTTGTCCGGACCTTGCAGGGAATGAAAGATTCCTCCAAAACCTAGAAAAGCAGAGGATATCAAATGCAAAGCTCCAATCACAAAATAAGGATAGGTATCTACAACTACACCGCCTGCATCCACACCCCAACCAAGAGCAGCAAGATGAGGTAGTAAAATTAGGCCTTGCTGGTACATTGGTTCTGCTGGATGAAAATGGGCTAGCTCAAATAATGTCATTACTCCGGTCCAAAAAACAATTAAACCAGCGTGAGCAACATGAGCCCCTAGTAACTTTCCGGATAAGTTCGTGAGTCTGGCATTACCAGCCCACCAAGGCGAACTAGCAAGGTCTTGCTCCACCGATAGCGGACTTATAGATGTTGCCATTTTTCACCTGTCGAGATTTTTTGAGAATTTTATGCAACTAGTTAAGGAAAGATTACACTAAATTTTCCTTGAATGCAATTATCTAATGCAAATAAATCTCATTTAACTGAAAAAATATTAAGATTTATGAAATTCCTTGATTATTAAAATAAATTCTCAATAAACTTAATTTGATTTCACAGACTTCTAACCCAGCCATAGGTGGTTTTTCCTCTGACTGCGTCTAAATACTTGCTTGTAACGAGATCTACAAGCAAGTATTTCTTGCCAAACCTCAAATTTTTATTGATATAAAATTGCAATAATTTGGGAGCGTTGAAACAATGCAAACATACGGCAATGCTAACGTCAAATATGATTGGTGGGCTGGTAACGCGCGATTTGCTAACCTTTCTGGCTTATTCTTGGGTGCTCATCTTGCTCAAGCGGCACTGACGACCTTATGGGCGGGAGCTTTTACTTGGTTTGAACTGTCGCGCTACAAACCTGATATACCAATGGGCGAGCAAGGACTAATACTGCTACCCCATTTAGCTACCTTGGGTTTTGGCGTAGGAGCAAACGGTCAAGTTATAGATACCTATCCCTATTTTGTAATTGGAGCGTTGCACATAATTTCCTCTGCAGTTCTGGGTGCAGGTGCACTGTTCCATACCTTCAAAGGTCCTGAGAACTTAAAAGATGCGACAGGTCGCGCTCGTCAATTCCACTTTGAGTGGAACGATTCAGATAAACTTGGCTTTATACTGGGAAATCACTTGCTGTTTTTAGCTGCAGGAGCTTTTTTGTTAGTAGCAAAAGCGATGTTCTGGGGCGGACTGTACGATGCGACCATTCATGATGTCCGAGTTGTTACTAACCCGACTGTCAATCCTTTCGTTATCTTCGGGTATCAAACTCACTTTGCCAGTGTGGACAACTTAGAAGATTTAGTTGGCGGTCATATATACGTGGGATTGCTTTTGCTATTTGGTGGCATATGGCATATCCTTGTTAAGCCTTTACCTTGGGCAAAAAAGTTGCTCATTTTCTCTGGTGAAGCTATTCTTTCTTACTCTTTAGGTGGTATTGCTTTGGCAGGATTTGTGGCAGCTTACTTTTGTGCCGTTAATACTCTGGCTTATCCTGTGGAATTTTACGGACCTCCTTTAGAACTTAAGTTTAGCGTTTCACCTTACTTTGCTGACACCATACAGTTACCTTATGGTAACCATACTGCCAGAGCATGGTTAGCCAACGCTCATTTCTTCCTTGCTTTCTTCTTTCTACAAGGTCATCTTTGGCATGCACTACGCGCCATAGGCTTTGACTTTAGGCGAGTTGAACGGGCATTATCAAATGCCGTTGAAACTAGCTCATAAATTGCTCGTAGGACTGGGGACTTACTGAGGAGTAAAAAATTATTTTTCCTAGTCTCCAGTGCTTATTAAGTGAAGATTCGAGATTTTCAAAGGCTATGCAATTATGACAATTTCCACTGACAAGACTTTCGCCGCAGATACGGATTTACCTTGGTTGATTGGTAACGCTCGCTTAATTAACTTGTCTGGTCAATTACTAGGTGCTCACATTGCTCATGCAGGTTTGATAATGTTTTGGGCAGGATCCACTACCATACTGGAAGTAACGCGCTTTGTCCCTGGAGTACCGATGTTTGAGCAGAAGATGATCCTACTACCTCACTTAGCAACTTTGGGGTGGGGTGTAGGTGCTGGGGGTAAAGTAATCAATACTTATCCTTACTTTGTCATTGGAATTTTACATTTGGTTGCATCGGCTGTTTTGGGTGCAGGTGGACTTTTCCATATTTTTCGCGGTCCAGCCATTCTATACACTACCGGTGGGCAGGTTGCCAAATTTCACTATGAATGGAACGATCCAAAAAAGCTGGGTTTAATTTTAGGTCACCATTTAATAATTTTAGGTTTCGGTGCATTTTTATTAGTGCTAAAAGCGATGTTTTTTGGTGGAATTTACGATCCCACTGTGGAAGATGTTCGACTGATTGCAAATCCGACTGTTGACCCAGCCAAAATATTTGGTTATCTGGTGGGAATCAAAGATAGTCATTGGACTTTATTGGGGATGGCAAGTGTTGATAATTTAGAGGATGTTATCGGCGGTCATATTTGGATGGGATTAATATTAATATTTGGTGGTGTTTGGCATATTATTGTACAACCTTTTGCTTGGGTGAAACGGATTTTGTCCATAGAAAATGGTGAAGATATTCTGTCCTATAGTTTGCTTGGTTTAGCTTTGATGGCTTGGATTTCTGCTAGCTTTGTGTATAATACTACGGTTTTTCCCATGGTTTTTTATGGTTCGGAACGTTTGGGAATGGCAAATACTCAAATTTTTCTGGGTCTGTTAGCTTTCCTGGGTTATGTTTGGCATGCTTGGCGATCGCGCAATATTTTCTAATTCGATAATATGCGCTCAATACTAGCTATTGTTCCTTTCTCTGCCTGCAGTACCAAGTATTTGGCTGTGGGCAGTTTTGCAAATTTTTTCTATTTGGAAATGCTGCTGTGCCAAAAGTTTATTGACTACATTGATTATGAATACCGATTCTAACTTCCTTTCGTAACTATGTGATTTTTTGTATCCTCGCCATCCCTATTACGGACAATTCCATACGGAATATTTAGCCTTTAATTCCCATCTTCAAGAATTGTCTCAATGAGTCAGCTATATTTGTCATCTTCAAACTCGTGGTCAAATTTCTCCACAAGAAGCTTATCGACAAATTCACTTTCTTTGGAAGGAGCTAAAACGTACTAAAAAAGCTATGAAATCAATTAATTAATTGCAAGTTTTTCCCATAGTTTATTTAATTAGTAAATTATAAATCAACAACAGTTCCTTTGTTTTGATTTAGAGTAAATTGAGACGCCTTTAGGTTATAGCGCTGACATCAAGCCTTATCTGTTATCCTTACATTCCATCGGGACTTTTGCGTGCCTAATACAATTAGGTTATAAATATTACATATATTTCCTAAAAAGTTATTACCAAAAAGCTTTTGGACAGGAATTTTGTCAATTTAAATTTCTGTGTCCTCTCTTGAAAGCGGGGGATTTAATAAAGTTTGCACTCTTGGCATTTTTCTTTATCTGACAGAGCAGAGAATACGGGTTTTGTATTAAAAATGACATTTTTCCTTATTCTGCCTTGTTTGTGGGTAAGAAGATAATGTTGAAAATAGTAATATTCACCGATAAAAGTTAAACTTTTATATTGCAATAGTTAACTGCAAAACCTCTGATTGGAGAGCAAAACCTTGGGAATAGAACTACGTAGTTTCGTATTTCTTGACAGCTTGCAACCCCAACACGCAGCGTATATAGGAACGGTAGCTCAAGGTTTTTTGCCATTACCAGGGGATGCATCTTTGTGGATCGAAATCTCTCCTGGTATCGAAATTAACAAAATTACAGATGTAGCCCTCAAAGCTGCTTCCGTACGTCCGGGAGTACAGGTAGTCGAGCGATTGTATGGTTTGTTGGAGGTGCATTCTAGCTCCCAGGGTGAAACACGGGCTGCTGGTCAAGCTATATTGGCAATGCTGGGAGTTAAAAAAGAGGAATGTCTCAAACCGCGCGTGGTTTCCAGCCAAATTATCCGTAATATAGATGCTTACCAAGCACAGCTTATCAATCGTACGCGACGGGGACAACTGTTACTAGCAGGACAAACACTATACGTACTAGAAGTGGAACCTGCAGCTTATGCTGCACTAGCTGCAAACGAAGCAGAAAAAGCGGCGGCGATTAACATTCTGGAAGTTCAGGCTGTAGGTAGTTTTGGACGGCTTTACTTAGGAGGACAAGAACGCGATATTCTTGCGGGTGCAGCAGGAGCACGAACAGCGATCGAAAGCGTCGCAGGTCGGATCGATTCCTACAGTAGGCGTCAGGAATAAAGGAGAGGAGATGGCGAATTTTGAGCATCTGGCTTTACTGAAAGCAGGTGCAGTTACCTGGATTGACTGGAGAAATAAAAATCCTTTGATTAAACCAGATTTGAGTGCGGCTAATTTGTCTGGAGATAACCTTAGGGGTGCAAATCTCCAGGGAGTAAACTTAAGCAGGGTGGATTTAGCTAATGCTTTACTCGTGCGTGCCAATCTTCGCCAAGCGGAGCTTAATAGTGCTAACTTATACAAGGCTATCTTGATGGAAGCAGACTTGAGCGGGGCTAACTGTAGTGTTGCCAAATTCAGGGGTGCGTTGCTCAAGCAAGCAAATCTCAGCGAGGCTAACTTGATTGGCTCTGATTTGAGGGAAGCGGATCTTAAAGGTGCTTTGCTTGCTGATGCTAATTTGATCGGAACTGATTTGAGGGGTGCTAATTTAAAAGAAGCCGACTTGGGTGCAGCAAAGTTGAACCGGGCCGATCTTAGTTTTGCTAATTTAATCGCAGCCAATTTCATCGCAGCCGATCTTACGGAGGCAAATTTATACGAAGCAGAAATAATAGACGCTTATCTTTATAAAACTAACTTACACAAAGCTAATTTACACAAAAGTCACCTTAGCAGTGCGTACTTGCTGCGGGCTAACTTAACTGAGGCAAACTTAAGTGAAGCTGACTTGAGATGGACTAATCTTCAGGGAGCTAATTTAGCGGGGGCGAACCTCGCCAAAGCCGATCTCACAGGTGCTAAGCTAACAGGAGCAAATCTTAAGGGCGTTAATTTTTATCAGACAATTATGCCTGAATAAAGTATAAAGCCTTCTATAAAATTTTTAACTAAAATTCCAAACTGCTATGAGCTTGATTTTTTACCACTTAATAACTTTAATTGGTACACTTGAACTTCAGTTTTCCTGGAAAAACAGCGCCTATGGTTTATATAAAGCGCGTTGAACTCACCAATTTTAAATCCTTCGGCGGTACTACTTCTTTTCCGCTGCTACCAGGATTTACCGTGATCTCCGGACCTAACGGTTCGGGTAAATCGAATATTTTGGACTCGCTGTTGTTTTGCTTGGGACTTGCTGGTTCCAAGGGAATGCGAGCCGATCGCTTACCTGATTTGGTTAATACCACTCAAACTAGCAAATCTCGTACTACAGTTGAAGCTAGTGTCACAGTCACCTTTGATTTATCAGATCACCAGCCCGATCTACTTTTAGAAAGTCAGCCGTTGGTTTCTACTCAAGTAGAAGTTGATACTTCTTTTGCAGAACAAACCCAGCTACAGCAACAACAAATAGAAGATGAAAAAAATCGCCGCGAGAAAATTCGTGCTCAACCTGGTAAAGACTGGTCTGTGACCAGAAAACTGCGGGTAACTCCCCAAGGTACTTATACGTCAAATTATTATATTAATGGAGTTTCTTGTACGCTCAGCGAGTTACATGAAGAACTAGAACGCCTGCGTATTTATCCTGAAGGTTATAACGTCGTCCTGCAAGGAGACGTGACTAATATTATTTCTATGAACCAATACCAAAGGCGAGAAATTATTGATGAATTAGCAGGAGTAGCAGCCTTTGACCGCAAAATAAATCAAGCCAAGGAAACTTTAGAAGAAGTTAAAGAAAAAGAAGACAGTTGTCGGATTATTGAAGCAGAATTAATACAAGCACGCGATCGCCTGTCTCAAGACAAAGCAAAAGCTGAAAAATACCAAAAACTGCGCGCTGAATTTCTTGAAAAACAAAAGTGGGAAGTTGCTTTGTCCTGGATCAAACTGCAAAGTCAACAGGAAAATTTAATTGCTCAAATGCAAGCAGGCTCGCTCAGCTGTGAAGAACTCACACAACAACTTGCTTTGTTAAGCACGGAGATTGCTCAAAAAACTGCAGCACTGGAGCTGCTCAACGCTCGCGTCAAAGCTTTGGGTGAAGATGAGCTTTTGGCAGTACAATCTTGTTTTGCTAACCTACAAGCCGAACGCAAACAACTTCAGCGTCAGCAGTTGGAATTAGAAACCGCTTTTGAAGAAACAGTGAAGCACTTAGCCCAACAACAACAAGCAATTCAACAGTACTCTTCAGCTATAGAACAGCTAGTACAACAACAGCAGCAACAGCAGCAAAATGTTGTATTTTACACACAGCGATGCGCCCAAGCCCAGCAAGCAGTTTTAAATTCTCGCCAAGCTGCGGCAGAAATTGCTAGCGCTTCTCAAGCTTGGGTAGAGCAACAAACTGCACTCAACCGCCAAATAGAAGCTTTGCTTGCAAATATTGAACCCCAACGTACAGAACAGGCCCAACTGCAAGAACGCTACCACCAGCTGCAACAGCAAATTCAACAACAAACTCAGCTCGTGCAAGCCCTAGAACAGCAATTAGCACAAAAACAAGCGGAGTATGCGGGTTTGGAAACAGAACTTCATGGTGCTAGCGAACCAATTTCTAACTTAGCGCAAGCTCTTGCTGCTATGGAACAACAATTGCAAATCCAACAGGATACTCAAAAACGCCTGTTACAAGAACAACGAGACAAACAACGCCAGTTGGATAAACTAGAAGCACAAGCACAAGCTCAGCAAGAAGTGCAGGGAACTGCTGCTAGCAAAGTTATTCTGCAAGCAGGATTGTCTGGTATTTGCGGGTTAGTTGCACAGTTGGGACGGGTAGAACCCCGCTATCAACTAGCATTGGAAATTGCTGCTGGTGCGCGTTTGGGACACATCGTTGTTGAAGACGACCTTGTTGCCACCGCTGCGATCGAATTACTCAAACAAAAACGGGCGGGAAGAGCAACTTTTTTACCGTTAAATAAGATTCACATCCCTAAAATTACCCAAGATGTGACGCTGCGTTACGTGAATGGATTTATAGACTACGCCGTTAATTTAGTAGATTGCGATCGCCGCTACCGAGATGTTTTTAATTACGTTTTCGGTAACACGGTGGTATTTGAAACTCTCCACCAAGCACGCAGCAATTTAGGCTTGTATCGAATGGTGACCCTAGATGGAGAATTACTGGAAACTAGTGGCGCCATGACTGGTGGTAGTCTGCGAGAGCGCCCCAGCTTGCGATTTGGCTGTCCGGAAACGGTAGAATCTGCTGAAATCGCAGCGCTGCAAAAACGCTTGCTGGATATCGAAATCGTTTTAGAACAGTGTACTGCAGCGATCGCGGCTTTTTCTACCAAAGCCAAGCAACTATCCCAACAACTAGCACAAGCCCAAAGCCAACGACGGGAACAGCAGCTCCAACTGGAGCAGGTACAAAAAGAAGTTAAAAATTTGACATCTCAGTTGGAACTGACACGCTCTCAACTAGCTCAAAACACTGAAAAAATAGCTCTCGTACAATCGCGCCTGCAAATCTTGAATCGGGAATTACCAGAGCAAGAGCAACAATTACAACAATTGCGGGGAACATTGGCGGAACTGGAATCATCCCAAACTCCCCAACAATGGCAACAAATCCAGCAGACAATTAAAATTCAAGAGCAACAACTGCAACAACAACAAGAAATCTTACGAGAACAGGAACAACAGCTACAAAACTTAGAAAATCAACAACAAAGATTGCAAGAAAAAATTCAACAAGCCGAAAATAAAATCGAAGAATATCAAAAACAACAAGCTTGGCGACAAGAAGTTAGAAATCGTCTCTGCAGCGAGCTCGAGACCCTAGATGAGCAAATTATCCAAACTCGCGCCACCCTTGCACAAATAGAACAAAATTTAGGAGAAGAAAAACAAAAACGCGATCGCCTGGAAGCTGAATTGCGCTCGCATTTCCTACAACAACAACAACTAGAATGGGAATTGCAAAAACTGCAACAAACACAACAGCTGCGACAACAAGAATTAGCAACTGTGCGAGAACAACTGCAAACTATCGCCGCAGAGTTGCCATCTCCCTTACCAGAAGTACCGAATCAAGTGGATTTAGAAGAATTGCAAAAAGAATTGCGATCGCTTTCCAAACGCTTGCAAGCAATGGAACCAGTTAACATGCTGGCGTTAGAACAATACGAACGCACTTCAGGGCGTCTAGAAGAACTCAGTCAAAAATTACAGACACTGCAAGCAGAAAGAACAGAATTGTTGCTGCGAATCGAAAATTTTACCACCCTGCGCCAACAAGCTTTTCAACAAGCCTTTGACGCCGTTAATGAAAATTTTAAATCTATTTTTGCAGCCCTTTCTGACGGTGATGGCTATTTACAACTTGATAATCCTGAAGATCCATTTAATAGCGGACTGAACTTAGTTGCACATCCCAAAGGGAAACCCGTACAGCGTCTGGCTTCTATGTCTGGAGGAGAAAAATCTCTCACAGCTTTAAGCTTTATCTTTGCCCTACAAAGATATCGACCATCACCATTTTATGCCTTTGATGAAGTAGATATGTTTCTTGATGGAGCAAATGTGGAACGATTAGCTAAAATGATCAAGCAACAGGCGCAACAAGCACAATTTATAGTTGTAAGTTTGCGTCGTCCGATGATAGAATCAGCCGAACGTACAATTGGCGTTACTCAAGCAAGAGGAGCTTTTACTCAAGTTTTGGGTATTAAATTAAAATCCTCTCATACATCTGCTTGAGTTTTTGTTAATAATAGTGTATAGATAAACCGGATTCGAGATCAGGACTCCGTATAGAATGACCTCTGAACAGATTATTAGGCGTTCCGATATTTTAAATACTCAGGTAATCACCCGCGACAATGGCAAGCGACTAGGAATAGTCAGTCAAGTCTGGGTTGATGTAGATCAGCGAGAGGTTGTGGCTCTTAGCTTGCGAGACAGCCTGATCTCCGTGTCTGGAATACCGCGCTACATGTACCTGAGTAATGTCAACCAAATTGGAGATGTCATCCTGGTTGATAATGAGGATGTAATCGAAGATATTGAAGTAGAAGCCTACAGCAACCTGATCAACTGGGAAGTTATTACCGAAACCGGCGAAGTGTTGGGTAGAGTACGCGGTTTTAAATTCAGTGGAGAAACAGGAAAAATGTACTCCATCACCATCGGTTCCTTAGGACTACCGCAAATCCCCGACTCTTTATTGAGTACCTACGAACTGTCGGTAGACGAAATTGTCAGCACAGGTCCCAACAGATTGATTGTGTTCGAAGGAGCGGAAGAACGCCTTAACCAATTAACCGTTGGTATACTAGAGCGCCTCGGTATCGGAAAAGCACCTTGGGAACGCGAAGAAGCTGAAGATTACGGTAGCTACACCCCCCGCACCACTCCAGCGGACAAGCAACTACCAAGTGGAGTACCTATCGAACCGATCAAGCCAAAAGTTCGCGCACCAGAACCTGTAGCTCAAGAATGGGACGAGGATTATTACGAAGAAGAACGTCCTCCACGCCGCGTAATGGAAGCACGAACCTACGAGTCAATTCGATACAACGAACAAGAAGAAGACAACTGGAGCGAAGCAACAGGTAAGGATAAATATCAAGCGCAACCCCAAAACCAAGTTTCATCCTACAACAGCAAGTCCTACGCGGAAGATTACCAAGATTACGACGACGATCTCGACCGTGACGCTTGGGATGACGAACCGCCAAAACCAGTGAATATCCCGAAGAAAATTAAGGAAAGACAGCCAGAGTACGAAGAAGAAGGCGGATATTAAATTTAGCTACCCCTCCCTGTAACTCCTCCTTCCTCTCCTTCTTCGGAAGGGGAGGATTTATATTTTTTTTAATTTTTTTGTTCGCTCGCCCCGATGTATTGACTGGCAATAAAATTTTTGTTAAATTTTATGTAAATAAATTAATTATCGCTAGTCATAAGACTGTAAAAAACAGCAAAAAAGTAAAAATTTTACCCCTACATGATATTTGCCATTGTCATTCGTACTTCTCCTGTTGCCTCAGCCTGCCAGCTGGGGCTTTTTATGAGCTTACCAAAAAATCTTGGTGCGATCGCCCCAGCCTTTTGCAGCTTTTATACCAGCATTTAGAAACGGTAGCGCTGTGTAAAGTTTCTACCTTTGAGGGTGGATTTGAAATTCTTGACCTTATATAAAGTTAAGAAGTGCTTGTTTGCAACTGACGCAAGCGATCGCAAGTAGGCAAATTTCATTCCCAAATTTTTACATAAAAAATAAAATTTTGCACCAATGCTTTCTAGTTCAGTGAGCTTGCTGAGCCTAAAGGGAGGAAAATTGTGAAAGCAATTGTAATTCACGAGTATGGTTGTGCAGATGTCTTGCAGTATGAAGATGTCGCACTGCCACAAATCAAACCCGAGCAATTACTTGTCAAAGTTCATGCTTGTAGTGTTAATCCCATAGATTGGAAAATCCGCCAAGGAATGCTGAAATTTCTCAACTTAGGTAACAAATTTCCCATGATCTTGGGGTTAGATTTCGCAGGAGAAGTTGTAGAAGTTGGTACCAAAGTCACCCGCTTTGCAATTGGAGACCAAATTTATGGTGCTGTCAGACCACCTGGAGGTGCTTATGCTGAATTTGCTGCTGTCCAAGAAAACCAAGCAGCTTTGAAACCCAAAAATATGAGTTATCTAGAAGCAGCTACCGTACCCGTTGCAGCACTCACTGCTCTACAAGCATTGCGAAATCAGGCTAATATCCAGCCAGGTCAGAGTGTGTTGGTAAACGGCGCTTCTGGTGGAGTCGGAATTTTTGCCGTGCAGATTGCGAAGGCGCAAGGTGCACAAGTGACGGGAGTTTGCAGCACGAAAAATCTAGAATTGGTGCAATCTTTAGGAGTCGATCGCACTTACGACTACACGCAGCAAGATTTTACCCAGGATAATGTGGAGTACGACATTATTTTTGACGCTGTTGCCAAACGCTCCTTTTCTAAGTGTCGAAAAGTTCTCAAGCCTAATGGAGTTTACGTTACCACCTTACCTACCCCTGAAAACCTTCTCCAGGGAATTTGGACAAATTTTCTTCCTGGGAAAAAAGCCAAGTTTGTGTTTGAAAGCACAAATAGCCAAGACCTGAATTATTTGACACAGTTGATAGAAACAGGTAAAGTACGCACTGTCATCGCCCGCACCTACTCCCTTTCAGAATTAGCTGCTGCTCATACCTATAGTGAAAGTGAACATGTGCCGGGTAAAATTGCAATTGCGATCGCTCCTTAAGAGCTTCGCCCGCGATTGTTCCAACGCTTATCTGCAAAAACTTGTTTTTTTCGCTGACAAAATCTTAAAATAAGAACGGTAATAGGCTATACAAAAATTTTTTCCATTGCAAAGCGCCTTTTTCCCAGGGGTGAGTAGGCGTGGAGTTATGCAAAAATATATTGCTTTTATCTTTGCAAATCCTTACAAGCAAAGACTTGAACAGCGAGTACTAAAATACCTAGCCCCTCACCCGAAAATTCTAGAACCTCTATCCTAAAAATACCAGTACCCCCATCCTCAAAGAAATTTTAAATTTCTATTAAATCAGGGTTGCAAGCTTGTGAGTACAACCTTAATCAATCCAATCAACTCAATCGACATCCCGCGTAATACTTCGATCTCGGGTACCTGATATAAGCAGAAAATAGCGCACTGCTTTACGATCAAAGGATGACGATGCCAAAAATCCCAGAGTCGAACTCATTACGGATTGATTTTCGCATTCTTGGCAAGGCTAAGCCAATCACAGCTTGCATCAAAGTGCAGTTGGAAATGACATCTTAATTTTCCCTGAAAATGCCACCTTGGCGGCGATATTCGCCATTACCTTTGTATGCTGTGGTAGGAACTTCCTAGCGCTGTACCCTTTGTAAGCAGGTTGCCAAGCTATTTACCCTACACCCCTACTTGTAAAAATGTTGCAAAAAAACAATTCTCACACCTTAGGCGATTACATTTTGCAGATTCCCTTGAGCGTTCGCTGGCAAATTTATTACCGTTTGCAAGAATTAATGATTCCCTGTTTTTGTCTTTCTGACGGTTCTTTGCGGGTAGAAGTAAATAATTGCTTAACACTTATCCTCATTCACAGTATTCTCAAACAATTTCTCGCTTCTCGTCAAGAATTAATCAATTGGTTAGAACAGTGCTGGAATTATGACAGTTCGAGCTAGACAATGCGATTTGGTATTTTGGTTACCTAAAATTTGCTTTTATCCCTTCACATTTTTGTTAAACACTTCTTATGGTTAGCTGTAACAGTGATAGAAAATTTCTCACCTTTTTGCAGGAAGAGCTGGAATTAACAAGAAGAGATATTGCTATAGCTTTGCGAAAAAGAGAGTTAGAAAATGGTCCGTTACCAATGCTTCTTTGGCAATATGGGTTGGTCGATATACAGCAGTTAGAACGAATCTTTGATTGGTTGGAACAACAGGCTTGAATAAGTTTCAAAAATTTTTCAAGGAGAATTTATCCCTATGATTTCCACTATTATGGCTGGATTAGGATTACTAATTTTATCTGGAATTGCCAAAACATATATCAGCTTTATGCTCTTTGCTGAATTTTCTCATCATTCCAGGAAAAAGAATTCTTAATTGCTACCAAGTCCTGGTTTACTGTCATACAGAATGCTAGTGGTAAATTAGGGATAATCAAAGCAGAGAGAAGACAGTAATTGCGGTGAGAATAAGAATTACTGTGAGAATTTACGGGGTATTAAGCGAGTGCTTATGACCATTAAATTACCGAAGCTATAAGAACAAAAAACGGTAGAAAAACATTGCCGAAAAGGGATTTTTGCAATGAATCAAATCCTCATTAACGATACAACTCTACGTGACGGTGAGCAAGCAGCAGGTGTTGCCTTTAACTTACAAGAAAAAGTAGCGATCGCCAAATTTCTTGACGCTATAGGCGTTCATGAATTAGAAGTTGGAATTCCAGCAATGGGCGAAGAAGAAATGCGAGCGATCGCAGCAATTTGCAACCTAGGTTTGTCTGCAAAATTGCTTGGCTGGAACCGCGCCGCGATCTCAGATATTCAAGCTTCTATGCTCTGCGGTTTAACACGAGTACATATTTCCATTCCCGTTTCTGGAATTCAAATTGCTGCTAAGTTTCAAGGTCAGTGGCGAGTAACCTTGCAACAACTCAAAGACAGTATCAGCTTCGCCGTAGATCGCGGTCTTTGGGTAGCAGTAGGAGGAGAAGATTCTTCCAGAGCTGATGAGAGCTTTTTATTTGATGTTGCCCATTATGCTCAACAATGGGGTGCATCCCGATTCCGTTTTTGCGACACCGTTGGCGTTCTCGATCCCTTTAGTACTTACGCCAAAGTAAATCGGTTAGTCGCCGCTTTAACAATTCCTGTGGAAATCCACACTCACAATGATTTTGGTCTAGCAACTGCTAACGCTCTTGCTGGTATTCAAGCAGGAGCTACCTCGGTAAATACAACGGTCAACGGATTGGGTGAAAGAGCTGGTAATGCAGCTTTAGAAGAAGTGGTCATGGCTACCAAACGTATTTACGGTATCGATGTCGGTATCGATACTCGGCGCTTGCTAGAACTATCTCACTTAGTAGCAGCTGCATCGGGTTGCAGCGTACCGCCTTGGAAAGCGATTGTCGGCGCCAATACTTTTGCTCACGAATCTGGAATTCACGGTCATGGCGTACTGCAAAACCCCCTTACCTACGAACCATTTGCACCAGAGGAGGTAGGTTGGGAGCGGCGTTTGGTTGTGGGAAAGCATTCCGGTAGACACATGCTATCTAATTTACTACTTCAGCATGGTATTACTCTTAATCCCCAGGAAAGCCAGCATGTTTTGGATGCTATCCGCAAACAATCAGTTCAAAAAAAACGCAGCTTGACCACCCAGGAAGTACTGAGCTTAGTAGAGGAGGTAAGATACTCTCATGCCCTCAGATGAATTTGAATTGGACGAACCCCCTGTTTTTGAAATAGGTGATAAAGTCCGAGTTCGCAAGCTTATTAAAAACGATGGTACTTTTCCCGGTCAGGAAATCGGTAAAGTATTGGCAAATATAGGAGATGTTGGTTATGTGGCCAGTATAGGTACCTTTTTACAAAGATTTTACATATATGCAGTGCATTTCTTGCATACAGGATTGATCGTCGGTTGTCGCGCCAAAGAACTAGAACTTGTGGAGGATCAAGATCGTGAAAGTAATGCTGCGCAAAAATAGTGCTGGCACTTTAGTTGTTTATGTTGCTAAAAAAGATCTCGAAGAAGAAGTTGTGAAACAAACGGATGGAGAGGAAGGTAAAATCTTTACTTTAGCAAACGGTTGGGAACTAGCTTTTCCTAATTTGCCAGACCCCTTAATTTTACCCCAAACCTTTGAGGCTAAACGTATTGCCTAGATGGGAAAATAATGTAGAAAAACAGGGTATCTAGTATAATTTGTTCGTGTTTTGTGATGTTTATCTGGCAAGGGAATCACCTCAAACCTCAAACAAAAATGAGCACTAAGTACCTGAGCTTGTCCGAGTTTAATCTTGAGGGACACTATAAATACTTGCAAGTGCGTCTGAAACTTCCCAAACAGCTGCGTCGGGGTCCCAAGAAATTTGCAGCTAGCTGTGCGCAAATTTCTTGGGTTCCCTTGCGTCGCTGCAAAATTCTGCAGTTAGAACCTGGTGAACTGATTAATGTTTTTGGTTTAAGTAGGTTAAACTCCCGCACTAGCAATTATTGTCATAATTAGAAAAACTTTATGCAAACGCGGATGGCAACATCGAGCTGCCATCGAAACTAGCGATTGTTTCAAATGCTGCCATAGCGCACCCAGCTGTATATTACAGCTTGGACAAAAACAATACAAATAAAGTGCATCCAAAAGCGATCGCATCCGTGTTGGAATTATTTATCCAAAGTTATAAAGGATGCTTGTTATCCAGCTAAAAACCCCGACTTTTTGCCAAGTCGGAGTTTGAGTTCCTAGTTTTTGCAATTGATATTTTAGGTAATTACCGTTGGTTTTTCCATACCTGTAAATGCGCGTACTTGAGCGATTTCCGAAGCGATCGCGATTAAATCTGCAAGACTTTGCTGGGGATCGAGATTGTGCTTGCTGGTGTCTTTTTCGTAACTTTCTAAGTAAATTCGCAATGTTGCGCCTTGGGTTCCAGTTCCAGAAAGACGGTAGACAATGCGAGAAGCATCGCTAAATCCGATGCGAATACCTTGATTTTGACTGACACTTCCATCTACAGGATCGGTATAGCTGAAGTCATCGCTGTATTCCACCTCACGAGCACCGAATTTTTTTCCTTTCAGAGTGGGAAGCAGATCTCGTAATTTACTAATCAACTGCTGTGCGCGATCGCTATCTATTTCTTCGTAGTCGTGACGCGAGTAGTAATTACGACCATATTTTTGCCAGTGTTCCCGCATCAGTTGCTCCACAGATTGTTGTTTGACTGCTAGAATGTTCAGCCAAAATAAAATCGCCCACAACCCGTCTTTTTCGCGGATGTGATTGGAACCGGTACCAAAGCTTTCTTCTCCGCAAAGGGTAATTTTCCCCGCGTCTAACAAGTTACCAAAGAATTTCCAACCTGTGGGAGTTTCGTAGCAATCTATACCCAAACTGGCGGCAACTCGATCCACTGCTTGGCTGGTTGGCATAGAACGAGCTACTCCAGCTAAGCCATTTTTGTAACCGGGAACTAATGTAGCATTTGCTGCTAGAACTGCTAAACTATCACTTGGGGTGACAAAAAACTTGCGTCCTAGGATCATGTTGCGATCGCCATCGCCATCAGAAGCAGCGCCAAAATCTGGAGCATTATCACCAAAAAGTATTTCTACTAATTCGCGAGCGTAAACTAAATTCGGATCCGGATGTCCTCCGCCAAAGTCTTCTAAAGGAGTAGCGTTAATTACTGTCCCTGCAGGTGCACCTAGTCTCTGCTCAAACAAAGCACGAGCGTAGGGTCCGGTAACTGCGTGCATCGAGTCTATGCAGAGCCGAAATTTACCACTAGTCAAAAATTCTTGCAGGCGATCGAAGTCGAATAGTGACTCCATTAATTTTTCGTAGTCTTGCACCGGGTCAATAACTTCCACCACCATGTTTCCTAGTTTGGACTCTCCTAATGTATCCAAATCTACATCGGGAGCAGCCAAAATTTTATAATGGTCTATTATCTTACTTCGTTCAAAAATTGCTGCTGTCACCTTCTCCGGTGCTGGGCCACCATTACTAGTATTATATTTGACACCAAAATCCCCCTTTGGTCCGCCGGGATTGTGACTCGCAGATAAAATTATACCACCGAAAGCATTATATTTGCGGATAATACAGGAAGTTGCTGGAGTAGACAATATGCCGCCACGACCAACTTTTACCCGTCCAACACCATTGGCAGCAGCAATTTTCAAGATAGTTTGAATTGCTTGGCGATTGTAATACCGACCATCACCGCCCAAAACCATGGTTTTGCCATGGTAATTTTCAATACTATCAAAAATCGATTGGATGAAATTCTCCAGATAGTGAGGTTGCTGAAATACAGAAACTAATTTTCGCAGACCAGAAGTCCCTGGTTTTTGGTCTAAAAAAGGTTTAGTGGCAACGGTTTTAATGTCCATTGGAATTCATCAATAATTTCTGTGGAAACAGGTGCGAGCGGTAAGCTTTCAGCCAAAAGCTATCTTAATTTTGACAGGGAAAGTATCGCTTAACATCGCTAAAGGCAAAACCTATACTCAAGTTCGTAGTTAGTACTTTAGTACTGGCAAGAAACTCGGGACTAGAAGTGTTTGCTAGTCAGGGTAAACATTAGAAGTGCTGACTACTAACAGAGGTGTTTGTTCGTAGCAAGAGGTTTCAAGGAGTTTATTGATAAATATGCGTGGAAACTCGACCGTCCTGTTGGGGATGTTGTGGTGGTCGAGGTGGACGGCGTGAAAGAAGGCGATCGCGGATAGTGCTAACGACAATGTAAAGTATTGGTACTACAAACAAATTCAACAAAGTAGAAACGATCATTCCCCCAGCTACAGCTGTACCGAGGGATCTTCTGCTAGCAGCTCCGGCTCCTTCTGGATTTACTAAGGGATAAATACCCAAGATAAAAGCAAAGGAAGTCATCAGAATTGGTCGCAAGCGTTCTTGTGATGCTTGTATTGCTGCTTTAGTAATAGAAAGTCCCCTTTCTCGCAGTTGGTTAGCAAATTCCACAATTAAAATTGCATTCTTACTTGCCAAACCGATGAGCATTACTAAGCCGACCTGACAAAAAATATCATTATTCAAACCTCGCAGTAGCTGTGCTGCTAGTGCTCCTAGGATGGCCAGAGGCACGGACAGCATAATAATAAATGGGTCGAAGTAGTTTTCATACTGAGCAGCCAGAACCAAGAAAACAAAGACAAGTCCCAAACCAAAAATTAGAGGTGCAAGACCGCCAGATTGCTGTTCTTCAGCAGAGATTCCCGACCATTCATAACCAAAACTTTCTGGTAGAACTTGCTTAGCTAATCGTTCCATCGCCTGAATTGCTTGTCCGGAACTGTAACCGGGAGCGGCCGATCCGGTGATTTCAATCGACCGAAATAAGTTGTAATGGTTAATAGTTTGCGCTCCAGTAGTAGGGGTAACTTTGACTAAGTTGCTCAGAGGAATCATTTGATTTTTGGCAGAACGGACGTATAATTCACCGATATCCTCTGGATGAGAGCGAAATGGAGCATCTGCTTGAACGTAGACGCGATAAGTGCGCTGCTGCAAATTAAAGTCGTTGACATAGCGCGAACCCAGATAACTTTGTAAGGTATTAAAGATGTCGTTTACCGACACTTGCAAGGCTTTAGCTTTGTTGCGATCGACTTCGATCAGTATCTGGGGGGTATTTGCAGCAAAAGTACTGAATACAGGTTTTTGCAATTCCGGTAGTTGATTTGCACCTGCTAACAATTGACCCATCACTTGCAGCATGGTATCTAAGGTGTTATTACCCTGTCTGTCTTGTAATTCGAACTGAAAGCCACCAAAACTACCTAAACCTCGAATAGCTGGTGGATTAACTGGGAAGACTCTGGCTTCGGTAATTGTTGATAGCTTTCTTTGCAAGTTAGCGATAATAGCTTGTGCTGACTGATTGTGTTCTTTACGCTCTTGCCATGGTTTTAATGTCGTAAAAATTACACCATTATTAGCGCTACTGCCACTAAAACCGAAGCCACCAACGGCAAAAGTACCCATCACTTCTGGGATTTTGAGGATTTCTTTTTCTACCTCGCTCATAACTTTGTTGGTGTAATTGAGCGATACCCCCTCCGGTCCCTGAACAATGGTGATGAAATAGCCCTGGTCTTCTTCAGGGAAAAAGGCGCCGGGTACGCGGGTATAAAGCCAGCCTGTCAAGCCCAGAGAAATTAAAAACAACAGTACAACAATGCCTTTGGCCCGATTTAAACGGAACAGCGATCGCTCGTATTTTCTTCGCGTCCAATTGACAAAATTATTAAATTTTCCAAACAACCAACCTAGCCAACCGCCAGGTCTTTGTCCGCGACGCAGGAGCAAAGCTGACAAAGAAGGACTCAATGTCAAGGCTAGAAATGTTGAAATTCCAATGGAAAAGGCGATGGTGAGTGCAAACTGCTTGTAAATCTGTCCGGTTGACCCAGGGAAAAAGGCTACGGGGACAAATACCGCCATCAACACTAAAGAAGTTGCAATTACTGCTCCTGTTAGTTCACGCATGGACTCGGATGCAGCTTGAAGTGGCGACATTCCTTCATCTTCAATCAAGCGAGAAATATTCTCAACTACGATAATGGCATCGTCAACTACTAGCCCTGTAGCCAAGGTTAAACCAAACAAGGTTAAAGTATTGATGGAAAACCCAAAAGCCTTGACAAAGGCAAATGTGCCAATCAAAGCTAAGGGAATTACAATCACTGGAATTAAGGTCGTGCGCCAGTCCTGCAAAAAAATGTAAATGACCAAAACTACAAGTACGATCGCCTCAAATAGCGTCTTGACAACTTCAAAAAGAGATGCTTTTACAAATAAAGTTGTGTCAAAGGCCACTTGATATTTCATTCCTGGCGGGAATTTTTGCGCCAGTCGGGCCATTTCCGCTTTTACTGCTGTGGCGACATTTAAAGCATTACTTTCAGGAGTAGTAAATATACCAATACCGACTCCTTCTTGACCTTTAAATCGCAAGAAGGTGTTGTAATTTTCTGCTCCCAGTTCTGCTCGTCCTACATCTTTGAGTTTGATGAGCGTACCGTCGTCATTTGCTTTGATGACCATCTCCTCAAATTCCGGGACATCCGTGAGCCTACCTATTGCCCGCAAGTCAATTTGATATATTTGGTCTGGTGGCGCTGGTTGCTGACCGATTTGTCCTGCGCCTACTTGTAGATTTTGTTCGTTGAGAGCATTGATCACATCCTGAGGTGTGAGGTTGCGACTGGCAAGACGGTTGGGATCCAGCCACAAACGCATAGCGTAGCGACGTTCGCCAAAAATCCGCGCTTCACCCACGCCGTTGATTCTTTTGAGAGCATCAACTATATAAAGATCGGCGTAGTTGCTCAAAAATACGGTATCGTACTCTTGCTTTTCACTGTAAAGCCCGATCGCCAACAAGATATCATTTGACTGCTTGCTGACACTAACTCCTGTTTGCTGTACCGGTTGTGGTAATTGTGGCTCCGCCAGGGAGACACGATTTTGTACGTCTACCGCGGCGATATCTTTGTTGCGAGAAGCATCAAATGTAACTGTGATTGTACTGGTACCGTTGTTGCTACTACTGGAGGTCATGTATTTCATGCCTTCCACACCATTAATCTGCCGTTCCAAGATTGTTGTCACGGTGCTTTCCACAACTTCAGCACTAGCACCAACGTAGTTAGCAGTCACGTTAACTTGGGTCGGGCTGATTTCTGGATACTGGCTTGTAGGAAGTGTAGGAATGCTAATTGCTCCTACTAACAAGATAATGATGGCGCAGACACTAGTAAAAACAGGTCGCTTAATGAAAAAATCAACAAACATATAGGAAATGGCTCATGGCTAGTAATTAATGGTTTGTGGTAAATGGCTAATAGCACTCAAAAGTTAGCAATTAGCAACCAAAAACCAACCTATTCTGGGTTTATGGGTACTCCGTCCCTTAAATTCAGTAGCCCCGAGACAATAATTCTTTCTCCTGGCTGTAATCCTTCCAGCACTTGATAGTTATTACCCTTGATATTGCCTAGCTTCACGCGTTTTTGCTTTGCTACCTGTTGAAATTCTCCCCGGGGGGAATTTTTTTGCATTTGTACAACATAAACAAAATTCTGTCCGGCGACACGAGTCACTGCTGTAATCGGAATTAATACTCCGGGACGTTGGTTCCAGATTACCCTCACCCGAGTGTATTCATCAGATCGCAGTTGCTCTTTAGCGTTGTCAAACAATGCTTTTACCAGTACGGTTTGGGTATTGTTAATAATATTAGGAGAAATAAAAAATACCCGGCTAATACCCAGACTGCGACCTTGGGCGTCCAAGATTTCTACTGGCGTTCCCTTGCGCAATTGCGAAGCAAGTTCCAGCGGAATAGAAATATTCACCTCCAATGGTTGATTTTGAGTGATAGTTGCCAACTGGGTGGAAGTATTGACAAAATCACCCACTTTCACAGGAATATCACCGACAGTACCTGCAAAAGGAGCGGTAATTTTGTAGTACTGCAGTTCAACTGTTTTTTGTTTGAGATTGGCTAATGCTTGTTGTATGGATTTTTCTGCCTGAGAAATAATAGCTTTTTGTGCTTGGATTCTTGATTCGGTCGCCTGCAGGGTCGCTTTGGCAACAGCAAGCTTGTTAGCATACTGGTCTTTGGTTTGTCGAGACACTGCTCCTTGAGCTGCAAGACTAGCATAGCGATCGTAATCTTGCTGGCTTAATCTCACATCGGCAAGATTTGATATTTTTTGTGCTTCTAGAGAAGCAAGTGTCGCCCTAGCATTTTCTAACTGCGATCGCGCTGCTTCTACTGCTGCATTAAAACTACTAACCTCTGCTTGTTGCTCTCTTGCATCTATCTGGATGATGGGATCTCCTTGTTTGAGTCTGTCTCCCGAACGCACAAATATTTGCGTTACCTGTCCTTGAACTCTTGGCTGTAGTGATACCGAACGACGCGACTTGAAGCTGGCTATATACTCTGAACTGTCCTCAATTAAGCCTAATTGGGCGGTAGCTACCTTTACCGGTATTCCCGGTAATCGAGCGTTTGCAGCTTTGGGTTCTTGGTTTGCTGCTGGAGTGAACAAGCGCCAAAGCACAACAGCTCCACCCATTAACGCTACTAGAGCTATCAGTAACCAAGACCATCGATATTTTTGACGAGGTGGTTGAATTTCTGTCTGCGGAACGCTATCTTCAAATTCAGTTTCAGGCTGAGGAGGTATCATGGATGACAGATAAATTAATCACAATGACGATCGCTCAATCAAGCTTGAGTTTTTGGAAATGAAGGTAATTATTATTATTTAGCAATAACGCTCCCTGGGAAATATTTGTGCATTTTTTTGCCTACATCTACTGGATGCTGACAGTGAATGTTTTTTATCTTCAGACTCAGAGCCTACCTTAGTTTACATAAAAACCGTTGCTTTTGTCTTGTCTATTCTTGCCAGAGATATTCAAATCTTGCTACAACTTCCAAACTTTCCAAGCAATTTGACACTTCTTTGGAAGTATTAATCTAGCAATTGGCTTTTGTTATCTCAAATTCTTTATAAATCATTTGGATGGCAATTCCAAGTTAAATTCTTGACTCCACAAAGGAGAACTATTTCCTTCCCAGAAACCGTACACTTTGACTTTTTTGATACATGTAATTTTCAAGCCAATGATTTCTTGACGTACATATTTAA
>Ga0272448_1000149_pt1 | contig 104021 bp, 103 predicted proteins | sample YNPCB0191_FD_202220 | JGI IMG/M metagenome (GOLD analysis project Ga0272448, IMG submission 202220) | Hot spring sediment microbial communities from Yellowstone National Park, WY, United States - YNP-CB-019-1 | ecosystem: Environmental > Aquatic > Thermal springs > Hot (42-90C) > Sediment... | reverse complement strand
ACAACGTGAATCTGGAGGTGGAGCTGATCAGCCAGGTGGCGATGGAGAAGGGGCTGCGCTTCGCCATCCGGGAAGGCGGGCGCACGGTCGGCGCCGGCACGGTCACCGAGGTGCTGGAGTAGCGCGAGTACAGGACGATGAAAGAGCGCATTCGCATCCGCTTGAAGGCTTACGATCACCGGGTTCTGGACCAGTCCACCAGCGAGATCGTGGAGACGGCCAAAAGGACCGGGGCGCAAGTGGCGGGGCCGATCCCGCTGCCCACGGTGAAGAACCGCTACACGGTGAACCGCTCGCCGCACGTGGACAAGAAGTCCCGAGAGCAGTTTGAAATCCGCACTCACAAGCGGTTGCTGGACATTCTGGAACCCAAGCAGGAAACCGTGGATGCGCTGATGCGTTTGGACCTGCCGGCCGGCGTGGACGTGGAAATCAAGGCTTTCGGCAGGGAGAAGAAATGAGGCCCGGGCCAGAAACGCCGGCCGGCGGGCTATGCGGTGAGGCCGGCGGCGGTTTAAAGGCGCAGGCCTCATTCACAAGGTGTGGCTTATGATTCCAGGAATCCTGGGGAAAAAGATCGGCATGACACAGGTCTTCCGGCCTGACGGGCAGGTGGTTCCCGTGACCGTCCTGAAGGCCGGCCCCTGCGTGGTAGTGCAGCGCAAGACGCCGCAGCGAGATGGATATGACGCCGTTCAACTCGGCCTGCTGGAGTTCGTCAAGAGCTCCCGCATCAGTAAGCCGATGAAGGGGCATCTGGCGAAAGCCTCGGTGGACGGCATCCGCTTCCTGCGCGAGCTGAAGCTCAGGCCGGGCGATGAGGACTTCAAACCCGGCGACCGGGTGCTGGTGGACCAGTTCCGTCCTTCGGATCGCGTGGATGTGACCGGCATCAGCAAGGGTCGCGGCTTCGCCGGCTTCGTCAAGCGGCACCATTTCCGGGGCGGCGCGGACACGCACGGCTCGATGTTCCATCGCGCGCCGGGCTCGATCGGAGCGTCCAGCTTTCCTTCGCGGGTCTGGCCGGGAGCGCGCATGGCCGGTCATATGGGCAACCAGCGGGTCACGGTGCGCAACCTGGAGGTGGTCGAAGTCAACGCCGAGGACCACCTGCTGGTGGTCAAGGGCGCTGTGCCCGGCCCCAACGGCGGCTACGTGGTAGTGCGCCGCGCCAAGAGGTGATGCCATGCCGCGGGTGGACGTTTTCGATCTTAACAACCAGAAAGTGGACGAGTTGGAGCTGGCCGACGAGGTCTTCGCCGCCGAGGTCAACGAGGCGCTGTTGTACGAGGCCGTGCGCCATCACCTGGCTTGCCGGCGCCGCGGGACCGCCAAGACCAAGACCCGGGCGGAGGTCTCCGGCTCCGGGCGCAAGCTATGGCGGCAGAAGGGCACCGGCCGCGCCCGCATGGGTTCGATCCGCTCTCCGCTTTGGCGTCACGGCGGGACCGTCCACGGGCCGGTCCCTCGCGATTACAGCTATAGGCTTCCGCGCAAGATGCTGCTGGGGGCTTTGCGCTCGGCGCTGTCGGTGAAGTTGCGGGACGGCGAACTCAAAGTGGTGGCTGCTTTCAGCCTGCCGGATCACAAGACCCGCACGATGCGGGGCGTGCTGGACCGGCTGGAGGCGGGCAAGACCGTCCTGCTGGTGGACAACGAGGAGAACCGCAACCTGGCGCTGGGTTCGCGCAACCTGCCGGGCGTTACGCTGGTGGCCAGCCACGAGCTGACCACCTACGATTTGCTGGGCCACGAGCGCGTGCTGATCTCAGCGGCCGCCGCCAGGAAGCTATCTGAGGGCCTCAAACCATGAACCTCTACGACGTCATCCGCCGTCCGGTGGTGACCGAGAAGGCCACCATCGCGAAGGACAGCCAGCGCACGCTGTGCTTTGAGGTGCCTGTACAGGCCAACAAGACCCAGATCCGGGCGGCGGTGGAAAAGATCTTCAAGGTGAAGGTGGAAGAGGTGCGCACCGCGAATATGGCGGGCAAGCTGCGCCGCCGCGGCCGCTTCAGCGGTTACCGGCCGGACTGGAAGAAGGCCTACGTGAAACTGAAGGCCGGGCAGAAAGTGCCCGAGTATCTGGAGGTCTGAGGTGGCCATCAAGACTTATCGCCCTTATACCCCGACGCGGCGCTTCCAAACCGTGCTGGCGCGCGAGGAGATTACCAAGGACCGGCCGGAGAAGTCTCTGACGGTAGGTCTAAAGAAGTCCGGCGGGCGGAACAATCTGGGGCAGATCACCTCCTGGTTCCGGGGCGGCGGACACAAGCGCTGCTACCGGGTGGTGGATTTCAAGCGGGACAAGATCGGGGTGCCGGCCCGCGTGGCGGCCATCGAATACGATCCCAACCGCTCGGCGCATCTGGCCCTGCTGAATTACCGAGACGGTGAGAAGCGCTACATCCTGCATCCGCTTGGATTGCAAGTCGGGCAGACCGTGGTTTCCGGACCGGATGCCGACATTCTGGTGGGCAACGCCCTGCCGTTACGCAACATCCCGCTGGGCACGGCGGTGCACAACATCGAGCTGCGCCCGGGCAAAGGGGGACAGTTGGTGCGTTCGGCCGGCGCCTCCGCGCAGTTGATCTCCAAAGAGGGCGATTACGCGCTGCTCAAGCTGCCCTCGGGCGAGGTCCGCAAGGTGCTTCTGGATTGCATGGCTACCATCGGACAGGTGGGCAATCTCGATCATGAGAACGTCTCGCTGGGCAAGGCCGGGCGCAGCCGCTGGTTGGGCCGGCGGCCGCACAACCGGGGAGTGTCAATGAACCCCGTGGATCACCCGCATGGCGGCGGCGAGGGCAAGACTTCCGGCGGCCGCCACCCGGTGACGCCCTGGGGGCAGCCCACGCGCGGCTTTAAAACCCGCCGTAACAAGCGAACCGCCAAGTACATCGTCAGCCGGAGGAAGTAATGGGTCGCTCGCTCAAGAAAGGGCCGTTCACCGACGCACACCTGATCGAGAAAGTGCGGCAGCTCAACGAGCGCAACGAAAAGAAAGTGATTCGCACCTGGTCGCGGCGTTCGACCATCGTTCCGGAGTTTGTCGGCCACACGCTGGCCGTGCACAACGGCAAGAAGTTCATCCCGGTCTATATCACCGAGAACATGGTGGGACACAAGCTGGGCGAGTTCGCGCCCACCCGCGTTTTCAAGGGCCACGCGGCCAAGACTGAGAAATCGTCGAAACCGGCTTGAGGGAGAGGGCAGCGGAATGCAAGCCAGAGCGGAAGCAAGATACATTCGGGTATCGCCCCGCAAGGCGCGCCTGGTGGTAGACCTGATTCGCGGGCGCAAGGCGGGCGAGGCGCTCACCATTCTGCGCACCACGCGCAAACGGATCGCCCCGATCGTGGAGAAGGTGCTGCGTTCGGCGATCGCCAACGCCGAGCAGAGCGCCAGCGAAGTGGACGTGGATCAGTTGATTGTCCGGGAAGCTTACGTTAACGAGGGGCCGCGGATGAAGCGTATTCGCCCGGCCCCCATGGGACGTGCCTACCGCTACCAGCGGCGCATGGCGCACATCGGGATCACGCTGGCGGAGGCGGAAGACTAAATGGGCCAGAAAGTTCATCCTTACGGTTTTCGCGTCGGCTACACCAAGACCTGGCGTTCGCGCTGGTTCGCCAAGCAGGACTACGCCCGGTTGCTCAAGGAGGACCTGGAGCTTAAGGAAAGCTTGCGCGAGCGGCTCAAGGCGGCCGGCGTCAGCTCGATCGAAGTGGACCGCCCGGGCAACAAGCTGCGCATCACGATCCGCACCTCGCGCCCCGGCATCATCATCGGGCGCAAGGGCGCCGAGATCGAGAAGCTCAAGCAGGATCTGGCCCAGAAGACCAAGCGCGAAGTTTTCATCGACATCCAGGAGGTGCACAAGCCGGAACTGGACGCCCAGCTTGTCGCCGAGTCCATCGCTCTGCAACTGGAAAAACGGGTGGCCTTCCGGCGCGCCATGCGCAAAGCGGTGGACTCCGCCTTGCGATTCGGATCCAAAGGCATCAAGGTGCGGGTTTCCGGCCGCCTCAACGGCGCCGAAATCGCCCGCAGCGAGTGGTACCTGCAAGGGCAGCTTCCTTTGCACACCCTGCGCGCCGATATTGACTACGGCTTCAGCGAGGCCTACACCACTTACGGAGTGATAGGAGTGAAGTGCTGGATCTACCGCGGCGAGATCATGGAGCCGCACGCCGCCCGCAGCGCCGGCGAACTGGAACCGCGCCGCTTGCCGCGACCGCGTGAACGAGCGCCGCGCCCGGCGGCCGCTCCCGCTGCGCCGGAACCTGCGGCCATCGTGGTGCAGCCGCCGCCCGAGGCGGCGACCCCGGTGCGCACGCCGATTACCCCGCCGCTGGCGCCGCCGCAGCCTTCCTGGAAGCAGGAATTGAAGCCGGAGGCGGGTGCGCCTGCCGCCGAGCAGCCCTCCGGTGAGGAGAACTAAGCCATGTTGATGCCCAAGAAGGTCAAGTACCGCAAGCAGCACCGGGGTCGCATGACCGGCAAGGCTTGGCGAGGAAACTCGCTGGCTTTCGGCGACTACGGTCTGAAGGCCCTGGAGTGCGCATGGGTGAGCGACCGGCAGATTGAGGCCGCGCGTATCGCCATCACCCGGTTTATCAAGCGCGGCGGCAAGGTCTGGATCCGGATCTTTCCCGACAAGCCCATCACCAAGAAGCCGGCCGAAAGCCGCATGGGCAAAGGCAAGGGCGCGCCCGAGGGCTGGGTGGCGGTGGTGCGTCCGGGGCGGGTGCTGTTTGAAATGGAGGGCATACCGCGCGAGGCGGCCGAGGAGGCCATGCGCCTGGCGGCTCACAAGCTGCCCATCGCCACGCGGTTCGTGGCCCGGCCGGAGCTGGAGTGAGGCGGGAGGAGACCGGATGAAAGCCGAGAAGTTCCGCGAGCTGGAAACCCGGGAGCTGGAAGGTCAGGCCCGCGAGATAAGCGAGCAGTTGTTTCATTTGCGCTTTCAGATCTCGCTGGGCCAAAGCGAGGGTTTGAAGAAATACAGGGCCCTGAAGAAGGACTACGCGCGGGTGCTGACGATCCTGCGCGAGCGCCAACTGGCGGCCGGCAGGGAGGGCAAGCATTAGGCCATGGCAGAGGAAAAGGCCCACGGGCGCAAGCAGGAGAAGGTCGGCGTGGTGGTTTCGACCAGGATGCGGAAGACCATCGTGGTGGAAGTGCAGCGCCGCACGCCGCACCCTTTGTACAAGAAAATCGTGACCCGGCGCAAGAAGTTCTACGCACACGACGAAGAAGGCTCAGCACGGGTGGGCGACACGGTACGGATCATCGAATCCCGGCCGCTGAGCCGGCTCAAGCGCTGGCGGCTGGCGGAGATCGTGCGGCGCTCGGCCTTGCCGGAAGCGCCCGCAGCGGAAGAGGCGGTCGAGCTCGGTTAGGGAGGACGGCATGATCGGAATGCGAACCATCCTGGAGGTGGCCGACAACAGCGGGGCCCGCAAGCTCCAGTGCATTCTGCCGCGAGGTGGTGACAAGGGCTTGCGGGCCGGGCTGGGGGACGTGGTCACCGCCAGCGTCAAAGAGGCGACGCCGGATTCGCCCATCAAGAAGGGCAAGGTGGTGCGCTGCGTGATCGTGCGCATGCGCAAGGAGACCCGGCGCAAGGACGGCACCTACATCCGATTCGACTCCAACGCCGCGGTGCTCATCAACCAGGAAGGCGAGCCCATCGGCACGCGTGTGTTCGGGCCGGTGGCGCGCGAGCTGCGCGAGAAGCGCTTCATGAAGATTGTTTCCCTGGCTCCGGAGGTGCTCTGATGGCGCGCAAGAAGGCCGCCGGCGAACGGCTGCGCATCAACTTGCGCAAGGATGACACGGTCGAGGTCATCGCCGGGCGCGACCGCGGCAAGCGCGGCCGCGTGCTCAGCGTGGACCGGGCCAAAGGCCGCGTGCTGGTGGAAGGCGTGATGCTGGTCAAGCGGCATACCCGACGCAACCCGGCGCGCCAGATCAAGGGCGGCATCGCCGAGCGGGAGAGCCCCATCGCGGTGTCCAACGTGATGCTGGTCTGCCCCAGTTGCGGGCCGGTGCGCGTCGGGCACAAGGTGGAGACCGTGGGCGGCAAGAGCCGCCGGACCCGCGTCTGCCGCAAGTGCGGGGCGCCGCTGGATAAGAAGGGGTGAGAGAGAGTTCTATGGCCGCCAGGCTCAAAGAGCACTACCGCCGGACGGTGGTCCCGGCCATGATCAAGGAGTTCGGCTACCGCAACCCTATGGCGGTGCCGAAGCTGGAAAAGATCACCATCAACATGGGGCTGGGTGAAGCCAGCCAGAACCCGAAGCTCATGGACAGCGCGGTGCAGGAACTGGCCCTGATCGCCGGCCAGCGCCCGGTGGTGACGCGGGCCCGCAAGTCCATCGCGGCTTTCAAGCTGCGCACCGGGATGACCATCGGTTGCATGGTGACCATCCGGGGCGAGCGCATGTACGAGTTTCTGGACCGTTTGATGAACGTGGCCCTGCCTCGGGTGCGCGACTTCCGGGGGCTGTCTACCAAGAGCTTCGACGGGCGCGGCAATTACACCCTTGGGTTGAGGGATCAGCTCGTGTTCCCGGAAGTGGATTACAACAAGGTGGACAAGGTCAAGGGCATGAACATCACCATCACGACCACCGCCAAAACCGACGCCGAAGCGCTGGCGCTGCTGCGTCACTTCGGCATGCCTTTCCGGCAGTGAGGCTGGGGATCGAGGGGAATTCAGGAGAGCGAATGGCTACCGTCGCCAAGATAGCAAGAGACAAGAAGCTGGCCGAGGCCAAGGCGGCCGGCAAGCCCAGGTTGCGCTGCCGGCATCGCAACCGCTGCTGGCGCTGCGGGCGCCCGCGCGGCTTTCTGCGAAAGTTCCACCTCTGCCGGATCTGCTTCCGCCAGTTGGCGCTGGCGGGTGAGATCCCAGGCGTGATCAAGGCCAGTTGGTAGGGAGTTGCGCGCATGAACACCGATGTCATCGCGGACATGCTGACGCGGATCCGCAACGCCTTGCAGGCGCGGCATCCCAAGGTGGACGTGCCGGCCTCGCGGCTAAAGACCGAGATCGCGCGAGTGCTCAAAGAGGAAGGCTACATCTTGAACTACAAGGTGGCCGAAGAAGGAGCGCGCAAGACCATCAAGATTTATTTGAAATACCACAGCAACAATCAGCCCATCATCAGCCGGCTGGAGCGGGTCTCTCGGCCCGGCCGTCGCGTCTACTTGGGGCGGGATGGGATCAAGCCCGTAATGGGCGGCTTGGGGATTTCTATTCTGACCACCCCCAAGGGCGTAATGACCGGCCGGCAGGCGCGACGGATGGGGGTCGGCGGGGAGGTTTTGTGCGTAGTCGAGTAGGCGGCCGGGCGCGACCTGCCGGCTGCGCCGGCAGCTAGAGAGGCGAGCATGTCGAGAGTTGGCAACAAACCGATACCCATACCTAAGGGCGTGAAGGTCAGCATCGGCGCCGAACTGCTGGTGGAGGGGCCCAAGGGTCGGCTGAGCGTGCCGATTCCCGCAGGCATTCGCATCCAACAGCGGGACGGGCAACTTGAGGTTCAACGCGAGGGCCAGCAGCATGCCGCTCTGCACGGGCTGACGCGCGCACTGGCGGCCAACGCGGTTCAGGGCGTCTCCGGCGGCTTCGTCCGCGAGTTGGACATAGTCGGCATCGGCTGTCGCGCCGAACAGAAGGGCCGCGTGCTGACGCTCAGCCTGGGTTATTCGCACCCCATCGAGTTCGTGCTGCCCAAAGGGGTCGAGGCTCGCGTGGACAAGATGACCCACATCGTCTTAAGCGGCGCGGACAAGCAACTAGTGGGGCAAGTGGCGGCCAACCTGCGCGCCTTGCGCCCGCCGGATCCTTACAAGAACAAAGGCATCCGCTACACCGGCGAGAGGCTGCGCAAGAAGGTGGGCAAGACCGGAGCGGCAGGCAAATGATACAGAAGGTTCCCAGGAACGAATTGCGGCTGCGCATCCACCGGCGCATTCGGCGCAAGGTGCGGGGGACCGCCCAGCGCCCGCGGCTGGCCGTGTTTCGCAGCTTGAAGCACATTTACGCACAGGTGATTGACGACGTCTCCGGGCGCACGCTGGCCGCCGCCTCGTCCCTGGATAAGGGCCGGCCGGTGGCCGGCGGCGGCAACCTGAGCGGGGCGCGCGAAGTGGGCCGGCGGATTGCCGAGCGAGCCTTGGAAAAAGGCATTCGTCGTGTGGTTTTCGATCGCGGCGGTTACCTGTATCACGGCCGGGTCAAGGCCCTGGCCGAGGCGGCGCGCGAGGCAGGATTGGAGTTCTAGCGTTATGGCAGCTCTAGCGACAAGCCGGCCCATAGACCCGGCGGGCCTGAATCTGAAAGAGCATGTGGTCTCGATAAACCGCGTGACCAAGGTGGTCAAGGGCGGCAAGAATCTGAGCTTCTCGGCCCTGGTGGTGGTGGGCGATCCGGACGCCAAGGTAGTGGGTTTTGCTACCGGCAAGGCGCGCGAGGTGCCCTCGGCCATCAAGAAGGCGATCGAAGCCGCCAAGAAGAATCTGCGCAAGGTGAACGTCAAGGACACCACCATCCCGCACGCGGTCCTGGGGCGCTTCGGCAGCGGGCAGGTGCTGTTAAAGCCCGCGCCCGAGGGCACCGGCGTGATCGCCGGCGGCGCGGTGCGCGCCGTGATGGAGGCGGCCGGAATAGCCAACGTAGCCACCAAATCCATCGGCTCCCGCAATCCGCACAACGTCGTGCGAGCCACCATGGACGCTCTCATGCACCTGCGCGACCGCAGCGCGGTGGCGGAGATGCGCGGGCTGCCGCCGGAGAAGCTTTGAAGGGGACAGCCGATGCAGGAAGGGAAAATCAGGATCAAGCTGGTGCGCAGCGTAATCGGACGGCCTGAAAAGCAGCGTCAGATCGTTCGCGGGCTGGGCTTGCGGCGACTGAATCAGGTCGTCGAGCGCTCGGATACGCCGGCCATCCGGGGCATGGTGCGCAAGATACCGCACCTGGTGAGGATCCTGGAGTAGGCCGGGCGCCGGCGAGGAGAAGGCGATGAACCTGAGTGAACTGAAGCCCCCGGCGGGGCAAAAGCACGCCAAGCGGCGCGTGGGCCGGGGCATGGGCAGCGGGCGCGGCAAGACCGCGGGCCGCGGGACCAAAGGCCAGAAGTCAGTCAGCGGCTTTCGCCGCATGCGGGGCTACGAGGGCGGCCAAATGCCCTTCCACCGTCGCCTGCCCAAGCGTGGATTCACCAATATCTTCAAGAAGCAGTACGCGGTCGTGAATGTGGGACGGTTGGAAAAACTGGCCGGTGACAGCTTCGATGCCGAGCTGCTGCTGGAACGCGGCGTGATTCGCAAGCTGGGCGACGGCTTGAAGGTTCTGGGCGCGGGTGAGCTGACGCGCCCCATCCGGGTGCGCGCGCACCTGTTTTCGAAATCGGCGCTGGAGAAGATCCAGGCGGCCGGGGGCTCCGCCGAAGTCCTGGGCGCGAGTCGCGGCTAGCCTGAGGGCGGGCGGCTATGCAGAAGTTTTTCGAAGCGGTTGCCAACATCTTCCGGATCCCGGATCTCCGCAAGCGGGTGCTGTTCACCCTGGCCCTGCTGGCGGTTTACCGATTCGGCGGGCACATCCCCACCCCGGGCATCAACGCCTTGCGGTTGGAGCAGTTCTTCGAGCAGAACCAGGGCACCGTCTTCGGCTTCATTGACCTGTTCAGCGGGGGCATGTTCCGCCGGCTGACCATCTTCGCCTTGGGCATCATGCCCTACATCACCGCCTCCATCATTCTCCAGTTGCTGACGGTGGTCATCCCCACCCTGGAGAAACTACAGAAGGAAGGCGAGCTGGGCCGTCGCAAGATAACGCAGTGGACGCGCTATCTGACCATCGGCCTGTCGGCCATGCAATCGTTCGGCATCGCCACCGCCCTGATGAACTCCGAGGGCGGCTTCGTGTTAAACCCGGGCATCGGCTTCATCCTGATGACCATGCTGACGCTGACCACCGGGACCACATTCATCATGTGGCTGGGCGAGCAGATCTCTGAGCGCGGCATAGGCAACGGCATGTCGCTGATCATCTTCACCGGCATCGTGGTGGGATTGCCGCGGGCCATCGCCGAGATTTACACCCATGTGTTCGTGACTCGGCAGTGGAGCGCGCTGCAATTGATCCTCATCCTGGTGATGATGATCGCCGTGGTGGCCTTTATCGTTTTGGTCGAGCGGGGCGAGCGGCGCATCCCGGTCCAGTACGCCAAGCGCGTGGTGGGACGCCGGCTGATGGGCGGCCAATCCACGCATCTGCCGCTCAAGGTCAACGCCGGAGGGGTGATCCCGGTCATCTTCGCCAGCTCGATTTTGACCTTCCCGCAGACCCTGGCCCTGGTTCCGGCGGTCAAGGCCAACCCCTGGTTGAGCGCCATGCTGGGGGCCATCCGGCACGGCGAGCCGCTTTATGCGGTGCTGTACGTGGCGGGGATCATCTTCTTCTGCTTCTTCTACGTCTCGATTATTTTCAATCCCAATGAAGCGGCCGATAACATGCGCCGCTACGGCGGGTTTATCCCCGGCATCCGCCCGGGACGCAACACCGCCGAGTATATGAACCAGATCCTGACCAAGATCACGGTGGTCGGCGGGCTGTATCTTTCGGTCCTCTCGCTGATCCCTGAGATTATGATCTCGGGCATCAAGCTACAGCATTTGCCGCTGGTGGGCAACTGGATTGACGCCTACTTCCCGCGCTGGCTGCTGGACGGGTTGGGAGTTTCGTTTTACTTCGGCGGCACGTCGCTGTTGATCGTAGTGGGCGTGGCCATGGATACCGTGAATCAGATAGAGGCTCAGCTCATCATGCGGCACTACGAGGGCTTCACGCCGCGCGCCGGGCGAATCCGCGGGCGCCGGAGCGTCTTCTAGAGATGGGCGATGCGCTGATCATACTGGGCGCCCCGGGTTCTGGCAAGGGCACGCAGGCGGTCTCGTTGGCCGAGCGACTGGGAGTGCCCCACATCTCGACCGGCGACATTCTGCGCGAACACGTGGCCGCGGGCGATGAGCTGGGGCGGCGCGTGCAGGCCGTCATGAATACCGGCCAACTGGTCCCGGACGAGCTGGTGAATGAAATCGTCGAGCAACGGCTGAATCGGCCGGACTGCGCCGGGGGCTGCATCCTGGACGGCTACCCGCGCACTCTGCCCCAGGCGCGCCTGCTCGGGCAGTTGCTGGCGCGTCGCGGCCTGCGCACGGTGGTGGTGAATCTGGTGGTGGATTACAATGTAATTGTCGCCCGGATTACCGCGCGTCGGCAGTGTCCCGCCTGCGGAGCCTCCTACAACCTGATTTCCAATCCGCCGCGCGAGGACGAGAGGTGTGATCGCGACGGGACGGCCTTGATTCGGCGCGACGACGACAGCGAGGCGGTCCTGCGGAAGCGCTTCCAGGCGTACCAGCGACAGACGGCCCCGCTGGTGGATTACTTCCGGAGCTGCGCGGCGCGCTTTTACGAGGTGGCCGCCGCCGACGGCACGCCGGAGCAGATCACGGGCCGTATCCTGGAGCTCATCCGGCAGGGATGATCGTTCGCAAGACACATGCGGAACTGGAAAAGATGCAGCGCAGCGGGCTGCTGGTCTGGCGGATTCTCAAAGAGCTGGAGGCCATGATCGAGCCGGGCGTGAGCACGCTGGATCTGGAAGCGGCTGCGGAGCGCATGATGCGGGATGCCGGCGCGCGTCCGGCTTTCAAGGGCTATTACGTGGCGGCGGCCGGGCGGCGCTATCCGTTCGTGTTGTGCACCTCGGTGAACGAGGAAGTGGTGCACGGGATGCCCTCGGCGAAACGGATTCTGAAAGCCGGCGACATAGTCTCGATTGATACCGGCGTGGAGCTGGAAGGATATTACGGCGATTCGGCGATCACGGTTCCGGTGGGCGGCATCAGCCCCGAGACCGAGCGGTTGTTGAGGGTCACGCGCGAAGCTCTCGAGCTGGCGATCGAGCAGGTGCGCGAAGGCCGGCGGCTGCTGGATGTCAGCGCCGCGGTTGAGCGCCACGTGACCGAGGCGGGTTTCTCGGTGGTCCGGGAGTATGTGGGGCACGGTATCGGGACCAGGCTTCACGAGGAACCTCAGGTGCCCAATTATGTGGACCGCAAGAACGAGAATCCGCGTCTGAAGGAAGGCATGGTGCTGGCCATCGAGCCGATGGTAAGCGCCGGGGCTCCGGGCGTGCGGGTGCTGGATGACCGCTGGACCGCGGTTACTCAGGACGGCTCTTATGCCGCCCATTTTGAGCACTGCGTGGCGGTGACCGCCAACGGTCCCTGGGTGCTGACCCGGCCGGAGGGTTGAGCGTGTGGAAGGCGACCAGCAGGTTGCAAGGCGTGCGGCGCGCAGCGAGGCGGCGCGCGTGGTGGAGCTTCTGCCGCAAGCAGTCTACCGGGTGGAGACCGAATCGCGCCGCAAGCTGCTGGCGCACGCCGCAGCCGCCGTTCGGCGCAATTTCGTGCGGTTGCGTCCCGGCGATTGGGTGCGGGTGGAGATTTCCCCGCACGACCCGACGCGGGGACGTATCACGGAGGTGCTGGAGCGGCCGCCGCGACCGGCCTGAAGGCGGGAGGACGGAATGAAAGTACGAGCTTCGGTAAAGAAGATTTGCGACAAGTGCAAGGTGATCCACCGCAAGGGAGTCGTGCGGGTCATCTGCGAGAACCCGAAACACAAGCAGCGTCAAGGATGAAGGAGGTCAAATGGCGCGCATAGCGGGAGTGGATCTGCCGGCCCGCAAACGAGTGGAGATCGGCCTGACTTACATTTACGGCATCGGGCGGGCGCGCTCGAACTCGATACTATACCGGGCGGGCGTTGACCCCAACAAGAAAGTCAGCGATCTCAGCGATGACGAAATCAACCGCATCCGTCTCATAATCGAGCAGGAAGGAGCGGTGGAGGGCGACCTGCGCAAGGAGGTCACCCAGAACATCCGGCGCCTGATCGAGATGGGCTCCTATCGCGGCCTGCGACACCGGCGCGGTTTGCCGGTGCGCGGCCAGCGCACGCATACCAACGCCCGCACGCGCAAAGGCCCGCGGCGGGGCACCATCGCGAACAAGAAGAAGTCCACCGCCAAGACCTAGTTCGAGACCGAGCGAGTTAATTACATGGCTAAAGCACCTGCAAAGACGGCCAAAAAGAAGGCTTTCAAAAAGAAGGAAAAGAAGAACGTGCCGGTGGGCATCGTACACATCCAGGCCACGTTCAACAACACTATCGTCACAGTCACCGACCCGGCCGGTAACACGGTGTGCTGGTCCAGCGCCGGGGCATTGGGTTTCCGCGGCTCGCGCAAGGGGACTCCGTTCGCCGCGCAGCAAGCGGCTCTGACGGCGGCCAGCAAAGCCAAAGAAGCCGGGATGCGCCAGGTGGAAGTGCGCGTCAGCGGCCCCGGGGCCGGGCGGGAGTCCGCCATCCGGACGCTGGCCACCGTGGGCCTGGACGTCAAAACCATCCGGGACGTCACGCCCATCCCGCACAACGGCTGCCGCCCGCCCAAGCGGCGCAGAGTTTAGTAGTCATGAGGTTGATGGAAGCAGGAGGAAGGCCCGCCAGGGCCGTAAACTGCACCCCCAAGCAAGGGTAAGGAGGAATCTTGGCGCGTTACATCGGTCCGCTGTGCCGGCTATGCCGGCGCGAAGGAATGAAGCTGTTCTTGAAAGGGGAGCGCTGCCACAGCGAGAAGTGCGCCATTGAGAGACGCAACTTCGTGCCCGGGCAGCACGGCAAGGAGCGCAAGCCCAAGCTGGTGGGCTACGGCCTTCAGCTCCGCGAAAAGCAGAAGGTCAAGCGCATTTACGGGTTGCAGGAACGCCAGTTCCGGAATCTGTTTGAGAAAGCCGCGCGCATGAAAGGCGTCACCGGCGAGAACCTGTTGAGCCTGCTGGAGCGGCGGTTGGACAACGTGGTTTACCGCATGGGGCTGGGCACCAGCCACGCCCAGTGCCGGCAGCTTGTGCGTCACGGGCACATCCAGGTGAATGGGCGCCGGGTCAACATCCCTTCATACCTGACGCGCGTCAACGACGTGATCGAGGTGCGCGAGAAGAGTCGCAACAACCCGGCGATCCTGGCGGCGCGCGACGCCACCGCTCACGCTCCGGCGCCGAACTGGCTGGAGGTGGACCGGGAAGCCATGCGCGGGCGCGTAATAGCTCTGCCGAAACGTGAGGACCTGGTGCAGATCCAGGTCAATGAGCGGCTCATCGTGGAGCTGTATTCCAAGTAGGGTTCAAACGCCGGGTCGCCAGGCGCCCGGCAGGAGGGATCCAGAGTATGTTCAGAGGTTTTCAAAAGCCCAAGAGGCTGGTGGCCAATACCGAGACGCTGACGGACCGCTACGGCATGTTCACCGCTCAGCCGTTCGAACGCGGCTTTGGGACAACGATCGGCAACAGTCTCCGGCGCATCCTGCTGAGCTCCATAGAGGGCGCGGCTATTACCGCGGTGCGCATCGAGGGTGTAGCTCACGAGTTCAGCCCGATTCCCGGCGTGGTTGAGGACGCCACCGACATCATTCTTAACCTCAAACAGGTCCCCATCAAGATGGTCGGCGACGGCGTGCGGACGGCGCGCATCCGGGTCGAGGAGCCGGGCGAGGTGCTAAGCGGGCACATCGAGACCGACGCCGATGTGGAGGTGCTGGATCGTTCAATCCACATCGCAACCGTGGGCGAGGGCGGCAAGCTGCTGGTGGAGATGCGCATCAAGCGCGGGCGCGGCTACGTGAGCGCCGAGCGCAACTTTGATGAAGACCTGCCGGTGGGCTTCATCCCCATTGATTCCGTGCACTCTCCCGTGCGCAAGGTCAACTTCTCTGTGGAGAACGCACGTCTGGGCCAGATGACCGACTACGACAAGTTGACCCTGGAAGTCTGGACCAACGGCACCATCTCCCCGCAGGACGCCATCGGACAGGCGGCCAAGCTGCTCAAGGATCACATGGCGATCTTCATCAACTTCGAGGAGTTGCCCGAGGCCGCCGAGGAATCCGCCGAGCGCGCCGCCGATCAGATGGAGGAGGTCCTCAGCCGTTCGGTGGACGAACTGGAGCTGAGCGTCCGCTCTTACAACTGCCTGAAGAACGCCAACATCCAGACCATCCGCGATCTGGTGCAGAGAACCGAGGCCGAAATGTTGCGCACCAAGAATTTCGGCCGCAAGTCGTTGAACGAGATCAAGGAGATTCTCAAGGGCTTGGGCTTGCAGTTCGGCATGAAGTTCGACGCCCAGGGCCGCTTGATCATGCCCGCGGCCGCCGCGGCGCCGCAGGAAACCCGCGCCGAGGCGGCCGAGCCGCCAGCGCCGGAAGTCCCGCCGCCCGCGGCAGAAAGCGAAGAGGCTCGCCCGCTCGAGCCGGAGTCACTTAGCGAGTAGTAGGAGGATCGGATGCGACACAGGCGAGCCGGATATAAGTTGGGGCGCGACCGCGACGCCCGCTACATGCTGCTGCGCAACCTGGTGACCAGCGTCATCCAGCAGGAGCGCGTCATCACGACGGTGACCAAGGCCAAGGCCGCCAAGCCGCTGGTGGACAGGATGATAACGCTGGCCAAGCGCGACACCCTGCATACGCGCCGCCTGGCGGCGGCTTTTCTGAAGACTCCCGAAGCGGTCAAGAAGCTGTTTGATTCGCTGGGCGCGCGCTTCGGGCAACGCCAAGGCGGCTACTGCCGCATCGTGCGGCTGGGCCCGCGCCAGGGTGACGGAGCCGAACAGGCCATGCTTGAGCTGGTCGGCTCCGAGCTGGTCAAGCGTGCCGCCGAGCGCGCCAAGCGGCGCGAAGAACGCCTGAAGCGCCTGCGCGAGGGCCGCGAGCCGGACGAAGAGGAGCAGGACGGCCGCTGAGAGCCCGGCTGAGTTTCACCGCCCCTGACCCTCGTCGGGCCGGCCTCGCCTTTCAAGCCAGTCCAGTAGGCTAGTGATGCTGCCGGTGGCCAGAGCCAGGCAAGTGTCGGCGGCGCCGTAGTACAAGTTGATCGTGTCGCCGTCCTCCCCCAGGGTGTAGCCGCAAGGGAAGACCACATTGGCGACATCGCCTTGGCGCTCATACGGCGCCTCCGGCCCGAAAACCCAGTCGTCGCCGCGTAGCAGGCAGCGTTCCGGCGTGTCCAGATCGAACAGGGCCAGTCCCAACCGGTACAGGCAACCCGAGGCGGTCTGGCGCACCCCGTGGTATATCACCAGCCAGCCTTTGGCGGTCTCTATCGGCGGCGGCGAGAGCCCGATTTTATAGGCGTCCCACCAAGCGCCGCGCCGGGCGCGCAGGATCAGCTTGTGACTGCCCCAATGTCGCAGGTCCGGCGAATAGGAGATCCACATATGCCCGGTACGCTCCCAGGTGGTGACCGGGCGATGGATCAGAGCCCAGTGGCCGCCGATGCGCCGCGGCAGCAGCGCGGCATCCTTGTCTTCCGGAGGCATTACCACCCCATAGCGCTCAAAGGTGCGGAAGTCCTCGGTCAGGGCCAGCGAGACCCCGGGTCCGCCTGCCGAGAAAGAGGTGTACGTGATCACGTACTTGTTCAGTTCGGGCACGAACGTGATCCGTGGGTCCTCGATGCCCCAGAGTTCTTCCGGGTGATGCTCTGGGTCGGCAAGCAGAGTGGGACGAGGATCAATTCGCCATCCCGATACGCCGTCTTCCGAACGCGCCGCACAAAAGTGCGAATGCCCCCTGCGGTCCTCCACCCGGCACAACAGCAGAGTGGAGCCGTCCGGCAGGCGCGTCGCGCCGGCGTTGAACACCGTGTTTATGGGGTAGGGCCAGTCGGAAGCCGCCAGGATCGGATTCCTGCGGTGGCGATGGAAGAGCTGCTCATGATGCCGATTCAGCAACAGGTCCATGGCGGTTAACAAACATCGGATTCCTTAGCAAATGGAGGCGGCGGAGCCGTCCCGCTGGATGGCGTACTGCGAAGCGCCGGCGTCAATCACCGCGTCGGCTTGCCGCATTTCCAGCAGCGCCAGCAGGAACGCCAGCGTGGACTCGGCGCCCTGATTCTGATTGACGCGGTCCGGGTGCAGGCCGTCACGGCAACCGCCGGTGGAGGCGTCGTACAGGGGCAAGCCGAGGTCGTTGCGGCCCAGAAACCACTCGAAGGCGCACTGAGCCTCCTCACGCCAGCGCTGCTCGCCTGTTGCCCGCCAAGCCTCCAGACAGGCGGTCACCATGACCTGAGCCTCCACCGGCTGCTGGTCGAACCGTGCTCGCGGCCCTCCGTGCCGATAAAAGCCGTTGGAGCCGACAGGTACGAAATGGTCGCCCCCGGCCCGCTGTACCTCCGCCAGCCAGCCGAGAGCCTCCAGGGCTGTGCGGACCATATCGGGGCGACCCATGCCCAGGCCGGCCAGCAACAGACCGTGGGCCAGAGCCGCATTGGAGTAGCTGAGGATGTCTTCGAACCAGGGCCAATCCGGCCTGCTGTTGGCCCGCCAAAGTTCCAGCAGGCGGGCGGCGAGCGCCTCGCGAGCGTTCTGCGCCGCACGGTCGCCCGGAAAGCGGCGCAGGTAGTTGTGCATGCCTGTCAGGGCGAACGCCCAGGCGCGCGGACTGGTGAACCCTGTCACCGCTGGAAGCGCCAGGTCGAACAGCCGTCCTGCCAGTCCGCGCAGTCCCGGATTGCGCGAGCGGCCCAGCACCAAGCCCAGGGCGGAAAGCGCCCTTCCATGACAGTCTTCGGAACCCACCTCATCCAGCCACCGGCGCTCGTAAGAAAGCTCATTGTGGAATCGTCCCCGCTCGGCATTAAACGCGTGCCAAAGGAACGCCAGGTAGCGCTCGGCGGAGATCCGCTGCTTGCCGGCGTACTCTTCCAGCAGCACGGCGGCCTCCAGCGCCCGGGCGTTGTCGTCGGTTGTGTAGCCCGCCGAATAGTTGGGCACCGTAAAGACCGCGTGTTGCAGCAGGCCGGTGTGGTCGGTGAGCGTTTGCAGATGATCCAGCTTGATCTCCGGCAGGCCGCTGTGCCGCTGGTTCAAGGTCACGGCTACGAATGCCGGCCGCGGACGATAGGTGCGCAGGGACCTGGCGCGCAGGAAGCTTGCCATGTACTGCTCAGCCACCCGCGGCCAGACCATATCGCGACCCGCCAGGTAAGCGCGCTTGCGCATGGCGTGGCGCGCAGCCTCGTCTTCGAGCAGGCAAATCATGCTCTCGGCGATCGCGCCCGAATCGCGGAAGGGCGCCAGCATGCCCCGCCCGTCGGCCAGCAGTTCCTGGGCGTACCAGTACGGCGTCGAAATGACCGCCTTGCCCGCGCCCACGGTGTAGGCCAGGGTGCCGGAGACTATCTGCGCCGGGTTCAGGTACGGCGTGATGTAAATGTCGGCGGCGCCGATGAACTCCACCAACTCCTCAAGACTCACGAAACGGTTATGAAAGACCACATGGCCGTCCACACCGCAGGCGCGCGCCATCCGTTCCAGCGACAAGCGGTAGGATTCTCCCTCCTTCAAACGCACGTGCGGGTGGGTGGCCCCCAGAATGACGTAGACCAGGTTCCGGCAGCGCTCCAGCACCTTGGGCAGAGCCTGGATTACGTACTCGATGCCCTTGTTCGGAGACAATAACCCGAAGGTCAGCGCCACAATCTTGCCTTGCAAGCCGAATTGGTCCTTGTAAAAATTCGGGTCCACAAAAGGCATGTCCGGAATGCCGTGCGGTATGACGTCAATCTTGTCGTCCGGCACGTCGTATATCTCTCGCAGGAACTCAACCGCCCGCCGGCTCATGACCACCAGGCGGTCGGATAGCTCGGCCAGTTCCAGCAGCACCTGGCGCTGGTTGGGGTCCGGCTCGCTCAGGATCGTGTGCAAGGTCGTGACCACCGCCATGCGCAGCTCCCGCAGCAGGGCCAGGATGTGGCTGCCGGCAGGCCCGCCGAAAATGCCGTACTCGTGCTGGAGGCAGACCAGGTCTACGTTGTTGATGTTGAGGAAGTCCGCCGCGCGCTGGTAGGAGGAGATCTCATTCTGTTCCAGCTCGAAGCGCACCCTTGGCGGGTAGGGGTAGCCTTCCGGGGTGTCGTTGACCGGGATGGCGAAGCAGGAGATCTCCGGGTAGGCGGCGGCCAAAGACTCGCATAAGTCTGTGGTGAAGGTGGCGATGCCGCAGCGCCGGGGCAAGTAGTTTCCGATGATTGCAACGCGGCGAATGGGACCAGCCGATTGTGCTGCCATCAGTGACGCTACCAAACCATTTTAGCGATCCCCGCCGGGCCGGAACTTTGTAACGCAGGGAACCTGTCCTGCGTCAATTGTGGGGAAAGACCCGCCGGGCAGCCGACTAATCTGGGCAGGCCCACGCGCGTATCCTTTCTAGGAAGCAGGATGGTCGCGGAGTGCAGTCCCCGGATGCCTGGCAGGAGCATTCGCCGTGGAACCCAAAGCCATTGAGAAATATCGTGCGGCGCTGGAAGCCAAGCAGGCGGAGCTGGTCGAGTTGTTGCGCCGGCGCGAAGGCATCGCCATCGAGAAGGCGGCGGATGCCCTGGACGAAGTGCGCCTGGCCGCCGACCGCGAGCTGATGATCCATACCCTGGACCGGGAATCCCACCGCCTGCGTGAGGTGCGCAACGCGCTCGCCCGCATCGAGGAAGGCAGCTACGGCATATGCCTGGGTTGCGGCGAAGCAATCCCCGCCAAACGCCTGGAGGCCGTCCCCTGGGCCGCCTATTGCGTGCGATGCCAGGAAGCGGTGGATGCGCGGCGAGCCGCCGAGGGGCCGGACGCCGCCCTGGAACAGTTCCTGGAAGAGCCGGTTTGAGGCGATAGCCCCGGCGCTCTTCAGACCTTGGGCAGCGTCGCCATGGCCCGCGCGATCTCTTCCTCGGGATGGGCGTAGTCCACCAGCTTGCCGCTCAAGTAAGCCTCGTAAGCCGCCAGGTCGAAGTGGCCGTGCCCGCTCAGGCCGAACAGTATTACTCGCGGGCGCGCCTGCCGGCGGGCTTCCAGCGCCTCATCAATGGCGGCCCGGATGGCATGTGCGGATTCAGGCGCGGGCAGGATGCCTTCGGCGCGCGCGAACTGGACCGCGGCTTCGAAAACCGTCAACTGCGGATAGGCCCGAGCCTCGATGATGCCCTGCGCCACCAGATGGCTGGCCAGGGGCGAGGCCCCGTGGTAGCGTAAGCCTCCGGCGTGAATGCCCGCCGGCACGAAATCGTGCCCCAAAGTGTACATCTTCAGCAGGGGCGTCAGCTTCGAGGTATCACCGAAATCATAGGCGAACAGCCCGCGCGTCAGAGTGGGACAGGCGGAGGGTTCCACCGCCATCAGGCGCACTTTGGAAGCCTGCTTCAGCTTGTCCGGCACCCAGGGCAACGCCAGGCCGCCGAAGTTGCTACCTCCGCCGAAGCAACCGATCACGACATCGGGTTCTTCGCCCGCCAGCGCCATCTGCTGCCGGGCTTCCAGACCGATGACCGTCTGGTGCAGCAGTACGTGGTTCAGCACGCTGCCCAGCGAGTAGTTGGTGTCCGCGTGCGTGGCCGCATCCTCAACCGCCTCCGAGATGGCGATGCCCAGGCTGCCCGGGGAATCAGGGTTCGCCGCCAACACCGTGCGCCCGGCGTTGGTCCGGTCGCTGGGGCTGGGGTAGACCTCGGCACCCCAGGTCTGCATGATCATGCGCCGGTAAGGCTTCTGATCGTAGCTGACGCGGACCATGTAAACCGTGCAGTCCAAGCCGAACATTCGGCAGGCTAGCGCCAGAGCGCTGCCCCACTGGCCCGCGCCGGTTTCCGTCGCCAGCCGCCGGATGCCCTCTCGCTTGTTGTAGTACGCCTGGGCCACGGCAGTGTTGGGCTTGTGACTGCCTGCCGGGCTTACGCCTTCGTACTTGTAATAGATGTGCGCCGGCGTCTCCAGAGCCTTTTCCAGGCGCCGCGCGCGATACAGGGGCGTGGGACGCCAGAGGCGGTAGATGTCCAGCACCTCGCCCGGAATGTCTATTTCGCGTTGGGGAGAAAACTCCTGTTCGATGAGGCCGCGCGGAAAGATAGGTTCCAATTCAGCGGGGGTCAGCGGCTGAAGCGTGCCGGGGTTCATAGGCGGCGCCATAGGCTCGGTCAGGTACGGCAGCACGTTCAGCCAGACGCTGGGTATCCGGTCTTCGGGAAGCAGGAATTTAGTCAGCTCGGGCACGAAGAACACTCCTTGAAGAAAGTAAAGTCCCTATTGTAGAACACCTCGTATCAGGAAGTGGCGCAGCGCGCGGGCCGAATCCATCGTGCTTGCTCGCCGCGGCCGCAACCTGGGAAAATGGCTGCGCAGCGCCATGCCGATTCCCGTCATCAGGATTACCGCCGTTCAGGTGCTCGCGCTTTGCTCGCTCGGCGTGGTGGCCGGTGTGTGGTTGAAGGGGAAGATCCGGTGGCTGGATTGGTTGAACGTGCCGGCCAGCGTGCTTGGTGGGTTCATCTTTGCGTTCATCACGCTGGCGCTGCGAGATCGGTATGTGAACCTGGAATTCGACCTGGTGCTGCGCGATCTGCTGATGGTGGCTTTTTTCACTACTGTGGGTTTACGCGCGAGCCTCCGCCTGGTGCGTGAAGGAGGCGTCCAGGTGCTGCTTTTTTGGGGGGTGGCGACGCTGGGTGTTCTGCTGGAGAATCTGCTCGGCGTCGGTCTGGCGATGGCTCTAGGCGTCCATCCGCTGGCGGGCCTGGTGTGCGGCTCGGTGACTATGGCGGGCGGACCGGCTACCGCCCTGGCCTTCGGTCAGACCTTCGAGCAGCTCGGCTTGCCGGGGGCCACCGATCTGGGAATCGCAGCCGCCATGTTCGGCATCGTGGCCGGCGGATTGCTAGGCGGTTTTGTCGGCGGGCGGTTGATCGAAAGCCGCTGCTTGAAGCCGGGCGCGGCGCGCTCGGTGTTATCGGCCGAAGCCATCGCGTATGCGGGCGATCCGCCGGAGCTTGAGGGGCCGGCGCTGGAAGGGTCGCGAGCGTCTGAGCACGCCTCGCTGATGGACAACGTGGTGGTCCTCGCGGTAGCGATGGGCATCGGCAGCCTGATCAGTCTGGCGATCCAGCGCGCGGGGGTGGTGCTGCCGGCATATATCGGCGCGATGCTGGCGGCGGCAGTGATTCGCAATCTGAACGACCGCTATCGGTTTGCCGCCCTGGCGCAGCACCACATTGACGAGCTCGGCAACATATCGCTGAACCTGTTCATCGTGATGGCGTTGCTGGGGTTGCGGCTTTGGGAGCTGGTCCACTTGGCCTTGCCCATGCTCGTGATCCTGGCGGCGCAGGTGGCGCTGGTCTGGCTGCTGAGCCTGCTGACGGTGTTCCGTTGGATGAAGCGGGACTTCGACGCCGCGGTCATGACCGGCGGCTACTGCGGCTTCATGCTTGGCACCACCGCCAACGCCTTGGCATCCATGGGCGTGCTGGTGGAAAAATACGGCCCTGCACCACGCGCCATCTTGGTAGTGTCGCTGGTGGGCGCATTCCTGATTGACTTCACCAACGCCACCATTATCACCGCGGCCGCCAATCTGCTGCGTTGAGCCGGACAGCGGCTCAACGGCCGAGGAGCGGGGCCAGCACACGGTCAAGTTCCTGCTCGGTCCAGGCGCTCATCCGCACCTGCCGCAGGAGACGCCAGCGCTCGCGGTGCTCGACCGCCGCCTCCGGTTCAACGCGCGTCATCGGGCCCAGCGACTCCAGCTCGAGAAACTCGGCGTTCGTGAATGCCTCAAATGAGCAGCCGAAGTCCGGGTAGGCAGCGGCCGGATCGGCTTTGGTCTGCTTGAAGAACAGCTCCGAGCCAAGCAAATAGGCCGCCCAGGTGCGCGGATTGAACAGGCCCAACTTCTGCGGTGCGGCTATGTTGGGATCTTGGCGCAGGGTCAGATACTTCGTGAAAAACTTCCATCTCGGATCCGACAGATCGGTGTAGGCCCACATCACCAGCGGATTAGTCGGAAGCAGCGCCTCGGGATGCTTGCCGCGCGGAGGGAAGCCGGTGATGGCCGTGCCGCCGGGCGCCATCATGGTCAGCGCCCAAGGGGCCAGCTCGATCGTCCATGGGTTCCGGTTGCGGACACGGTGCAGGACCTCGACGGCGGGCTCGGAATCCGACATCGTCACAATCATTTGTTTTTCCAATCCGGTGCCCGGCTCAACCGGCGCCGTAGCCTCCAGCGTCGCGCCCCGGATCTGGATGTGCACCGGCGCGTTGTCCGGGGCCCAGGTGGTGGCCAGGCGCTCGGGCGCCACCCACAGCCGGTGGCCGCCGCGGAGCTGGAACTGCTTTTCGCCGCTCTTGCCAAGCTGTTCGGGGAATTCTTTGAAAAGATTCTGGCCGCCGAGAAATGCGCAGCAGATGATGCGCGGGCCGACGTCGGCGGTGACGATCAGCTCAATCTGCCCGTTGTGGATCCGGTAACAGTTCGACCAGCCTTGATAAGCGGTCTTCTCGATTTGAACTGCGGCGGCAACACTCATAGCAAACGCCAGCATTGCGAGCGAAAATCGGTACATCGCCGCCATTATATGTCTTGTACGCCCGGCGTTACTGCGGCAGGCGGGGCGCGTCGGCAGTTCAGTCTATAATCGGTGTTTACCGATGCCGCAACACGAGCAGTTTCACTTTCATTCCCTGGAGGAGGTTCGCCGGCGCATCGAGGAGCTCGGGCTGGATCTGGAGGTCAGCGACGACATCAGCCCGCTGCTTGAGCCGCTGGATCTGGACGGCTTCCGCTTGCCCAACCGGCTGGTGGTGCAGCCCATGGAAGGCTGCGACGGCCGCGAAGACGGCGCGCCCGATGAGTTGACCTGGCGGCGTTATCGCCGCTTCGCCGCCGGCGGGGCGGGCCTGCTGTGGTTCGAGGCCACCGCCGTGACGCCGGAATCCCGCGCCAATCCGCGCCAGTTGTGGATCCACGAGGGCAGCGTGCGTGAGTTTGCCGCCCTGGTGGCGGAAACGCTGAAGGTCGCGCGCCAGAGCTGCGGACACCGGCCGTTGCTGGTGCTGCAACTCACGCACTCGGGGCGTTACAGCAAGCCAGGCCGCAAGCCCGCGCCCATCATCGCGCACCGCTCGCCGTACCTCGATCCGATCCATAACCTGCCGCCGGATTATCCGCTGATCACCGACGAAGAGCTGGAGCGGCTGGAGGATCGCTACGTGGAGGCCGCCCTTTGCGCGCGACGCGCGGGCTTCGATGCCGTGGATATCAAGGCCTGCCACCGCTACCTGATTTCAGAGCTGCACGCCTCGCACACCCGCGAAGGCCGTTACGGCGGGTCGTTTGAGAACCGCACGCGATTGTTCCGGAACATCGTGGAGAAGGTGCGCCAGGCGGCGCCCGGCTTGATCGTCACCTCGCGGATGAACGCCTACGACGCCATGGCTTACCCTTACGGCTTCGGCGTGGATCGTGAGGATCCCAGCAAGCCGGATTTGAGCGAGCCCATCGAGCTGGTGCGCTTCCTCAAGAACGCCGGGGCCCCTTTGGTCAACATCACGGTAGGCAATCCTTACCACAACCCCCACGTCAACCGCCCGTTCGATCTGCCCACGGCCGGAGCGCCCATCCCCAGTGAGCACCCGCTGGAAGGCGTGGCCCGCTTTGTGGCCATCGTGCGGCGTATCCAGCAGGAATTCCCCGAGCTGCCGGTGATCGCCGCAGGCTACTCCTGGCTGCGGCACTTCTTCCCCTATGTGGCGGCCGCCAGCCTGCGCAGAGGCTGGGTGTCGTTGGTGGGGCTGGGCCGCATGTCGTTCGCCTATCCGGATTTCGCGCGCGAGCTGGCCGTGCGGGGGCGGCTCGATCCCGAACGGGTCTGCGTGGCCTGCTCGGCCTGCACCCAGATCATGCGCGACGGCGGGCGCACCGGCTGCGTGCCGCGCGACGCCGCGATTTACGAGCCGATTTACAAGGCCGGACGGGCAGAGGCTCTGGACACCATTCAGGCCATGGCGCGGAGCTGCCTTCAATGCAACGATCCTACCTGCGTCAGCCATTGCCCGGCGCGCGTTAACATCCCCAAGTTCATCCGCGAGATCGCCGAGGGTCGCTTCCGCGCGGCCTATGAGACGCTGCGCGAAGCCAACGTGCTTACGGCGGTCTGCGGCTACGTCTGTCCGGCCGAGACGCTGTGCGAATCCGCATGCATCAACCGGCACTATACACAGGCCGTGCCCATCCGGCACCTTCAGCGTTGGGTGAGCCGCAAAGCCGTTGAGGAGGGCTGGGCCGCTGAGCCGCGTCCGCCCAAGCGAGGCGAGGGCCGGCGGCTGGTGGTGCTGGGCGCCGGAGCGGCGGGCATCGCTGCTGCGGCCACTCTGGCCTCGCTCGGCCACCGGGTTACCCTGCTCGATCGCGGCGCCGCGCTGGGCGGGATGGCGAAGGACACCATCCCCGCCGAGCGGCTGCCTGATGCGGTGTTGCACCGTGAGATCCACGACGTGCTGGCTTCAAGCGGCGTCGTTGAGCACCGTCAGTACGTTAAGCTCGGGGCCGATTACACGCTGGACGATGTGATGCGGGAAGGCTTCGAGGGCGCCGTCATCGCCTTGGGTTTGAGCCGCTCCATCGAGCTACCGGGCGCCGCGCGACCGCGCTCAGGAGTGATTGGGGCGCTGGATTTCCTGAAGCGTGTCAAGAACGGCGAGTCGGTTTCTGGCGCGGTGCTGGTGCTGGGCGGCGGCAACACGGCGATTGACGCGGCGGTTTCAGCCAAGCAGGCCGGGGCCTCGGACGTGGCCATAGTCTACCGGCGCTCGTTTGTCGAAATGCCCGCCTGGCCCGAAGAGCGCGATCACGCGGTGGCCGCGGGCGTACATTTTCTGATCCTTACGCAGCCGCTTGAGTATCTCGCCGATGCGGAAGGCCGTCTGATTGGCTTGCGCGTGATTCGGACCCGTCTGGGTGAGCCCGGTCCGGATGGGCGCCGCAGGCCGGTGGAGATCCCGGGATCCGCGCACATTCTGCCCGCGGACCTGGTGGTGGAGGCCATCGGCCAGCAAGCCGACGAAGAGCTTATGCGAGCGCTGCCCGGCGTACGCTTCGAGCACGGGCTCATCTGGACACGTGACGACGGGCTTGAAACCACCCGCCCCGGCGTGTTCGCCGCCGGCGACATCGTCAACGGCGGAACGACAGTTGTGCAGGCCGTAGCCGAGGGCGCACGCGCCGCCCGCCAGTTGGATACCTGGCTGGCGGCGCAGGTGCGCTAAAACCCTCTTTGGATTGGGATGGACTAAGAGGCTACCGCTTCAGCCTGATCGCCAGCAGTCCCAAACCGGCCGCCAGCATCGCCCAAGTGCCAGGCTCCGGCACCACCGGACCGCCGGATCCGCGTACCACGAACGCTTCCCAGTTGGGGTGGAAGTTCGTGCCCGGGAACGGCGAGTTCTGGATGTAGCCGTTTGCCAGATCGCCCGAATCGCAGTGCTGCCAGCCGCTGTCGAAGTAAGGACTGGCACACCGCTGTCCGCCGGCGTGGAACGCCGCGTAGATGTCCGCGTTGGAAACAAAGTCCCTAGCCCAGTCGCTGGCTTGCGCCAGCCAGAATCCGTGGTGCATGGTCAATGCCGCCCCACAACCGATGCCTGTTCCATCGCAGGGCGATGCCCAGGCCCACTCGTAGCCGCCGCGCACCACCAGCACCGACGCAGGGGGATCCTGGCCCGTCAACGGCCCCCCTGAGGCCAGGAAAGTACAAGTCAACAGCAAAAGCGCCACCGCAAAAACGCGCATTGTTACTCCTTTCGTTTCGTTAGTGTCTTAAGGTGTCTGCTCTAGAGGCTGATCTTAGACGCCTGAGTTGAGTCTAGGCGGACGGCGGGCTTATGTCAAGCATCATTAATGTGCGGTGAAGCGTTTTGCCTGCCGGTCGGGGGCTGAAGCGGTTCTGTGGGTGGCGGTATCTGGCGGTTTCTAGAGGGCTTACAGTTCATCTGGCAGTGGCGCGGGCCACTAATTAAATTTAATTCATCTAGACCGGCGCCCGTTTTTTCCGCTGCTCGCACCGGACCGGGAAATGCCCGATAATAGCCCAGAGATAATCCCTTAGCGGAAAGGAGACTGTGGCGTGGCTAAGATTGGCTTCATTGGTTTGGGCATTATGGGCAAGCCCATGTCCCGCAATTTGATCAAGGCGGGCCACGAGCTGGTGGTTTATGACGTGCGCTCGGAACCGTTAGAGGAGTTGGCGGCGCAGGGTGCTTCCCGCGGCGCCTCGCCCCGCGACGTGGCGGCGCGTACCGAAATCGTCATTACGATGCTGCCTGACGGTCCCGAGGTCGAGCAGGTGGTCCTCGGGGCGGACGGCGTCCTCGAGGCTGCACGGCCCGGCCTGATCGTGGTGGACATGAGCTCGATCAGCCCGGTGGTGGCGCGCAGGGTGGGCGATGAGTGCGCGCGTCGCGGCGTGGCATTCCTGGACGCTCCGGTTTCCGGCGGCGAGCCCGGCGCCATCAACGCCACTCTGGCCATCATGGTAGGCGGTGAGCAGGCGACCTTCGATAAGGTCCTGCCGATTTTTCAAGCCCTGGGCAAGACCATAACGCTGACCGGGCCGGTGGGTGCGGGCAACGTCACCAAGCTGGCCAACCAGATCATGGTCGCGGTGAATATTGCCGCCGTCGGTGAGGCGCTGGCTTTGGCCGCCAAGGCGGGCGTCAATCCCGAGGTGGTTTTTAACGCCGTAAAAGGCGGACTGGCGGGCAGCGCGGCCCTCAACGCCAAGGCGCCCATGATCCTGGCGCGCAACTTCAAACCCGGCTTCCGCATTCGGCTGCACCACAAGGACCTGCGCAATGCGCTGGGAGCGGCTGAAGCGCTAAGCGTGCCGCTGCCGCTCACCAGTCTGGTTCAGCAGATGCTGACGGCGCTGATCAACGAGGGTGAAGGCGAGCTGGACCACTCCGGCATCGTGCGCTTCACCGAGCGGCTGGCGAAAGTCGAGATTGCCTGGCGCGGCTGAAGGGTGCGCGGCGCTGGTCCGCCCTCAGCGCCGCAGCACGCGGATCGAGCCGTTGGAGCTGGCAAGCTGGACAAGCGGGCCGCCCCCGCTGATGTCACCCTCCAGATAGTTCTTGCCTGTGGTTTGGGTCAGGATGGCGAAGTCCGAGTGGACCGAGCCGTTGGAGGTGGAGGCTTTCAGGCGGGCTTTGACGGACTCCGGCAGCCTGAGGGTAATGGAGGCGTTGCTGGTCGAGGCGCGGATCTCGTTCTGCTGGAACGCCTCCAGGGTTAGCTCGATGCTCCCGTTGGAGCTCTCCAGGCGCAGGGTGCGCCCCGAGGCCGGTTTGCTCAGGCGGGCGTAAATGCCGGCATTGGAGGTGACCGCCTCCAGCGCGCCTTCCATTTGATCCACCCGGATACTTCCGTTTGAGGTGCGCAGGACGGCCTCGCTGGAAAGCTGGTCGCCGGTGATCGAGGCGTTGCTGGTCCTAGCCTCTATGCGCCCGCTGACGCGGCGCAGCGTAATGGAGCCGTTGGAAGTCTCAAGGCGCGATGCCCCGCGAACGTCCTCGACGCGTATGGAGCCGTTGGAGGTGGCGATCCGCTCCAGCTCTACCTGGCGCGGCACTCGCAGCAAGTAGCGCGCGCCCATGCCGCCGCGACGCTCGGGCCGCACAGTCCGGATTCTGACGGCGTCGGGGGTGGCGCTTACTTCGATCTTCACTTCCCGGAGTTCGGCCTCCGTACGCGCATATTTCTCGCCCGTTATCCGAACTTCGTCTTTTTCCCAACTGAGGATTTCGACCGGGCCGTTGAAGTTCTCAAGCGACAGGGCGCCGCCGGGCTTCAAGGGATAGCTATAGTTGAAATCCTCGCGGAAGCGCGCTGAGTCCGCGAGGACATCTTCCAGGTCGCAACCGGCCGCAGCCAGTAACAATGGCGCAAGCACGCCACGAAACCCGCTTAAACGCATAGTCCGCACCTCTCAAGGACTCTACGAAAGCGGTGAGGATTTGTTCCCTGGAGTTTCTGGGACGCCCGCTCAGCCCGGGCGCGCGAGTTTACAGGATCTTGACGTCTTCGGCTTGCAAGCCCTTAGGGCCTTTGCGAATAGAGAATTCCACCTGCGTGCCTTCGTCCAGGCTACGGTAGCCGCTCATCTGGATGGCCGAGTAGTGGACAAACACGTCCTCCCCGGATTCCCTCTGGATGAAACCGAATCCCTTGGCCGCGTTGAACCACTTTACGGTGCCTTTTTCCTTCATGTTGATGCTTCTTCCTTCAATTGGTATTGCCGAGTAGGAAACGCTCCGGATCTGCCTGCGCGTCTTCGGGTGGAATTCACTCAAGCGGATGCGAGACGTTCAAACTCTAGCTCCAGCATAGCACACGCCCGCCGGCGCCGCCGGGCCGCCTTGCAGACCGCTGGCACAGCGATCCTCGCCAGGGCTATGCTCAAAGCAGTTCGGTTTTTGGGTGGCAGGATGGCTGAGGCGGCGGCACACTTTGCGGAACTGCGGCAGCGAATGGTGGAGCGACAGCTCCGGGCGCGCGGCATCCGGGATGAACGAGTGCTGGCGGCGATGGGAGAGATCCCGCGGGAATTTTTTCTGCCGGAAGAGCAACGCGCCTGGGCCTACGAAGACGAGCCGGTCGCGATCGGCCACGGCCAGACGATATCACAGCCCTATATGGTGGCGCTGATGACGCAATCCCTGGAACTGACGGGGACCGAGAAGGTGCTGGAGGTGGGCGCCGGTTCGGGCTACCATGCGGCGGTGCTGGGGCGTCTGGCCCGGCAGGTGGTGGCCCTGGAAGTGATCTCCGAGCTGGCCGCCCGGGCGCAGCAGAACCTGGAGTCGACAGGATGCGCCGCAAATGTTCTGGTGGTGTGTGCCGACGGTTCGCTGGGATACCCTGAGTATGCGCCTTACGACGCCATCTCTGTGGCGGCCGCCGCTCTGGAGCCTCCCTGGGCCTTGCTGGAGCAGTTGGCTGATCCGGGGCGCATGGTGATCCCGGTGGGCGGCGGCTGGGATCAGGAGTTGCGTCTGATCTGCAAGTGCGACGGCCGCCTGAGCCAGCGTGTGGTCACGTTCTGTCGGTTTGTGCCCTTGCGACAAAGCCGGCCGGCGCCCCGGGATTAGGCCTACCTATCCAGCGGCGGGCCTCTTCTGCTCCGCTTTGGCCCGGGCGCGGCCGACGTGCAGGTGGTCGTAGTTCAGTATGGCGTTGAACAGCAGGAAAAAACTCCCCTGGGTCTGCTGGCGCCACATGGGATTGATGGCGAAAAGCACTGCGTGTCCTTTGCCGACCGGGACGTCGATCACTGCCGGGCGATTCGCCAGCTCGCGTCCGCCCGCCAGCATGCCGGCCACCAGCAGCTCGCGCTCCTCGGCGAACCTCAGCACGACTCGCGGCCGCGCTTCCGGCGGGGGCAGGAACTGCCGGATGGATTCCAGGTACTCCTCGGGGATCGGCGGCTCTTCGCCCGGACGCAGTTGAGGTTGAGCAGCAGGCGGAACGTAAGGCCGGCCTTGCGGAATGTCGGGATCCGTCGGGGAACCGCGGCCGCTGGGACGCGTGCGAGCTTCGTCGGCTCCCATCCCTGCAAAGCCCATGCCTCCCGTGAGGCTGATTTGGAATACGGGGGACTGGTTGAAGTAGACCGCCAGCTTGTCGTCGTAACCGTAGGCGATGGGGCTGCGCCGATCGGCGAAGACCGCGTTGTAGACGCCGCCCCGCGCTTGCAGCTCGCGGGTCTGGACAATGGAGACGCCCTCGATCAAACCGTAGTCAATCAGCAGCGAGGCGTTACCGGCGATGGTCACGAACAAGCCGCCTTGCTCGATGAAGCGCTTGAGGTTCATCAAGCCCTGTAACCCCATGCCCCCGCGCATGTCCGGCGTCTGGTCCGGCGAAGTGCCGATGTTGGGCGTCAGCGGGCTAGCCAGCCAGGGGATGGGCGCCCCGCGCATGGGCAGGCCGTTGACGATGCGCTGGGCCGAGCCGGACGTGGGTCCGAAAATGATCACGTCGAAGCGCGAGCGCAGATCAGGCGTATCTCGGATCACCTGATCGGAGATGTATTGATAAGGAATACGCAGGGTGTCCAGGGCGATGCGGAACCAGCCTTCGGTTTGTGTGTTCAGCCAGGTGTGCACCAGGGCCACGCGCGGGGCGGCCATCTCATGCATGGAGACTTTGGGAATTTCTGCCACGGCGTGAACCGTGAGACCCAGCTCACCGGCGGCTTTCTGCAAGCGTTCGCGCAGCTCCGGAGAGTTCTGCCCTGCCGGGATAACGAAAGAGCCGGTCTTGAATTTAATGCCGGCGGCCTCGAAGGGTTCTTCGGCAGCGTACATCTTGATGTCGCTCAGACGGAAGCGAAAGACGGCCAGTGTGTTGTCGGTGTTGTGGTTGATCAGGTAGGCGGCGGCCTCTCCGGATCCCGCCAGGCGCCCTTCCACCCGCGCCGGCCCGTTCAACAGCGTGGCGGGGACCTTCAGCACCGCCGTGTCGGTAACCCGTACCGTGCGGACATTGCGCAGAGCGCCGAGCGACCAGCCGGTGTCGTCGTAGGGCCGGGTGTCGGAGGGATTATAGTACTGGGTGTCGAGCAGCATATCCGCCATGCGGCTGTAAGGTTGGTCCATGCGGACGATGTAACTGCCGGCGGGAAATTTCACTTTCTTGGATTCTTTGCCTTGCTGTGTAGTTACTTCGAATTCGGCGTCCGCACGGTGCACCTCGATCCCCTGCAACCGAAGCAGATTCACCAGATCGGCGCACTCGACGGGCCGGGGATCGTCGCCGGGAATAACCCAGGCCGCCGGGCCTTCCTTGACGGCCTTCTCTACCGAGCGCCGGCTTTTTAAGTAGAAGTTCTCCAGGAACCGTTCCTTGTCGCGGGCCACGAAATTCATGGCCAGCAAAATGGCGCTTTGCTGAAGGTTGATGTTATTGCGGATGGACCACTTCACCTTTTCCAGCGGCGGATTGGGCCGGTACCAGGCGCGCGAAGTCTGCGCCGGGCGGACCGTGCGCTCGAAGGTGTCGGCGCCGCGGCCGCCGTAAGTCTCATAGAAGCGCCCGATGGAGTTGTGCCCGTTGGCGGCATAGAACATGTAATTGGCCGCCCAGCCGTCATAGAAGCCGTGGGTCCACACGCCGGGCACGCCGCGCTTGGTCATTTCGCCCACCTCGTGGTAGGCCAGAAGCTGCCACTCATTTATCACGATGGGATCCAGCCACGCGTTATAAGGTCCCATGCCGGTCGAGGTGTAAAGGAACGGCACCGATTCGTGCAGGTCGTGAAGCACTTGCGGGTGCCAGGCCAGGAAGGATTTCATGATGTTGCGGCTCAGGGCCAGCGAGAGCGCCATGCCGTCCCGGTTGTTGTCGTGGGCCACGTACTTGCCCCAGTAAATGAGGTTCGGCGCGGGCTTGTCCGGATTGGCCTTGCGGTAACGGTAGACGTCCACCTGCCGATCGTGCCCGTCCACCTCGACCAGCGGCGTGATGAGTACGATCAGGTTCTTGCGGATGGTCTGGATGAACGGCGATTCGGAAACCGCCAGCCGGTAGGCCAGCTCCATCAGCATCTCCGGAGAGCCAGTTTCCGGTGAGTGTATGCTGCCGGTGACCCAGTACATGGGCAAGCCCTCTTGGATCAGCCGCTGCGCTTCGGCGTCAGTGAGCTTGCGCGGATCGGCCAGCCGGGCGGTGATCTCGCGGTAGCGGTCCAGGCGGGCGAGGTTGGCCTCCTCGGAGACCGCCGCCAGTATCATTTCGCGCCCTTCTTCGCTCTGCCCGATAGAGAAAACCTTTACTCGCGGGCTGGCCTTTTCCAGGGTGCGGAAGTAATTGTAAATGTCCTTCGAATAAGTGAGTTTCTCGGGCGTACCTACTATGTAGCCCAGCACTTTTTCGGGACTGGGTACGGTGTCTGAGGCCGGCAGATGATCCACCAGCTCGGTCAGGAAGAACGGTTCTGTAGTGTATTGCTTGATTTTGGCGGTATAGGCCTCGTCAATTTTCTGAACAGCGGCGGCAGGCTGCGGCTTGGCAGGCGCGGGCCGGCGCTTTTGCGGCGCGGCCAGGGACGCCGCCAGCAGGGCGGCCGCGGTCAGCGTCAGCAGACGGGATCCGGTCAGGGTTCGCATGGCATTCCTCTCGCACTCGTGCAGCTAAGGTCGAACCGGCTATGATACCGGAATTCTCAGCTCAGGCGAGCAAGGCGCACTCTCGGGCACGGCTTTGCTATGCTGTGCGTTTATGAAGGCCGGGGGCTTCTCAGGGGGCTGGGCGTGGCTGCGGGTGCCGTTTTTCTTGTTTGCAGCGCTGGCGGGATGGGCACAAGGTTTGCAGTCCGGCCAACAGGTCTTTCGGGCGGCCTGTGCGGCCTGCCATGGCTTTGACGGACGCGGTGCGGACCGCTCCACAGTGGGATTTGAGACGCCGCTGCCGGATTTCAGTGACTGCAACTTCGCATCCCGGGAAGCGGCGGTGGATTGGCGAGCGATCGTGCGCGGCGGCGGTCCGGCGCGCGGTTTTTCCCGGATCATGCCCGCCTTCGGGGAGGCGCTCAGCCGCGAGCAGATCGAGAAAGTCGTGGACTACCTGCGGGGCTTCTGCACGGATCGCGCCTGGCCGCGGGGCGAGCTGAACCTGCCGCGCCCGCTGGTCACCTCGAAGGCTTTTCCGGAGGACGAGACGGTGCTGACCACCAGCGTTAACGCCAAAGGCTCGCCGGCCGTCACCAGCGAGGTGGTTTACGAACGGCGGTTGAGTGCGGCCGATCAGGTGGAAGTGGCCCTGCCGTTCCGCTTCGCCAATCCGCCGCAAGGCAAGTGGGCCGGCGGGGTGGGCGATCTGGCTTTGGGTTACAAGCGCATGCTGTTCCACAGCTCACGCCGCGGATCCATCGTGAGCCTTTCCGGCGAAGCGATTCTTCCCATCGGCAGCCAGACCCGGGGCTTCGGCAAGGGAGTCACGGTGCTGGAGGGTTTTCTGACTTACGGTCAGTTGCTGCCTTCCGAGAGTTTCTTCCAGTTCCAGGGCGGTCTGGAGGCGCCGACGCACACCGACGATGCACCCCGGGCCGTGTTCTGGCGCAGCGTCGTGGGCCGCACTTTTCTACAGGGCGGCGACGGACGCGCCTTCTCGCCGATGGTCGAGCTGCTGGCGGACCGCGAATTTGAAACCGGCGCCAAGGTGCTGTGGGATGTCGTCCCCCAATTCCAGGTGACCCTGAGCGCGCGGCAGCACATCCGGGCCAACCTGGGGGTGCGAATTCCGGTGAACCAGAGCGCCGGGCGGCCGGTACAAATCATGTTTTATTTGTTGTGGGACCGCTTCGACGGCGGGCTGACGCAAGGTTGGTAGGAGGCAGACGATGTTCCGCGCGAGACTGCTTGCCGCTATGGCTGTCGGGGCGCCGTTGGCTGCCCTCCTGCCTGCTCAGCCCGGCAAAGCGCCCGGGCCGGTCTTTGAAACTTCGGACCGCTGTTTCGCCTGCCACAATGGCCTTGCGACGCCGGCCGGCGAGGACACCTCGATCGGCTGGGATTGGAGCGCCACCATGATGGCGAACTCGGCGCGCGATCCTTACTGGCAGGCGGGCGTGCGACGCGAGATTCTGGACCACCCCATGGCGCGCGCGGCCATCGAGGCGGAGTGCTCCATCTGCCACATGCCGATGGCGCGCTACGAAGCGGTCCTGGCCGGCAGGCAGGGGCAGGTCTTCACGCACACCGGATTCGACCCGAATAACCGTGAGGACCGGCTGGCGGCCGACGGAGTCTCTTGCGCGCTCTGCCATCAGATCGCCAGAGACAAGCTGGGTACGCGCGAAAGTCTTGTGGGCCGTTTCGTCATAGCGCTCGGCGCCGGAGGCCTGCGGGTCGCCTACGGTCCTTATCAAGTGGACGCCGGGCACGCTCGGATCATGAGCTCTTCTTCTGGATTTCAACCTACCTACTCCGAGCATGTGCGGCAATCGGAACTTTGCGCCACCTGTCATACCCTGATTACGCATTCGCTGGACGCCGAAGGAAAAGCCATCGGGGAATTTCCCGAGCAGGTGCCTTATCAAGAATGGCTGCACAGCGCTTACCGGCAGAGCCGCAGTTGCCAGCACTGCCACATGCCGGCGGTGAGCGGAACGGCCCCAATCACGGCCGTGCTGGCCGAGGCCCGCGAGGGCGTCTCGCGACACAACTTTCCCGGCGCCAACTTTTTCATGCAGCGCTTGCTGAACCGCTTCCGTAACGAACTGGCGGTGAGGGCCTCGCCGCAGCAGTTGGAACGCGCAGCTCTAAGGACCGTCGAGCACCTTCAAGCGGAGGCGGCGCGTCTGGCAATCGAGAACGTGCGGGTGCATGCCGGCAGACTGGAAGCCGAGATCAAGGTGGAGAATCTGGGCGGGCACAAGTTGCCGACGGCTTATCCTTCGCGCCGCGTCTGGCTGCATCTTCTGGTGCGCGACGCCAACGGCCGGGTGGTTTTTGAATCCGGCGCGCTGAGGGCCGACGGCAGCATCGAAGGCAACGACAACGACGCCGATCCGGGTCGCTATGAGCCGCACTACACCGAGATTCGCAGCAAAGAACAGGTGCAGATTTACGAATCGGTAATGGGCGGGCCCGCCGGAGTTCCCACCACCGGACTTCTGAGCGCCGTCAGCTACCTGAAGGACAATCGCCTGCTGCCGCACGGCTTCGACAAGCGGACGGCGGACAAGGAGATCGCGGTCAGGGGAGCGGCGGCCGAAGATGAGGATTTCCGTGGGGGCGAGGATCGCCTGCGGCTCTCGGTGGCGACGGAGGCAGCTCGCGAGCCCTTCCAGATCCAAGCTGAACTGTGGTATCAACCGATCGCTTACCGCTGGGCGGCGAACCTGGCTCCGTATCAGGCCCACGAGGCTCAACGCTTCGCGGGCTACTTCCGGGCGATGGGGCCGGCCTCGGCGGCAATGCTGGCGCAGGCGAGGGTTACGCACTGATCCGATGACAACTTTCAGCCACCTGGAGTGCGGCCTCTGCCGCCGTACTTACCAGCCTTCCGAGGCCCAGGGCGTTTGCCGGTGCGGCGGGCTGCTGCTGGCCCGCTACGATCTGGAGCTGGCGCGGCGAAGCTGGAGCCGCGACTGGGTGAGAAACGCGCCCGCCACAATGTGGCGCTACACTCCGGTGCTGCCTGTACGAACGCCCGGCTCGGTCGTTTCCCTGGGTGAAGGCATGACGCCGCTGGTGCGCGCCGAACGGTTGGGCAGGCGGCTGGGATTGAACCAGCTTTGGATTAAAGACGAAGGTCGCAATCCGACGGGCTCAGTGAAAGCCCGCGGAATCGCCTGCGCAATTTCGATGATTCTGGAGCTTGAGAAACGCCTGGCGGTCATCGCTTCTTTGGGAAACGCCGCTGTGGGGGTGGCGGCCTACGCGGCCTCCGCGGGCCTGGAAGCACACGTGTTTCTGCCGCGCTCGGCGGCACGCAGCGTGATTGCGGAGTGCCGGCTGTACGGGGCGCAGGTCACGCTGGTTGAAGGCGGCTTGGCCGAATGCGTGCGCGCACTCGACAGGTTGCCCGCGGCCGAAGGCCGGCACGATCTGAGCGCCCCGCGCGAGCCTTACCGACTGGAGGGCGCCAAGACGCTGGGTTACGAGCTGGCGGAACAGTTCAATTGGGATCTGCCGGAGGCCGTGCTCTACCCTGTCGGCCAGGGCTTGGGGCTGGTCGCCATCCGGAAGGCCTTTGAGGAGATGGAGATCCTGGGTTGGATCCCTGGCCATACGCCGCGCCTGATCGCCGTGCAGACCGAGGGCTGCCGGCCGCTGGTCGAAGCCTTCCGGCAGCAACGCGAACGCGCGGAGCCTGTCCGGAGCGTAGCGACGGTGGCGGCGGAGACGGCGGTTGAAGAGCCTGCCGGTGACTTTCTAGCGCTGCGGGCGCTGCTGGCCAGCCGCGGTGCGGCGGTGGCGGTAACCGACTCGGAACTCTTGGAGGCCGGCTTGCAGATGGCTCGGCTGGAGGGGGTTCTACCCTCCCCGGAGGGTGCGGCTTGTGCTGCCGCGATCCCAAAGCTGGTGGAAGCCGGCGCGCTCGACCCTCATGAGCGCGTGGTCCTCATAAACACTGCCGGCGGCCTCAGGAGCCTGGAGGTCTGGGCCAGGCGGTTAGGCCCGGCGCCCGCCGCGGAGACCGATAAGCTGGGCGGCCTGATAACGCCGCGCTAGGCAATGCCGCACCTCTACAATTCAAGGTAGGCGCCGATGTTCGAGAACTTTTACGGCAACCGTCCGGTGGCGGAGGCCCTCTGGCAGGTCCTTCAATCCGGGCGCATTCCGCAAACCCTGTTGCTGGCCGGGCCGCAGGGCGTCGGAAAGGCCACTCTGGCTCGCCGCTTCGCCGCTCGGCTGCTGGGCGATGCGGGCAAGATCGAGCAGGACGACTTGAGCCTCCCGCACAACGTGGCTTACTTGCTGGAGCGTGAGAAATGGCCGGCAGAAAGGCGTAACGAAGATCCGTTCATGCTGGCCAGCCATCCGGACTTCGTCACTTTCGCTCCCGACGGTCCCCTGCGGCAGATTTCCATCCAGCAGATGCGCCTGCTCAAAGAGTGCGCGCAGTACAAGCCCCTGCGCGGCGCCTTCCGTATCTTCTTGATAGACCAGTTGGACCGGGCAAACGAGCAGGCGGCCAACTCGCTGCTTAAGACTCTGGAGGAGCCACCCGAGCATCTGATTCTCATAGCCACGGCGGAGAATCTGTACGAACTGCTGCCCACGATTCGCTCGCGATCGGTGATCTTCCACCTGGGTCCGCTCAGTGAGCAAGAGATGGGAGAGTTCGTGCGGGCCAAGGGCCTTGACAGCGCCGCCCGCCGGATCGCCTTGGCGCAGGGGCGGCCCGGCCTGGCCGCGTCGCTTGATCTGCGAGCTTACGATCGTCAACGTGAGGCCATGCTAACGCTGCTGGAAGCGGCGGCGGGCTTGGCGCCGCTGGAAGCGTGGATTCAGCAGAGCGAATCCCAGGCTTTCCGGCAGGAAAAGCTCGAGGCATTGCTGGAGGTCCTCTACGGGTTGTTGCGGGATCTGCTGGTGCTGAACCAGAATGCGGCTCCGGCGCTGTCGTTGCGCAACGCGGATCTCGGAGAGCGGCTGGCAGGGTTGGCGGCCCGGGTTGATTTCGCCTGGCTGCGGCGAGCCGTGGAGCGGGCCGACGAAATCGCCGCCTTGCTGCGCCGCAACATTCAGAAAAACCTGGCGTTGGACGCCTTCCTGGTCGAGCTGCGCCCGGCTTGAGATCCGGCGAGAACAAGCCCGTCTGGGACGCACTAATTGATTCCGGTGAAGCGCGCGGCCAAGCATCGGAGCCTGGGCTACGCCTTGGCGTTGTTTCTGCCGGCAGCGGCGGCGGCTCAAGGCGTGGTGCTGGAAATCCGGACGGTGCATGGCGAGGGGGCCGTCCAGCCGGCCGGGGCGCGCGTGCGGGAGCCGGTGGTCGTTCTGATTACCGACGAAACCGGGCGGCCGGTTGAGGGAGCGGCGGTCAGTTTTCGGCTGCCGGAGGAGGGGGCCGGCGGAGTGTTCTCCAACGGCCTGAAAACCGAGGTTATGCGGACCGGTCCCGACGGCCGCGCTACGGTTCGAGAAATCCGCTGGAACCGTGTTTCGGGGCCGGTCCGCATACGCGTCACGGCGGTCAAGGACCAGGCGCGCGCCGGGGCTTTGATCAGCCAGTTCGTATCACCCAATGCGCCTCGTTCGGATCACGGCACGTCTATGACTAGGTCCGGGCGGAGCCGCTGGCTGAAGGTGGCCTTGGTTGCTGGGACGGCGGCCGCAGCCGGCTTCACCGCAGGTTACCTGAGACGGGGCCCGCCGGCCGCACAGACGGCCCAGGTCCCGCCGGTCAAGATCGGCTCGCCGGTGATCACCATCGGGAGGCCCTAACATGGTTCGTCCTGGCGTACTGTTAGCGCTGGCCGCACTCTGGGCCCCGGCGCAATCGCGGCTGGAGGCGCCGCGAGTGGGTTTCGTGCTGGACTGGGAAAACCGGCTGCGCCCGCTCTACGGCATAGCAGGCAATTTCGTGCTGGGTGAAGCGGTGGCTGCGGGCGTGATCTCGGCGGCGTCGTCAACACGTGCGACGCTCATCAAACTTGAGCGGGAATTGGTCCTGTTGGACGCACACGGCGCCGTACGCATGCGGTGGGAGGCCCCGCCGGGAGGTGCGCTGTTTGCCTTTACGCCGGCGGGAGAGCCGGCGCTGGTTTACTTCAGCGAGACCGGCGAGCTGTGTCGCATCGCAGCGGGACAGGCTTTGGCGCCGCTGTGGACTTCACGCGACTGGCTGATTGCCGTGGGCAAACCGGATGATGGTCGTGCAGCCCTAATTGTGAGAAGCGAACGGGGACTGGTACTGCGAACTTTGCATCTGGCAAGCGGGCAGCTTGAGCAGGAGAGCCTTTTGGCGCTTGATGCAGGGCCCGCAGTGTTGCTGCCCGATGGCCTGGCGGTCTATGCACGCGGCCCCGAGTTGTGCGTGAAGGGCCGCGATGAGTCGGAGCGATGCGTGTCGCTGCCGACGCCCGCGGAGGCGCTGGGACAGTTGAACCAGGACTGGGTGGAAATTGTGCTGACGGCGGGCGCCGGGCGGATGGCGCTGCGCGTAGGGACGGGATCCCTGGCGCTCTATGGCCTGCCGGAGGTCAAGCCGTGATGCCGCGCCTGATGTATTTGGGCCTGTTGCCTGTTTGCGCCGCGGCTCAATTGCAGCTTTTCGTGTTGGGTCCGGGCCAGGAACGCCCGGTGCAAGACATTGTGGACCTGGGCGCCGTTGACGCCTCCGATTCCTCGGATACGGTTTTCCGGGTCCGCAACATTTCCACAGGTTCCGCGACCCTGCAACAGTTGACGGTGGCGGGCGCAGGCTTTTCGCTCGCTCAGAAACCCGCGCTGCCGGCCACGATCGCCGCCGCTGGTGCGGTCGAATTCACGGTCCGTTTCCAACCGCAGGGACCCGGTACGTACAGCGCGGTGCTGACCGTTAACGCGGTCTCCGTCATCCTGCGTGCGGCAGCGGTTGCCGGCCCGCTGCTGTGGCTCGAAACCGACGGGCAGCCGGTGAAGCTAAGCGCCGAGACGGCGATTGATTTCGGGGCGGTGGAGCTCGGCGCGGTGCGGACGCACAGCTTCATCCTGGAAAACGCCACTGCGGGCGTGCTGGCAATCACCGAGCTGGTGGTGAGCGGCGCGGCCTTCCGCGGGCCGCTCGGTGTGGAGCTGCCCCTGCGTTTGGAACCGCGGCGATCGGCAAGTTTCCAAATCTCTTTCCAACCCGCCGCGGCGGGGCGACAGGAAGGCGTGCTCAGGCTGGCAGGGCGCGTGTTTCGCCTGACGGGTGAGGGCGCTGAGCCGCCGCTGCCCAAGCCGCTGATCGTGGTGGATCCGGCGGCGCCCCGAAGCGGCCAGCAGGTTCGGGTGGCGATACGTTTCGCCGCGGCTGCGCGCGGGTCCGCGCAAGGTGAACTGAGCCTGCGGTTCGAACCGGCGGTTCAGGGGATTCCGGACGACCCGGCGATCGGCTTTCTGCCCTCTGCCGGGCGCGTGCTAACCTTTTCGGTGGAGCCGGGAGCGGAGGCGGCGCGCTTCGCGGGCGGCGCCGAGGTTGTGATGCAAACGGGCACTACCGCGGGCAAGTTGATTCTGAGTGCGCAACTCGGGGGACAGGCGGCCCAGGCCGTGCTGGTGCTGGCGGCGGAGCCCGTGGCGATTGACGCGGTGCGCGGGGCACGCAATGGGGGCGGAGTCGAGGTCAGCCTGACCGCATTCGATAACACGCGCTCCGCCTCTGAACTCGCCTTCACCTTTTACGATCGGGACGGGCGCGTGCTGGAGCCAGGAACGATTTCGGCGGACGCCACTGCGCAGTTCCGGCGGTACTTCGAAAACTCCCCGGTGGGCGGCGTTTTCGCCTTGCGGGCGCAATTCCCGGTGAGCGGGGAGGCGGCGCGCATCGGGGCGGTGGAAGTCGAGCTGAAGAACAGCGTCGGCGCGACGCGGTCCGCGCGCGTCTCCTTCTGAGGCCCGGCTGCTGAGTCCGGAAAATGAAACCGATCGCCCTTACCATCGCCGGCTCGGATCCCTCGGGCGGCGCAGGCCTTCAAGCGGACCTGAAGACGTTCCATCAGTTCGGCGTTTACGGAGAAGCCGTGGTCACCCTGATAACGGTGCAAAACACCATGCGCGTGTCGCGCGTGGAGTGCCTGCCGGCTGAGCTGGTCAGCGAGCAGCTTCGGGCGGTACTGGAGGACCTGCCTCCGGCGGGCGCAAAGACCGGAGCCCTGGGTAACCGCGAAATTGTCGAGGCGGTGGCGGAAGCCGCGGCCGGCTTTACGTTTCCGCTGGTGGTAGATCCGGTCCTGATCAGCAAGCACGGGGCGCCGTTGCTGGCCGACGACGCCCGGCGCGCGCTTCTGGAGCGCCTGATTCCGCGCGCCGCACTGGTCACGCCGAACCTTCAGGAGGCGGCGGCGTTGGCCGGCATCGCGGTCGGCGACGTGGAAAGCATGCGAAGAGCTGCGGAAGCCATTGCAAGACTGGGAGCGAAAGCGGTGCTGGTGAAAGGCGGGCACCTGGCCTCCACCGCCACCGACGTGCTGCTGGCCGGCGGGAGGTTCTACGAGTTTCCAGCGCCGCACCTTGCCACACGACACACGCACGGCACCGGCTGCACGTACTCGGCGGCCATCGCTGCCGGACTGGCGCGAGGATTGCCGTTGCCCGAGGCGGTTCAGGCGGCCAAGGCGTTCATCACGGAAGCCATCCGCAGCAATCCGGGACTGGGACGCGGCGCAGGCCCCGTAAATCACCACGCGCGCATCGCGCTGCCGGAGTGAAACTCAGGCGGCCGATACAATGAAGCCGGGAGATGTCGCCGCGCGAATTTGACCGCCTTGTAGAAATGGCGCTCAACAGCATTCCGGCGCGTTTTCGCCGCCGGCTGCGCAACGTGGCTTTCGTAGTAGAGGCCGAGCCGCCGCGTCCCGGCCTGCTGGGCCTTTATCAGGGCCGGCCGCTGCCGGCGCGCAGCATAAGCGACAGTTTCACGCTGCCGGACAAGATCACGATTTACCAGGGTCCGCATGAACGCCTGGCGCGCAACCGGGCCCAGTTGCTACGGCTGCTTCAGGATACCGTCTGGCACGAAGTGGCGCATTACTTCGGTTTGAAGGAATCTGAAGTGCGCCGGGCGGAATTGCGTCGCCGCCTGCGGCGTCAGTAGGCGCCGCCGGCGTGCGCCTGCCCCGGACGCACGAGTTGCGTGGCTGTGATCGTGGCTCCCATAAGCTGCCCCATTTGATCCTCGGGGAATCAGCAGAAGCCGAGAAGAACCGCGTGCGCCGGCCAGCTTATTGGCCCGCAGTCTGCGGCGACGTCGCCAGCAGGCCGCGCACCCGCAACCAATCCGCCAGCCGTGCCGGCCAGGATGAGAGCACCGGATCGTTCGGCGCCAGTCCGACGCCGTGACGACCGCGCTCATAGACGTGCAGCTCAGCCGGCACACCGGCTTTGCGCAGCGCCAGGTAGAACAGGATGCTGTTCTCCGCGGGCACGCCTTTGTCTTCGGTGGTGTGAAACAAAAACGTCGGCGGGGTTTGGGCCGTGACCTGCTTTTCGTTGGAAAGATTCTCCAGCAGCGCCGGATCGGGGTTATCGCCCAGTAAATTCCGCCGCGACCCCTTGTGAACGCAATCGGCGGTGAAGCTGATGACCGGGTAGGCCAGGATCATGAAATCCGGTCGCGAACTGGCGCGCTCGATCGGATCCGTGGCGTTCGGGTTGCCCGCGTCGAAGTGCGTTCCGGCGGTGGAAGCCAGATGCCCTCCCGCCGAAAAGCCCCAGATGCCGATGCGATCCGGCGCTGTGCGGAACTCGGCGGCGCGCGCGCGAACCAGACGCACGGCGCGTTGCGCATCTTCGAGCGGCGCCGGGTGCCGATAGCGCGGCCCGTGGCGATACTTGAGCACGAAGGCAGTGATGCCCAGGGAGTTCAACCATTCGGCCACCTGTCGGCCTTCGTGATCCATAGCCAGCGTAGCGTAACCGCCGCCCGGGCAGACTATGACCGCGGTCCCCACGGGCTTCTCTGCGCGGTAGACCGTCAGCGTGGGCCGATCCGCATCCTCGCGGCCTAGGGCGCCCGGGGCGCCGGCGGGCCACAAGACGATGGTTTCCGTCGTGACCGCCGCTTGCGCCGCGCCGCGCAAGCCTGGGGTCCCGGCCGGCCAGGAAAGAATGGTTTCCGGTTGGGCGTTTATCAGGCAGGCCAACATCACGGCTAGCAGCATATTGCTATTAGTCTATCGCCGGCTGCAAACCATCGAAGCCCGTGGTAAGAAAGTCGTTGTAGCATAGCAGCATGCTAGGGATCGAGCCGCGGGCGGCCCGCGCCGCCTGGACGGTGTTACTGGTCGCTTTGGCAGCGTTCGTTCTCTACCAGGTCCGACGGGTGCTGTTCGTACTGTTCGCCGCGGTCCTGCTGGCCTATTTGCTGGCGCCGGTGGTGGAACTGGTTAACCGCTTCACACGCCGGCGGCTGTCGCGGGCTGTTTCACTGGCCCTGGTGTACCTGCTGTTGATAGGGTTGCTGATCTCGCTGGGCGCGGTGATCGGCAGCCGGGTGAGCGATGAAGCCTCTGCGCTGGCCGCACGCTTTCCGGGTTGGGTGCGCAGCCTTGAGTCCGGCTACGAGTCCCCGCAACCGGCTTGGCTGGGGGCCGCGAAACGCGCGGTGCTTGAGACGCTGCGCCAAAAGCTGGAGAACCTCGGCCAGGAGGCGCTGCCGCTGGTTCAGAAGGCCACCGCCGGCCTGATGTCGGTCGTCGGCGGCCTGATCGTGCTGGTCATAGTGCCGGTGCTGAGTTTCTTTCTGCTGAAGGACGGCGGCGAGTTAAAAGAGCGCTTGCTGTCGGGAGTGCCGGACTCCAGACGAGTCTTGTGGGAAGACGTGTTGGGCGAGGTTCACCGGCTGCTAGGGCGATTCATTCGCGCGCTGGTGCTGTTATCGCTGGCCACTTTCGTCGCCTACGGCGCAGTGTTCGCGATGCTGGGCCTGCCTTACTCAATACTGCTGGCCACTGTGGCGGGCGTGCTGGAGTTCATCCCGGTACTGGGTCCGCTGACCGCGGCCGCCGCCATAGTACTGGTGGTGCTGATTTCGGGGCATGGGCCGCTGTGGGCGGTGCTCGCTTTCCTGGGCGCATACCGCCTTTTTCAGGACTACGTGTTGCAACCGCACCTTATGAGCGCCGGGCTGGCGCTGCATCCCGTGCTGGTGATCGCCGGGGCCCTGGCGGGTGAGGCGGTGGCCGGAGCGCCGGGTATGTTCCTTTCAGTCCCGGTAATGGCTACGCTGCGGATTGTTTACGTGCGGCTGGTGCAGGCGCCGCGCCTCGGCCGGCAGAATGAATGAGGCCCCCAGCTCAACCCTGCCGGATCGCCGCCCGGCTCGCCTGGAATCCATTGGCTGCACGGGCGTTGCGCGCAGGACGCCGGGCTTGCTACCATCCTTTTTCCGACCCGGAGCTGGCCTCCGGATTCCGTTATGCGCAAGACCCCGCTGGTGCAATCCCTCAGCGTGATAGTTCGTGGCTCGCTGAATTACTACACCGGCCGCCCCATCGTAGTCTCCTTCGAGGTCACCGACAGTTGCACCTGCTGGTGCCGCCACTGCGATCATGGCGGCCCCAAGGATGATTCGCACAATCTCAAGCCGCAAGACTATCGCCGCTATGTTCGAGCCTTGCGCCCGTGCGTAGCGCAGGTCTCAGGCGGCGAACCGCTCATGCGTTCGGATCTGATCGAGATCGTGCGGGCCATCAAGAATCCCGTAACCGGGCTGCCCTACAGCATCCTGGTCTCGAACTGGTCGTTAATGACCGAAGAACGCTACCTGGCCTTGCGCGAGGCGGGCATTGACCAATTCTCGGTCAGCCTGGACTTTCCCGACGAGCGACACGATCAGTTCCGCCGTCATCCGGGCCTTTATCGCAAGCTAAGCCGTCTGGTGCCCCGACTGGCTGCGCTGGGCTACGACGACATAGTGCTGAATACCTGCATCACCAGCGAGAACGTGTCCGAGATCAACGCCATCGCCGACCGCGCTCGGCAGTGGGGCGTCAATGTCTGCTACAGCGCATACTCGCCCCGCCGTACAGGCTGCCGCGACTATTTCCTGAACAGCCCCGAGCAATTGGCCGAGTTGAACCGGCAACTGGACCGGATTGAAGCCCGCCGCGATTCCACCAACTGGATCGTCAACGCGCCCACCACCATCGAAGCTACCAGGCGGTACTTTGAGAATGGCGGCACGCAAGGTTGTATGGCAGGCCTGCGGTTTCTGGTCGTGACCGCCGACGGCAAGCTACAGCCCTGCTCCATGCAGTTCCGGCGGTATCCCCTTGAGGATCGCCGGCGTATGGTGGAGGAGTTTACCCGAACCAACGCCTGCGACCAGTGTTACGTCTCGATCCGTTCCTACGTGGACAAGACCTGGCCGCAGTTGGCCCGTGAGTACATCGGCAGCTTCTTCTCTTTCAGGCGGCGTTGGGAAGGCGTGCGGCGCAACGGCGACCGACGCGCCGCGGACGCGTTCATGGTTGCTTCGGCTGCGGCGTCGGGACCGGCTCCCCGTAGCGAATCTGCACGTCGCTCTTGAACTGCTTGTAGTTCTCGTAGCGGATGCGCATGCGAATGGGCTGGGGGCCGCCCTCGAAATGCAACGTGTCGTCGGCGCCGGTCCAGGTGGGGAACCAGTATTTGCCGTCTATCTGCTCGCGGTAGGTCTCAAATTTCGGGAACTGGTTGTCGGAGCCTTTCTTCAGCAAACCCACGCCCCGGCCGTAGGTCTTGACGATTTGCAGGTCGCGATCATCCACCCAGATGATGCCCTGGAAGTAGCGCTGCCCGGGTTCCATCTTCTTGGGTTTGACCGCGAACACGTAGCAGGGAATCTGGTCAGCGTTCTGTCGCCCCAGATAGCGCACGTGGTACTTCGAAACGTCCTCGCTGGTCAGCACGAACGGCTGCACATTGCGCACGTCCTGTTCGTCTTCCGGCGTCAACTGGAGGTTGCGCAGAGTCGGCACCGGCGCCCTGACCACGCGCTCGGTGCGCTTGCCTTCGGGCGAAAAGATGACGTCGGTGACCAGCTCATAGCGGCCCCGCACGGAGCCGCCCTCGTCCAGCTCCTCAATGCGCACGGTCTGCCGGTAGGTGTAGTTCTCCCGTGCGCGGGCGAACTCGCTTTCCTTGGCGGCGAACTTCTGGATGATGGCTTGTATCTCGGCTTCCGAAGGATCCTTCACATCCGCCGGCGGCGCCTGGGCCGCTAGCACGACAGCCAGAATCGCCAGTCGCATGAGGCCCTCCTTGCTATCTAGGATGGACCTCCGACGCCGTACGTTTCAAGGGCCGGGCGCGCGATGGGGGCGCGCTATTATTATGAGGGGGCGCAATGCCGACGCTGGGCGAACTGCTGGCTGAAAACACCCGTCCGGCTGAACTGTGGGAGCCCCTGGACGAGCGGCGCATCCGCTGCCTGGCTTGCGGGCATCGCTGTCCTATCTTCGAGGGCCAGGCCGGTGTATGCAAGGTGCGTTTCAATCGGCGAGGAACGCTTTACGCGCCCTGGGGATACGTCGCCGGCGCGCACTGCGACCCGATCGAAAAGAAGCCTTTCTACCATGTGTTGCCCGGCGGGCTGGCTTTCAGCTTCGGCATGCTGGGCTGCGACCTGCACTGCTCGTTCTGCCAGAACTGGGTGACCTCTCAGGCCTTGCGCGACGCGCGCGCCGGCTCCTCGTTGCTGCGGACCGGCCCTGAGCAACTGGTCCGTCAAGCCTTGGCGATGGGCGCGGATGCAGTGGTCAGCACTTACAATGAACCGCTGATCACTGCCGAGTGGGCCGTGGCCATCTTCAAACTGGCCCGTGCGGCGGGCCTGCTAACCGGCTTCGTTTCCAACGGGAACGCTACCGCGGAGGCGCTTGAGTATCTGCGGCCCTGGCTGGATCTTTTCAAGGTGGACCTGAAGAGTTTCCGCGATCGTCGCTACCGCGAGCTGGGCGGACGGCTGGCGCCCATCCTGGACAGCCTGCGCCGAATCCACCAGCTTGGTTTCTGGCTTGAGGTCGTCACTCTGGTGGTTCCCGGCTTCAACGATTCCGAGCAGGAGCTGCGCGACATCGCCGAGTTTCTAGCCGGCATTTCACCGGACATCCCTTGGCATGTTACTCGCTTCCACCCCGACTACAAGATGACCGGCGCGAGCGCCACTGCTCCGGAAACGCTGGCACGCGCCGCCGAAATCGGGCTAAAGGCCGGTCTGCATTACGTGTACGCCGGCAACTTGCCGGGCCGGGTGGGCCGCCTGGAAGATACCATGTGTGCGGGTTGCGGCCAGGTGTTGATCCGGCGCTACGGCTATCAGGTCCTCGAGTACAAGCTGACCGAGCGCGGTTGCTGCCCGGCCTGCGGGAAGCCCTTGCCCGGCTGCTGGGCGGCCGGCGACCGCGGCGCCGTCGTTCGCCACGCTGCTGTGGGGCGCGCTGCCTGTTCGGGCGATGCGGCCCGCAGCAGCCCCCGCGTATAATTCAAGACTGTATCCGTGATCACGCGACGGGAATTGCTGATCTGTCTGACGGGCTTGGCTGCCGGTTGCAGCTCGCGAACGCGCCCGCTTACCGTGGGCGGAATCGGCAGGCGCCGGGTGGTGCTTTGCGAGATCATAGCGCAGCACTTGGAGCAGCGCTTGCGGCTAATGATAGGGCGCAATGCGGATCTTGGCGACAGCCTGCTGGCGAGAGAGGCGCTGCTGAGCGGCCGCGTTGATCTGTACGCCGAGACTACCGGCGGGGCTTTGACCTTGGTCCTTCAGCGCCCGCCGGACCCGCGTCCGGAAGTGGTGCTGGAGCGCCTGCGCCTGGAATACGGACAGCGCTATCAGGCGGAGTGGTTTGATCCGCTGGGTTTCGACGACGGCTTTGTAATGGTGGTGCGCCGGGAACAGGCGCAGGGTCTGGGACTGCGGACGCTGAGCGACGCCGCGCGCTTGGTCTCAGGCTGGCAGATGGCCGCCGGCCAAGAGTTCCTCACGCGGCCCGACGGCATGCCTGCCCTGATGAAGGCTTACGGCCTGCGCCTGAGCGCCGGCCCAAGAGTCATGACCCCGGAGGCGGCCTATCGGGCCCTGCGTCAGGCCGAAGTCGGCCTCATCGCCGGGCGTGCCGCGGACGGCGAGCTGCACTCGGCTGATTTTCAGATTTTGACCGACGACCGGCAGGGCTTCCCACCCGCTCAAGTGGCCATCCTGGCGCGCTCGGAGGCGCTGGTTCGGCAGTCCGGCTTGCGCCCGGCTTTGGCGGAGCTGTCCGGAAAACTGGACCTGATCCGGATGCGGGAGCTCAACGCACAGGCGGTGGCGGGACGCCCGCCGGCGGCGCTGGCCGCGGATTTTCTGAAGCAGGCCGGCCTGCTAGGTTGCGCCAACCAGAGCCGTGCCGCGTAACCCTTACAATAAAGCTGTGCTAGGGTGTCGAGCAGCTAAGCCTGTAATGAGCCGCGGCCTTGCGGTGGCTGGCCTGTGGTTGCTGCTGGCGGCTTGCGGCCGCGAGGCAACCACGCTGGATGAGTTCAATAGCCGTACCGTGATTTTGCCGGGCGGCCAGGAGATCCGCGTGGAGGTCATGACGCACCCCACCGACATGATGCGCGGCATGATGTTTCGCGACTCGCTGGCGCCGGACCGCGGCATGCTGTTCGTGCACGGCAGCCCGGGGAACTATCCCTACTGGATGTACCAAGTGCGCATCCCGCTGGACATCATCTGGCTGGACGCCCGGCGCCGCATAGTAGAGATATCTCCAAATACTCCGCCGTGTCAGAAGCAGGCTAGTGAGTGTCCCAACTACGGGGGCAACCAGAAGGCGCTGTTCGTGCTTGAGCTGGCGGGCGGAATGGCGGCCCGCTACGGCTTGAAGCTGGGTGACACATTGATCTTCTGAGCCGGGGGTTGACAGGGAGATGACGCAGCAACAAGTGCGCGCTTTGCTGGAGGCGGTTCGCTCCGGCTCACTCGGCGTGGATGAGGCGCTGGAACGACTGCGGCACCTGCCGTTCGAGGACCTGGGCTTCGCCAAGGTGGATCATCACCGGGCCTTGCGCCACGGCATGCCGGAAGTCATCTTCGCCTTGGGCAAGACTGCGGAGGAAGTGGCAGGCATAGCTGCGCGGCTGCTTGAGCGGTCCCCTAACCTGCTGATCACGCGCGCCGGAGAGTCGGTGGCGGCGCGCGTCCGCGAGCTTTCGCCGGCGGCCGAGTACTTTCCGCGCTCGGGCGCTCTGCGAGTCTGGCGTGATCGGGCGGTACACGGCAGAGGCAAGATAGCCGTGGTCTCGGCCGGAACCAGCGACTTGCCGGCCGCCGAGGAGGCCGTGGTGACCGCCGAGGTCATGGGCAATCAGGTCGAGAGCATCTATGACGTCGGGGTGGCGGGAATTCACCGCCTGATGAGCAACCGCGAGCGCTTGCTGGCGGCGCGGGTGGTTGTAGTCTGCGCGGGCATGGAGGGGGCGTTGCCCAGCGTTATCGGAGGGATGGTGAGCTGCCCGGTGATAGCGGTGCCCACCAGCGTGGGATATGGCGCCAGCTTTCAAGGCCTGGCCGCGCTGCTGGCGATGCTGAACAGTTGCGCCAGCAACGTGACGGTCGTCAACATTGACAATGGGTTTGGCGCCGGATACGTGGCCAGTCTGATCAACCGGCTGTGAGGTTCAGCCCGAGCCGGCCGTCAGCGACTGCGGTTCGGCCTCCTCCACCGTCATCCACAATCCGAAAAGCGGCTGAGGATCGCCGCGGCCCCAGCGGTTGACTTTCCACTGGGCGCGCAGATATCGGATCTCGGGACTTTGTGAGAGGTCCAGCAGGAAACGATACACGCCGCAATAGAACTTCTGCGGCAGCCCCAGTAAGGGCTTGGTCCCCCAGTCGCTGCTGTCCGGCGATCCCCAGATCGTCACCTCCAGGCTCTCCTGCTCAATGATCCGGGTGATGGCCAGCGTCAACAGCAACATCTTCCCCTGTGCGGGGCCCAGGCTGACGTCCGGACCCGCACCGTTTTCGCGGATGACGGCCTCCGGGATCAGGAAGGTCGGCAACATGTCGGCAAGCCTTCTGTCCGGGCGGGCATATTTTGCTCCGCCACCTGATCAGTGTCGCATATTTCGTGCGGCCCGCAAAGCCGCGATCGCGCTTGCCGGAGCGCGGAGAGGTTATGATAGGTCACATGTTTCTGCGATGGATTCTGACCGTTTCCCTGCTGGTTCCCCTGCCGCTGGCGGCTCAAGGACGCGACTGGATCCGGGCTCACTACACCAAGCACGAGTTTCAGATCCCGATGCGCGACGGCGTGAAGTTGTTCACCTCAGTGTATCTGCCCAAGGACGGCGCACACCCCTATCCCATCCTGATGATGCGCACGCCCTACAGCGTAGGGCCTTACGGCGCCGACCAGTATCGTGATAACCTCGGCCCTTCCGAGGCGCTCGCCCGCGAGGGTTACATTTTCGTCTACCAGGACGTGCGCGGGCGTTTCATGTCCGAAGGAGAGTTCGTAAACGCCCGCCCGCACCGTCCCGAGAAACGCGGGCCGCAGGACATAGACGAGAGCACCGACACTTACGACACTATTCAGTGGTTGCTGGAACACCTGCCCAATCATAACGGGCGGGTGGGAATGTGGGGCATCTCTTATCCCGGCTTCTACGTCGCCGCCGGCATGATTGATGCGCATCCGGCCCTGAAGGCTGTTTCCCCCCAGGCCCCCATCGCAGATTGGTTCATCGGAGACGATTTCCATCATAACGGCGCTTTCTTCCTCCCGCACGCCTTCAATTTCCTGGCGGTCTTCGGCAAGCCCCGGCCCGCGCCCACCACCCGTTGGGAGCGGCAGTTCGAACACGGCACGCCCGACGGCTACAAATTCTTTCTGGAACTGGGACCGCTGGCCAACGCCAACACCCGGTACTTCCGCGGCGAGATCAGCTTCTGGAACGAGCTGATGGAGCACGGCGTCTACGATGATTTTTGGAAAGCGCGCAACTTGCGGCCTCACCTGAAGAACATCAAGCCGGCGGTCATGACCGTGGGTGGTTGGTTCGATGCCGAAGACTTGTTCGGCGCCCTGAAAGTCTATGAGTCGGTGGAGAAGCAGAGCCCGGGCGCTTACAACATTCTGGTTATGGGTCCCTGGTCGCACGGCGGATGGCGCAGCCGCGACGGCGACCGGCTGGGGCCGGTTTCCTTCGGTTCCAAGACCGCCGAGTTTTATCGCGAAAAGATCGAGGCCGTCTTCTTCAACGCCTTTCTGAAGCAGAAGGGGGAAGCGAATCTGCCGGAAGCCTACGTCTTTGAGACCGGCACGAATCAGTGGCGGCGCCACGACGCCTGGCCGCCCAAAGGCGCCGCCCCGCGCACCATCTACCTTTGTGAGAACGGGAGCTTGACGTTCAATCCCTGTGCCACCTCGGGCTTCGACGAGTACGTAAGTGATCCCGCACGTCCGGTGCCTTTCATCAACACCATCGCCATAGGCATGACCAGCGACTACATGATTCAGGACCAGCGCTTCGCCTCCACGCGCCCGGATGTGCTGGTGTATCAAAGCGCGCCCCTGGAACAGGATCTCACCGCAGCAGGGCCGGTCAGCGCCTCTTTGTGGGTTTCCACCACCGGAACCGACTCAGATTGGATCGTCAAGCTGATTGACGTCTATCCGGATGACTTACCCGACGCGGAGCCTAACCCGACCGCAACCCACATGGGCGGCTACCAGCAGTTGGTGCGCGGCGAGCCCATGCGCGGCAAGTTCCGCAACAGCTTCGAGAAGCCCGAGCCGTTCAAGCCCGGCGAACCGGCCCGCGTAGCCTTCACCATGCCGGACATCAACCACACCTTCCGGCGCGGCCATCGCCTTATGGTGCACGTCCAGAGCACCTGGTTTCCGCTGGTGGACCGCAACCCCCAGAAGTTTGTGGACATCTATCACGCCAAAGAGGCGGATTTCCAGCGCGCCACCCAGCGCGTCTACCGCGGCGGTCAGCGCCCGTCCACGCTCGAGCTCCGCGTGCTGGCGCCCTAGTGGCCGAAAACTCGAAGAACATTGGCCCGCTTCGCTAAAATTGTGGCTTGGCCATGCAATCGCACGCGAACGCCGGGCCCTGGGAACAGCGCTGGCACCCACTTCGGCAGGAATGGGTGGTCCTGGCCGCGCACCGACAGAACCGGCCCTGGAGCGGCGAGCTCGTCGAGCACGCCGGCGAAAACCTGCCGGAATACCTGGCGGACTGCTACCTCTGCCCGGGCAACCGGCGCGTCAGCGGCGCGGTCAATCCCGCGTATAGCGGCGTCTTCGTCTTCGATAACGATCATCCCAGCCTGGCGCCCGATGCCCCCTTGGAGCTGGACACTCCTCCGGGGATTTACCGGAATCGTCCGGCCAGCGGAATATGCCGCGTCATTTGTTACAGCCCGAAGCACAACTTGAGTCCGGCCGAGCTGACGGTGCGGGAATTCGAGAATCTGGTCGGGCTCTGGCGAGAACAGTACCGCGAACTGGGCGCGCGGCCCGGAATCAACTGCGTGCTGATATTTGAGAACCGGGGCGAAGTGGTCGGCGTCTCCAATCCCCATCCTCACGGCCAGATCTACGCCACCAACTTTGTCTTTAAAGTTCTTGAGACCGAATTGCGCTCCTGCCGCGAGCACCACGCCTCTACAGGCCGCTTGCTGTTTCAAGATATCCTGGAAGCCGAGCGCCTGGACGGCAGGCGGGTGCTGTTTGAGAACCATAGCGCCGTCGTTTTTGTGCCGTACTTCGCGCGCTACCCTTACGAGGCTTTCGTGGCGCCCAAGGCCGCCAGGCCCTCTCTGGCCGCCTTCTCCGACGGCGAAATGGCAGATTTGGCCGCCGCCTTGCGCTGGCTGCTGATCAAGTATGACAACCTCTGGCGCATGCCTTTTCCTTACGTGATGCCGCTGCACCAGGCGCCCACCGACGGCGAGGATTACTCCTTCTTCCAGTTCCACATCGAATTCCACCCGCCGCTGCGCAAGCCCAACCTTCTGAAGTACCTGGCCGGAGCCGAGATCGGCGGGGGCAATTACATGCTGGACGTCGCGCCGGAAACCACCGCTCGGGAATTGCGAGAGCTGCCCGAGGTGCACTACCGCGAGGCCGCACGCTGTGGGTGACTGCGACGCCCTGTTGCCGGCGATTCGCCGCATCCACGAAACCCTCCGCGAGCGCGTGCTGGCGGCCTGCCGCGAGCAGGCTTTGGAGGACCTCTGCGCCGTGGCGGCTGAAGCCGAAGGCGACACCATTTACGCGGTGGACCGCATCGGCGAACACGCGCTCGTTGAATTGCTGGAAAGCGAGCTGAAAAGCATCGGCCCCTTCGTCCTCATCGCCGAGGGCTTGCCGGGCGGCCAAGTGACCCTGCCGCGCGGCGCCGGCGAAGAGCATGCCCGCTGGCGCATCATAGTGGACCCGATAGACGGCACGCGCGGCCTGATGTACCAGAAGCGCAGCGCCTGGATCCTGACCGGCGTGGCGCCCAACCGCGGCCGCCAGACCACGCTGGCCGACATCGAGTTGGCGGTGCAAACGGAAATCCCTTTACTCAAACAGCACCTGGCGGATGCCCTCTGGGCGCGGCGTGGGCAGGGCGCCGAGGCGGAGCGCTGGAACCGAATCACCGGCGAGCGGCAACCCCTCGCCCTGCGGCCCTCGCGCGCCGCCGGCATCGCTCACGGCTTCGCTACAGTGGCCCGATTCTTCCCCGGCGCGCGCGACGAGCTGGCGGCCATTGACGATGAAATCGCGCGCGCCGCGCTCGGCCCCATCCGGCCCGGCAAGGCGGCGTGTTTCGAAGATCAGTACATCTCCAGCGGCGGGCAGCTATATGAACTCGCGGCCGGCCACGATCGCTTTGTGGCCGATTTGCGCCCGCTGATGCGAGCCGTGCTGGCTGAGCGGGGCGAGTCTTTGGGCCTCTGCTGCCATCCTTACGATTTGGCGGCGGAGCTGGTGGCCCGTGAGGCGGGCGTCGTCATTACGGACGAGCGCGGCGGGCCGCTGCGTGCGCCGCTCTGCATTGAAGCTGATGTGGCTTGGGTGGGTTACGCCAACGCGGCCATCCGGGCGCAGGTTGAACCGCTGCTTCAGGCCGCGCTGCGGCGCAGGGGATTGATCCGGTGAGGCTTGTTACCGGCGGCATAACATCCAGACAGGAGCAAAGCGAATGGCGATTCTGGTGACCGGCGGCGCCGGCTACATAGGCAGCGTGACGGTGGAGCTGCTGGTGCAGCGTGGCGAAGACGTAGTCGTGCTGGACAACTTGTTTCGCGGGCACAGGGCGGCGGTTATGCCCGGTGTGCCCTTCTATCAGGGCGATGTCGGGGATCGTCGGTTGCTGGCCCGCATCACGCAGGAGCACGCAATCGAGGCCTGCATTCACTTCGCGGCCTTGATTTACGTGGGCGAATCGGTCACCGATCCGATGCGCTACTTCGCCAACAACGCCGCTCAGGGCATGGCGCTGCTGGAGCACCTGCTGGAGGCCGGCGTGCGCCGGTTTGTCTTTTCCTCCACCTGCGCGGTGTACGGCGACCCCGAGGTCGTCCCCATTCCCGAAGAGCATCCGCGGCGCCCGGCGAACCCATACGGCTGGTCGAAGTTCTTTCTCGAGCAGGTCCTTGAAAGCTGTGACGCGGCCTGCGGGTTGAAGTTCGTCTCCTTGCGCTACTTCAACGCTGCGGGAGCCACTGAGCGCCTGGGCGAGGATCACGATCCGGAGACGCACCTGATCCCCAACGTGCTGGCCGCCGCTTCCGGACGCCTCCCTTTCCTAAGGGTGTTCGGCGCCGATTATTCAACGCCCGACGGCACCGCGGTGCGCGACTACATACACGTAAGCGATCTGGGCGCCGCGCACCTGCTGGCCCTGGACTGGCTGCGACGCGGCGGGCGCTCCCTGTTCCTCAACCTGGGCAACGGGCAGGGCTACTCGGTGCTGGAGGTGATCGAAACCGCGCGCCGGGTCACCGGCCGGAACATTCCGATTCGCATCGAAGCGCGCCGCCCCGGCGACGCCTCGCACCTGGTGGCTGACGCCAGCAAGGCCCGCGAGTTGCTGGGCTGGCGACCGGCTTTTCCGGAGCTTGCCGGGATCATCGAAAGCGCCTGGCGCTGGCGCCTGGCCCACCCGGACGGCTACGCCTCCGGCGAGCCGGCCTGAAAGGCTGTCAGGCGGCGTTCAAGGACTCAAGCGCAGCGGGCCGGCCGGCGCGTCTCACCAGAAGTACACGTAAAAGGCCACAATCACGCTGAGAATCACTGCCGTGTGCAGCACGTCCCACCGGTTCCAGCTCGCCCGCGTCTCAGCCAGTTGCTCGGGCGTCGCGGAGGCGAACGTCAACCCCCGAATCTGATCCGGCGACGGGTTCTTGGTGAAGCGGCTGACCGCGACCATGACGGCGATCGTGCTGAAGAACAGCAGAATGCAGTAGTGCAGCCAGTTCATGGCCACGACCGCATGCAGCCAGCCGTTCGGATCCAGGCGCTCGCTGAAGACGTCCAACACCAGGCGGAACATGCCCAGCACGAATCCGAAAACCAGGCCCGTCACGCCGGCTGCGCCGCCGACGCGCCTGGAAAAGACGCCCAGCAGAAAGACGGCGGCGATGCCCGGTGCGATCAGGCTCTGGACGTTCTGCAAGTACTCGTACAGCACGCGGGCGATGGAGCGCATCAGCGGGATCCACACTATGCCCAGCCCCACTACCGTCGCCGTCGCCAGACGGCCGACGAAGACCAGATGACGCTCGCTCGAAGCCGGCCGCAGCTTCTTGTAGAAATCCACCGTGAACAAAGTCGCCGAAGAGTTGAACAGCGAGGCCAGCGAGCTCATCAGCGCCGCCACCAGTCCTCCCACCACCACCCCTTTCAACCCGGCCGGCAGAAGCACGGCCACCAGGGTCGGAAAGGCTTGATCTGAACTGCGCAGGTCCAACATGCCTTTCTGAACCATCGCATAAGCGATCATGCCGGGAACCAGGAAAATGAACACTGGCAGCAGCTTCATGTAAGCGGCGAAGATCGCGCCGCGCCTGGCATGGGTCTGGTTCTTGGCGGAAAGAGTGCGCTGCACGATGTACTGGTCCGTGCACCAGTACCAGAAGCCGATGATGGCTGAACCCAGCAGCACTCCCGTCCAGGGAAACTGCGGATCGCTTGCCGGCCGGATCAGGTGAATTTTATCGCCCACTAGCCGCTCGACCTCACCCCAGCCGCCCACCGCCCGCAGGCCGCTGATAAGGATCACAACGGAGCCGATGATCAGCACCGGGGCCTGGAGCACCGAAGTGTAGAGCACCGCCTTCATGCCGCCCAGAACAGTGAACAAACCGGTCAAAACCACCAGTCCGATCCCGCTGATCCAGAAAAAATCAATGCCCATCCACTCATTAATGCCCAGCACCGTCTTGAAAACCACACCACCGGCGTAGACCGTCACCGCCACTTTGGTCAGTACGTAGCTCACCAGCGAAATCAGCGACAGGAACCACCGGGCTCCGGGCGAATATCGCCGCTCAAGAAACTCGGGCATCGTGAAGACGCGGCTGCGCGCGTAGAAGGGGACGAAAACCCAGCCGAGCACCAGGATCAGCCAGGCGTGCATCTCCCAGTGGGCCATCGCCATGCCGCTCTCATAACCCGTGCCCGCCAGACCCACCAGGTGTTCGGAGCCGATGTTGGAGGCGAAGATCGAGGCGCCCACCGCCACCCAACCGGCATTGCGCCCGGCCAGAAAGTAGTCCTGCGTATCTTCCTCTTTCTGTCGCAGGACCCAAACCACGATGGCGCCCAGGAGTCCGAAAAACAAGGCGAGCACCAGCCAGTCCAGCCAACCGAATCCAATCATGATCTGCCTCTCATCCGCCCGCCGGCCCGCAGTTGCGACAGGTCAAGCCCGGCGCGACAAATCACCGATTCTATCGCGTACTGAAAACACTGTCGAGTGTTCGCTGCGCGCTGTCGCCTTATCGGCGAACGTGCACCGATCGGCGGCCGGCGGCCTTCAGCGCAGCGCTGCCAGCAGACCTCCGGTGTGCGCCAGCAGATTGATCCGGGCGACCTCGAAGGCGTAGTCCGCTTCGTAAAGGGCAAGCCACTTTTCGCTTTCCAGGAAACGCGCTTCCTCAACCTGGGACAAGCCGGCCCGGCCTTCACCCATCTGGGCAAGCAACACGGAGACCTGCTCGCGCGCCACCTCCAGATCCAGCCGCGCCACCTCCCTTGCCGAGGCCGCCTCCGCCGCCGCCTGATGCAAGCGCCGAGCCTCAGCCGCCAGGCGTTCCCGCAGCGACCGCATCCGGACGCGCAACTCGGCGGCCTCAGCTTCCACCCGACCCGCACGAGCTTCCACCACCGCACCGGTGAACAGCGGGATCTGGAAAGAAACGCCGAGCTGCCCGTTGTGACGTTCGAACCTGCGGAAGAATTCCTCGTAATTGTTAAACCTGGCCAGCAGGCCGTACTGCGCCACCAGCTCCAGTCGCGGCAGGCGCGCCGCCCGCTCGGCGCGCACTTCCAGGCTCTTGGCCAGCAGCTTGGATTCCAGCGCCCGCAACTCGCGGCTGTGGGCCAGCGCCTGTTGGGCGGCGGCTTCGGCGCTCGACGGCAACGCGGGTGCCCGCCGCTCCTCGCTGATCAGCCGGATCTCATCGCTTGAGTCCAGGCCCAGCGCCAGCGCCAGCTCTTGTTCGGCATTTCGTCGCTGGTGCTCCAGGGCCAAGGCGCGATAGCGGGCGCGCGCCAGGTCTAACTCCGCGCGCTTGGACGCCAGGGGCAGCTCGCGGCCTTCGGCGACGCGGCGCCGGGTCAGCTCGCTTGCCTTCTCGATAATCTCGACCTGCCGCCGCGCCATCTCCAGCATGCGCGCGGCCCGCTCGGCCTGAAGGAACAGCTCCGCGGCCCGCAGGGCCACTTGTTCCTGCTTGGCTTGTGTGTCCAACGCCGCGCCGCGCTGGCTTTCTCTGGCCGCCGCCACCCGATAGCTTTGCGGCCGGTTGAAGACGTCGGCGATCGCACGCGCCTGGAGCACCGAAGGCGTTGCGCCCTCGATGCTCATGGGAAAGCCGCTCGACCAAGCCAGACCGCTGCCCACAGCCAGCGTGGGCGTGAAAGGCGCGCGCGCCATCCGGACCTCTTGCTCGGCTTTGCGCTCTTGCAGGCGAGCCAGCACCAAATCGGGATTCTGCTGGAGCGCCAGCTCGATCGCTTGCCGCAAGGTTAGTGTATGCACGGCTGCGCTAAGCGAACCTGTGGCGCCTGCCGTGATTGCGAGCAATGTCAGTTTCGCGAACTTCATTGAAGCCTACCCTAGCACCTTCCCGCCCGGTCTATGCTGGATAAGTGCCCGAGCTTCCCGAAGTGGAGACCATCGCCCGCGCCCTGGCGCCGCGCCTGCTCGGCCGCCGCATTTCCGAAATTCGTATCCTTTCCGGACGGGTCGCCTCAGGAAATGCGGCGCGGATCGCTGCTTGTCTGCGGGGTCGCGTGATCACTGCTCTGAGACGCCGTGGCAAGTACTTGATCGTTGAGCTGGACGGGGCGATGCTAACCATTCACCTCGGCATGACCGGTAGTCTGCTGTGGAACGGGACTCCGGGGCCGCATACGCGGGCGGAGTTCGTGCTGGACGGCGATCGCCTGCTGTTCAACGACCTGCGCCAGTTCGGGCGCCTGCACGCCGGAACGCAGCCGCCGGCCGGCCTAGCGCGGCTGGGACCCGAAGCGCTCCAGATCAGCGCCCGCGAACTGGCCGAACGCCTGGCGGGGCGGCGGGGCCGCATCAAGGCCTTGCTGCTAGACCAGCGGATCCTGGCCGGGTTGGGCAACATCTACGCCGACGAAGCCCTGTTTCGCGCCGGCATCCATCCCTGCGCCGTACCCGCGCGTCTGGCGCCGGAACGCATCCGCCGTTTGCACCGCGCCATCCGGCAGGTGCTGCGCGAGGCCATCGCCGCCGGCGGCTCTTCAATCTCCGACTACGTAGACGCCGACGGCGCACCGGGCAACTTTCAATTCGCGCATCGCGTCTACCGCCGCACGGGTCTGCCTTGCCGGCGCTGCGGCGCCAAGATCCGCCGGACACTGGTCTCGCAGCGCGGCACACATTATTGCCCCCGCTGCCAGCGGCCATGAGGCGCCCGCGCGGATTATACTGGAATAAGTTAGTGGGGCATATGCCGCAGGTGGGGCTCGCCAAGCAACGTCGCGTGCTGGCGCTGGCGGCAGCGCTTTCTCTGTTTGCGCTCTCGCTGCTGGCCAGCCTGCCCCATCCCTGGCACAAAGATACCGGCGGGCGCGCCTGCGCGGTCTGCCAGGCCTACCGGACGCCCGCGGAGACGCCGGGCGCACCTGTGCGGATCGAGCCGTCGCCTGCGCCCGGAATTGAGGCGCCCTGCCTTCAGGTTCCCGATGAGCGAAGCCCCGCACTGATCGCCAGGATCGCCCGCGCCCCTCCTTTCTGAGACGCGAGGCATCTTTTCGTCACCCACTCAAGCCGTGATGCCGGCAAACCTCTAAGTGGGCCCCCTTATCAGGCGACTTACAACAACTCAAGAAAGGAGGAATCATGAGGTCACTTATATTTGAATTTACTGCTTCAATCTTCTGGCTTTGTTGGTTAGTGTTTTCCCTCGCAGGCTACGGCCAGAGTTACGGCGTTCTGCGCGGGCGAGTACTGATAGAGAAGAACGGCGCGCCGCTGCATCACGCCAGCGTCTTGATCGTGGAGCTGGCCCGGCGCGCGGAAACAGATGTTGACGGGTCGTTCGAGTTTCGCCAAGTCCCGCCCGGGCGCTACGAAGTCGTTGCCCACATGCACCCGCTTTCGGATTTGCGGCGAACTGTGGAAGTCCCCGCCGGCGGCGCTGCGGAGCTGGAGTTCCGCTTGAAGCTCGCGCCGGTGCACGAGGAGATCACAGTCACTGCTTCCGGTCGCGAACAGACTACGCTCGAAGCCTTCCAGGCTGCCAGTTCGCTGGAGCTGCTGGATCTGGCGCCCAGAGCGACCGCCTCCTTGGGAGAAGCGCTGGAGAAAGAACCGGGCGTGGCCAAGCGCAGTTACGGGCCGGGCAGCAGCCGTCCGGTGGTGCGCGGCTTCGACGGGGATCGCGTGCTGATACTCCAAGACGGCTTGCCCACCGGCACGCTTTCTTCGCAATCCGGCGACCACGGCGAACCGATCAACGTGGCTACTGTGGAGCGCGTGGAGGTGGTGCGCGGCCCGGCCACCCTGCTTTACGGGACCAGCGCGTTGGGCGGTGTGGTCAACGTCATAACCGGGCATCACCAGATCCACCAGCACCCGCATGAAGGCGTGCGTGGATTCCTGACCGCCTCGGCAGGAACCAATAACCGCCTGGGCGGCGCCAGCGGGGGACTCGAGGCCGGCAAGGGACGGTGGATGGTGTCCTTGACCGGCGGGGGCTTGCGCACCGGCGACTATCACACCCCGCTAGGACCGGTCGTTAACAGCCGCACGAAACTGGAGGACGCCGGCGGCAGCCTCGCGCGCTACGGCCGTACGGGCTTCTTTCATGCCGGCTACGCGATTTACGACGGGCGCTACGGCGTCCCTTCTCCTCCGGAAGCCGAGGACCAGCAAGAGCACCAGCATGAGCAAGAAGGCCACTCTCACCAAGAGGGTCCCGTGGTATTGAAATGGCGCCGGCACAATCTGCGCTTCATGGGCGGCTGGCGCGAGCTGGAAGGCTGGCTGAACCGCTTCACCTTGAACCTGAATTACAGCGATTGGAATCACAGGGAGATGGTTGGTTCCCAGGTCGGCACGGAGTTCTTCAACCGCCAGCTCACCTGGCGCGGCGTCTTCGATCAGCGTGACCGCGAGCGCTCAAAGGGCAGCTTGGGGTTCTACGGCTTGCGACGCCACTACCGCATCCGAGGGGCGGAGCAACTGACGCCGCCGGTCACCCAGGATGCGCTGGCCGGCTTCGGCCTGGAAGAGTTCGGCTTCCGCCGCCTGCGCCTACAGCTTGGCGGCCGCCTGGAGATGAACCGCTACAATCCCGAACGGCAGGCGAGCCGGACTTTTACCGGGTTTTCAGGTTCGGCCGGAGTGATCCTGCCGTTCGCCGAGAACGGCTCACTGCTGGCTGCCTTCAACCACTCCTACCGCGCCCCGGCCATCGAGGAGCTGTACAACTACGGGCCCCACCACGGCAATATGGCCTTCGAGGTGGGGGATCCTAAACTCAGACGTGAGCGCGCCGAGGGTCTCGATCTGGCCTGGCGATGGCGCAGCAAGCGCCTGCGAGCCGAAGCCAACGGCTTCTACTACCTGCTCAAGGATTACGTGTATCTGGCGCCGACCGGGGAGGTGGAGGAAGGACTCATCAAAGCCCTCTACCGGCAGGCCGACAGCCGCTACCTGGGCGCCGAGGCGCGCCTGGAGGCGGCGCTGTACTCCGACGTCTGGCTGAAGCTCGGGCTCGACGCGGTGGACGCGCAGTTGCGCTCCTCAGCCACGCCGCTGCCGCGCATTCCGCCCTTGCGCGGGCGAATCGGGCTGGACGCGCACTGGAAAGGCTTCCGCTTCTACCCCGAGGTGGCGCTGGTCAACTCGCAGTCCCAACTGTACTTCAATGAAACCCGCACGGCGGGCTATGCTTTGCTGAATCTGGAGTGCGGCTACCTGTGGGCGCAGTCGCACGTGCTGCACGCCTTCTCGGCGACACTGTTTAACGCGACCGACCGCCTGTACCGCAACCATGTCTCGCTGATCAAGGACTTCGCTCCCGAAATCGGCCGCGGCTTGCGGTTCACCTACACATTACGCTTTTTCTGAGCCGGACCCTTGCGGCTTGCTGCGCGGCGTGCCCCGGGCGTAAAGTAATCGCTGATGCGCACCCTTGTTGTGTGGTTCGCGATTGTTGCGCTCGCCGGCACGGCGCCAGCCGCGCAACGGCTCATCCCGGTCATTCTCGACACCGACATCGGCGACGATATAGACGACGCCCTGGCGCTGGCCTTTGCTCTTCAGTCGCCCGAGCTGGACGTGCGGGCCGTGGTGACGGTACTCCAGCAGCGCGAGCGCCGCGCGGATCTGGTCTGGAAGATTCTCCAGCTTTACGGGCGCACGGACGTCCCGGTGGGCATGGGCGCAGAGCAGCCGCTCGTGGCCCCGCCGCGCACCGGTGAAGTCCGCCAGACCGCGGCCCTGGGCCCGCAAGATCGCATGCCTGAAGCGCAGCGTCGCAACGGCCTGCAACTGATCATCGAGACCTGCCTGCGCTCGCCCGAGAAGATCACCCTGCTCGCCTACGGACCGCTGACCAATGTGGCCTTGGCCTTGAAAGCCGAGCCGCGTCTGGTTCAGCGCATCGAGCGGCTGGTGCTGATGAACGGCGTTTTCTTCCGCCCGCGCCTGGAGTACAACACCCTGCGCGACCCCGAAGCAGCCGCCATCGTATTCGGCTCCGGCTTGCCGGTCGTTACGGTAGGCCTTGACGTCACCATGCAATGCCGGCTTGAAGCCGCCCACATGGCGCGCCTGGAGGCTTCGCCGCTCCAGACCGTGAAATTCCTGCGCGAGTTGATCGGCCTGTGGCAGGGCGGGCGGAACGAGCAGCGCCCCGTGTTGCATGACCCGCTGGCGGTGGCGGTGGCCTTCCGTCCGGACCTGGTGAAGCTGGAGCGCGGGCGAGTCGAGGTCGAGACTCGCGGCCAGCCCGAGCGCACTTACGGCATGACGCTGTTCCGTCCGGATCCCAAAGGTTTGGTGGAAGTCGCCTCCGAGGTGCAAGCGCGGTGCTTCATCGAGCTGTTTATGGAACGTCTGTTGAGCCCTCCGCGCGGACGCTGAAAAGGGCGGCGCTGTCAGGGAACGACCTCCAGCGCGCCCAGATCGTACCATCCGTCGGCCTGTCGGCCTTCGATTGCCAGCCGTATGGCAGGCAGTCCTGTGCGCGGATCAAGCATTGCCACCCGAAATCGGTAGGTTCCCGGCGCGAGGGTTTCCGGGACGTAGACGCGGTCTTCGAACACCGCATCCCCAGGCAGGCATTTGCGCAGATCCGCGGGCAAGCGTATGAGCGCCGCTTGCTCGCCCGAGCGCAGCTCTATCGCCAACCAGTATTCGCGGTAGATCGGCGCCACCCCGGCGTTCAGCCACCACATGCTCACCGCCATCATCTGGCCCGCGTGCACCGAGCGCGGGTGCTCCAGCTTGCGCAGAATGAACCGGTAGCCCAGCTTCTTCTGAAACTCGTCAAACAACGGCTTCCATTCGGCTGGGATCGCCGTGGACTTGATGTTGATGGTCGAAGCGTGCCAGCGCAGGGCCTGTTGGATCGAGTATTCCACCTCGCGCGCCGTGTAGCCCCACTGTTTCCAGGAAAGCGGCGTCCCGCAGGTCTCAAGCGAGACCGGGCTGCGCTGCCAGGCATCCTGGATCCCGGTGCGTACCACCTGCTGGGGATACAGGTCCAGCATGTGCATCATGCCTTTGCCGCGACCGCCCAGGTCGCCCCAGCAATCCAGCCGCCAGCCCGCGCCGCGCCCCACGCCGTAGGCTAGGGCCCGCGGCTCATCGAAGTTCATCAGCAGCGGTGTATGGCGAAACGCCTCGAAATACACATCAATCAGAGCCTGTTGAACGGGGAATTCCGGCAGGTAAGGCCCCCAGCCTTCGCCCCAATAGCCCACCGTGGAGATATCCACGCTGTTCAAGTATGGGTGGCCGTCGTAGCGCGCCCCGGCGGCCCGCACCAGTGCGCCCCAATGCTTCAGGTACAGCGGATCATTCGCATCGGGCGACCAGATGTTGCCGTCTTTGTCTTCGGGCTTGTTGGCCCGCCGAGCGCCCGAGCGGCGGTACCACTCCGGAAGGGGGTGGCTCTGATCATACGGCATGAGGCGGAAATCCAGCGTCTGGCCGCGTTGCCGAGCCGTCTCCAGCGCGCGGTCAATTATCTCCCAGCGATAGCTGCCGGGCTCGGGCTCAATCTGCGACCAGAACCAGCGGCAGTACGCCACCGAGCTGTCAGGGAAGTCTGGCGGCGCTCCGGGCTGTGTCAGCGAGGGTTCCGGTCCCAGCTCGGACCATCGCGCGCCGGGATTGATCGGATCGCCCCGGAAACGCTGAAAGGTCTGTATGCCCATGCCGGGGTTCACCAGTACATCGTGTATCTCAGTGGGCCGGACCACCGCCATGCGCCCGCCGGCTTGGGCTACCAACAACAGCATCAGCACGTTCAGCACGGCATTCCCCCTCCGCGCATTCTATCCGGCGCGAAGCCGAAACGCCACCGCTTCAGGGGGCGTAGAAGCCGCCGTTGATTTCCAGCGTCTGCCCGTGAATGTAGCGGGCGGCGTCCGAGCAGAGGAACACTATGGCGTCTGCCATCTCTTCATTGGTGCCCAGCCGCCCGGCGGGCGTCTGCGCCACCACCGCCTCCAGCATCTGCCGGGTGGAGAAGCGCTGGTGGAAGTAATTGTCCACGGTCCCCGGGCTGATCGCGTTGACGCGAATGCCGTGCGGCGCCAGCTCGCGCGCCAGCCCCTTGGTCATGGCGGTGACGGCTGCTTTAGCGGCCGCATAGACTGTGGCGCCCACGCCCCCGCCGGTGCGCCCGGCGATCGAGCTTACGTTGACGATTACGCCCGCGCCCTTGCGCATCATGGCAGGCACGACCGCCTGGCTGATCATCCAGGCGCTGCGGAAATTCAGGGTCATCACCTCGTCGTAGAGCTCGTCGGTGAACTCCAGCAGGCGCGCGCGGCGCACCAGAGAGCCCGCGTTATTGACCAGAATGTCCACCTCCGGCGCGACACGGGGAAGTTCTGCAACCAGTCTGCGGATTCCCTCCAGCGTGCCTAGATTCGCCGCCACGGCTTCGCCTTCTGCGCCCGCTTGCCGGACGGCGCTCAACACTGCGTCCGCTCCCTCCCGGTAACTGTGATAATGCAGCACTACCCGACGTACGCCGCGCCGCGCCAGAGCAATGGCGGTGGCGGACCCTATGCCGCGCGAAGCGCCCGTAATCAATGCGGTCTTGCCTTGGAATTCCTTGTCCACTGTGATAACTCCTACTTGACGTCCAGGCCGCCGGTCAACATCAGCGAGTAGGCCAGCCACGCCACCAAGGCCGTGGCCGGGATCGTGAAAACCCAGGCCCACACGATTCTGGCGGCCACGGACCACCGTACCGCTTTCAGCCGCTGAATGGAGCCCACGCCCGCTATCGCTCCCGTGATCACGTGGGTCGTGGAGACCCCCACGTGCAAGGCGGTGGAAAGCAGAATCGAGGTGGCGGCCGCGGTCTCGGCGGCGAAGCCCCCGCGCGGGCGCAGTCGCGTGATGCGCGTGCCCATGGTATGCACGATCCGCCAGCCGCCGCTCAGCGTGCCCAGTGCAATGGCGGCGTGGGCCGCCAGGATCACCCATACCGGCACAGCAAAGGTCCTTAGATAGCCGGCCGTGAACAGCACCCCGGTGATGATCCCCATCGTCTTCTGCGCGTCGTTGGTGCCATGCGAGTAACTGTAGGCCGCGGCGGAAAGAAGCTGGAGCCGGCGGAAATACACGTCCATTTGCTTGGGACTGGAACGGCGAAACAGCCAGTAGATGGCCACCATGTAAATATAGGCCAGGGCCAGGCCGATCAGGGGGGCCATCACCATAAAAGCCAGCGTCTTGATCCAGCCGCTCCACACCAGCGCATCGGCGGCCCGCCCTAACCCGTGCAAATGCGCCATACGCGCCATAGCCGCTCCCGCGTAACCGCCGAACAAGGCGTGCGAAGAGCTGGTGGGCAAGCCCCACCACCAAGTGACCAGATCCCAGACGATCGCTCCCAGCAGTCCGGCAAGAATCACATACGGCGTCACCACGCTGAGATCCACCATGCCGGCGCCGACTGTCCTGGCCACTCCGGTGCCGAAACTGAAGGCCGAAACAAAATTGAAGAACGCCGCCCAGATCACTGCCTGAAGCGGAGTGAGCACCCGCGTCGCCACTACCGTGGCCACTGAATTGGCGGCGTCGTGAAAGCCGTTGATGAAATCGAAGATCAGCGCGACCGCGATGATCAGCACTACCAGCGTCAGCACGGACATGACTCTGCGGCCTCGGGCGCGGCGGCTAACTGTTCTTTACCACCACGTTCTGTAGCACGTCGGCCACGTCTTCGCAGCGGTCCGTGGTGTCTTCCAGAAATTCATAAACCTCTTTTAGCTTGATCAGAGCGATCGGGTCGCGCTCGTGTTCGAACAGGGCGGCTACCGCCTGGCGCAGCATTTGGTCGGCGTAATCCTCCAGGCGGTTGACCTCGATGCAGTGCTCCAGCACCGGGGCGTCGCGGTTGAGCGCTTCAAAGGCTTTCACCAGCGATTTGGCGGAATCGTGCACCACCTGGCAGAGTTCCACCACCGAAGGCGGGATGGGATCCAGCTTGTAGGCCGAAAGACGGTAGGCGGCGTCTTCGATGTCATCCAACACGTCATCGAGCCGCGAAGAAAGCTCGTGGATGTCCTCCGGATCCAGCGGGGTGATGAAGGTCTGGTTGAGGCGGGTAAACGTGTCGTGAATGATCTCATCGCCCTCACGCTCCAACTGCTTGATGCGCGCGGCATTCTTGGCAAGCTGGGAGTTGCCGCTCTGCGCGCCTTCCACAAGCAGTTGCGAAGCTTGCAGGACGATGTTGGCATGCTTCAGAAACAGCGTGAAGAATTTCTCCTGGCGCGGAAGAAGTCTCATAACTGTTCAGCCTCTTGAGTGGTTGCGGGCCGCAGTTCAGCCTTGGCCTGACGGGACGGTCCTCGGCCGCGCCGCCGGCGCCGTTGCTTATAGCTCATGATCACGGCTCCGCCAGCGCCGCGGCCTTTAGTGCCTCCGGCTCATCGCTCAGATCCAGAAACCGCGGATCCAGCAGGCGGCCGGTGTCAAGATTACCCATTGCGCTGATCAGCTTCTGCCTCAGATGGGGATATTCCTTTTCCAGATCCGCCAGCAGCTCGCGCAGCCTTTGCCGCACCCCTGCTATACGTTGCGAACAGCCGCAGGGAGTAACCGGCAGGCCCAGGCGCTCCGCGAACCGGCGCGTCATGTCTTCGGTCACATAAACCAGCGGGCGAATCAAACGGAACTCCTGCCGGCTGGAGTAGGCCACCGGCGGCAGCGCGCTTATGCGTCCGGTGAACAGTGCGTTGCGCAGCAGGGCTTCGCAGAAGTCGTCCGCCGTATGGCCGAAGGCGATCACATTGGCCTTCAGGCCCCGTACGACCTCGTACACCGCACGCCGGCGGTACCGGCTGCACAGGTCGCATCCGTGCTCAGGCTGCCAGGCCAGCAGGCGCAGCGAGGGCGGATCCCGGAAGCAGGTCCACTGGACGCCTTTCCGGCGCAGGTAGTCGGCCAGCGGCTCCAGCGGCCTTAGGAACTTGCCCTGCTCGATAGTGAAAGCGCAGAGCTCGAAGCGGACCGGGGCGCGGGCTTGCAAGCGCAGCAGCGCCTCCAGCAAGCTCAACGAGTCCTTGCCGCCGGAAAGGGCCACCGCCACCCGGTCGTGCCCGCGGATCATGCGGAAGTCCCCGATCGCCTGGCCGACCTTTCTCAGCAGGGCCCGCTCAAGATTCACATTTCATTATAGGGTAGAAGGAGCCCCGCATGCCGCAATCCAGCATCTCTGCCGCGCGCCGGTTGGCCTTCGAAATCCTGCGGTTGGTAGAGCAGGGCGGTTACGCCGGGGATCTGCTGGCCGCTCGCGCCGGCAGGCTGGCATCCCGCGATGCGGCGCTGGCCGAACAGATCGTGATGGGTTGCCTGCGCCGGCAGGCTCAACTGGACTGGCTCATCGCCCGGCTCAGCGGACGCCCGGCTGCGGAGCTCGATCCCGAGGTCCGCATCGCTTTGCGCATGGGCATCTTCCAACTCCGCCACCTCGATCGCATCCCGGCACGAGCGGCGGTGGCTGAAAGCGTTGAGTTGGTCAAGCGCGCGCGCAAGCGATCCGCGGCCGGGCTGGTCAACGCCGTCTTGCGCAAAACAGATCGCGGGCCGGTAGCCTTCCCGGACGCGGCCACCGAGCTGTCGCACCCGGCATGGTTGCTGGAACGCTGGGAAAGACACTTCGGCCCCGATGTGGCTCGGGCGATCGCAGAGGCCAACCTTCGCCCTCCGCCGCTATACGTGCGCGTTCCCCAAGGCGCGGAGGTTCCGGCCGGAATTACTCTGCAAGCCGCCGATGTGCCGGGTTGCTACCGTGTGGTCCACGGCCGTCCCCTCGGTTTGCGCATTCAGGACATCGGTTCACAAGCCGTCGTAAATATGCTGGAGCTGGCGCCCGGTTTGAGCCTGCTGGACGTCTGCGCGGCGCCGGGCAACAAAACCGCCCAGGCGCTGGAAGCCGGCGTGCGGGTAGTGGCTTGCGATTTGCACCTCAGCCGCCTGCGCCGCATGAAGGACCTCGGCTGCCATCTGGTGGCGGCGGACGGTGCTGTGGGACTGCCGTTTAGGCGACGCTTTGAGAGGATCCTGGTGGATGCGCCTTGCTCGGGCACCGGCACGCTGGCGCGAAATCCTGAAATCAAGTGGCGCCTGGAGCCGTCCAAGCTTTCTGAGTTGCACCAGCTTCAGGTACGCCTGTTGCGCAATGCGCTGGAGCTGCTGGCGCCCGGCGGCCTGCTGGTCTACGCCACCTGTTCGCTGGAGCCGGAGGAGAATGACGACGTGGTCAGAGAAGTCTTGGGGCGGATGCCCGAACCTGTGATGCGCCGCATTCCCGGCCTTCAGCCGGGGGACGGCTTCTTCGCGGCTGTGATACGATCGAGTTAATCCGAGATGGCTCAGATCGTGCCTTCGATCCTTTCGGCTGATTTCGCACGCCTGGCCGATGAGATTCAGCGCGTCGAACAGGGCGGCGCCACCATGCTTCACCTGGACATCATGGACGGCCATTTCGTACCCAACATCACCATCGGGCCGCCCGTGGTGGAGTGCATTCGCAAGGCCACGGGATTGACGCTGGACGTGCACCTCATGATCAGCGATCCGGATCGCTTCATCCCGGCGTTCGTTGAGGCCGGCGCGGACCAGATCTCCGTGCATCAGGAGGCCTGTCTGCATCTGGACCGAACGCTGCGCATGATCCGCAGCCGGGGCGTTCCGGCGGGCGTGGTGCTGAATCCCGCCACCCCGGTGAGCACGTTGGATGAGGTCCTGGAGATCGTGGATTTCGTGTTGATCATGAGCGTCAACCCGGGATTTGGCGGCCAGCAGTTCATCCCTGGGGCCTTGCGTAAGATCCGGGCCTTGGACCGGCGGCGCCGGGAGCGTAACCTGCCGCTGCGTTTGGAAATAGACGGCGGGGTTAACAAGGATAACTTGGCCGAGGTGGTGCGTGCCGGATGCGACTGGATTGTGATGGGCTCCAACATCTTCGGCTCGCCGGATCCGGCCGCCACGCTGGCCGAAATGCGCGAGATCGTGCGGGAGGCCACCGCCGTCCGTGTCTGACAGTTGAGGCAAGCTATGAGACGACGCTGGTTTTCGTGCCTGATTGCGCTGGCGGCGATTTTGGCTCTGGTGGTCGGAGAAGGTTGCCGGCGCCGCCGCTACGAGAATCCCATCACGAAAGACACGCAGCAGCCTGACAAGGTCCTCTTTGATAAGGCGATCGCGGACATCGAACGAGGCCGCTACGAGATCGCGCGTCTCACCTTGCAGACTCTCATCAACACTTACGACACCAGCGAGTTCCTTGCCAAAGCCAAACTGGCCATCGCCGATAGTTGGTACCGCGAGGGCGGATCGAACGGGCTGGCGCAGGCCGAAGCCGAGTACAAGGATTTCATCCTGTTCTATCCCACGCTGGAAGAGGCGGCCGAAGCCCAGATGAAGGTCTGCATGATCCATTACCGGCAGATGGAGAAGCCCGACCGCGACCAGACGCATGCCATCCGCGCCGAGGAAGAGTGCCGGCAGTTGCTGGTGCAGTTCCCTAACAGCAAGTTCGCTCCCCAGATCGAACAGCTTCTGCGCAACATCCAGGAAGTGCTCGCCGAACGCGAGTTTCGCGTGGGTAGCTTCTATCACACCAAGGGGAGCCATGTGGCGGCCTCCAACCGCCTTCAGGCCGTGGTGGATCATTACCCCCTCTACAGCAAGGCCGATCAGGCGCTCTGGCAACTTGCCGACTCCTACGCCAAGATGGGGCCGCGCTTTCGCTCCAAGCACATTGAGGCTTATGCCCGCCTGGTCAAGGACTACCCGCTAAGCCCGCTGGCCGAAGAAGCCAAAAAGCGGTTGGTGGCAATGGAGCAGGAGGTTCCCGAACCGGATCCGGTGGCCCTGGCCCGCATGAAATACGAGCTTGAGCATATGGAGAAACCCGGCGTGCTGAGCCATTTCTGGGGCATCTTTCGCAAGAGCCCGGACGTGCGCACGGCGGCCAAGTCCGGCTCGCCAACCATGGAAACCTTCCGCCCGCCGGTGCCGGTTACCGTCCCGGCCGCCGGATCGGCTACCGGGGTGAGCGCTGAGGTGACCGTGGCCCCGGTAACCGACTCCACAGCTCTGGAGACCAAGCCGGACGCCCGGCGCCGGCCGCCCGCGGAAGGCAAGCCCGAAACCCAACCTCCCCCATCCGCTCCCAAACCATGAGCCGCATCCTGCTGGCGGACGACAGCCCCCACGCCCAGCGCATGGGGGAGCGTATCTTGCGCGAAGAGGGTTACGAAGTCGTCACCGTGACCGACGGCGAAACCGCGATCCTACGGCTGGGCGACGTAGACCCGGATGTCATTCTGGCTGATGTACTGCTGCCGTTCAAGTCGGGCTATGAAATCTGCCGGCACGTCAAGGCGCACCCCAGGCACCGTCACGCGCGCGTCGTGCTGCTGGCCGGCCCGCTGGAACCGGTGGATGAGGAAGAACTCCGCCGCGTCGAGGCCGACGGCCTGCTGCGTAAACCATTTGAGGCCTCGATTGTTTTGCAGACCTTGCGCCCGCTGGTCGAGGCGGCTCGCGCCGGGCGCGATCCCTCGATTTCAGCTCCCGAGCCGAGCCCCGTCGCCGGCCCGCCGCCTTGCTGGCCGCCTGCTCCGCCCGCGGAGATTGATCCGGAGCGCGTCCGGGCAGCCATCACGCTGGCCTTGGATGCCGCCTTGCCCGCTCTGGCCGAGCAACTCAGCCAGCGGCTGGCGGCCGCGGTCGCGCCCGCGCTGGACGCCGCCCTGCCGGAGATGATCGACCAGCTCACCGAGCGCGTGCTCGTCGCGTTGAAGGAAGACTAGCCGCTTCGCCGGTGACTGTCGCGCCTACTGCGCCCGCCGCGGCAGGAGGCCATCGGTAAGCTTGAGGGTGGTTACCGTTTGGCTCGTAGGATCGAGCACGCGGATCTGATGATTGTTGGTGTCCGCAACGTAGAGTTTTCCCGCCAGCCAGGCCAGACCGCCGGGCTCGTTAAATGCCGCTTCCGCGAACCGCCCGTCTTTAAATTGCTTCCTGCCCGTGCCCGCCAGCGTCTTTACGATTCCGGCCGCGAGGTCGAGCATCTTGATCTTGTTGTTATAAGTGTCGGCGATATACAGCACGCCGTCCCGCAGGCTGACGCCCAGCGGGTGCTGCAACAGAGCCCGGTGCGCCGGTCCTTCCCTGTCGCCGAACTCGAACAGGCCCTTACCCACCAGGGTCTTGACGGCTCCCGCTGATTTGAGAGCCACTTCGCGAATCGAACTGCTCTCGCTGTCGGCGAGATATATCTTGCCGTCGCCGGCCGCCAACCCGCTCGGTTGGGCCAGAGCGGCTTCCATCGGCGGGCCGTCCAGCAGGGCTTCGCGTCCCGATCCGGCAAATGGGCGCGCTTCCCAGCTCTTCAAGTCCGCCACCCACAACTGATGCGAGCCCGCCATGGCGATGTATAGCTTGCCGTCCAGCACCAGCAGGTCCCAAGGCGAGTTGAGCGCCACGCTGCGGCCGCGCCCCGGTTGGTTGAAGCGCCGCGCTTGCGCACCAGTGCCCAGAGGGGTCTGAACCGTCCGGCTGTTCAGATCAGCCGTGCGAATCAGGTGGTTTTCCGTGTCTGCGATGTAGAGCCGATCGCCGTCGGCGAAGACGCCCTGGGGATGCCGGAAACTGGCCTTCTCAAAGTTGCCGTCTTCGGCGCCTGGCCGGCCGCTGCCGATGACCTCCAAGATCTTGCCCGCAGCGTCGCTGACCAGGATGCGGTGATGGTTGGAATCGCTGATGAAAAGCCGGCCCCGCTTTTCGTCGCTCGCAACTTTGCCCGGGAACCGCAGCGGTGCATCCGCTGGCTCTTCCTCCAGCTTGAACGCCGGAAGGCCTCGCTTGAGCTGCTGGCGAGCTTCGAAATACGGGACGGCCTCCCTGAGCAGCGCGTCATAAGGTTCGAAGACGCCCTCCCCGGCGCTACGTGCGATGATCTTGCCCAGCGGGTTGATGAGCACCAGCGTCGGCCAGGCCTCCACGGCGTAGGCTTGCCAGACCTGGTAATCGGCGTCGTTAACCACCGGGTGCCGGATCTGATAACGAATAATCGCCTTGCGGATCTGCTCGGTGTCGCGCTCGTTTGAGAACTTGCCGGAGTGCACGCCGATAACCACCAGCTCCTGCTCGTACTTGGTCTCAAGCTGACGAAGCTCAGGCAGCACGTGCATGCAGTTGATGCAGCAGTAACTCCAGAAATCCAGCAACACAAACTTGCCCCGCAGCTCCGCCAGTCGCAGCGGCCGGCGGACGTTCAACCAGGGCAGGCCTTCCGGGAACTCCGGAGCATTCACGATTCCTGAGAACGTCCCAGTGCCAGCCATGCTACCTCCTTGCCGGACGGGCGCCCGCCATGCTACGGCGCAGAAGGCCAGCGCACCAGCCAGCAGCCAAGGCGCACTGTGGTTGCTCATGAGTTTTCAGGGCTCGGCGCCCCTGACTTATTCGATGCTGGCAGTGCGGCGCCGGCTTCTAGAAAGGCCGGAAAGCCTGCCCCCCATCGTGCGGGCACTGAGCCGCACTATGATGGCAACCCCTTTTCCCCTATCGCCTTACTTTCACCTTCGCCAGATATATGGCGGTCTTTCCTTCATGCGAGGAGTAATACATGGTCCACAGCATCCCGCGATGCCACACAAAACCTGGGTAACTGTTGTCGCCGCCGCTCGGCAACACCAGTTGCGGTTCATAGGATGTAAGCGTCAGCGGGCCCAGAGCGGTCTTGGCCGCCTTGCGATCCCCGCCCGGGTAGAAGCGCCCGCCTGCCACCATCTGCCCGCCTGGAAGAACCACGAGGTTCGGTCCGCCGATGAAGTAGCTGGTCTTGGACCATTCCCACTGCTTGTACGGCGGCCTGCTCCAGCCGATCATCGCCAGATTCTCCTCGCCGTCCCGGCGCATCAGGGCAACCGCGCGACCGTCAGGCAGAAAGCGCACCGTGGTCTCGTTTCCGCCGGGGATCTGTAACTCGGCGATGGTCTCCCAGCTCAGGCCGTCCCGGCTAGTGAGCACATCCTGACGCCGCTCGTAGTAAGAGACCCCGTAAGCCATTCCCCGATACCACGTTACGCGCCAGAGCCAGTGGCCCGGCGCCAGGATGCGCTGCGGTGCGGTCCAGTTGAAGCCGTCCTTGGAAAACGCCACCCGCGGCTGGCGGGTCTTGTATTTGCCCTCCGGATACTCCGAGCCGCCGGCAACCATCATGAGCCGTCCGTCCGGCGTGATCGAGAGTTTCGGATCGCGGAGATCGATGCCCGCCTCGGTGACCAAAGCCGCTGACTTCCACGTCTCGCCGTCACGGGAGGTGATCACACGTAGCTTGCCGTCATCCTCCTGCCCGGGCTTGGCGACGTGTCGCTTGCCTTCACGGAATACGCAGAACCACTGGCGGCGGAAACGGATCAGATCCCCGAAGGCGCTGTGAGGCGCCTCGGCCCAGATCTGCTTGGCCCAGACCAGCTCGAGCTTGATCTGGGCTGGGCAGGCCGCGGCGGCGAGCAGGGTCAAGGCGATCTTGTATGGTGTTATCCGATTCACAGTCGCAGTGTAGCGACCGGCCCGCATCGCGTCAACATATCTGCGGCGAACCGTGGCCGATGCCCTACGCACCGCACTCATGCAAGGCCGGTTTCAGCCCGGCGAGGATCTCTCCGACGCCGCCTTGGCGGCGGAGTTGCACGTCAGCTACGGGCCGGGCATCGCTTTGAGACGCGCACACCCTACCTGCGCTGCTCAGACGAATGTCCCCGCGCTCAATCGCCCGAATTCACCGCGCCTTTGCTGCGTTGGGCGCTTTTACCTAGCGGGCCCGGCGCCGCTGCCCTAGAGCGATCAGAGCGAATAAGCCGGAGGCCAGTAGGCCGTACGTGCCCGGTTCGGGAATGACTTCGCCCCCCCGGGCCCAACAAATCGGCCGAATAAGCCAACACGTTCGGGGCGTAAATGTTCACAAAGTTCTCGCGTGGGGGATTGGGGCCATTCCCTTCTTGATAATAATCAAGTGGGATCGACGAGTAGTATACGTAGCCCGCGCCCAGTGCGTACATGAACGCCGCCGCTCGCGCCGGGTCGCTGCCGGCGGATAGAAACACGGTCGTGCCCGCCGGCACGCTGGTAGACCATCCGTGGTGGGAATAGGTTCCCGCATCCAGACTGGAATTGTCTATGGTGCCGAAGGGTCCGTTGGTGACTTTCGTCCCGCCGGTCACCACATCCAGGTCTAGGTCCGTTTGCCGCACCAGGGTGAGGGCGGCGCCGCCCGGAATCCAGGAAGTATCCTCCACCCAGCGGTCATGGATGATCAGGATTCCGCCCCCGCTGACAAAGGCAGTCAAATCCGCCAGCCGCCCCCTGACAGCGGGATCGACACCGCCGTTCAATGGGTTGTTCAGAGTCACGATATCCACAGTGGAAAAATCGAAACTGCTGAAATCAGCGATCGGCACCCCGGTGAACCCATTGGCCGCAATGGCCGAACCCCAGTTCCCAGGGGCATACAATATTGGGTACCAGCCCACCGTTACCGGTCCGGCATGCAGCACACCTAATGCCAAAAACAGCGACGCCACAACGCTAATAATTCTTGCCGGGCACATTGTTTGCGCTCCTTGTTCTGGAATGCCGGTCTTCGACCGCTGCACCAGTTAATGATACAGCAGCTCCCCCCGGTGTCAACGCCGAATTCACCCTCAATTTTCCTGTCCAAGCACACGCTGACCCACCCCCATTTGCGGGTCCTCGCTCCACGCAGGCGGAGGTGGAGAAAACCCCGAACCCAGGGTGCGCCGGATTGGCCCCGGTCGCCGACTTGCGCGGGGATCTAACGCGCGGCCGGGCCGGCGCCCTGTATTAGAAACGCAACTTCGCTGCAATCGTCGCCGGCGGCGTTTTGGGCGGCTGTCTGCCGTCAACTGGGGACGGCGCTCGGGGTTCTACTCCCTCGGCGCCGTAGGCGTGCTGTGCGCGCTCCCTTCAGGGGAAACCTGGCGGCGGACCGCTTCCGGTCTCGCCGGGGCCGCCTCGCCGAAAGCTCGCTCGATGACGTACTGCTGCTCGATAACGTGCCGCCTGTGCGAGCCGGTGGCCGGGCTGGGACTCTCCGGCCGCCCGACGTATTCAAGCAATCGCCGGCTCTGGGCCAGCAGCGGTTGCACCTGTTCGTGCACAAACCGCCAGGCGCCCATGTTGCGCGGCTCCTCTTGCACCCAGACCACCTGGGCGTTTGGCGGGTAGCTGCCCAGCAATTCCTCCACTTCGGCGTGCGGGAACGGGTAAAGCTGCTCGATGCGCGCCAGGGCTACGTGCCTCGCGCCGCGCCGCCGGCGTTCGGTTTCCAGTTCGTAGTAGATCTTGCCGCTCGCCAGCAGCAGGCGTGAGATCTCCCCCGGCGCCCCGCCCGCCTGATCCGGCAGCACTTCGCGAAACGCCCCGCCGCTCAGGTCGTCTACGCGCGAGATGCAGCGCGGGTCCCGCAATAGGCTCTTTGGAGTCAGAACGACCAGAGGCTTGCGCACCGGGCCGCCCTTCGGCCCGCCGTACATCTGCCTGCGCAGCAGATGGAAGTACTGCGCCGGGGTGCTGGGGTAGGCCACCTGGATGTTGCCTCCCGCCGCCAACTGGAGGAAGCGCTCCAGGCGGGCGCTGGAGTGCTCCGGGCCCTGGCCTTCGTAACCGTGCGGCAGCAGCAGCACCAGGCCGCTCGGCTGCCCCCACTTGTCTTCGCTGGCGGCGATGAATTGGTCAATAACCACCTGCGCGCCGTTGGCGAAATCGCCGAACTGCGCCTCCCAGATGACCAGCGAATGCGGGTCGGCGATCGAATAGCCGAACTCAAAACCCAGCGCAGCGTTCTCGCTGAGCAGGCTGTCGTAAACCTCAAAAGGCGCCTGCCCCTGGGCCAGTTTACTCAGCGGACAGTACTCGTGACCGTCCTGGTAGTCGTAGAAAACCGCGTGGCGTTGGCTGAACGTGCCGCGGCTGGAGTCCTGCCCGGAAAGCCGCACCGGCGTGCCCTCCAGTGCGAGACTGCCGAAAGCCAAGGCCTCGGCCAGCGCCCAATCAATCGGGCCGCCTTGCACGAAGGCCTGCCGGCGGCGTTCGATGAAGCTTGCCAGCTTCGGATGAATATGGAAATCCACCGGGAAGCGTGAAAGACCTTCCGCCACCCGCTCCAGCAGGGCCCGCTCGGCGGCGGTTCCGGCGCCTCTGCGACCTGCCCGTGCGGCGCTCCGGGCGCCTATCTCCTGAAGTTCGAAGTGCACGCCTCCTTGCTGCGCAACGGCGTAAGCCTGCTGGAGACGCGCGGCCTGCGCGGCTCTCTGGCGCCGGATCTCTTCCTCGCCGGTCAAGCCTTCGGCCGCCAGCTTCTGCGAGTAAAGCGTGGCCACCGAGGGGTGCTCGCTAATCTTGCGGTAGAGGATGGGCTGCGTATAGCTGGGATCGTCGGATTCGTTGTGTCCGTGGCGGCGGTAGCAGAACATGTCCACCACCACGTCCTTGTGAAAGCGCTGCCGAAACTCGAAGGCGATCTGCACGGCCCGCAGACAGGCCTCCGGATCGTCGCCGTTAACGTGAAAGATGGGGGCCTGCACCATGCGCGCCACATCGCTGGCATAGGGCGAGGAGCGCGCTTCCGCCGCCGGGGTGGTGAAGCCGATCTGGTTGTTGATGATCAAGTGGATCGTGCCCCCGGTACGGTAGCCCGGCAACTGCGACAGGTTCAGCGTCTCAGCCACCACGCCCTGACCGGCGAAGGCGGCGTCGCCGTGAATCAGCACCGGGATGACCTGATCCCGGCGCTCGTCGCCGCGGCGGTCCTGCCGGCTGCGCACCACCCCCTCAACCACCGGGTTTACGGCCTCCAAGTGGCTGGGGTTCGGCGCCAGCGTCACCGCGATCTGGCGCCCGTTGGGGTAGCTGCGCACGCCGCTGGCGCCCAGGTGATATTTCACGTCCCCGGAACCCTGTATGCTTTCCGGATCCTCCCCTTCAAACTGAGACAGGATCTGCTCGACCGGCTTGCCCACGATGTTGGCCAGCACGTTCAGCCGTCCGCGGTGCGCCATGCCCAGAACCGCCTCTTCAACCCCCAGATTAGAGGCCCTCATGAGCAGCTCGTCCAGCATCGGGATGAGGCTCTCGCCACCCTCCAGGGAAAACCGCTTGTGCCCCACGAAGCGGGCGTGCAGGAAGTGCTCGAACTGCTCGGCTTCAATCAACCGCTCCAGGATCCGCAGCTTGGTTTCAGGCTCCAGCGGCCAGCCGTTGGCCTGCGGCTCCATGCGTTGCTGTAACCAGCGCTTCTGTTCCGGAATCTGGATGTGCATGTACTCGCAGCCGATCTTGCCGCAGTAAGTTCGCCGCAAGGTTTCCAAAATCTCGCGCAGCGTGGCCACCGGCTGCGGTCCTCCGCTGCCCAGGGCTTCCGCCAGCGTGCCGGTGATAAAAGGCCGATCCAGATCCCAGATGGTCAGCCCGTAAGTGGCAGGGTCCAGTTCTGGGTGATAGCCCGCCGACGAACCCAGCGGATCCAGGTCCGCCACCAGGTGCCCGCGCACCCGATAGGCGTTGATGAGCTGGAGTACGGCCGCTTCCTTGGCCACCTCCGCCGTGCGCTCTCCGCCCGCGCCCGGCAGGCAGGCCTGCCGATCCGGTTCCCACCGCACCGGCCGGTGCGGCACTTCCAGGTCGCGGAAGATCTGCTCGTAGAACTCATCCTGACCATCGAGCAACGCCTGCACTTTCCCCAGGAACATTCCGGACTCGGCCCCCTGGATGATCCGGTGGTCGTAAGTGCAGGTGATGGTCATGACCTTGCCGACGCCCAGCATCGCCCGCACTTCCGGCGCCGTACCGCGAAACTCGGCCGGATAGTCAATTACTCCGGTGGCGATGATCGCCCCCTGTCCCGGCATCAGGCGCGGCACTGAACCCACCGTCCCTACGGTTCCCGGATTGGTCAGCGAGACGGTGGTGCCCTGGAAGTCCTCAAGCGTGAGCTTGCCCGCGCGCGCCCGCGCCACCAGCTCGTCGTAGGCTTCCAGAAACTGGCGGAAATTCAGTTCGCCGGCGTTCTTGATGCTCGGCACCAGCAACGAGCGGGCGCCGTCCTTGCCTGCCACGTCCACCGCCAGGCCCAGATTGATCTGCCTGCGCGCCAGCCGGTAGGCTTGCCCGTCGCTTTCCACATATGCGTGATTGAGCGCCGGGAACTGTTTGAGCGCCTGCACTATGGCCCAGGCGATCAGGTGCGTGTAGGACACCTTGCTGCGCTCCACCAGCTTGCGATGCTCGTGGATTATGCGCCGGTTCTCGTCCATGACCTTAACCGGGATGGTGCGCTGCGAAGTGGCCGTCGGCACCCATACGCTGGCGTTCATGTTTTCCGCGATGCGCGCCGCGCCGCCGCGCAAGGGAATCAGTTCGCCTTCCGGCTCGGCCGCCGGGGCGGAAGTCGCCGCCGGCGCGGCCTGAGGAGCGCGCTGGAAAACTTCTCGCCAGCTTGGATCTACCGCGGACTGATCGTGACGGTACTGCTGCCGGAGCTCATTCTCCAGCCAACTGTTGACGCCCAGAGTAGCATCCGGATGATACGGCATGGCGGGACCTGTCTTCATGATAGCCGAGCGGCTCAGGCCCCGCCCCAGCGTTTGTTCAGGCTCCGGTCGGCTTGCCGCGACTCAGGCGCCCGCCGCGGCCGGCGCCGCCAGCAGCGACCGCAGGTGCGCCAGGCTGCGCTCGGCTTGCTCCGGCGTGCCGCACTCCACCGACAGCACGCCCTCAAAGCCGTGCTTGCGCAGGATGGCGATCACCCGTGCCCAGTCTATGACGCCGTCGCCGCAGGCGCAGCCCACCGGCGTGCCGGTCACTTTGCCGCGTTCGGCCTCCGAGTGCTCGATGGAAATGTCCTTGGCGTGCATATGCACCAGCTTCGGACCGATCCTCTCCAGCGCCTCGTAGACGTCGGCCCCCGCCAGGTAGGCGTTGCCGGTGTCATAGTTGATGCGCAACAGCGGATGATCCACCAGACCGGCGATTCTCAGCAGCCCGTCGGTGGTCTTGGAGATCTCCTGGTGCGGCTCGATGCCGATCGCGATGCCGTACCGCTCGGCCACGCGCAGAACCGTCTTCAGCGTGTAGCGCATCAAGGGCCAGACTTCCTCATCCGAGATCCACCCCGGCCGGTAGCTCTCATCGGTGTTCACCACCCCGGCCCCGAGCACGGCGGCGAATTGAATGGCCCGCTGTAGATACACCACGCTGACCTCCGGCCGCATCAGGGGGCAGTGAGCGCTCAGGGCCGAAGCCTTCAGCCCGTGACGATCCAAAATGTCCTTGATGAAGTGCGGATCCTCCTCCATCGAAACCGAGTGGTAGTAACCCGCTTCGCTCATCAACTCGCGTCCCGTGTGCACCAGCGGCTCGACGTACTTGTATCCCATCTTGGCCGCCAGCTCGACTCCCAGAGCAAAGGGCTTTTCCGAGCGCCGTATGAATTCCAAGTTCAACCCGGGTTCGATCGCCATCGTTGAGCCTCCTTGAACGCCGCGCCGGGCGGCGCCTCCCTTTATACGCCCGCGCCAGGTCCGGCCGCAAGGCGCCCCGGGCCGCAAGGCCGCGTTTTGTGTCAGAATGGTGCTCTTGCCAGCCTCATGAGTCGCTCTAATACCGATACTCCCGACCGGGAAGCGCCTGCTTCCTCACCTGCCGATTCTTCCTTCGCCGAAATCCTGGCGGAATTCGAACAGGCCCATCAGCACCGCACCGAGGGCCCCAGCCCGGAGCGCCTGGGCGTGGTGGTCGCCGTCTCCGACGAAGCCGTGTTTGTGGATGTGGGCCTGAAGATCGAAGGCCTGTTGCCGGCGGCCGACCTGCGCGACGCCTCCGGCAAGCTCACCGTTGAGCCCGGCGATCAGCTACGCGTGGCCGTCAAGGGTCGCGATCCGGAAGGTTACTACCTGCTGTCGCTGATCAAAGTGGAGCGGCCCAAGGACTGGGCTGCCCTGGAGAAGGCGTTTGCCGAAAAGCTGGCCATCGCCGGCGTTGTCACCGGCCAGGTCAAGGGCGGCTTCAGCGTGGACATCGGCGTGCGGGCTTTCATGCCCGCCTCGCGTAGCGGCGTCAAAGATGCCGCCGACATGGAAAAGCTCGTGGGGCAGGAGATCGCTTGCAAGATCATCGAGCTGGATGTCGCCAAAGAGGACGTGGTGGTGGACCGCCGCGTAGTCCTGGAAGAGGAAGAGGCCCGCGCCCGCCGGCAAGCCTTCGAAGCGATCAAAGAGGGCGATCTGGTGCGGGGCACGGTGCGCAGCCTTACCGAGTTCGGCGCCTTTGTGGATCTGGGCGGTGTGGACGGCCTGCTGCACGTCAGCGACATGTCCTGGGGACGGGTGCGTAAGCCCTCGGACCTGCTGAGCGTGGGCCAGGAATTGCAAGTTAAGGTTCTTAAGGTGGACCCCGCCGCCCGCCGGATTTCACTGGGACTGAAGCAGCTCACGCCGGAGCCCTGGTCGCTGGCCGCCGAGAAATACCAGCCGGGCGCTCGCCTGCGCGGCGTGGTGACGCGTTTGGCGGAGTTCGGGGCCTTTGTGGAACTGGAACCGGGCATCGAAGGGCTCATACATCTTTCGGACTTGTGTTGGTCGAAAAGAGCCCGCAAGCCTTCCGATGTGCTCAAGCCCGGCGAGCAGGTGGAGGCCGTGGTGTTGAACGTCAACCCGGCCGAAAAGCGCATATCGCTCAGCCTCAAGCAGGCGTTGGGCGATCCCTGGGAGCGCGCCCAGCGCGACTATCCGGTGGGTAGCGTCGTCGAAGGCCGCGTGATAAGCCTGGCCAAGTTCGGCGCTTTTGTGGAAGTTACCGAGGGCGTGGAAGGCATGATCCACATCGGCGACATCAGCGCCGAGAAACGCCTGGAGCATCCGCGCGAGGCCTTGAAGGTCGGCGACACGGTGCGCGCGCAGGTGCTCGAGTTGGACCGCGCCCGGCGCCGCCTGCGCTTGGGAATCAAGCAACTGCAACCTACCACCGCCGACGAGTACATCGCCGAACATCGGCCGGGCGATCAGATCACAGGCCGGGTGGTTGAGATCCTGCGCGACCGTGAGGCCCGCATCGAGGTGGCCGACGGCGTCTTCGCCGCTTGCCGCCTTCCTGCGCACAGCCAGACGGGCGAATCAGGGCGGGTCGGCCAGGCGGATTTGAGCGCGCTTACCGCCATGCTCGCCGCCAAGTGGAAGCAGGGCCGCGCGCCGGCGGGCGCGGCCGCAGAGCCTTTGCGCGCCGGGCAGATCCGCAGCTTCCGCATCGTCTCGCTGGATGCGTCCGCCAAACGTATCGAGCTGGAACTGGCGGGCTAGTTCAGGTCCCGCTGAGTCTGCAAGCTACTGAAACCGGAATCCAAAGCGCCCAACTCTCGCAGCTTCGGCATCAGGCCGCAGCGTCCAGCTCCGGGGTGGCCAGGATCGCGGGGTTGCTCGCCGGTCCCAGCTCGGCCGGATCCTGGCCCTCAAGATGCAGGCCGATCGCCTCTCGAATGTTCGCCGCCAACTCCTCCAGTGTCGGGGATTCCGTAACCACCGGCAGATTGAAGCACTCGGCCACGTACTGCTTCTCGCCCGGGAGGATGCGCACTCGTATGGTTCGCTTCACGGCCGACCGGCGCTCGTGTTCACATCTTGCCGCAGGCGGCTGTTCGGCGGGTTAAGACGTGCCCCTCGGGCCTGCGGCAGGTACGCCGTACAAGCAGCGCCCCTGGATCTCCTTGCTTAGCGCAAAGACCAGACAACCTCGCTCCAGGCGACTGGGCACTCTTGCGCCGCGGCTGCCGGGCGTGGGTCCCTCCGCGACAAGTTCGATCGGGCCGGCAAGACCGTTCAGTGGAATCCGCACTGTGCCCTCGCCCGAACCGATGATCTGAAGCACGGCCCCGCCGGGCACGCGACGCTGTTCCGCCACCGGCGCCCAGGCGATCTGCTCCACGGGCCGGTCGGCGAACACCGTGCGGCGGCCGTCAATCGTGATCTCGCGCGCCCGATGGCCGGCGAACGCCACTGGCTCGCCCTGCCGGTTCACGCGAAATGCCACCGCCCTTTCGCCTTGGTAGCTCACCTTGTGCCCGTTGACTTTGAAATCGCGCAGGCGGATGGTCTCGGCAGGCAGCGCAAGGCGTGCCGCCAGCGCCCGGTCTGCTTGCGCGTCGCGGGCGAATCCGCCCGGCCAATCCTCTTCCAGTTCACGCAAGTGGGGCGCGATAGCCACTGCGCCGTTCGGGAAGCGGCAGGCAAGATACGGCCCCGTGCGCGATACGTACTCGGTATTGTCGTTTACACCCGCAAAACCGCCCGTGCCCGGATAAGCTCCCAGCGCCGAGAGCACCTCGAACCAGTTCCGCGACTCATAGCCGAGACTGCGGGATTGGTCGTCCCGCGGACGGTAGCCCAGCAAGACCGCCAGTCCGCCGCCCGGGTAGCGTCGCACCGCGCCGACCACTTTGTCCTTCACCCGGGCCGCCGGTTCCGCCTGCTGAGGCGCGATCGGATAGATGTGATCCACCAAAAAGTCCGTCAGGATAACCTGCGGCGCCACTGCGGCCAGTAGCCCTTCAAAACGAACCATCTGACCGGCGGCCATCAAACCTTCCGCCGGCTCCGGCCTGTACGTGACGCCGAAGATGCTCTCCCAGGCGGCAAGGGCGCGACCGCCTTCCCAGCTCAGCACCGGCGGCGGCCCTGACCAGATCAACCGGCCGCCCTGGCGCACGAATTGACTCATCAGCTCAAGCAGTCTTTCGGATGGAAAGGGCTCAAACAGCGCCGCCAGTGTCGTGAAGCGGCGGCCCGCCATCTCGATCGCGCCGCCGCGCACCGCGCCGCGCTCCACCAGCTTCGCCGCGGTAACGTAGTTGGCGTAGCCGTACTGCGTCATCCACGAGCCGAATCGTTCTTCGACCGCCACCAGGTCCAACGGATAGAGCATCAGCACTTCCACGTCGCGGTGCTGCATACCCTCTACCATGGCGAAGGCCGGCGATGCCCCCACACCGTACACGTTGACCAGCGCCTGGCGCCGCCGGCTGATTTCTTCAGGCATGCCCCAGTGGGCGGCGTAGGAATACGGCACTTCGTTGAGAATGCCGGTCGAAGCGGCCAGCGCCAGCGCAAAGTAGTTGCGGTCCAGCCAGCCGCCTTCGGTGTGGTCGTTGCCGTTGCCGGTCAAAAAGTCGCCCCACTTGAAGTAGTCGTAGCAGGCCGAAGCCGCCTGCTGGACCGTGTTAGACCAGACGAAGTTGGACGTGTACTCGTACTGGTGGCGGGCGCGATTCTGCCTGCCGACCTCGTAATAGTCAATGGGCGGGCTTTCCGCCCAAGTGGCGTGGGCCCGAGCCGCCAGTCGGCGCCCGAATTTCTGCTCAGCGTAGCGCTTGGCCTTGAGGAAAAGCTCTACGACCCCGTCCTGAAGCAGGCGATAGTAGCGGGCGCGAAACAGCGCGGTGCGGCGGACGTCCTCCGGCGAGGAGCCGAAAACGTGCATGACGCCCTGGCGGGCGCTCAAATCGCTGCTGAAGTCCTCCTGGCCGTAGCTGAAGTAGACCAGATAGCGGGCGAAATCGCGGTATTCTTCGCCGTAGCGCGCGGCGAACTCCCGCTCCAGGCCCGGACTTACATAGCGCAAGGCGAACTGGCCCGCGTCGTGGTGGGTGAAATAGGCCCAGTCCTGCTGGATGTGCATTTCATCGGAGTAAAGCGCCCGCAAAGGCACGCCCGCGGCTGCGTAGCGATCAATCAGATCAGTGAGGAACGGCAGCGCCTTGGGGCTGAAGTAATCCATCTCCGGCGTGCGGTACTGCTGGATCACCAGGACGCGGTCCAGCCCCGGCTGCCGGGCCGGTCCGACCGAGTATACGCGGATGCGCTCAGCTTGAAAATCGCCGGCGCGCGCCTGGACGTTCTCGAAGCGCTCCACGCGAATGTCCCCGGTGATCTCGACTATGGCGCCGGGATCCACCACCCGGTAGGGAGTGCCGGCAATTCGCGTCTCGCGAAAGGCGAAAGCGCGCACGCCCGCGGCTTCGACATCAATCGGTCCCTTGTTGTTCGCCCATCGCTTGTGCCGCCATAACTGTAAGCTGAAAGCTCCGCTGACCGGATCGCGCCATCCTTCCCGATAGTGCATCCACAAACCCGCTTCCCCGGTGCGGGCGGCGTAGGCCTTGCCGATTTCCAGAGGGCTGAGCAGGCTGAGTTCCAGTCCGAGCCCGTGGCGCTGTGCGAATTCGCCGACCACCGCCACCCGGCGGATGTATTCCTCCATATCCGGCATCAGGCGCCGCGGGGCGTCCTGTCCCGGCCGGTACTGGCGGAAAAAGTGATCGAAGGCCAGCGTGAGGGTGCGCGCGCCTCGGGCCTGAGCACGCCGGCAAACCTGGCGCAGGCTCTCCAAACGCGGCTCGCGTCCCAGCGTCAGATTCAACGTCCGGTCCGGATCCGATAAAGCCTCCAGTTCCTCATCGCTCACCAGAATAATCGCCGCGCCCGGCAGTTCAAACGCCCAAGCGCCGGGGTACGCCACCAGCTCGCCGCGGTAGACCTCTTCCGGCGCCCCCTGGACCTCGACGGGCGCACCCGGACTGGCGGCGCCGATCGCCGCCATCAGCGCGAGCATCCAACGACCTTGCATGCGGGCATTTTAACAGCCGCTCTGCCGCCGCCTAGCCGAGGGCTTGCAACGTGTATACTTAAGGCGCAATGCAAGTCCCACGCAGAGAGGCTTTAAAGTCCGTCCTGGCTGCGTTTGCCCACCCGGAGCTGGACTGGGATTCCTTGCCCACCGCTGGCGCCGCATCCCGCGCCGATCAGTTCGACGCCCTCATCATCGGTTCCGGGTTGGGTGGCCTGAGCTGTGCGGCGGCTTTCGCCCGCCAGGGATTTCGGGTCCTGGTCCTCGAGCAGCATGACAAACCCGGCGGCTACGCCACGGCGTTCCGCCGTCCCGGGGGCTTTCTCTTCGACTGCTCCCTGCACTCGACCACCGTGGGTGAGCGCGGCGGCGTCCACAATCTGATCCCGGGCTTTCCCGAGATCCAGGACCTGGAATTCGTCCCGCACAAGGTGCTGTACCGGGCCGTGTTTCCTGAACACGACATCCGAGTTCCGCACCGCAACCTGCCGGCCTACCTTGAAACTCTCAGCAAAGCTTTTCCTGCGGAGGCCGACGGCATCCGGAGTCTGTTCGACGGCATCGCTGCGCTCGAGCGCGAACTCAACGCTTATGCAAAGGCGGCTGGCAAGGTTGAAATGAGTCGCATGCCGGTCGAATTCCCTCAGCTTGTCCGTTACTCCGCGAGCACCTGGGGGCAGGTGCTGGGCGCTCACATCAAAGACCCCAAGCTACAGGCGATCGTCTCCGCGCTTTGGACCTACTATGGGCTGCCTCCTTCCCGGCTGGCCGGCATTTACTACGCCCTGCCCACGCTTTACTATCTCACCGAGGGTGGTTACTATCCCAGAGGTCGCTCCCAGAACATCAGCGACGCCTTCGTGAAGTTCATTGAGGCGCGTGGGGGACGAGTTCTGCTCCGGACCCGCGCCGAGCGGATCCTGGTTGACAACGGCGCCGCCGTCGGAGTCCGGGCCGCCGATGGCCGTCAGTTCCTAGCTCGCGCCGTCATATCTAACGCCAACGCCTACGATACCTTTCACAAGTTGCTTGAGCCTGCCGATGCGCTAAGAGACTACTTGGCCCGCATGGAGCGCTTCAGCGTCAGCCTCTCGGCGTTCCAGATCTTTCTGGGGCTCAACACGGATTTGGTGCATAAGCTGGGCGTCGCCGATTCCGAGATCTTTTACTCTCACGGCTACGACCCGGAGGCGGCGTATCAGGCTGCTCTTAAAGCCGACGTGGAAAACTGCGGTTTCTGCGTTACCCTCTACGACAACCTTTTCGAGGGTTACTCGCCCAAGGGCAAGAATACCCTCAACATCATCGCGCTTCAGGGCTTCGATCACTGGAAACCCTACGAGGCTGATTACTGGAAGGGCAACAAGGCGGCTTACCGCGCGGAAAAGGAAAGGATTGCAGGAATCCTGATCAAGCAGGTAGAGAAAACCCTGCTGCCCGGGCTATCGCAGGCCATCGAGGTCAAGGAGATTGGCACGCCGCTGACTCACGCCCGTTACACCAGTAACTACCGCGGCGCTATTTACGGATGGGACCAGACCCTGGATAACGCGATGCCGCGGCGCGTGGGTCACGCCACGCCGATCCGTAACCTGTACATTGCGGGCGCCTGGAGCAGCCCCGGCCACGGCTATATTGCCGTAATCCGCAGCGGCCTGGAGTGCTTCGCGCAAATCATGGCCCGTTGGGAGCAAGCGGCTAAGCGGGAGTAAACTTCCTCCGGCGCCGCGCTGTCGGCCGCGTATGCCCGCGTCCGGCAGTCCGAACACTGGCGCCAGGAGGCGTAACGCGGAAGGGGACATGCAACGGCAAGGCAGAACTGGCGGCAGGAAGCGGTGCTCGCGGTTGTGGGCGGGGTTGCTGGCGGCGCTTGGCGCGCAGATCGCGGGTGCTCCGCCTTCAACAGTGCGCGTGGAGAACCGTAACATCACGATCGAATTCGACCGGCTGATGCACAGCCGCGTCCTGGCGCGCTTCGGCGGCAGGCAGACCTGGCTCGGCGAATTCGCGCCCTCGGAGTTCCTGCGCGCCGGCGGCCGGGAAATCCGCGACTTCGAGCTCAAATCCGTCCGGCGGCGGGCCGTTCGCGACGCGCTGGGCGCCGGCCGCCAGGTGATTCTCACCGGCGAAGCGCCCGGCTGGCGAAAGTTGGTCAGGGCCACCGTTTACCAGGAAATTCCCCGCTTCGTGTTCTTCGAGGTCGAATACACGAACCTGGGCCCGGCCGAAGTAAGCGTGGAGAACTGGACCAATCATCGCTACTCGATTGCGAGCAGCGCGCAAACGACCGACCCGCCTTTCTGGTCCTTCCAGCCCGGCTCTTACAGCAAGCGGCCCGACTGGGTGCTGCCTTTGAGGCCCGGGTTCCGCCAGGAGAACTACCTGGGCATGAACGCCACGGACTACGGCGGGGGCACTCCCGTCGCCGACGTCTGGCGCAAGGACGTAGGTCTCGCCGTCGGCCACATCGAAACTGTTCCCCGACTGGTGTCGCTGCCGGTCGAAATGGAGCAGAACGGGCGGGCCACACTGGCTGTGCGCCAAACGAGCAAACAAGTGGTCCCACCGGGCACCCGCCTGAAAACCTACCGCACCTTCGTCGCCGTGCACCAGGGAGATCACTTCCGGTCATTGCGCGATTACAGCCGCGCCATGGCCAAGCTGGGCCTTCAGTTCCGGCCCGCCCATTCCAGCGCCTTCTCTCCCATCTGGTGCGGTTGGGGATACGGCCGCCAGTTCACCCCCGCACAGATCTACGGCGCTTTGCCGATAGTCAAGAAACTCGGCTTCGGCTGGGTCACGCTGGACGACGGCTGGCAGACCGCCGAGGGGGACTGGTCCCTCGACCCGGCGAAATTTCCCGGCGGCGACCGCGACATGCGCGCCATGGTGGACAAGTTCCATGCCGAAGGTTTCCGCGCGCAATTGTGGTGGGCGCCGCTGGCGGCGGATCCGGACACGGAGCTTCTCAAAAATAACCGCCAAATGCTGCTGTTGAACGCCGACGGCTCACCCCAGCGAATTACCTGGTGGAACTCCTGGTACCTGTGTCCGGCTGATCCCGCGGTCATCCAGTATCACCGCAAACTGGTGGTCAAATTCTTCCGGGAATGGGACTACGACGGCCTGAAGCTCGACGGCCAGCATCTCAACGGCGTGCCCCCTTGCTACAATCCCGCGCACAAGCACGCGCGCCCGGAGGAGTCGGTCGAGGCGCTGCCGCAATTATTCAAGGCGATTTACGAAACCGCGCTGGCGATCAAGCCCGACGCCCTCGTCGAGCTGTGCCCCTGCGGCACGGCTTACGCCTTTCATAACCTGCCTTACATGAACATGAGCGTGGCTTCCGACCCGCGCGGCTCCTGGCAGATCCGGTTGAAAGGCAAGACGCTCAAGGCGCTGCACGGGGACGAGGTGGCTTACTTCGGCGACCACGTGGAGCTGAGCGACGGGGGCCTGGATTTCGCCTCCACCCTCGGCATTGGCGGAGTGGTGGGAACTAACTTCCGCTGGCCGCCCGGCTCGGGTGGGCAACGCAAAGGGCGCGGCGACCTGACGCCCGACCGCGAAGCGCATTTCCAGAAGTGGCTTGAGCTTTACCGGCAGAAGATGCTCTCCCGCGGCGAATATCTGGGCGAACTCTACGACATCGGCTTCGACCGCCCGGAGGCGCACGCCGTGCGCAAGCAGGACGTCATGTACTACGCCTTCTACGCGCCCGCCTACAAAGGCCGCATCGAGCTGCGCGGACTCTCGGCCCGCACCTATCGCATCAGCGACTATGTGAACGGCCGTGATCTGGGCACGGTCCGCGGGCCGGCCGCCGGCCTACAGGTCGAGTTCGAGCGGCACCTGCTGCTGGAAGCCCGACCCCGGTGAGAGCCTTCCGGCGGCGCCGCCGCCGAGACCGCCGCTGTTTAGGACCACGTCGCGCCGCGCTCAGCGCCGTTCCTTCGTGCCGGCCTGAATTGACAGCTTTCCGCGCGCCTTGTTAGCCTGCTGGATTGATGTCCGCAGCCGGTTTGCCCAAGCGCACGCCGCTTTACGAACTCCACTTGGAATTGGGCGCACGCATGGTGGAGTTCGGCGGCTGGGAAATGCCGGTTCAATACTCCGGCATCGTGGAAGAACACTTGGCCGTGCGCCGCGCCGTGGGTCTGTTCGACGTCAGCCACATGGGCGAAATCGAAATCCGCGGCCCCGAGGCGCTGGCGCTGGCCGAGTTCGTCACCACCAACCAGGTCAGCCGCCTGAAGACCGGCCAGGCGCAGTACTCGGCGCTGCTTTACGAACACGGCGGCTTCGTGGACGACCTGCTGGTGCACAAGGTGGCCGACGACCACTACTTCCTCTGCGTCAACGCCGCCAACCAGGAAAAGGACTACCGGCACATCTGCCGCTATAACCGCTTCCGCGCCGAAGTGGAGTTCGCCGGCCCGCGCTATGCGCAGCTCGCCCTCCAGGGACCCAAGGCCCTGGCCACCCTGGCCAAGCTCACCTCAACCGATCTGGCGGGGATAGCTTATTATCACTTCCGCGACGGTGAAGTGGCCGGCGCGCCGGCCCGCATCGCCCGCACCGGCTACACGGGCGAGGACGGCTTCGAGCTGTACGTGGCGCCTGCCCAGGGGCCGCGGATTTTCCGAGAGCTGCTCCGAGCGGGCGAAGAGTTCGGCATCCTTCCCTGCGGCCTGGGGGCGCGCAACACCCTGCGGCTGGAAGCCAAGATGGCGCTCTACGGGCACGAGATTGACGCCACCATCCGGCCCGCCGAGGCAGACCTTAACTGGATCGTAAAGATGGAGAAAGGCGAGTTCGTCGGCCGCGCGGCGCTGCAACGGCTGGCGGCCGCCGGCGTGCGCCGCAAGCTCGTCGGTTTCGAGATGCGCGGGCGCGGCATCGCGCGCGACGGCTACCCGGTTTACTCCGACGGCCGGGCGGCGGGCTGGGTGACCAGCGGCGGTCCGGCCCCCTATTTAAACAAAAACATCGGTTTATGTTACGTTCCCCCGGAGCTGGCCGAGATCGGGCGCACTCTCCACATCGCCGTCCGCGGGCGACTCATCGAGGCGGAAATCGTGCGCACGCCTTTCTACAAGCGACCAAAGCAGAATTAGCGAGGCAGCATGTACCCCGAAGAATTCAGATACACGCGAGAGCATGAATGGGTGAAAGTCGAAGGCGACGTGGGCGTCGTCGGCATCACCTTTCACGCCCAGCAGGCCCTGGGCGACATCGTTTACGTGGAGCTGCCCAAGGTGGGCGCGCAGGCCGTGCAGGGAAAGACCCTGGGCACGGTCGAGTCGGTCAAGGCGGTCTCCGATATCTATGCCCCGGTCTCGGGTGAGATCATCGAGGTCAATCAGACCCTGGTGGACAAGCCCGAGCTGCTCAACCGCGATCCCCACGGAGAGGCCTGGCTGGCCAAGATCCGGCTGAGGGCGCCCGAGGAGCTCGGCAACCTGCTCACCGCCCGGCAGTACCGCGACCTTGTGGCCGAGGAATCCTGAGGTGCGGTTCCTGCCGAAGTCCGAAACCGAGCGCCGGCAGATGCTGGACGCGCTGGGACTGGCCTCGGCCGAGGAACTCTTCGCCCAGATCCCGGCCGAGCTGCGCCTCAAGCGGCCGCTGGCGCTCCAGCCCGGGCTCTCCGAGTACGAGGTTTTGGAGTACTTCCGCCAGTGCGGCCGCCGCAACGCCGCCGGTTGGCCGTGCTTCCTGGGCGCCGGATCGTATTACCACTACCGGCCCGCGCTGGTGGACGCCGTCGTCTCACGCGGGGAATTTCTGACCGCCTACACCCCGTATCAGGCTGAGATTTCTCAGGGCCTGCTGACCTCGATCTTCGAATTCCAGACCATGATCTGCCAGTTGACGGGCATGGAAGTGGCTAACGCTTCCATGTACGACGGCTCGACCGCTATGGCGGAGGCCGCGCTGATGGCCCGGCGGATCAGCGGGCGCGAACACGTCGTCGTGGCGCGCTCCGTGCACCCGGAGTATCGCGAAGTGCTGCGCACTTACGCGCACAATCAGGCCGTCCGCATCCGCGAGGCGCCGTACGAGCCGCAATCCGGCGCGGTGAATCTGCAAGAGGCGGCGGCTTTGCTGGATGATCACACCGCCGCGCTCATCATCCAATCCCCCAATTTCTTCGGCGTCATCGAGCCGCTGCGCGAAGCCGCCGAAGCCGCCCATCGCGCCGGGGCCTTGCTGATTCACGTCTTCACCGAAGCCGTGGCGCTGGGCCTGCTGGCGCCCTGCCAGCAGGCCGACATAGTGGCCGGCGAGATTCAGTCCTTCGCCATGCCGCCCAGCTTCGGCGGGCCGTACGCGGGCGTAATCGCCACGCGCGAAAAACACGTGCGCCAGTTGCCGGGACGCTTGGTGGGCCAAACCACCGATAGCCGCGGCAACCGCGCCTTTTGCCTGACGCTCTCCACACGCGAGCAGCACATCCGCCGCGAGAAGGCCACCTCGAACATCTGCACCAACCAGGCTTTGGTGGCCCTGATGGCCACGGTCTTCATGACGGTCTACGGCAAGCAAGGCCTCCGCGAGCTGGCCGAGCAGAATCTGGCCAAGGCCCATTATCTGGCCGGCAAGCTGCCGCGCCGCTTCGCAGGGCCGTTTTTCAACGAGTTCGTGGCTCGCTGCCCGGGCCGCAGCCCCGAAGCCGTCAATCAGGAGCTGCTCGGCAAACGCATCATCGGCGGCTTGCCGCTCGGCCGGTTTTATCCGGAGCTGGCCGACTCGATGCTGCTTTGCGCCACGGAGATGAGCCGCCGCGAGGACATGGACGTGGTGGCGGCAGCCATCAGGGGATCCGAAGGAGGGCGGCAGTGATTCGCAAGGTCCGCAGCCACATCGCGCAGGATGAGCCGCTGGTTTTTGAACTTAGCTCGCCGGGCAAGCGCGGCTATCAGTTGCCCGCGCTGGATGTGCCGCCGGTGGACGCGGCTCAAGCGTTGGGCGCCGGCAATGTCCGCGCTGTAATCGAGGGCTTCCCCGAGATCAGCGAGGTGGAAGCCGCGCGCCACTTCACGCGCCTTTCCACCTGGAACTATGCGATTGATCTGGGCATGTACCCGCTGGGCTCCTGCACCATGAAGTACAACCCGCGGGCCAACGAAGCCGCCGCCGCGGTGGAAGGGCTGGCCTGGGCGCATCCCTATCAACCCGAAGATCTGGCGCAAGGCTGCCTGGAGATCATGGCGCGCCTGGAGGAGGCCCTGGCCGAGATCACCGGCATGGATGCGGTGTCGCTCCAGCCGGCCGCCGGCGCGCACGGCGAGCTGACCGGCATCCTGCTGGTGCGCGCTTTGCTGGCCGCGCGGGGCAATCCGCGGCGCAAGATTCTCATTCCGGATTCGGCGCACGGCACCAACCCGGCTACCGCGGCAATCGCCGGTTATGAGGTCGAGAACATCCGCTCCAACGCCCGCGGCATGATTGATCTGGAAGCCTTCCCGAACCAGGTCACCGAAGAGGTGGCCGCGTTGATGCTCACCAATCCCAACACGCTGGGAGTCTTCGAGGTCAACATCGCGCGGATCGCCGAGATCCTGCATTGCAAAGGCGCGCTGCTTTACATGGACGGCGCCAACATGAACGCGCTGGTGGGCGTCGCGCGCCCCGGCGATGCAGGCGTGGACGTGCTCCATTTGAACCTGCATAAGACTTTTTCCACGCCGCACGGCGGCGGCGGTCCGGGCAGCGGGCCGGTGGCGGTTAAGCGGGAGCTGGAGCCGTTCCTGCCCGTTCCGCGTCTCAAACGTGTGCATGAAGCTTGGCGCCTGGATTACGAGCGCCCGCAATCCATCGGACGCGTGCGCGCCTTCTACGGCAACTTCGGCGTGCTGGTGCGCGCCCTGGCTTACATAATGGCCTGCGGGCCGGAAGGCTTGCGCGCCGTCGCCCTGGATGCGGTGCTCAATTCCAATTACGTACGCAAGGCGCTGGAGCCGCATTATGATCTGCCGCACGGCGAGCCCTCGATGCATGAGTGCGTTTTCAGCGATCAGCGCCAGGCGCGCCGCGGCGTGCGCACCATGGATATCGCCAAACGCCTGCTGGATTACGGCTTCCATCCTTACACGGTGAGCTTCCCGCTGATCGTAGCCGGCGCGCTGATGATCGAGCCCACCGAAAGCGAAAGCAAACGCGAGCTGGATCTTTTCATCGAGGCCATGATCTCGATCGCGCGCGAGGCCGAGGAGAATCCCGAGCTGGTGCGCACCGCTCCGCATACCACGCGCACAAGCCGCGTGGACGAAGTCACCGCCGCGCGGCGGCCCGTGCTGCGCTGGCGGCCTGAGCAATAGTGTCGCGCGGGCTGCTGCTGGTAGTCGCGTTCGTGGTCCTGTTGCGCCTGCCGTTTCTGGACCAGGCGATTCAGGGCGACGACGTCTACTATCTGGCCGGCGCCGAGCACGCGCAAATTGATCCCCTGCATCCCAACCATGCCCGGTACGCGTTCCTCGGCCAGATCGTCCAGATGCAAGGCCACCCTCACCCGCCGCTGAATGCCTGGTTTCTGGCCCTGCTGCTGGCGATCTTCGGAGACATTTACGAGATCCCTTATCACGCGGCGTACATTGTTTTCTCAGTCGTGGCAGCCGTCGCCCTGTGGTGGCTGGCGCGGCGCTTCAGTCCGCAGCCGCTGGCGGCGGCCTTGCTGGCTTTGGCCACGCCGGCGTTTGTGGTGAACGGGAATTCGCTGGAAGCCGACGTGCCGTTTGTGGCGCTGTGGCTGGCGTCGGCGGCGCTGTTCATCGGCGCGGCGGATGCGCGTTCAGCGCGCCGGCTGGCGGCAGCGGCCGTCCTGATGGGCCTGGCGGCGCTGGCCGCCTACCAGGCCGCGGTCGTCAGCGCCGTGCTGGCGGTGTACCTCTGGTTGCGAGCGCGGCAGTGGAAGATCGGTTGGGTCGCGTTGGCAACGCCTGTCGTGACGCTGGCCGCCTGGCAGCTCTTTGAGCGCCTGGCCACGGGCGCTATGCCCGCAGCGGTGTTGGCCGGGTTTTTCCAGACCTACGGTTTGCAGTCGCTGGAGCGCAAACTGGCGAACGCCGCGGCGCTAACGGCGCACTTGGCGTGGCTTGTGTTTCCGCCGCTGGCAGCGGCAGCCTTTCGCACCGGGCGAAAGGCCTGGTTGGCGGCGGCGGTCGCCTGTGTTGGGGCGGCCGTGCTCGATCCGCATCCGCTGTTCTGGATCTCATTCGGCATCGGCGTTCTGATCTTGATCCACTTGGCGCGTTCGGCGACGTGCGCCATTTGCCCTAATGACCTGTTTCTGGCAGCCTGGGCGCTGATCTTTTTCGCGGCTGCGCTGGTCCTGTTCTTCGCCGGATCGGCGCGGTATCTGCTGCCGATGGCCGCGCCTGTGGCGCTGGTGGCGAGCCGCCGCTTGGCGAAGCGGCCGGGGTGGTTGTGGGCGGGCCTGCTGTGCCAGTTGGCGTTGAGTTACGGCTTGGCGCGTGTGAACTATGAGCACTGGGACGGCTACCGCCGCTTCGCGCAGCAGTTGAGGCCCGAGGCGCGCCAGCGGCGCCTCTGGATCAACGGCGAGTGGGGGCTGCGCTACTATCTGGAGGCCGAAGGCGGTCTGCCGTTATTGCGCGGGCAGGCCGTGCGGCCTGGTGACGTCGTGGTCTCCAGCCGTCTGGCCTACCCGGTGACGTTCACCACCGGCGGCGGGGCGTTAGTCGGCTTGCGCGAGCAAACCATCCGGCCATCGCTGCCCTTTCGTTTGATCGGCTTGAATGTGCGCTCGGCGTACTCGACGGCTTCCTTCGGCCTGCGCCCGTTTGATCTGGGCTGCGGTCCGGCGGACGTGGTGCGCGCGGAGGTAGTCGTCGAGCGGGCGCCGGCGCTGGAGCGGCTGGCGATGAACTCGCCGGAAGCCGAGCGCCAGATCGTGAGCGGCGTCTACCAGCTCGAAGAGGGTCGCTTCCGCTGGATGGGCCGGCGGGCCGTGATCCTGCTGAAGAGTCCGGCGCGTCCGGCGCCGCTGGAGGTTCTGCTGTACTTGCCCGAGAATGCGCCGGGGCGGAGGGTCACGGTGGAGCTGGATGGGGCGCCTTTGCTGATCCAGGAGCTGGCAGGTCCTGGCATGCACACGCTTCGATCACCGCCGGCCAACCCGGCAGGCCCCACGGCCACCGTGACCATCATGGTGGACAGGACATTTCAGGTCCGGGGCGATCACCGTGAGCTGGGCGTCATCTTGAGCGCAGTGGGATTTCGCACGCCAGCAGCGACTGAACTGCTGCCGTGACCTCTTCCGGCGCACCGCCTTCCACCACGCGCACGCGCTCGCCGCGCGGCGCCCACACCGCCGGATCGCTTGCCAAAAAGACCGCCACCACCGGCGCGCCCGCGGCGGCGGCCAGATGCGTTACGCCGGAGTCGTTACCGATAAAGATGCGGGCGCCGGCCAGCCAACAGGCCAGCTCGTAAAGGTCCGCGATGCGCACCGCGCCCTCCAGCGACTCCTCAGGGCCGGCGCACCAGCGCACCGGCATCCGCTGCTCGAGCCAGCGCGCCAGCGCGCGAAAATTATCCAGCGGCCAGTTCTTGCGCGGGCTGCCGGAGAAGGGATGGATCACCGCGAATCCCCCGTCCCAGCGCGGACAACCCAGGCAGGGGAAACCGGCCAGCCCAGCCTGCCCGACCTGTTGCAGAAAATAATCCGCCGCGTGCAGCGTGTTGTCCGGCGGCAGCGCCGTCAGGAACTGAAACGACAGGCCCAGCGCCTCGACCGCCCCGCGGAACTCCGGGCGGTTGGCGCCGTACCAGGAAACAATAGAATCGAAGGACCGCAGGGCCGCCAGAAGCGGCGCCGGCGGCTCGCGGTCCGGCAGACCCAGCCAATCCAGGCCGGTCTCCGCGATCGGGCGCACGCGATCCGCAAAGCGCACCAGGGGGACGTTTTGCGAGGCCACCCAGACTTCCAAGTACTCGGTTCTGAGCGCCTCCATTGCGGGCAGCGACAGCAGGCAGTCGCCGATGCCGCCGGGTCGGATGATTAAACGGCGCACGTCAGCGGATCTCGTACGGCAGCCGGACTTCTATGGTTTTGGGCGGAAAGCAAAGCTTGTCGGTGCAGGCCTGGTATCGCAGCTTGCCCACCAGTATGCCCGGGCCGCGCGGCGCATCGCTTGGGACCTTCAGCCGCGTGATGATCTGGAAGGCGCCGCTGAAGACCGACAGCGGCTTCTGAGCGAAGGCGTGGCGTTCGCGCGCCGGCTTGGGATAGACGATTTCCAGCACCCGGAAGGGCTTGGTTTCCCAACTCAATCGCAGCGGAATGAGATAGTCCTCTTCCGGAGCATGACTGTTGACGTGATAGCCGGGCTTCAGCTCTACGGTGATTTTCGCCTCCGCCTGGCTGCCGCGGGCCGCCACGATCCTGGCCGGCGGCTCGATCGCCAGCACCTGGCTATCTTGCGCCCGCAAGCACGGCGGAAGAATCCACAGCACGACCAGCGCTGTCGGGCTCTTGCTCCAGCAGCTCCGCCAGATCCTTTTCATAGCTCCTCTTGCTGACCAGGCCGATGTGCACGGCGGCCACGCGCCCCTGGCGGTCAATAAGAAAAGTAGTAGGCAGAGAATCCACGCCGCCGTAAAGCTGGGCCACCATGTCGTCGCCCATCAGGATGCGGTAGTTCACGCCGAACCGCGTCAGGAAGGGCTTGACCGCCTCCCAGCCGTCCTCGTCCATTGAAATGCCCAGCACTTCCAATCCGGCGTCCTTGTACTGCCGCTGGAATTCAATAAACCACGGGATCTCAAACCTGCACGGGCTGCACCAGGTGGCCCAGAAATTCAGCAGCACCACCTTGCCCCGGTAATCGGAAAGACGCACCAGCTTGCCGTCCGCGTCGCGCAAGGCGAAATCCGGCGCCTTGCGCCGCTGGGATTCAGGCTTGAGCGATGATCGCGCGGCGCCCGGACCGGATGAGCAGGCGGAAATGACTAACGCCAGAGCCAGCGCTTGCAAGCTCAAGGCGCGGCGAAAAGCGGGAAACACAATGATCTCCTTGACGGCTATTTCTCGATTATACCGGCAGCGGACCGTGCGCCATCAGTTGCTTCAGCCAACGCTTGCGCCGCCGTCGCCAGCGAATCGCCAGCGTGAATTCCTCATGCCTGCTCCGCGGAGTGAACAACCAGGCGGCCGAATCGCAGAAACTCTCGCAGACGTACTCGCGCCAGCGCCGCGTGCGCGCCTGCAAATCACGCCGGGAGAGCGACAGCTTGCGCCGCTCGGCGGAATAGCCCAACTCTCCGCGCGCCCCGCACCGGCTTTCCTCCGCCACCAACTGCTCCCACGAGCGCCGCCGGGCGTTACCCAGGCGCACCCATGCGAAATGAAACAGCTCATGAATCAGGATGCGCGCCAGCTCCGAAGGGTGACGGAGGAGGGCCGCTTCCAGCATCACTTGACGGCGACGCACGAACGTGGCTGCGTGGACCTCAACCCCGGAGGGAGGCTTGGCCAGCCGGCCGCGGCTGACCCAAAGTGAAGGGCGGAAACGCACGCCGATAGGAGCGCCTTCCAACAATGGCCAGTTCGCCGCCAGGCGCCGGATCAGGCGACGGGCCGCCGCGACATCGGTCCTCAATAGCCGCTCAGCGGGTTTGCCCGCCGCCCGCGGCGCCCGGCGCTTGGGTGAAGAAAGCCGGGTTCTCAATCTTCACCTCGATGCTCTGTTGCATGGAGTCCAGAAACTCCTTCAGGCGGGCCAGCTTCATCTCGTTGAAGATCTCGTCTTTGACCTGCTCGTAGGGCTTCTGGAGCATTTCCTCGGCGCGAAAGATGTAAAAGCCGTTGGCGGCGCGCACCGGCTCGCTGACCTGGCCTTTTTTGAGAGAAAATACCGCCGCCTTTATGTTGTCAGGTATTTGATCGCTCTTGCTGATGACGGGAAAATCACCGTCCTTGGCCGCCGATGTCGGATCTTCGGAATGCTCCTTGACGAGCTTGACGAAATCCGCTCCGGCGCGAATCTGCTTGAGCAGGCTCTCCGCCTTGGCTTTGGCCTCCGCTTCACTGAGAGGTTTCTTGGCGCCGGGCGCGACCTCGGCCGGCGGGTTTTCACTGAAGGGGATGTAAATGACTTTGACCTTGGCCTGTGACCAGCGGTCGCGGTTGGTTTCGTAGAATCTCTTCTGCTCTTCGGGCCCTATCGCGATGTGCTCGTAGGTGTCCTGAATCGCCGCTTGATAGAGAATTTGCATGCGACCGGCGGCCAGCGCCTCACGATAAGGGCTCTTCTGATCCAGGTTGTTCTTTTCGGCGTGTTCGGAAAGCCGCTTCAACATGGCGTACTGGCGCATGAAAGCCTGCGGGTCTTTGGCCGCGTTCTGCTGAACCTGCGGACCGACCGTGCGAAACAGGCCTTGAATTTCAGCGGCCGTGACCGGCTTGCCGTCCACGATCGCTACCACGGTCTGGGGGGCGACCGGCGCCGGCTGGCCGCCGGCAGGGGTTTGGGCGGGCTTTGTCGCCGGCGCTTGGGCTGCCAGGCAGCTCGCCAATGCCAGGCCCGGGAGAATGCGCAATCTCATTGGAGTAAACAAAGACCTTTCCGTGTGAGTTACCACCAGTCTAGCATGCGGCCCTCTGTGAAACGCGGGTCCGGCTATGATGGAAGCGTTCCACGATGCGCGCGCATATACTTTTCGCCATCTTTTTACTGGCCGGCGGCATGCCGGCCCAGGAATCCTTCCCGGCTCGCCAGACCCTGGATTCTGTGATCCAGCAGGCCATCGCCGAAGACCAAATACCAGGTGCGGTCCTGCTGGTGGGGCAGCCCGGCAGGATCCTCTATCAGAAGGCTTACGGCTTTCGCGCCTTAGAGCCGCGGCGCGAACCGATGACGCCGGACACAATCTTTGACGCGGCCTCGCTCACCAAAGTGGTGGCCACCACTCCGGCGGTGATGAAGCTGTTCGAGCAGGGCAAGCTGCGGCTGAACGATCGTGTGACGCAATACTTGCCGGATTTTCAGGGAGGCGCCAGCGATATCACGGTGCGCAGCCTGCTGACGCACTTTTCTGGCCTGCGGCCGGATCTGGATTTGAGCCCGCCTTGGAGCGGTCACGACAACGGCATCCGCCTGGCGCTGATTGACGAGCCGGTGGCGCCGCCGGGCGCGCGCTTCATTTACAGCGACATAAATTTCCTTCTGCTGGGCGCTATCGTGGAGCGGCTGAGCGGCCAGGGTCTGGATGAGTTCGTCGCCGAGCAGGTCTGGCGGCCGCTGGGCATGAACGACACCATGTTCCGGCCTCCCCAGGAACTGGCCTCACGCATCGCACCCACTGAGATTGTAGACGGCCGGCTGCTTCGCGGCGTGGTACACGATCCTACGGCGCGTTACATGGGCGGCGTAGCGGGTCACGCCGGGATGTTCACGACGGCAGCCGATCTGGCGCGCTATGCCGAGATGTTGCTGGGTGAGGGGGAGCGGCAGGGCGTGCGCGTGTTCAGCGCCCTGACCGTGCGCAAGTTCACCGAACCGCAATCGCCCCCTGATCAGCCGATTCTGCGGGGGCTGGGTTGGGATATGGATTCGCCGTACTCAGGCAACCGCGGGGAGCTGTTCCCGCTGGGCTCTTACGGGCACACTGGGTTTACCGGGACCTCGCTGTGGATTGATCCGCACAGCCGGACCTACGTGATCCTGCTGGCTAACAGCGTGCACCCCTACCTGCGGCCGGCGATCACTTCCCTGCGAGGGCGCGTGGCCACCGCCGTGGCGGCGGCGCTTGACATCCGGGTTCCGGGCGTCGCCATAACCGGGTACAACGAGGCTCTGGTGGGGGCGGGCGGGCGCCGGGTGTTGGCGCGCAACGCCCAGGTCCTGACCGGACTGGACGTGTTGGTGAGGGATCGCTTTGCGCCGCTGGCCGGCAAGCGCGTGGGTCTGATCACGAACCACACCGGATTGGACCGCCAGGGCCGGCGCAACCTAGACCTGATGCTGGAGGCCGGCATTCAGGTGGTGGCTCTGTACTCTCCCGAGCACGGCATCAGCGGGCGCGAAGACCACGCCCAGATCGGGCACGGCAAGGATCCGGCCACCGGAATCCCAATCTGGAGTCTCTACCAAGGTGCCACGCGACGGCCCACTGATGAGATGCTGCGCGGCGTGGAGGTGCTGGTCTTCGACATCCAGGACATCGGAGCGCGTTTTTACACCTACGTGACCACGATGGCCTACGCCATGGAAGAGGCCGCCAAGCGAAGGATTCCTTTCATGGTGCTTGACCGGCCGAACCCCATCACCGGCACGCACGTCGAGGGCCCGTTGTTGGATGAGGATCTGCTGAGCTTCATCGGTTATTTCCCCTTGCCTTTGCGCCACGGCATGACTGTGGGCGAGCTGGCCCGGCTGTTCAACGGGGAAAACAAGATCGGGGCCGATCTAACAGTGATTCCCATGGCGGGCTGGCAGCGAGGAGACTGGTTCGATGCGACCGGGTTGACGTGGGTTGATCCGTCGCCAAACATGCGGAGTCTTAACGCCGCGCTGCTTTATCCGGGACTGGCGATGTTGGAAGCCTCCGCGAATTACTCGGTGGGGAGGGGCACGGATGCCCCCTTCGAGCAGATTGGGGCGGATTGGATTCGAGGCGGCGAGCTGGCGGGCTACCTGAACCGCCGCTACATCCCGGGCGTGCGGGTCTATCCTACGCGTTTCCGGCCGGCAAGCTCCAATTTCCAGGGCCGCCTGATCGAGGGGGTGCGCTTCCTCATCACCGATCGAGAAGCCTTCAACTCCTCCCGGTTAGGTTTGGAGGTGGCTGCGGCGCTGGTGAAGCTTTACCCGGGCCGGCTCAACTTGGAGCAGAACCTGCGTCTGATCGGCAGCCGCAGTACGCTGGCGGCGCTGCTGGAGGGACAGGACCCGCGCGCGATCGTGGCCGCCCAGCAGGAAGCGCTAAGCGAGTTCCTCAGGCGGCGCGAGGCATACCTGCTATACAGGTAGGACGCCGCTGTCGGCAAGCAGCGCCGCCCCCGGCAGCAAGCAGCTCAGGTCATTACCACCGGCTTGCTGGCCACCAAGGTGCTCTTGGGCTTGGTCGCAGAAACGCGGGTCCGCTCACGCTTCTTGGCCATGGCCAGCCAAGCCGGCGGACGGCCGCGGCGTTTGCCGCGACTGCGAGCCAGCCGCTCCAAGCTTATAATAGCGTCCTCAATATGTTCGCGCTCTTGGCGCAATTCTGCCAGGATTTTGGCTACATCCATGACTGACTCCCGAAGAGGATAAAGTGGTGCAGCGGCGCATCGTTCTGTAACCGGAACGCAACGTGTCGCACAGCCTAACCGCTCTCTGCAAATTTACCGCATGTTTCGGGGAATTTCAAGAGCTTCGTTCTGATTCCAGAACAAAATCCCTCGGGGCGAGCCGCCACCGGCCTCCCACCCAACGGAATGCCTCAACAGACCCCGCCCTTCAAGGCCCGGCGCCATCGCCCGTAAAATGGTAATCCTAGCAGAATTAGTGCCAACCCCAGGGCCGATTCGCGCGGAAAATTCCGGGCCGTGTAGTAGAGCACCAAGACCGCCCCGACCACAAATAGTCCCGGCAGTACCGGATACCCCAGCGCCCGGTAGGGGCGTATGAGCCCCGGCTTCTTGCGCCGCAGCACCAGGACCGCAGCCGCAGTCATGCCATACAAAATCCAGCTTGCGAAAATCACATACCTGAATAATTCTTCATACCGCCCGCTGAATACTAATACCGCGCCCCAAGCGCTCAGGCCCAAAATCGAAACGCCGGGTGTGCGATATTGCGGGTGGATCCGCGCAAATGTCCTGAAAAACAGCCCCCCTGCCGCCATTGCATAAGGCACTCTCGCTCCCGATAGTATGGAGCCGTTCAGGGCCGCGAAAATTGAAACCATGGCGGCCACGGACACGGCTGCGGCCCCGGGCTCGCCGGCCAGGGCTCGCATCATCTCGGCGGCCACCCGGTCGCTGGAGGCCACCACGCCGGCCGGCAGCACGTAGAAATACGCCAGGTTGGCTAGCAGGTAGATGGCGGTAACGGTTGCGGTGCCGGCGATCAGTGCGATTGGCAGGCTGCGCTGCGGATCCCGGATTTCCGAGGAAACCATGCTGACGTTATTCCAGCCGTCGTAGGCCCACAGGGCGGCCACCAGAGCGGCGAAAAACCCTGCCGCTCCGCCCACTGCCGGGATGGCAGTGCGGAAATTCGCGGCCTGGCCTTGTGCGGACCCGAGTCCGATGATGATGATGGCGGCTATCAGTCCCAGCTTGACTAGGGTCACCGCCACCTGCACGCCGCCGCCGAATCTGACGCCCAGATAGTTGACCGCTGCCAGTCCGAGGATCACACCCACGGCCAGCAACTGTCCCCAGCGCAGCGGCAAGGGTCCGCCTGCCGGCCCGATCGGCAGGGGGACGTTGTAAAATGTGCGCTCCAGCGCCGGGTAAAAGTTCGCCAAGTACAGAAAAAACGCGGTAGCCAGGGTGGCTATCGAACCGCTCTTGGCCACCCACATCTGAGTCCAACCGTAAATGAAGCCCCACAGCGGGCCGTAGGCCTCCCTCAGGTAGACATATTCGCCGCCGGCCTCCGGCATTGCCGCCGCCAGCTCGGCGTAGCTGAGGGCCCCGGCCAGCGAAAGCAGTCCGCCCGCCACCCACACCGCCAGCACCATGGCCGGCGTGCCCACGTGCAGGACCATGTCCTTGGGGACCAGAAATATGCCGCTGCCTATGACCGTGCCGACCACGATCGAGACTGCGGCCCACAAGCCCAGCTCCCGGCGCAGCGCCGCCCGGCTCTCAGCCACGTCGCTCGACTCCCGGCAACCAAGACAGCAGCCAGCCGGTCAGGAACGTGGTTCCCGCACCGATCAGCACGTACCAGGTCCAGGCGATCCCAGTGCCCAGCTTGACATACAGCATCAGCCCCAGACCGGCCAGCATCGCTGTGCCCGCCGCGCGCTCGCCCACCCGGCGCGTCAGCACGCCGAGAAGAAATACGCCCAACAATCCGCCGTAGACCACCGAGGCGATGGAAAGACCGGCCTCCAGCACCGAGCCCCATTGCCGCGCCAGGATTCCGATTCCCACCAGCACCACGCCCCACAACAGGGTGGTCCAGCGCGCCAGTCGCAGATGACCCGAGGGGGACAGCTCCGCTCGGCCCTGTCTGGCGGCCAGAGGCCGGTAGAAATCCATGACTGTGGTGGAAGCCAGCGAATTGAGCGCCGCACTGAGATTGGCCATCGCGGCCGCCAGTATGGCCGCCACCACCAAACCCGCCAGTCCGGGCGGCAGAAAGCGCCAGACGAACTCCGGGTAAATGCGGTCCAGCACCCGGGGCGGCGAAGCGGAGGCTCCCGCGTAATAGACGAACAGCAGAATCCCGATCAGCAGGAACAGCGTGAACTGCACGAAAATCACCAGCCAGCTTGCCAGCAGCGCGGCGCGGCTTTCGCGCTGGCTGCGAGCGGCCAGCAGTCGCTGGACCATCAACTGTTCGGTCCCGTGACTGGCGGTGGTCAGAAAGCAGCCTCCTATCAAGCCCGCCCAGAAGGTGTAGGTGCGAGAAAAGAACCGGGAGGACAGTTCCAGATCGAAGTCGAACACCCGGAACTTGTCGGCTGCCGCCGCCACCGCCGCCACCTGATCCCAACCTCCGGGAATCTGCTGCAAGATCACCGCGAAGCTGACCAG